>Ga0315549_1000015_pt1 | contig 167253 bp, 150 predicted proteins | sample SalMarSW160200MG_FD_203101 | JGI IMG/M metagenome (GOLD analysis project Ga0315549, IMG submission 203101) | Salt marsh sediment microbial communities from the Plum Island Ecosystem LTER, Massachusetts, United States - Salt Marsh Sediment SW1601-200 ... | reverse complement strand
TTACCTCCTTATGAAGGATTCTGGAATATAATTATACTATATTAGAATATAATTATGCAATATTTATAACATTTAAATATAACAATTTCAGCGATTTATTTCATTTTTACACAAGTTCAGTTAATTAGATCTTTAAGGATCTGATTCACAATTGATTGCGATGAGGCTTTTAGGGTTTTTGAGATAATGTTTTTTGCTAATATACGTTTGTTAAAGTTACTGACATCTAATTTTAGTTTAATACTTGGAATATCGATATAATCAAGTTTAGTCAGCATTATAGACGCTGCGACACAATAGTTTGGGAACCTAACACCGCTATCGATATGTTTTGTGCTTATAAAAACAGTAAATGGGGCATTATATGCCATCAAAAAAGGTGCTACAATATTTCGATTGTTCTTGTAACCATCGTCAAATGTAATCACGACCTGAGAAGAGTTAAGCTTGTAACCATTCGACATACACTCATAGAGATAATCCAATGAAATTATTTCATAATGTTGCCTCAAGTATGTTATGTGTTTTTCGAAGGTCTGGAGGGATATATTTGGGTGCTGTATGATGGGATCTACTATATTATGCTCAACACCATGGTAATAAATTACAGTAGCACCTCGACGTAATTTTCTTGTATAATTGTAAATGCCATAGTGTTTTTCTACTTCGAAGATACAACTTTTTATTATTCGCTTTATCATTGTTCACTATACACCGTTATGCGGGAATGGGGTGCTTCTGTTATGATACAAAGATGTGACTCTATCACAGTAATGATTTATCGGGATGCCCTTTAACAGCCTATAGTTGTCTGTTCCTTCTTATTATGACTGAGAGGTCTCTTGAAACATATCCCTTAGTGAAATTTATTTTTTATATTACCTCACCTGGATAATTCTTCCTGATAAATTTTCTCTGTACTGGAAACCATTTTTTTAATCGAATATCTTTCTTGTACCAATTTCCTTCCCGCTTTCCCCATCTTTTCTATAGTTTCATCGCTGAATGCCATCATCTTACGAATAGAGCCTGCCAAAGCACTGGCATCATTGCTTTTAAATAACAGCCCCTGCTTTTCATGTGCGACTATACATGTATTTTCCGGAATGTCCGAACATATCACAGGAATACCACTTGACATTGATTCAAGCAGGGCATTGGAACATCCCTCCCATAATGATGGCAGCACGATACAATCCGATAATGCGTAAATCTTCTCAATGGCAGGAGTAGGGGGAATGAAGCGGACGTTGAAAGACAGCTTCGCTCTTTTTACATGCGTCCGCAGTTTTTGATAAAGTGACTTATCGAAGTCTTTACCTACAAAAACGACAACAGGAAGTCGATCACCTTTCTTACGCATGATGGTTAATGCGGTTATCAGGCAGTCATGATTCTTCACCGGGCGAAATTGGCCTATAAGAGAGAACACTTTTTGGTCAATCGGTATGCCATGTTCGGTTTTAAGCCTTTTCTTCTCGGCTTCCGATTTAGGAGTGAAACGCACGGTGTCAATACCATTAGGAATTACTATGATTTTACCTGGTGCCACACCAACTTCTATCAGGTTCCTTTTGGTTGTATTTGTATTGGTTATTATTTTTGCCGATATCTTGCTCATGTACCTTTCAAGATATGCGTGGCGAAAGTTTGAACCTCTGATGGATGTAATGACAATCCCACAACCGCCAATCAATCCGCCAACTCGGGCCCAAAAATTTGCCGTTTGTGTGAAAGAATGGATTATATCAGGCTTTGCACGCTTTATATATCTTGTCAAACGCGCCAAATACCAAGGACTGTATTTAAAAATTTTGGGTATATACTCCACAGGTATGTTCCTAACGACCAACTCTTCCACATGTATTCTTGCAGGATGATATACTAAAAGTGTAGGGTCTATACAGCTTTTATCGACATTCTTGATCAGCTCCACTATCTGACGCTGTGCACCTCCATACTTGAGATCGTCAACCATGTATAGTATTCTGATCATATTTACCAGCTCGATTCAAATACAAGACCGAGCTAACGCTCACCACACCTTTTCTTGGTTACATACCAGACCGCGGTGAGCTATCTCGGTAATATAGTACAATACGATTGAAGATGGCGCTGGCGGGTACGCATGCCTTATGGCGGTTGCCACCGCACGATCAGCAGCCATCGCATGTTCCACCACCTTACCCTGCTGCGGCAACCCGGACATATAAACTCCTTCCCTAACCAAAGTCATTCGAGAGCCACCAAACGCATCGCGCCATCTGGAACCAAGCGAGCATCTGCTCCAAAACCCCGTTATTGTCAATGCCAGCGAGCTGATGCCACCTCAGATGCCAAATCACAATATTTCATAATATACCATGCTAAAGCATATACCTCACTTACGACAAAATATAATGAAAAACATTTCTCTCAATCAGGCATAATGAATGTCACTAAGAATGGTAAATTGACCAGGCTTTGCTATGGCTTGTCAAGCAAACGCAAAAAAAGCCATTCATATTGCTTTGTTATAATCTCGGACCTAAAGAGTTGGGCTCGATGTAGGCCCTCCTTTGAATACGCATCTCTTAACGATGGTTTGCTGAGAATACTATATATTCCGCTTGCAAGAGCTTTAGGATTTCGTACAGGCACCAAAACGCCGTATTTGCCTCTATCTAATATCTCTGCTGGCCCAAATTGGCAATCGCTTGATACAACCGGGCAACCCAATGCCAATGCTTCTGCAATTACAGTTCCAAATCCTTCAAATATTGAGGATAATACAAAAACATCTGCCCGCTTAAAGAACGGATAGGGATTATCTTGATATCCACATAAGAATATAAAATCTGCAAGATTCAATTCTCCAATTAACGATGCCAGTGGATTATAGTCTCTACCTCCACCGATAATAAGTAGTTTAGCTTTACACTTGTGTTTCACATGTAAAATCTTTATTGCCCTGATAAGAGTAAAGTAGTCCTTTTGGGGAACTAATCGTCCAACGGTTAGAATAACGGGCTGGCTCAACGGTAAATCGAGGTCTGCTGTTATTGGAAGAAGTGAATCTGCTAAAACCTTATTGTCCCATGCAGGATTATAAATAGTGGACTGCTTATATTGAATATTGTGGACGACTCTGGCGAGTTCTCGCTTGGCACCATTGGATACCGATACCAGATGATCTGCCATTGGGTAAAGTCTTGGAATTAATCTTTTTACGATTTTGTAGGAAATCTGAGGGCTCTCAACAGCGAGGCTGATGTTATTCTGATTAACAATTATTAGTTTCGCTCTCCTTTTTGAAAGTATTCTGCCTATAACCATATAGAAATCCATTTTGATAAGGGACGAAACTATCAAATCTGGGTTAACCTTTTTCAAAATCGTTGATACATGCAAAGGGCCGGTTAATAAATAGGGCAGCCCTTTAATAAATGGTAATTTTATGATACGAACATCTGATGGCACTAAATTAAGAAGCGGCCCATAGCCTTCAACTATTAAAGTCAAACGAAACAGACGCCGATCAAGGTGCTTTAATAATTGGATGACACAACGCTCAGCGCCGCCATGGCTGAAATCTGGAATTGCAAAAAGAATATGTAGTCTATTCTGATCCATACCCAGTCTTTCTTCAAAAATGATAAAAAATGAAAGTACTTATTCAGAAATATATAGCTTCTCTGTGAGTGGCTTTTTCCCCAAGTAGTTCTTCTGCCCCACAGAACCATACACTCTTACCAGGCTAGCAAGAAACCAAATAAGATAGTTGATATTGCTACGATTACCGAAACTAGTAAAAGAGGATGCCGCAATTATTATGATGAAAAAGAAAACCTTTAGATGTCTTCCTTCTACAGTACAATATGCTTTATAAGGTAATAGCTTTACTGGGAGTAATACAATCCCAAGTGCTACACAATAAAATATTAATGCAAGAATACCATAATCATATGCTAAATACGCCCATGGATTTTCTAGCCCAGAATCGCTGCCAAGACTTTTTGATATTTGATTCGATGCATCAGCGCCATGTCCAAAAATTGAGGCCAATTGGAAAGAACGTAATCCAGCAACCCTTTCTTCAATAGAGGCGAATAAAAATCTTTCAGTAATTCTATCAAATAACTGTGAATCAAAAAATAAAACGGCTAATAAAAATATCACAGGAATACCTACAAAAGCACTTCTGAATAATTTGAATTCTTTATTGCTTATCCCCATCTGTCTATCTGATATAAGAAATAAATAATTATAAACAAACATAATTAAACCTAAAACTGCACCAACACGTGACTGAGTCATTAATACTCCGCAATAAAAAATTAATCCTAGGAAAAACCCATACCAATTGCGTACAAAACGAAAACAAATAATCATTGAAAAAAGGTAATAAAGTGAAGTGCAAAGATAGTGACCAAAAAAACTGGAAACTCTCTCACCCGGTATGTTTAAAGGAATTGGTGGATAAATCGTTGCCAAGTATTCATGTAAAATAGGATTTAATCCCGTCAAGTATTCGAAACAGCCATACAAGAATCCAATTATTGTAATCATGATAATTATTTGACTGGAAGTATGTCCAATCGAAGGGTAGCGATTCAAAACCGCACATGAAATCACAAAAAGGCAAATTGGACCAGCAAATAAATCCAAAAGGGCTACACTAAATGTAAATCCATTATAATAATAATTAGTAATAACAGCCAAACCGAAAAAAAAACAAAATGGAAAAAGTAGTGGGAGCTCCGATCTTATCGTTCTAGTTAAAAAATCTACATCTTTGAAAAATAGGACAATCGTACTCGTAAAGGTAGCCACAGTCAGCAACAGGGGAAGTTGATGTGGATATTCATAACCAACTAAACCGATCATTAAACCTTGATGGCTTAGAGGTAAAAGGAAAATTAAGAAAAGAAAGCCAAACCGTGGTTTAAATAGTGTCAGAGTTATGCTTAAACCTACAATTAATATATAAAGGACAGGATAAGTCATGATACAAACTCACCCATCTAAGATGGGTCGCAATATTAACTATCTTTTTGGTTATTTTGCAAAGTTTAATAGCAAAGCCAAGTACCTGCTTATTTTACTTCGTAATATGGATATAATCTACATCTATACCCTTTGTGTGGCAATGGGGACGGCAATGGGGACATCCTTAAATATTTCAATTAGTTTTTGGTTACTGGATCTTGATTCTGGATGCTGGATACTCGTTGCTGGTCGTAGGATAATGGTTATTGGTTAATAAAGGTTCAAGGTACAAAGTGTAAGGCACACAGATTGATTCAAAATCGGCTCATCTACTCTGCTTCGAATCCTATTAAAAACGCTGAAAGGCTCTTGCGGGTATCTTTAACAGTGACCTGCAAATGGCAGGTTATGCCAGGGCGCACCCCGGTTGAGTAATTGTCCAATGAAATTAACCATGATATAATTACATCAGATACAGTATAGATATCGCTCCATAAAGTGGGTGGCAATCAACAGGGCAGGCCCTGGCCCAGACCTGGTATGCCAGATGAGGTGATAGAAAGTGAGGCATTCATAAGCACTGAAAACAGTTACATATCCACATCCCGTCGCGCCAGGGCAGGCACTAAAGCGGCGACGATGCCAGTCTTGGTTAAAAGCATTGAAGTTTATTCTTTGAACGAGCCGAAGCCTAGCTAGAGCCCTGAATCTTATTAGGTTGCCTATTGCATAGAGTTCTTTAAAAATTTAATTCCGATGTAATAGAATGAAATATTCTATTAGCAATGATTTTATTCCCTGCAGCATTTGGGTGAACAGGATCACCCGGAAGATATAAATTATTATTTGATTCTCGAAAATATTCTGCAAGATTAATTAATTTTACATTGTACCGTTTACTGATTTTCTCCTTAATGTTTAGCATTACTGGTTTTTCAGTTGTTGAAATGTAACTTTCCTCAGGCATGTAAATAAACAGCATTTTTATATTATTGCTAATAAGTAAATCGCAGATTTTAACGATTTGCTCTTCAATGAAAGAATTTGGATCAGCTTTTTGTTCTTTTTTAAAATGATCATCTCTCTTCGGATCAACCGGAATAAATCTTGTTCTATATTTTTCGTAGAATTTTTTCAGTTTAACCTCAATTACAAAATGATAAATCGCGCTTCTTCTTAGTAAATTTTTTAGACGAACCCTCCTCAACATTTTTCCTTGAAATTCTTTACTGCTTTTTTCTGAAAACTGTGACCATAAATTTGCTTCAGCGAGGATGATCATATCGGGATCATATTTGATGGCAGTTTCTCTTAAATAGACGTATATTTGTGCATAGGACCAAGCATTCACTCCGGCATTTATAACTTCAAATTTATTGCCGAATTGATTTCGCAATAATCTTTCAAGCAAGCCTGAATAGGTTTCTGATTCACTCAGCCCCCAGCCGAAAGTCCTTGAATCGCCTAGTGAAATAATTCGATAAACATCTTTTGGCTTATCTTCATTAAAATCTACCCCACGCGTACCTTTGCTATTAATGTGAACAGTTTTATGATCGAATTTTGTATAACAACTTTGGTTTGAAAGTGGTTTCCAGAATAATTTTGGATCTGGCTTATAAATCACCAAATTGCCGTATCCGACCAGTCGAAGGATTATTTCTAGTAAAACTAGGAATAGAACTGTACTTGCACATACTAGCGCAAGATTCTGGAGTAGACGCTTTTTGCTTGTCTTTTTTCTCTTAAGGTTCATCAATTCATTTCTCGGATTATTATGATTAGGTACGAAATCCGTTCGTTGAACTAAAATAAAGCATAGATGAAAGGTGCCAAGGCGCTGCTCTCAGTAAAAACAATTAATCCTCCAAGCAGCAATAAGACTATCACAATAGGTAGCAACCAATAACGTTTTCGAATCCTTAAGAATTCCCAGAATTCAGTGATGATAAATTGATTCGCCATATTCTTCTCCTTAATATCGTTTTATATACCGTTCTTTGGGCTGTGCTGGCTCGGCCCGAGTCACCCAGTAAGACGAAGACTCCTTGTCAGGCTTGACAGGAAGTGGAGCTCCACCAAAAAGGCGCTTTATGAGTGCAGATGGGGTGATCACAAAATAATAGGCAAGCGAAAGGATTAAGGTTGTGAAAACTCTACCAATGAAATGGGCGACTTTCAACCATCCTGCATAAGCTGGTCTCAAAGGTTTGGGAATCACCAGGAATCCAAAACCCATAATAGATAGTAACCCAAATAGGTAGAAGGGCAGAGATTTTTCTTTCCATAGCCCCAAGCCACTTAAGCACCCGAAGAAAACAAGCGCAACGAGTCCGAATTTCCTTATTTTTCTAGTATCAGTCGAGTTCGAGTTCACTGCGCCAATCTCCCTTCTCACCCCATGGTGGTTGTTCTTCTTTAAACAGAATACAATTCTCTATGACTAAGACATCCATCTCCGTCCTCATAAAGCATCGATAAGCATCTTGAGGCGTACAAACAATTGGTTCACCTCGAACATTAAAACTGGTGTTGACAATTACAGCACAACCAGTCAGTTTCTCAAATTCAGAGATGATTTCATGATAGTCAGGCTTATCCTTTCTGTTGACTGTCTGGAGGCGTGCCGAATAGTCAAGGTGAGTGACGGCAGGTATGTCGCTTCTTTTAACTTTAAGGCGTTCCAGCATTGGTCTAGCATCCGCGGAAGGCTGAGGAAGGCGTCTATTCTTTTGGATATCTGCCACTAGGAGCATGTATGGGCTTGGTCGGTCTATTTCAAAGTACTCTGATACCTTTTCCTCTAACACGGTAGGAGCAAAAGGTCTAAAGGACTCGCGGTATTTTATTTTGAGATTCATTACACGCTGTGTGTCTTGGCGTCTGGCATCTCCAAGGATACTTCTTGCACCCAGAGCCCTTGGGCCAAATTCCATACGCCCCGCCATATAACCCACGATTTTTCCCTCAGCAATCTGTTCTGCGATAGTTCGCGATCTATTTACAGAATTAAGTTCATGAAAGGGATAGCCTTTAGCATCAAGGAAGGATTTGACTACTCCATTGGAAAAGGAAGGCCCAAGATACGATCCTCTCTGGCTGTCCTGTCCTTTCGGGCTTAACCTTTCATTACCAAGATAGCGGTACCATACAGCCAGAGCTGCTCCCATGGCCCCACCTGCATCACCAGCTGCAGGCTGTATCCAAATATCTTTAAAAGGGCCTTCACGCAAGATCCGACCATTTGCAACACAATTCAGTGCCACACCTCCTGCAAGGCAGAGGTTTTTTTGCTTCGTTTCTTTATAAACGTGCCATGCCATTTTCATAATGACATCCTCAGTAACCGACTGGATGCTTGCCGCAATATCCATTTCTCTTTGCGTGATCTCTGTCTCAGGCTTTCGAGGAGGGCCTCCAAAGAGCTTAGAAAACCGTCTATTGGTCATGCGCAGACCGCCCAAGAAATCAAAGTAGGAAAGGTTTAGTCGAATTGAACCGTCTTCTTTTAGGTCCACGAGCTCGGAGAGAATAAGTTCCTTATATCGTGGTACACCATAGGGAGCCAAGCCCATGAGCTTATACTCACCTGAATTGACCTTGAAACCAGTGAAATATGTAAAGGCAGAGTAGAGCAGACCCAGGGAATCTGGAAAATGGAGTTCTTTTAAAAGAGTAAGCTCATTACCTTTCCCAAACCCATAGCTCGCTGTGGCCCACTCTCCCACGCCATCCATCGTGAAAATCGCTGCCTCGTCAAAAGGGGATGGGTAAAAGGCAGATGCGGCATGTGCTTCATGGTGCTCTGTAAACAGAACATCCCCTTCATAGCCTGTTTCTCTTTGAATGACTTTGGGTATATATAGCTTTTGCCCGAGCCATAGAGGCATGGCCTCAAGCCAGGATCGAAGTCCTCTTGGAGCAACAGTCAAATAGCTCATCAGGAGTCGTTCAAAGGTCAGGATGGGCTTGTCATAAAAAACTACGTAATCTAAATCTTGAGCCTCAACGTTAGCTTCCTTCAAACAGTACTTTATTGCGTTCCTGGGGAATCTTGGATCGTGTTTCTTACGGCTGAATCGCTCTTCTTGGGCTGCTGACAATATCTTTCCATCCTTTAGGAGACAGGCAGCACTATCGTGGTAGAACGCTGATATGCCTAATATATACATTGCTATTTATTCCAGTTTTCATTAAAACAATTTTGAAGAAGAGGACATTCTTTTTCTCCGATGTGTTAGGATACGAGATATCAGCAACTAATGCTCCTTTTGGGTAAAATTCAGGAAAAAAGAAGCAGGCATTAAAGATCGGCCAGAGCATCCCTGAAATATTCAATGGTCTTTTTGAGCCCCTGTTCGATATCTATTACCGGCTCCCACTGAAGCTTCTCTTTGGCCAAGGTGTTGTCTGGTTGGCGCTGCAGAGGATCATCCTGTGGAAGGGGCTTAAAGATGATTTTGGATTTGCTGCCGGTTAACCTGATGATCATTTCTGCAAGTTCTAAAATACTGGATTCACGAGGGTTTCCCAAATTCACCGGGCCAATGAAGTCATCCGGGCCCTTCATCATCCGGATCATGCCCTCTATCATGTCATCCACATAACAGAAAGAACGGGTCTGAGAGCCATCTCCATACACCGTTATATCCTTGTTTGTTAAGGCCTGTACAATAAAGTTGCTGACAACCCGGCCGTCGTTCGGGTGCATCCTGGGGCCGTAGGTATTAAAGATCCTGACCACCCTGATATTGACCTTGTTCTGGCGATGATAATCAAAAAAGATTGTCTCTGCGCAACGCTTGCCCTCATCATAGCAGGACCGAATCCCAATCGTATTGACATTGCCCCAGTAAGTCTCTTTTTGCGGATGTATTGTCGGATTACCATAAATCTCGCTGGTCGAGGCCTGAAGAATCTTTGCCTTAACCCGCTTTGCAAGGCCCAACATATTGATAGCCCCCATGACACTGGTTTTTACGGTCTTGACAGGATTATACTGATAGTGAATGGGCGATGCGGGACAGGCCAGATTATATATTTCATCCACTTCAAGGAATATGGGATTCACCAGGTCATGACGTATCAATTCAAAATTGGGTTTACCGATGAGATGCCTGATATTTTGCTTTGAGCCGGTAAAGAAATTGTCTAAGCATAGGAGATCGTTTCCATCATCCATTAGACGATCACAGAGGTGTGACCCTAAGAATCCTGCACCGCCGGTGATTAAAATGCGTTTGTGGTTATGCATCACTGCAATCACGAAAACACGAAGGTACGAAAATAAGAAGGAATCTAACTCAGTTGACTATTCTTTTTACCTCTAAAGTGGGTTTTGAAAAATTTAATAATAAACCTACCTTCAAACTTGTAGCCTTAATTTGGGGGTCAAATCTTTGATTGACTTACCTTTAACCCATCCCTTCTGGGGAGTTTGGGGACGCCCGTGAAATTGTGACTTTCTATCTGGTCTATCTGGTGCGTTTGGTCTGTTTGGTTCATTTGGTCCGTCGGGTTCAAAGAGTACACGGACACGATCAAAGTTTATAATCATTTGTAACGTACTTTGTTACGGTGAACTCAATAATTTCCATATTGTCTGAGAGGAAATCTATGTATTCGTCAAGGCTTCCTTGCAATACCGACCTTTGTGCCCTGAATATATTATAGTCACCTGGGCTCAGCTGGCGGAAACGTTTCAAGTCCTTCCGACTGGGCGGCACGGACGAGCCTGTCGTCAAAACAGGCAAATACGAAATCTTCAGGAAACCTTTCATGGATCACCATCGCCGATGCAAGATGGATTGCGTCGAAGCCTCTAAGTGGATATCCTTCAACCACCCGATCTATGTATCCATTGAGCTCGTCGTTGACCTCCACACGGATAAAGCTCTCCCAGTCCTGGTGAAATGAGTCCGCTATTTTCCGGATCAATGTATCCGCAAGATCCTCCTCCCGTTTCTTTCGATACATGGAAGCCATCGTTTCCGCGTAAGCAACGAAAGATGTAACGATTTGTGTGGCCGATTTCCATCTGGAAATGACATCATCGGAATAAGGCTCCAGGAAGTATCGCTTCACCAGCGCGCTCGTATCGAGGTACAGAATCATCAGTCGATCACCGCCGGCCCTCGATCACCATTTCCGAAACGGGCTTTCCCTGGACTTCTATTGCCGAGATACTGTCTCTGAGGATGCTCCGGCTCGGCAAGGCGATCAGCCCTCTCTGAACCAGGGGCCCCAGTGCTGCGCGGATGGACTTATCCCCGTGGTTTTCCTTCACGATGCGGGCAACGGGCCTTCCCCTTTCAGTGATCAGAATTTCTTCCCCAGCTTTCACCTGGGCTAAAAGCCGACTCAGGTTGTTCTTGACGTGCTTAATTCCAGCACTGATCATGATGACCCTCCTTTTTTGTAGCTACTTTTTCTATTATGGTAGCTACTTTCAATCCTGCAGTCAAGTGAAAAAACGTGATCTTGGGGACGTCCTTAAACATTTCAATAATTTTTGGGGTATAGGATCTTGATTCTGGATGCTGGATACTCGTTGCTGGTTGTAGGATAATCGCTATTGTTTAATAAAGGTTCAAGGTACAAAGTGTAAGGCACACGGATTGATTCAAAATCGGCTCATCTACTCTGATCCGGATCCTAGCAGAACTGCTGTAACGGTTTTAGCCATAATTTTAAGATCAAGCCTTCCATAGCTCATGATTGAAAGTCCATAGTTCATAGGTGATAGCTGATATATGAATGCCGCAAGGAATATTTCAAAAGGTGGGGAAAACCTTTCATTGTCCTGCAAAAGGCATGTTTCTCTCGGCAAAAATAAAAGTAGCAGGCCTTAAAAATCGGCCAGGGCACCCCTGAAATATTCAATGGTCTTTTTGAGCCCCTGTTCGATGTCTATACTTGGCTCCCACTGAAGCTTCTCTTTGGCCAAGGTATTGTCTGGTTGGCGCTGCAGAGGATCATCCTGTGGAAGGGGATTAAAGACGATTTTGGATTTGCTGCCGGTTAATCTGATAATCATTTCTGCGAGTTCTAAAATACTGGATTCACGAGGGTTTCCCAAGTTCACCGGGCCTATGAAGTCATCCGGACCCTTCATCATCCGGATCATACCTTCTATCATGTCATCCACATAACAGAAAGAGCGTGTCTGAGAGCCATCTCCATACACTGTTATGTCTTTATTTGCTAAGGCCTGGACGATGAAATTGCTGACAACTCGGCCGTCGTTCGGGTGCATTCTGGGGCCGTAGGTATTAAAGATCCTGACCACCCTGATATTGACCTTGTTCTGGCGGTGATAATCAAAAAAGATTGTTTCTGCGCAACGCTTGCCCTCATCATAACAGGACCTTATCCCAATCGTATTGACATTGCCCCAGTAATCCTCCTTTTGCGGATGTATTGTCGGATTACCATAGACCTCGCTGGTAGAGGCCTGAAGAATCTTTGCCTTGACCCGCTTTGCAAGGCCCAACATGTTGATAGCCCCCATGACACTGGTTTTTACGGTCTTGACAGGATTATATTGATAGTGAATGGGCGATGCGGGACAGGCCAGATTATAGATTTCATCCACTTCAAGAAATATGGGGTTCACCAGGTCATGGCGTATCAATTCAAAATTGGGTTTACCGATGAGATGCCTGATATTTTGCTTTGAGCCGGTAAAGAAATTGTCTAAGCAGAGAAGGTCGTTTCCATCATCCATCAGGCGATCACACAGGTGTGACCCTAAGAATCCTGCACCGCCGGTGATTAATATGCGTTTGTGGTTATGCATCACTGCAATCACGAAAACACGAAGGTACGAAAATAAGAAGGAATTTAACTCAGTTGACTATTCTTTTTACCTCTAAAGTGGGTTTTGAAAAATTTAATAATAAACCTACCTTCAAACTTGTAGCCTTAAGATATGATCTAAGCTGGGCAAAATGAATATCTATCAACTCTTTCACTGCCTTCAATTCTACAATAATTTCATTCTCAACGATCAGGTCGAGTCTATGTCTCCCGACTTCTACCCCAAGATACTGTATTTTTATCTCTGTTTGAGAATAGAAATGAAGCCCCTGTCCAGAGAATTCAACTTTTAGTGCCTCCTCATAAATGGCTTCCAAAAACCCGGGGCCAAGTTCTCTGTGGACTTTAATAGCTGCCCCAATTATCTTTTTGCTCAAATTTTCAAAATGATGCTCTTGCTTATATGTCTCTATATTTTCTTTCGTGATTTCGTCCTTTCGTGCTTTCGTGATCAAAAGTGTGTCAGGCCAGGCTTACCGATGGGAAATACATTAAAACCGATATCAAACAGCTTTTGATGGTCGAGGATGTTTCTGCCGTCAAAGATGAAGGCCGGTTTGTCCATTGACCGGTATATCCTTTCAAAATCGAGGCCTGTATAGAGCTCCCATTCCGTCATAACGGCAATCGCAGAGCATCCTGCGGATGCCTCGTACGGGTCTTCCACATACGATATCTCCCCATTGATGCTTGCAAGGTCTTTCATTGCGTTTGGTAAGGCCTTGGGATCGGTGATCACCACCTTTGCCTTCTCATCTACCAGCCTCTCTGCGATTAAGATAGCAGGGCTCTCCCTGGTGTCACCTGTATCAGCCTTAAAGGCAAACCCGAAAAGACAAATTTTCTTGGTGGCTAATGTGTTGAACATGACATGGAGCATCTTTACTATGAAGCGTTCCTTTTGGTAGTCATTGATTTTGATCACAGCCTCCCAGTAATCGGCCACTTCCTTGAGATCGTAGTATCGGCAGAGGTAGACAAGATTCAGGATATCTTTTTTAAAGCATGATCCTCCAAATCCTACGCTGGCGTTGAGGAATTTATTCCCCACGCGACTGTCCATTCCCACTGCGTGTGCAACCTCGCAGATATCCGCATCCGCTTTTTCACAAAAGGCGGAGATAGCATTTATTGACGAGATGCGTTGCGCCAAAAATGCGTTGGTAACCAGCTTGGAAAGCTCGCTACTCCAGATGTTTGAGGTGATTATCCGTTCCTCAGGCACCCAGTTGGAATATATTTCAACCAAGACATCCCGTGCCCTTAACCCATGTGGTGTTTGTGCTGATCCTATAAGAACCCGATCAGGGTTTTCGAGGTCTCGTATTGCGCTCCCTTCAGCCAAAAACTCAGGATTTGAGAGGACATCAAAGTGGACGCTGTTTTCCCCTGATGTAAGGATTCTTTTCATGGCCTGTGCGGTTTTTACCGGCAGGGTGCTCTTCTCTACGATAATCTTATCTGACTCCGCACACCTTCGTATTTGCATTGCTGTTTTATCCCAGTATTGCAGGTCTGCTGCCATGCCTGCACCTGCACCGAATGTCTTTGTAGGGGTGTTGACACTCACGAAGATGATGTCAGATTTTCTTATTCCGGCCTCAATATCAGTGCTGAAGAACAGATTTTTCCCTCGTACGCTTTTCACGATTTCCTCGAGCCCTGGCTCATAAATGGGAAGATCATCCGAATTCCACTGTGCAATGCGCGCAGGGTCGACATCCACAACAGTCACCTTGCATAGGGGACACATATAGGCGATCATCGCCATGCTGGGGCCGCCAACATAGCCGGCTCCAATGCAAAGGATATCTCTCGTAGAGCTCATTATGGTTTTTTCTCTCATGCTTGGAAACGGGAACTATTTATTTGTGAATACGTACCTGGTGTAGACACTCGTTAATTTTGTATAGCGCGAAGGTTACGGCGCTGAGATAAAAGGGGCTAGGTGGAATGCAATCTTTACGCGGCCCCGGATGATTTCAAGACAGCTGGAATTGTTTTTAAAAGTATTTTAAGGTCAAGCATGACATAGCTCATAGTTCTTAGCTGATAGCAAATAGCTCATAATTGAAAGTCCATAGTTCATAGGTGATAGCTGATGATTCATGACTGATGGCTCATAGCTCAAAGCTCGTAGTTCTTAAGGAATATCTGAAAACATTCATCACTCATGAGGCTCCTGAACCGCGGAGCACAGCGGGTATAGTTTTAGCGAGGATTTTCAAATCAAGTCCTAAAGACCAGGTATCGATGTATTCCATATCAAGCTGCATCCACTGCTCGAAAGGCAGAGAACTCCTTCCATTGATCTGCCAGAGGCAGGTGATGCCAGGGCGGACACTGAAGCGGCGACGGTGCCAATCCTGGTCAAAGCCATTATAGTCTCGTACCGGGAGAGGCCTCGGGCCTACCAGGCTCATATCTCCTTTGAGGACATTAATGAGCTGGGAAAGCTCGTCAATGCTCGTTTTTCTCAAAAACTTCCCAATAGGGGTTATTCGCGGATCATTCTTGATTTTAAATACAGGCCCTTCCGCCTCGTTACGGCTCTCCAAATCAGCCTGTTTTAGCTCTGCATCCTTAAGCATTGTGCGAAACTTATAGAGCCGAAACCGCCGTTTGTTAAGCCCTACCCTTTCCTGAATAAAGAAGACCGGCCCAGGGGAGGTGATCATGATGAGAAAGGCTGTCACAAGAAACAGTGGTGAGAGAAGAAGCAGCAAGACGGAGGAAAGCACGATATCCAGCATCCGTTTAACCAAAACCTGCCCGCCTTCCATTCCTCCGGTGTTAAGAGACACTAATGTCTCATCTTCGAAATGCCCTGTTTTCGAGTGTGCCAGTTTTGAATTGAAGATATCTGAAAGGTATCTCACAATAATGCCCTGTTCCTCACACAAGGCCACAATCCGTGAAGCCTGCTTGTAATAGGAATTTACCGGAAGGGAGATCACGGCCGCGTCGACCACGTTGTCTCTTAAGAAAGCTGGGAAATCATTGAAGTTGGCCACCAGTTCGTAGCCATTCCTCTGAATCTCACCAATTCCGCTCCATTCATCATCGACAAATCCTATGACGTGATAGCCGAGTTCCTTTTTGGATTCGATTTTTCGAGCAAAATTTATGGCCCGCTGATTGGTGCCCACTATAAGCATGAATCGCAGGTTTCTCCCACGGATCCGTATATGCGCAAGTGCGTATCTGAGTACGAGCCGGCTTAAAATTGTGACAGCAGTGCTTGTGGCCCAGAAAACAGTAATGAAACCCAGGGTAACCATATCAATGTGAAACAGGACAGCCATAATGATGATAAAAAGGCTTCCCAGAAAAGTGGCCTCGATAACTGCAAATGTCTCGTGCCATCGGCTGGAGAGTCGCCTTGAATGATAGAGCCCAAAAGAGGAGAAGATCATGTGCCAGATCAGGAAGAAACCTAGAAGCAGGAGAAAATTTTGCACCTTGATTCGCATGGCCAGAAAATCACCGATAGAGACACCAGTCATTTGATACGAGACTATTGATGCGGCCAGAACAAACGCAAAGGCCAAGATCAAAAGGTCAAAAAGCTCAAACGCTTTGAGAAGGATTTGACGCCGAAAAGAAGCCATGTGGTTTGGTTGATTTAGTTAAGTGCCTAAAGTTTAAAGTGCCTAAAGTGCCTAAAGTTAAAGGGACAAAAATGACCATCGCATGCTTTGTGCCAGTTCTTATTGGTTTAAAAATGGGATTTCCTATGCTATTTAGTTAAATGGCCCAGTGAAATACGCTACGACCCAGTTGAATATCACCTCCGGTGAATCCGCAGAGCGGAATTCAACGGGCTAAACTGTTATTGTCATAAATTTCACGGGCTAAATTAATTGGCCCAGTGAAATCCACCATCCCGCCAAAAGAACGGCGGGTAAAAATACCGGCGGACAAGTACGCCCCAGTTGAATATCACCTCCGGTGAATCCGCAGAGCGGAATTCAACCCCAGTACCATCTCCCGGAGCTACGGGGCAGGCGGGGCACAGCGGGGCCCCGATAGCGGGATCTATGCTCCGCTCCGACAGGCGTGGCAGGCATGGAGAATATGGACAAGGACAAAGCTCAAGGCTGAAAGTGTCTTAACATCAGGCTGATAGCTCATGGCTTATAGCTCGCAGAATTACCCTTTTTTCAAAAAGGAATTGACAAATACGAGTATAATAGATAACATAAAAGTACACAAAATATGAGGGAGATATCATGCTCAGCTCAAAATCGCTATCGAGAAATTCTTATAAATCATCACTGGTCGAAGAGGAAACAAGGGTTTTGACAGCAAAACAGTTAGCCGAAATCTTGCAAATGAGCCAACAGGTGATCTATAGATTGTCAAGGGCAGGGGAAATTCCCAGTCTTAAGATCGGCAAGAAGACAATCCGTTTCGAACTGAACAGGGTCAAACAAGCGCTTATGGCTAAAAAAGCAATCACCAGAAAAGATAAACGGGCTCCCCTCAGAAAAGAGATTGGTAGCTTTCAGTACGTTACTCTTGATGACATCCAGAGAAAAGGTAAGGCAAAACTAAGACCTCGTAGGAACCTAAAATTGGAAAGATTCAAAATAATAATCCCTAATGGTGTAGATATAACAACACTTGCCTATGAGAGGAATAAGTATTGAATTCTGAGATTTTGTTTGATACCGGCATCATTTTAAGGGCATCTACAACTACATTAGATAATAACGAATTAGCCCTGACACTTTGGGAAAAGGTAAAATCTCGGGAGATAATTGCATGTATAGCAGGACAAACAGTATTTGAATTCTTCTCTGTTCTGACACGACTGGGTGTTTCTCACGGAAAAGTCATTAAAGAGATAAGAAAACACCTTAAGGTATTCCCTTTGATCATGCCTAAGCCCGGTACATTTTCAAAGACCATGGAAACAGTGAATGGATTAAAATGGCTGAAGGGTGCCCAAATCTATGATGTATTTCTATCCCATACCGCCTTAGACAATGGAGTAGATACCATTTATACCTTTAATGATAAGCACTTCATGAATTTTAGATTACCTCTTAATGTGATTAACCCAACCAAAGTTCATGCACTTTCTATTTAGTCAGTGAAGGGGGTTTCCCAGATTGACTTATGGTTAGGCTTGTTACTATCGTTGAGTTCGTTAGGATCGTCCCAGTTGAATACTCCCTTTGGGAGTTCCGCTATGCGGAATTCATCCCAGTACGATCTGCCGGACCTACGGGACAAGCAGGATAAATTGGGAGCGTTAGGTAAGTTTTTCGACATGGGAGTAGTGCAGCTCAACCTTTGCGCTGTAGCTTAAAAGATCTAAAAGCACCCGTACCCTGCCCTCTTCTGAAACCCATCGCTCAAATATATCCATAAGATCCTTGAAAGGCCCAGAGTTGATGCGAATGGGGTCTTTCGCATTGAAATGTCACTTCCTTATTCTGATGATTCAGTGCTTACAGAAGGCTTATAAAGCGTGATAAAGTTTACCTTCTCAAAGTCTGAGTCATTGGAGGCTAGATTATGGATTTTCAAGTCTTCCATAACCTGGAGACTCAGTGCATCATTAGAAAGAAAACCATATCGCCTTTTCATTTGCTGGCTTCTTTCTATAGTGTTGATGTCAGGAGATATTATCTCTAAATTGAAAGAAGCTATCTTTTCAGGGATGCTCTGGTGACTTACCAATTTCTTAACAATATCAGGGTGGACCTTCAAGTACTTTACTAGGCCCTTTGCCTTTATATTTGCAAGAAAGGTGGCAGCTTCCACAATCATCATACGATGGGTTACTTCCTGCACTACTAACGTAGAAGTAACACCGCTAATCTTGCTTATTTCTGCTCGTTCCAAGAAGTTTGAACTGGCTGGATTAAGTTTGGATTTTTTGCAGAAGTGGTAGATAAAAATGTTGGCATCTACAAATATAGAAGAGCCATTTTCCAGATCCAAGAGGAACATGGTCAAGACTCTTCAGGAAGAAAATTCGGCGAAAGTGCAATCTCGTCTATGGTGTTGTCATCGAGACCGCTAAATATGCCGCTAGTGGCTCTGACAACGCTTTCTCCTTTTTCAACAGTTATCCTTACTCTTTCATGTTCATTTAGCTTCAATGGAGCCAAAGGCTTTAAGACACCATCTTGATATATCGCCTCTATATTCCTGGACATTTTCATACCTCCTGATGTTGATAAGAGTAAATCTTCATATCAAATATTATCTTGAAGATAGAAGATTGTCAAATTGTTTTTGATGAAATGTGAAGGGGGACGTGAAGGGGGACATCCCAGATTGACCTGAATGCCATCCATCTCAGGCATTCTGATATCAAGCAAGACGACATCTGGCTTAAGGTCCTTGACTAGATTAATTGTCTGGAGCCCATTGACCGCTTCGCCTATGATTTGAATGCTCTCTTCGCGTTGGAGGATCAGGCTAAGGCCTTCACGAATAAGCCTGTGATTGTCAGCGATTACAACACTTATTTGTCTTTCCATGCCTATCCCCCTGAAAAAAATCCAAAGAGCATGAAATGACCACAAGAAAATACATACCTTTTTATTCCGCCATTGAGGTAACAATTATAAAAAAGCCTTTATTAAAAAGTCAAGGGGGATTTTAGAGGGTATGGAATGGGTATGCGGTATACCCACTTTTTGATAGAGGATACTACATGCATATTACCTATTCTTGATCCAATTCGGATTTCATATACGCCTTCAGGTTGATTCCTGAATAATGTAAATTGAGCTTCCTTCGAATATTTCTTCGGTGGGTTTTCACAGTAGCCACGGTAATATACAGATGCTTTGCTATTTCCTGATTTGACATCCCATTTCTAATTAACGAGGAGACACGCAACTCGGTGTTGGAAAGAGAGAGGGCGATTTTTATGTCATCTGCCAAATCAGATGTCAAATCTCTGATACAGTTAGTTAACAGATCAAAATCTGCTCTATATCGTTCAATATTTTTGTCCTGCCGAAGCTTTTCTATAATTGGTATGATATAGCTTCTTATTCTTTGAATGATCCGCTTTTCAGACTCTTTTTGTGTGGTATCTAAATTTTTTGCAAGGACAGAGAGTGCCCTGTTGGTTTCAATCAATTGTTTGTTTACATTCGCCAGCTTTGCCTCTCTTTTTTTGATGGCCCGTTCGGCCCGCTTGCGCTCTGTCACATCCCGGAAAATTCCCCTGAATCCTATTGCATTGCCCTCTGAATCTTTCATGAGTGATCCAGATGTCTCAATATTTCTTCGGGCCCCATTTTTCTTTATAATTTCAACATTAAATATGTTTTTTGGTTTACCTGTTTTGTATATCTTATTAAAAATTTTATATGCTTTTTTTGCAGTTTTTTTATCTGAATACTCTCGATTATTCATACCTAATAATTCATCTCTGCTGTATCCGAGCATTTTACATGTTGAATCATTAAAGAAGGTGAAATTCCCTGCCAGATCAAGCTCATAATAGCCTTCTTCAATGTTTTCAAGGATGGTTCGATATTTCTCTTCACTCCTTCGCAATGCCCCTACTGCCTGTTTGCGCTCAACGGCTTCCTTTTCTAACTCCTTGACCTTTTTTTCCAATTCTTCATAGGATAGTTTGCCAGCCATACGATGGCTCTCCAATTGCCCTTACAATAAAAAAAGGCCCATACCATACCTTTAGTGTAATGTATGAGCCTTTACCAATTCTTCACGGATTCTCTCCTAATCTCGCACTCCTTGCATCGGCATTTATCTGATATCATGTTTAGCTTTATGCGTGGCTCGCCATTGCCGTGGGCTTATATAGGTATCCCCTAAGCTCCACATGCCCCGCTTGGCTGCCCTGGCTTCCCTTTCAGCCTCACGATAGGGAGCAACGTTGAGTCCATCAGGGGGCATTTCATGGCATACCTCTGCAAGGCCTTTTTTGATCATTGCAATATTGATTATAGTACCCTTTAGGCGGATCTCCCCGATGAGATGATTGTATGGATAGGCGCCTAATCCATAGCCTTTAATATCAACACGCTTGTTAAGGATTAACTTCTCGAGATATCTCTTTGCCTCCTTTGCATAGGGTTGCCCCTCCTGCTGCTCTTGAAACGCAATTTCAGGTGCATCAATTCCTGCGAGAAGGACATAGATAATAATATCGTGTCCCTGTGCCTTTATGGTGTCACCATCATAGACCCTGGTGACGGTGAATTGACCTGCTACAGAGGGGATGGGCAGTGTTAGGAGTGCAAGGATGAGGAGGATTGTGTGGATTTTTTTCATAGATAATAAACGCATGTCGTGTATCCCTTTCATAAAGTAATTTTTTTATAGTTTTTAATAGTATTCCCTTACGATATCTTTTTAAATTGTACTCCAATTCTCTGAGGCTCGATCCTGACAACCTCTCCCCTGATCTTGATATATTTTTCCTGGTTTGGATATTGAATGGTCAATATAATGTCCTCTCCAATTGAAAACGATCCTCCGATTTCACTTGTTTCGAGTAACACTCCGCCAATGCTGATATCCTTAATCACCCCTTTACTGCTGTGGTCCTGCGAAACATACTCTACAGGCATAGAGTGAGACTTCCTTTCATATCTGCGCATGTCTTGTGATCGCCTTCCCTCTAACTCTGCAATAAGGTCTTGTTGTTCTTCATCAGACATATCATTGATTATTGCAAAAAGGCGATCTTTGTTGGAAGTTTTCATTGTCGAACTCCTTTAAACCCTATCTGCGCTTGTCCTTTTTTTTGAAATGCAAGGGATAACATGTGCATTTCTTTTTTACATAGAAATTCCTCAAACGTCTATTAAAAAATAGTAAATGCTCAGGTTCAAAGTTCAGGGGCCCAGTGAACTACGGCCCAGTTGAATAACAGCAAAGGCATTCAACGGGCTAAACCCCAGTTGAATATCACCTCCGGTGAATCCGCAGAGCGGAATTCAACCCCGGTACCATCTCCCAGAGCTACCCCAGATAAATACGCTCTGCTGTTTTCTGCGAAAAATTTAACGGGGCACAGCGGGGCCCCGATAGCGGGATCTACGCTCCGCTCCGACAGGCGGGTTAAACCCCAGTTAAATAAAAGCAAAGGCATTTAACCCCGGTACCATCTCCTAGAGCTACCCCAGATAAATACGCTCTGCTGTTTTCTGCGAAAAATTTAACCCCAGTACCATCTCCCGGAGCTACGGGGCAAGCGGGGCACAGCGGGGCAGGCGTGGTAAAAATTTCACGGGCTAAATTTCCCGATCAAATCGGGGTTCAAAGTTAAAAAGCGATTACTAAAGGTTTCGATTTCAAGACGAATGCAAAGTTCATCCGGTGCTTGCAATACGCCAAACGGTCTTGCACCGAAATGCCCTCCCCTTGGAAAGAGTTTAATACTAAATTTAAGCAGTCCAGGATATTTATTGATCACTTTTTTAACGGCTTTTCTTCTCTATACAGTCTTTGGCCTTATGGTTCCTGAAATCTGTCAATTAGAAAATATTAAACATTACACACAGGCTTGGCAGATGATCAGAACGGTAGGAGACCAGCTAAAGGCCAATGAAATTTCTCTTTTGGATATGCCTTCTGAAGAAAGTGAGGCCGCTAAAAAACGGAAGGAAGCCTAACCGAAAAATGGCAATTTTACTTTCTAATCAATGACGTGTCTGCCTAGATATTAAATATGATTGGATCGAAGATTTGAAAACGTATTAGAAAGTTTTTGATGGGTGGTCTGGGCTATGACTTATAGCAGTATACAAAAGCCCAGGGATTAACGGGGACTATACACAGGGGTACACATAAAAATGGCAGGGCTGTTTCTGGCCCTGCCTTGAATGTCTAATGATTGATGCTGCTTATCTCTTCCTCAACTTCCTTCTTAATCCAAACAGGCCTGCTAAACCTGATCCAAGCAAGAGCATTGTAGCGGGTTCAGGGACGGGAGCGCCTGTTTGATATGCCCAAATATTCATGTCCGCGGTGGAAGTGTCTTCATTTTGAATAAAATCGGCGACCACAGTATTGTCAACAAATGTCCACCCCGTATCTAAACCAAAAGCGAATGCCCACCCGAATGGGTCCGCGCCATCGTCATACGATCCCCAAATTAGTTCGCGATTAGGCGCATCCCCCATCAACGGTTTATATGTGGTTGTCCACTCATTGCTTGTTAGTGGAAGTGAATCGAGCAATTCCTGGACATCTGTTTTGGTTGCGAATGTAAATCCTGCGTTGTTTGCCGCTGCGACCATCGTAGTGGTACTCATATTAAAGAAGCTATCCATATCTAACCATATACGGCCAGTGTTGACATCCTGAAATGTGTCGAATCCACCGATATTCCCTCCATCAATGATGGCTGCATAGGATTGTTTTACCCCACATACAATTGCTATTGCACATAAAAACACTAAAAACTTTTTCATTTTATAGCTCCTTTCCTGAATTGGTTAGAATTTGGTACTCCCAGCAGAACAGCCAGTGTCCTGTCAGGAGCAAAGTAAGCACATTTTGAGGTATATCTCCATGGAAATTTCCCTCAATTTGAGTTAAGGTGTGGAGAAAACCACCTAAACCATTACTATTTATATGCAAAAATCATGCAAAATTAAGCAGTTAGAAGATTGCTTCAGATTTCAAATAGTTACGATAACCTTGCTGAAGCGTTATTGTGAATTGTGTAAAAGAATACAAACATTATGGGAAAATAAATTCCACTTTTTGGTAATAATTTCAATACATTTCGTGGGAGAAGCCGAAAGAAAGGAAACTATAATTGACATGTGTGTATCAAGAAGAGAGATGAGGAAAGGTCTATTATATCTGTATCTGACTCAAGATAATCAAATAGCCCCAGAAAAAATCATAAGAGATAGAGCGTGCAAGAAAACTTTGATGAATCCGTTCAAGAGATATCGAATACCTATAACCATGCAATTGAGAGGCTTTTAAGCCTCCTGGAGTACCTGGACAGAAAAAAACAGGTCCGTCATTATGATACTTATATCAAGAAGGGTGAAGAGCGATCCAAAGCATTTCCCAAAAGAATTAAGGCCTTTCTTCTCTATACAGTCTTTGGCCTTATGGTTCCTGAAATCTGTCAATTAGAAAATATTAAACATTACACACAGGCCTGGCAGATGATCAGAACGGTAGGAGACAAGCTAAAGGCCAATGAAACCTTACTTTTGGGTGAGACTCATGAAGAAAGGGGGGACGCTAAAAACGTAAGAAACTCAATTAAGCCTATATGATTTTTTTCTTTTCTATAGGGGGTGGTAATTCTGGCCGCTGCTTTTTTAGGACTATGATTGTCATTTAAGAATGGGATAGGGTGTCTTTTCAAGGCCGGCAGCAAGCCTAAGCGAAAAATGGCAATAAAAAAGGAAATTAGGTAATTTGCGTGACATATTGTTTCAGGTGTCTCTTTATATGATTTAGTAAAGGAATTATATCACTTCGAATTTCATCGGCGGTGAAAACTCTCATGTCGTAACGTCCATTTTCGCTGTCATCCTTTAAGGGTTTATACCATGATGTATAAAATTTCCTCCCCAAGTTTGCATCTTTTCTTATAAGGTTTCCTCTTTGAAAATAGTTAACTGGATGTTCGTTTTGGGCAGCAAAATAGGAATCGAGGTAGTGAAGTGTTGAGTAAAAGACACCGTTAACCACCCAATCTAGATAAGGTGTTTTATCCAAATCGAAAGATGAAAAAAACTGTTCATTATGTTTGGCCTTACTAATGTGGTCTCCCAAGTTAGGCATAACTTTTAAGGTCTTTCAAGTATAATTTTATCCTTCGATGGGTAAAGCTCAGTGATATCTCTATCGTTCCTACAGATTACGTGAAAATCGAAATATAAGTCTTTAAAAAGTTCAAGAATATCATATTCAACGTCATAAATCTTCTTTCTACTGTCCCTGTTTAGCGTGTTGATAACTGTCCAAATCTCTATTGAATTTTCTTCTCTAGAGAAGAAAACATATTCAACATCAGGAACCTTGAAGATTCCATTAGCAATGAAATTTGCTAAGTTATTTGTCTTAGTGTCCCAAGTATCAAGTTGGGGCATGGGATTAGCTTGGCTCCTTAATATCATTTGTTTAATATATATGTGCCAGTTGATATTGCTCCGCAAAACTTCTGGCCATGATGCGCAAAATTGGTTTTTATTGGTTCTTTGAGGCATCCCAACTGGTTGTCGATCTTCATGTTCGTCACCTAGTGTAAACCAGGGAAGTTCTTTATGATTAAATGATATAATATGCTTTATTGTGTTAACTTCCATGTTCATTACCTCAATCATTTTAATGCAACTTTGGACCTTCTTTCTTTAAGTGCTCTGGGACTGAAACACCTACAACATTTGAGGATTTCACCAAATAAATTGGATTTCCTTCATTATCATATTTGTTTTGTACTCTTACAATATTTGAAGTCACTAATTTCACTCGAATGGTCGTGCCATCAGTAACTTCGTACTCATTCCATTCTTCTTTTTTTGTTTTGAAATCCAACTCAATAGCATCGACCGGCTTACCTTCGAAATTAGCGTGAACTTTTTTTTCCATAACCCATCCCCCCTTTGTTTTAAAACACCCGAAAGTTCAATAAAACTTACCAAAGGACTCTATTAGGAAAAAAAACAGAAGTCAATAAGAAATTATGGCCTCTGGGGACTTGTATACCTGAGGGTAAGGGTTTGCAATATTAATATTGGATAATGGCAATATGGCTATATTGCCCCGTTTATTAAGATCATATCACATTGGTCTTGGATAATCTGAATTTAACTCCAATTAATGACCAAAATCAATATCAAACAGACTGTTGTAAACCACAGATTCATTAATCACCCTCTCTTTCCAACCCTCTTCTTGAGCCACACAAACCCCACAAACACCATTCTCTGTATCCCTGTAAATGCCAAGCCCCACCTCTCTATATGAGAAATGGGGTTTAAGTATTCAAGTTCATGGCACCCTCGATTAGGATTCAATTATTATAGTATTGCTATCTTATCGTATTCTGTAATAGAGCTCTATCAAGGATAGAAATGAAGGTCAAAATCTGTATTCTTCTATATCCATTAGTGAGGGACAAATAGGATATCAACAAAAAAATAAGGGTTAGTGGAAACCCACTAACCCTTATTTTACTATTATGCCGAGACGCAGAATTGAACTGCGGACACGGGGATTTTCAGTCCCCTGCTCTACCGACTGAGCTATCTCGGCTTACTTCCAAATATTTTAATAGCGCTGCACTACTTTTTGGTATCTTCATCATCATCAAGTTCGAGATTTAGCTCCAAATCCTCTGAATCCAGATCATCCATATCCTTCTCAGGCTCTTCTTTCTTAACGCTTTCTTTCTCTGCATCTTCCTCTGAAGGAGGCAACTCAAGATCACCTTCATTAGACTCAACATTATCATCTTGTTCCAATGAAGGCTCCGTGTCAAGATTTTTCACATCATCAAGATCAAGATTTAGTTCCAGGTCCTCTGAATCCAGATCCAGATCATCCATATCCTTCTCAGGCTCTTCTTTCAGAGCGCTTTCTTTCTCGACGCCTTCCTCTAAATCTGCTCCTTGAGTCACATCTTCTGTTACATCAGCTTCTTCTTTCATCTCTGGAGTGCTATCACCAGAGCTAAAATCCAGCTCTAATTCTTTATTATCAGATGACATGACAAGGTCATCTATGTTGAGCTCAAGGTCTTTATCTGGTTCCGAAACAGTTTTTTCGTCGATAGTAATGTCCAATTCCGATCCATCATCATATACTTCTTCCGGCCTCATCTCTATATTCTCAGCCTCACCTTTCATTTGTTCCAGTGACTCAATACCAAATGCACTATCACTGAGATCGCCAGTCAAAGAGCCTAACACAAAAGGTGGATTAGGCTTAATGGAGAAGATGTTGAGTTTGGTCTTCTCTCCTGTCATATCCTTGCCACACCGAGGGCACGTATCTAAATAATCAAAGGTAATAAATTTGCATTTAGGGCATTTCATAATTGCTCCTTTATAATAGCGATAATTAAGAAACGATGTATTTTGCCTGATCTTATATAACTATTTATTATAATTGTCAAGTAATTTTATTATAATTATATATCTTTAGCACCGTTAAGCATCTCACCTTTTTAGATTTCCCCTGATTGCGTGCCTCGCCAATGTATCACATCTTTCATTTTCAGGGTGCTGAGAATGCCCCTTAACCCATTGCCACTCTATCTGATGTGGTTTACTTACTGCAAGCAATTCCTCCCACAGATCCCTGTTTAAAACCGGTTTTTTTTGTGAATTTAACCAATTCTTTTTGAGCCATCCATTAATCCAGATTGTGATTCCTTGATAGACATACCTTGAATCAGTAACTACCCTCACCCGTGAAGGCCTTGTAAGTGTTTTTAGGCCCTCTATTACAGCCATCATTTCCATGCGATTGTTGGTAGTATTTGGACAATACCCTGATATCTCTTTGACTTTTTTTTCATATCGCAATAGTATTCCATAGCCGCCTGGACCTGGATTGCCAGAGCACGCACCATCGGTAAATATTTCTACTATTTTGCTTTCATCTCTTTCCATATAACCCTTCCATATGTTATTTCTACCTTCTTTTTTTATTCCAAACATTGAGAAACAAAACAGGGTATTGTATATAGTTTCATACCATACCTTTAAGAAACTTTTTAATGTATTTACGTTCATTACTCTTCCACGTCCGTTCAGGCAACACCTTTATTGCGTTATCATTCCTTTTTTTCCTCATATATAACGTGAATATCCTTGCCCACTTTTTCTTGTATTCATCCCTGGCTATATTGTATAGATAGTGTAATAAAGGTCTCATCATATACACCTTGAGGAGTATGCTATGAACTGGTTATCTATTTTTATAGGTATTTGTATTGGATTTGTGCTTGGTCTATTGGTTTCCATTGTATTGAGATTACAACAAGGAAAAACAGCCAAAGAGCTTGCTGACGAATTATTCCATGAAAGTGAGGCACAAAGAAAGGCAAACATTGATGCAATACTTGAAAATATCAAGGCAAGCTTTGGAAATCTCTCCCTTGATGCACTGTCAAAGTCAACCGAAGAATTCCTCAAGTTAGCTAAATCCCGGCTTGAATCAGAAAGAGAAATCAGCCTCAAAGAACTGGATGGGAAAAAAGGCCTGATTGACCAGCAATTGCAGCAGATGACATCCAAACTTGAAAATGTTTCCACAGTAATGAAGGAGCTTGAAAAGGATAGAGTAGAAAAATTTGGACAACTTGCAAGTCACCTTAATACCGCTACCCAGCAAACAGCAGCACTTATGCAAACAACCAGTCAACTGCGCGAGGCATTAGCAAGCACAAAGGTGAGAGGTCAGTGGGGAGAAAGAATGGCAGAAGATGTCTTGCGGTTGGCGGGTTTTATTGAAAACGTAAATTATCTTAAGGAAAAGACTATTGAAGGGGCTGGATCACGACCAGATTTTACCTTCTTTCTTCCCGGGAACTTAAAACTGAACATGGATGTCAAGTTCCCTCTCACTAATTACATCAAATTCCTTGAAACTGATGTGGAGCCAGAGAAGGTAAAATTTCGAAGCGACTTCTTGAAGGACGTAAAGGCCAGGATTAAAGAAGTTACCTCAAGAGAATATATAAACCCTGAGCAAAACACTTTAGACTATGTGCTTCTGTTTATCCCCAATGAGCAGGTGTATTCCTTTATTCATGAACAGGATAGTTCAATACTTGATGAGGGATTAAAAAACAGGGTGATTTTTTGCTCGCCTATAACACTTTTCGCAGTCCTGGCCGTCATCAGGCAGTCTGTAGATAATTTTGCCCTGGAGAGGACATCGGATGAAATACTCTCGTTATTTGGTGTATTCAAAAAGCAGTGGGATGAATTTTTAAAAAAGTTAGACGTATTGGGAAAACGGATTGAAGATACGCAAAAAGAATATGAATCACTTGCAACGACAAGGCGTCGGCAACTCGAAAGGCCACTCAACAAAATTGATGATCTAAGAGAACAGAAGGGAATACTCATCAGCTCTGATGACAATTAATAGAGTGGGCCTAAATATTTTCCATAGCCCCATATGCACCGCGGATTCTACTCAGCCACCAAGTCCCTGGCCCAGACCCGCCTGCCGGATGGCGGGCAGGCCTGGGATGCAGTGACTTATTTTTATAGCACCGCCTCTTTAAGATTGAAGGATTAATAGATTATTACAATCATATCGCAGGAACATTATCATACTTTATAAAGATTACGATATCTGTAGATATAAACCCACTCTTTGAAAATCAGGTCTGGGCCAGGGACTTGGTGTCTTTGTGGCTGAATATTAGCTATCTTTTACAAAGATCATAGGCCTGCTGAAGGGCCTCAGGGTGTTCTTTTACTGCTCCTATGGATTCTATCCCTGGAAAAAAACACCCCCCCTCAAAGCTCATGCCTAATGCATCAAAAAAATACCGTGCGGTCAGTTTGGCGCATTCAAAGAGATTTTTGCCTCTGGTTGCACCTACAGCAATCAAAAATCCTCTGCCCCGCGTGGTATCGATTGTAGTTTTACTATCTTTCCCTCCCCTTCTCCTCCACCACATCGCCTGACCCCTGTCAATCAATGCCTTTACCTGGGACGTGACACCATAGAAAAATATAGGGGAGGATAGAACAATAACATCTGCATCATCTATGAGAGTATGAATATCCTGCATATCATCCTTGATTACGCAGATGCCGGTTTTCGCACACCCATCACACCCTGAGCAGCCAGCGATATGTAAATCTCGCACATAGACTTTTTTAATATCATCACCCTGTTCTTGACATCTCTTTAACGCACTATCAAGGAGCAAATCGGTATTACCACCCTTTCTGGGGCTTCCATATATCCCAACTACCTTCGCCATCAATCCCTCCTAACAAATTATTCTGCCTGAAAAAAAGTAACGCTTAGGAGCTCTCTTAACTTTCCTTGCTATTTATTGGTATTTAACGTAGCTTATATAATATTTTAGCATAAAAGATCAACGAGACCTTTACATAAACCATATTTTTGTAACGAGAATGGACTTTTCTTCAGTTTCCCGATCCAAGGATCGGGACTTAGTCTTTTCAGAAACTTATCTGCGGGGGAGTTTTGCCCTTCTTCCCGCTTTTAGCGGGATTCCCCCACTGATAAGTTGCGAAAAGACAGCGCCCTTCCACCAGTCACTTCATAAAAGCCCATCCTCATTATTAGGGTAATAATATTTTTAGGTTTTACAAAGGTCTCACCAACCTAATAAACAGTAAAGTTTAGGATATAGTGTGAAAATCGTTGCTGTGATACCAGCGCGGTATCAATCAAAACGTTTCAATGGAAAACCCCTCGCCCTGATCGCAGGAAAACCTATGATTCAACATGTCTTTCAAAGAACAAAAGCCTGCCCGGAACTGGATGAAATATATGTGGCAACCGATGATCGCAGGATTTATGAATGTGTTCAGGAATTCGGTGGTACCGCAATTATAACAAATGAAAATCACCAATCAGGAACAGATCGAATTGCTGAAGCAGTCAAATCAATTAATATTGCGGATCGAGATATCGTGGTTAATATACAGGGCGATCAACCAATTTTTCAGCCATCAATGCTGTCTGATCTCATACAGGCCCTTATAAAAAATCCAACAATTCCAATGTCTACTCTTATGCATAAAATTATAGATGATCAAGAGCTCCATAATACAAACAATGTAAAGGTAGCTGTGGATAACAATGGATATGCCCTCTATTTTTCTCGTTTACCCATTCCTTTTTATCGGGATAAGAAATCAAAAAAAACGATTCATTATAAACACTTAGGGCTGTATGCATATAGAAAAGAATTCTTATTAGCATTCACAAAACTTTCCTATGGCCTATTAGAGCACGCCGAAAAGCTTGAACAGTTACGTGTTTTAGAGCATGGTTTTAAAATAAAGGTGGTAGAAACAATCTTTGATTCCATTGAAGTAGACACACCAGAAGATATAAAAAAAGTCGAGCAAAACCTTTCCTAAATCAAACACGCTTTATCTGAAACCTTTGAAAAACCTGATTCACCCTGTAAACGAGGGTAGGCTTTTCTTGCACTATGTCCACAGGTGGGAAAGTTCTGGCGGGAGTATGGCTTGGTTTCCTTTCTCATCTTCTCCATAATTATACTGTGATAAAAGTTTTAAGTCATGAAGTGCTCTCTTGTCACCTTTGAAAAGTACTGTTTTATACCCTTTTCTGGCAATTAATCCTCCAGCCAAAGTGATACTCAATAGACTACTCGCATCATATTCCGCACCATCGACAACTAAAGTAAGTTTAGTTCCATAATATGCTGCGAGGCGTGCAACGAGAGTAGCCGGCCTTAAATGGAAACCGAGATTTTCCGGAACCTTTAACTCACAGGTATCCATTTCAATATATTCCCCAAGGATGTCATTTGATAAATTTCTACCTGTGTGTAAATATCTACAGGTGTAAGACATCACAAAATTCATCATAATATCCAGTATTTCAGAGGCATTGACAATTGCTGATATCTCACGACTGGCACTGCCATATCTGGTTGTATTGATATGCCTCTGGTATAAATGAGAAAGCCAGTTGACCACACTCAGGAGATGTAAAGGCATAGAAATATACCCTCTAAACCTTTTTAATTTTTTATCCTGCAATTCTAACGGGGTGTGTCTGATATAATGGTCATAGGTAGACTGGAGGTTATGTATAAGAAATATAAGTTCTCTCGATTTTTCCTCATTTACTTTATTGGGTATGGCATCTTTAAGATCATCTACGTTACTTTTTCCACTATTCCAGCCAAAACTGTTAAATTTTTCAACCACATTGAGGTACTGGGTTGCCATCTTGGCCACTATTTTTTTGGCATCCAATTCATCTTCCTCATCAATGGTATAAGGGAGGCGTTTTTGGAGAGAAATTTCTGTGAAACGACCTTCAGTCACGCTAGCCTTGGGACGTTTAATACCCAACCGTAATGACTCATTTTTAACCTCTTCGTAGAGCGAAAGTATGGTTTCTTCGAGGAATGTCACCATATTGTGGGCTTCTGCAAAAAATGTTTTCCCTTCATGATCGTTGAGGTCATATGAAGGGTACCTATTAAGCACATGTTTTAAAATAAAGGCAATCTTTGCAAAGTTCCTGATGCATGCAACAAGTTCACAGAAAAAATACCAGGTTTTATTGTCCCTTGCGCAATGGTCGTCCAGAAAACTCTCCAATTCCTCAGATTCCTCAATCAAATGGGCATAAAACTTTCTGGCATAGGGCCTATCTTCTCTGCGAAGAAAGTTATAGATCTTGAGGAAATTTTGAGAATATTCCTGAGCGAGCTTGAGGAATTCACCTTCTGTAATGACCCTTGTTAAAGATTTTTTCATAGAGAGATTCCCTTCAAATAAATGTCATACTAGTTATTTTTATCACAATCAGCACTCCTAAGAAACTAAATTTAAAATTAGCAATTAAAATAGTCGCTTATGAAACTCTTATGTAACTTATAAGTTTCTCCCATTTATAACATTGAAGCGAAGCGTCGGGGTCATTTGCAGAGAAGGAACATTTTTGTCGAACGTATATAATATTTTACGATACCTATACGCCTATTTTTGCTACACATGGACAAAAAAATAGCCCCGATTTATCAACTCGGGGCTATAAAGGGTGTCCGGCGATGCCGTTACTTAATTTATTTTCCTCTTTTCTCCTAATTCTTTTCTAGGAAAAAAATAATGTAAGTAGTAGACGAACACCCCAGACATTTTTATAGGCAGCAACTATTATGCCAATAATTGTTGAGCATATTTATCATATAATTACAGCATGTTATATGAATCTTTAATAATTTTAATTTAATTTGTGTTAATTTTGACACAACCAAAAGTGAAATTTAAACACAGTTTTTTTACATGCATTTTTGTTATCTACTCAGGTATCTTGCCACAAAGGCACCAAGACACCAAGACTATAGAATTATTTTTTATTATAGCCTTTTCAATCCCGATAAATCGGGATTGAAATTAATGAGAAATCTCCGTTATTCAATTTATATTTAGCTTCTCTTTGGGTCTTTGTGCCTTGGTGGCTGAATAGTTACCATTTTTGAATAATGAAAGAAATCACTATCAAGTTGACTCACTGGGAGTGAAATGGTACATGATACTCAAAGATAATTATAGTCGACTATGTATTTGATAACTACCTAAAAATCTTACGATTTTTGGCTATGCTGTAAAATAAAAACACAAAAGATTGTGGACCTTCATTACTTTATGCGAGAGGCTATTAGAGAGGCCAACGAAGGGTGGCACAATGGCGAGGTTCCAGTAGGTGCACTTTTAATCAGCCAATCCGATGAAATTTTAGCCAGAGACCATAATAGATGCATTTCCCTTAACGATCCTACCGCTCACGCTGAAATACTGGTTATCAGACAGGCAGCACAAAAACTTAAAAATTATCGATTGAATGGAGTGACAATGGTTGTTACTATTGAGCCATGCCCAATGTGTATGGGAGCTATTATGAATGCCAGATTGGATACCCTCGTTTTTGGGGCATTTGATCCAAAATACGGAGCTGCGGGCTCGGTTTACAATCTGCCTGATGATGAAAGACTTAATCACAGAATAACCATAATCTCTCGCATAATGGAACAAGAGTGTCGAGACCTTATGCAGGGTTTTTTTCGAGAAAGAAGGCACGAATAGGAGAGGTACCGAAGTGGTCGTAACGGGGTCGACTCGAAATCGATTTGTCTCGTTAAGAGCGGGGCACGTGGGTTCGAATCCCACCCTCTCCGCCAAGAAATGGAATCCCGATGTATCGGGATTACATTTCACAATTAGCTTATGGCTGTAGACCTTTTGGAATAATTAAATACAACTACAGATTCCAATTTCTAAAAAGAAAAAATAATGCTATATGCCAAAGCAAAAGGCCAAAAGTATTTCGCTTTAGCGAAATCATGGAGAGATGTCCGAGCTGGTTTAAGGAGCGCGACTGGAAATCGCGTGTACTACCAAAAGTGGTACCGGGGGTTCGAATCCCCCTCTCTCCGCCATATATACCGTTAACATCCTCCATAAGCCAAGATCTTAAAATTTATGTCAAATTTTATCTCATTGTTTTTTTTGAGAGCAAGTAGTTTCTTGAGTTTGTTGAGTTTGTTGTGTTAAAACCCTATGAACCAAACGAACGCAAAAAACACTGATAATTCATGATGTCATACAAAGTTTTTGCAAGAAAATGGAGACCTCAGGTATTTGAAGAGGTTATAGGTCAGGAACACATCACAGAGACCCTCAAGAATGCTTTGCTATCTGATAGATTAGCTCATGCCTATCTATTCAGCGGTACACGGGGTGTAGGGAAAACATCTGTTGCCCGAATTTTTGCAAAGGCCCTTAATTGCCAAGACAGGCAGGAGGGAAATCCCTGCAACAAATGCAATAAATGCATTGAGATAACTAATGGTTCGTCTGTTGACGTACAGGAGATTGATGGTGCATCGAACAGGGGAATCGATGAAATACGGAATCTTCGAGAAAATATACGGTATCTCCCTTCAAGCGGCACATATAGAATATATATCATAGATGAGGTTCACATGCTGACGCTTCCTGCATTTAATGCATTGCTAAAAACCCTGGAAGAACCACCAGAGCATGTAAAATTCATTTTTGCTACCACAGAGGCCCATAAGGTACCAGTGACCATACTATCACGATGTCAAAGGTTTGATTTTAAAAGGATACCCATAGCAAAAATAGAGGAGCAGATTAAAAAAATAGTTCAAAAAGAAGGAATAACGATAAGCGATTCCAGTATTGCTATTATATCAAAAGAGGCTGAGGGGAGTATGCGAGATGCAGAAAGTCTCCTCGATCAGGTTGTCTCCTTTGCAGGAAACAACGTCAAAGATGAGCAGATAATGGAAGTCTTAGGAATAATAGATAGAGCTCTTATCTATAAGACTTCTCAGGCGATAATCGATGGCAATAGCACAGTATGTCTGGATATAATTAATGAAATATATAATTACGGCTACGAGGTTAAAGAATTTTACAAAGAGATAATGGTACAATTTCGAAATTTAATCGTCGCCCTCGTATCTCACAACACCTCTCACACATTGGATTTACCTGATAACGAGTTACAAGAAATAAAAAAGCAGGCAAAAGAGGTAAGTCTGCAAAGGCTTCTTCAATCACTAAACTTTCTGATTAATAGGGAAGCAGATCTTCGCTATACAAATAACCCCAGGATTGCACTGGAGGCAATTTTACTGAAACTTGCAGGACTTAAAGAATATATTTCATTTGATGAGTTACTGCGCAAAATAGAAGAAATTGAAAAACGACTCAATACATCTCGGAGAATAGCGCTAGATAAACAACCGGAACCGACTGTAATCAAAGAAAAATATCCGGCAAAAAAACCAGCTCCAGACGATGGTAAGAAATGGAGCGAGTTTTTACGTTATATTACTACTAAAAATAAGGCGATGGCAAATGTACTAAAGAAATGGAAGTCGTACACTCTTTATGCAGACAGCCTGGAATTACCTAACGGAGAAGGATCATTTACAGGAGATTATTTTAATGACTCCGAGCACTCCGATAAGTTAATTGCGTATGCAAGGGATTTCTTTCATCCAGACTTTACGGTTTTATTTACAAAGCAAAATCAGCCTAAAAAAGATGAAAAAAAAGGCTCAAAGGAAGATAGCTTGCCGAGAACGGTAAATGATATACTTGATATATTTGAAGACTCGATAGTTAAAGAAAGTTAAAAGGTATAAGTTAGAAGTGAGCTAAAGTTTAAAGAATTTGCTTTTTTAACTTTAGGCACTTGCAATTTTAGGCACTAACAATGAACCACTTTATGTATAAAAACGATGATCTTTTTTGTGAGGATGTACCAATAACAGATATTGTTGAGAAGGTTGGAACACCTTTCTATTGTTACTCCCATGCTACAATAACCAGGCATTTCAGGGTTTTTACAGATGCTTTTAAAGACTTAGACCACCTCACCTGCTTTTCTGTAAAATCCAACTCTAATCTTGCGATACTAAAAATTTTTGCCTCACACGGGGGAGGAGCAGATATTGTTTCAGGCGGGGAACTCTTTCGAGCTCTAAAAGCAGGGATTTCGCCTGATAGAATCGTATATTCCGGCGTTGGAAAAACACCAGAAGAAATGAAATTCGCACTTACATCAAATATTTGTATGTTTAATGTAGAGTCAGAGCAGGAATTGCAGGTCTTAAATACAATAGCGGGCACTATGGGCAGTAAGGCAACAGTAGCAATACGCATAAATCCTGAAGTGGAAGCACACACACACCCGTATATTGTGACTGGGCATATTGAAAATAAGTTTGGCATATCGCTCGAGGACGCCTTACATACCTATGAATTAGCCAGGCAGCTGAAAAACATCGATGTAAAAGGAATATCATGCCATATAGGAAGCCAACTTACCGATATTGATCCCTTCTTAGATGCCTTACGAAAATTAAAAGACATTTTACAAGAACTAAAAAAAATGGCATTCGATATTCAATTCCTTAACCTGGGAGGCGGCCTTGGAATCACCTATGACGATGAAAAACCACCTCATCCTTTAGAATATGCAATGGCATTAAAGAAAATACTCGGGAACAATGGTATTACCCTTATCCTTGAGCCTGGCAGGGTTATTATTGGTAATGCTGGAATTCTGATCACACGAGTACTCTATACCAAATCAACAAAAAATAAGAGATTTGTTATTGTAGATGCTGGGATGAATGACTTAATCAGACCTACCCTTTATAATTCGTTTCATGCAATTCAGCCGGTAAAAATAATCCACTCGGAAATGGTAGTCGCTGATTTAGTAGGTCCTGTGTGTGAAACCGGGGACTTCTTTGCGAAAGATAGGAAAATGCCAGCATTTCAATCCGGAGATTTAGTAGCTATAATGAGTGCAGGGGCCTACAGTTTTTCAATGGCCTCAAACTACAATTCTCGTCCCAGGCCTGCAGAGGTAATGGTGAAAGGAAAGCTCTTCTCCATAATTAGATCAAGAGAAACATACGATGATCTTATTCATGGAGAGGTGATTCCCGAATTTCTTTGAAAAAATATTTTAATTTTGAAATAGGAGAAAAAAATGATAAAGGCTGTTGTTGCCGGCGCTGCTGGTAGGATGGGCGGAAGAATTATCCATATGATTCAACAGAGCGAAGAAATAACCTTAACAGGTTCCTTTGAAAGACCAGATCACCCTGCAATCGGCAAGGACGTGGGGGCGGTTGTTGGTCTTGGAACAATAGGTATTGACCTTGCCGCTGATATCAGCGGCGTAATGAAAGATGCGGATATGTTGATTGATTTTACTACTCCAGAAAGCACCTTGCATAATATCCGCTTTATTGCCGAGACAGGTCAGGCAATGGTGATTGGCACTACGGGTATTACAGGCGAAGATGAAAAAGATCTAAAGCTCCTTGCTCAAAAAATACGATGTGTCAGGTCCCCAAATATGAGCGTAGGGGTAAATGTGTTATTCAAAGTAGTTGGAGACCTCTCTATAATTCTTGGTAAAGACTGGGATATGGAGATAGTTGAAGCCCATCACAGGCTAAAAAAAGATGCCCCAAGCGGCACAGCAATGCATCTTGCTCAAATCCTGGCTGATTCGACCGAAAGAAACCTCGAGGCAAACGCTGTCTATGGAAGAAAAGGATTTATTGGTGTCAGGACAGCCGAAGAGATTGGCATTCAATCCATAAGGGCTGGCGATATAGTAGGTGAGCATACGGTGATGTTTGCCGGAACAGGAGAAAGAATTGAGATTACTCATAGGGCACATAGCAGGGATAATTTTGCCAATGGCGCATTGCTTGCAGCGACATGGGTTGTTAAACAACCGAATGGCCTTTATGATATGCAAGATGTGCTGGGATTGAGAGAGAGGAAAAATGTTTAAACTCGCTGAAAGAATTAAACAGTTACCTCCGTACCTATTCAAAGAGATTGACCAAAAAAAGAAAGAGATAGCGGCAAAGGGATTGGATATCATCGACCTTGGTATAGGTGACCCTGACCTCCCTACCCCACCTAACATTATAGAGGCAATGGTACAGGCCGTACGAGAGCCTGCCAACCATCATTACCCCCCATATTCTGGAATGCAAGATTTTAAGATCGCCATTGCCAAATGGTACGAAGAGAGATTCTCAGTCAAACTTGATCCTGCAAATGAGGTAATTGCCCTGATTGGGGCAAAAGAAGGGATAGCCAACTTTTCCCTGGCATTTCTAAACCCAGGTGATTGTGCTCTCATTCCTTCTCCTGCGTATCCAGTGTATAATAGTGGTACCCATTTTGCGGGCGGCAGGCCCTATGTGTTACCCCTTTATCAAGAAAATAATTTCCTACCGGATCTTGCCTCTATTCCAGAAGAAATCGCTCACACGGCCACAATATTATGGCTCAACTACCCCAACAACCCAACAGCAGCCGTGGCTGATATGCATTTCTTTGAAGAGGTGGTCACATTTGCACACACCTATCACATAATGGTATGTCACGATCTTACCTATAGCGAAATCGCCTTTGATGGATACAAACCTATGAGCCTCCTTGAAATCAAGGGAGCGAAAGATATAGGAATAGAATTTCATTCCTTATCAAAAACGTTCAACATGACTGGATGGCGGATCGGATTTGCCGTGGGAAACAGTGAGGCCATTAAGGGATTAGGTGCAATTAAAAGCAATATCGATTCAGGTATTTTTCAGGCTATTCAGTTAGCTGGCGTAGAGGCCCTGAGGGCAGTTGAGGAAAGTAGTGTAGCTATACGAAAAATTTATACCAGGAGGAGAGATATTGTGGTGAACGGGCTGAGGGACTGCGGTTTCACAGTAAATCCACCCAAAGCCACATTTTATCTCTGGGTTGCAGTTCCTGATTCCTATACGTCGGTGGATTTCACCACGAGGCTCTTAGAGGAGGCTGGCGTTGTAGTAACGCCAGGTAATGGATTTGGTGATCATGGCGAAGGCTATATAAGGCTGGCATTGACAAAGGATGAGAGTCGTCTTGTAGAGGCAATAGAGAGGATAAAAAATATCGGCATATAATTGAAACGTACTATCGCATATATAGGGATAGGATCAAACCTGGGAAATAAATCTTTTAATTGTCGATACTCTATTAACCAGATAGACACATTACCGGGCTGTCATGTGATTGCTCGCTCAACACTATTTAAAACAGAGCCAGAGGGTGTTATCGGACAGCCCTGGTATGTAAATTGTATTGCTCAGATTGCAGTGACGAAAAGCCCATTCGAACTATTAAAGGGACTTATGAATATAGAATCTGCGATGGGCAGAGTAAGGAGGAAACGGTGGGAGGCCAGAATAATTGACCTCGACATACTTCTGTTTGGTCAGGAGATACGAGAATCTCATAATCTGATTATCCCCCATCCATTGATGCACAAAAGGCGGTTTGTATTAGAACCTTTCGCTCAATTGGCGCCTGACCTTGTGCATCCTGTTTTTAAATTAACCATACGAGAGCTTTTAAATGAACTCCCAATCCCGCCATACAGTGGGACTGTTGAAATCCTAAAGGAGGAAACATGAAATTTTTTATTGACACAGCAAATATCGCCGAAATTACAAAGGCCAATGAATTGGGTGTGTTAGATGGTGTCACAACAAATCCCACACTGGTAGCAAAAGAGGGAAGAAAATTTGAAGAATTAATTAAAGAAATTTGTCACATAGTAAATGGCCCAGTAAGTGCTGAAGTAGTAAACATTGAAGCAGAGGGTATGGTTAAGGAGGCACAACACCTGGCAACACTTGCCGATAATATCGTGGTTAAAATTCCTATGATAACTGAAGGGATTAAGGCCACGAAGATACTATCAAAAGAAAACATTGCAACGAATGTAACCCTGGTATTTTCACCAGTACAGGCGTTGATTGCGGCCAAGGCAGGTGCGAGCTATGTGAGCCCCTTTATTGGCAGACTGGATGATATAACGAGCGTTGGCATGGAAATAGTAGAGAATATAGTAACCATATATGACAATTATGGATTTGAAACTGAGGTTATTGTCGCAAGCATCCGCAATCCTGTCCATGTATTAGATGCAGCCTTGATTGGTGCCCATATTGCTACAATCCCCTTCAAAGTACTCTCCCAATTAACCGAACACCCTCTCACCAAGATCGGATTAGAGAGATTTTTAGCGGATTGGAAAAAAATGGGGTAAATAAATGTCTTTTTCCATGTTGTTCCCCTATGGTATCCTTATAACTATACTTTTTTCACTTTTTTTTTCTTTCATATCTGTGCATGCCGATATTTATCGATTTAAGGATGAAAACGGGGTCTGGCATTTCACCAACATTCGATCAGACAGGCGCTATCGCCTTTATATAAAGACAGGAAGAGTAAAGGGAAAACAGTATATTAGAGATTATGACACTATAATTCAAAGGGCAGCACAACAATTTGGTGTGGAGCGACATCTTATAAAGTCTATTATTATGGCAGAATCATCTTTCGATCCCAATGCAATCTCTAAAAGCGGTGCTCAGGGCCTGATGCAACTGATGCCACCCACTGCAAACGATATGGAGGTACATAATCCTTTTGACCCAGAAGAAAATATTTTTGGCGGTACAAAATATCTTAGCTTACTCCTTAAAAAGTTTAACCAGGATAAAAAATTAGCGATAGCTGCCTATAATATTGGTCCTTCGGTTGTGGCTAACCAGAATTCTGTCCCTCTTATATCTCAGACCAGGCGCTTCGTTGAAAAGGTTATGAAATATTATAGTGAATTTAAAAAACAGGGGGACTAAAACCTTTGGGCATGAAAAAAAGTCAAAGCAACATAAATAACCTCCCAAACACACTGAGTATTACAAGGCTCGTTTTCATTCCAGTAATTGTTATATGTCTATATTTTCCTGGAAAATTGGGAAGTTTCTTAGCTGCCTTCTTTTTTGGACTGGCCGCAATAACAGATCTTCTTGATGGTTTCTATGCCCGTAAACATAAAGAAATTACATCCCTGGGTAAATTTCTTGATCCTTTAGCTGACAAATTACTGGTTTCAGTAACAATGATCATGCTCATAACCCTGAGTAGAATTCCAGCCTGGGTTGTTATTCTGATTGTTGCAAGGGAAATGGCAGTAACAGGCCTGAGGGGTATTGCGGTGGTTGAGGGTAAGGTTATTGAGGCACATTCCCTCGGAAAATACAAGACAATATTTCAAGTCGTGTCAGTTGTATGTCTCTGCCTGCACTACCAGTATCTACACATTGATTTCCATGTCGTTGGAATGACTTTCCTGTGGGCAGCCTTACTATTAACGATGTGGTCTGGATGGGTATATTTTAGAATGACTAAAAAGATGCTGATCTAAAAAACTTGACATTTTTTTCGAGAAGTAGTAAGAAATTTAAAAAAAAGAGCGGGAATAGCTCAGTTGGTAGAGCATCACGTTGCCAACGTGACGGTCGCCGGTTCAAGCCCGGTTTCCCGCTCCAATAAAAGGCGGCATAGCCAAGTGGCTAAGGCAGCGGTCTGCAAAACCGTTTTACACCGGTTCGAATCCGGTTGCCGCCTCCAAAAATTTACAATAATTTATGGTCTCAAAAAAAACTACTATCTTATTCCTTCCGAGAGGATTAAATAAAGTAAGAAAAATTACTATTTCTCGGAGTGCAATCTTTACCCTCCTCTTTTTTATCTTTATGATACTTCTGAGTGTCAGCTGGTTTACTGCCGATTACATAAAAATAAAGACCAAAATACCAGAATTACAGTATCTAAAAAAAGAAAATAGATTTCAAAAAACCCACATCATTGCCTTAAGTAAAAAAATCAATCACATCAATCAAAACATGGCCAAGCTTCAGGAATTTGAGCGTAAGTTAAGGGTCATGACCAACTTAAAACCATCTAAGCAGCAAGATCAATTATTGTCGGTTGGGGGCTCAAATACAAGTACACTTGCATCAGGATATCAACTGGAGGAAGTGCGCAAGGGATTAATTCAGCAAATGCATAAATCTTTAGAGTCCTTAGAAACAAAAACAGAAATCTCCTCCATATCTCAAAGCCAATTAAATGATTTTTTAAAAGCGCAGAAATCTATTCTGGCGTGCACACCATCTATCAGGCCAACAGATGGCTGGCTTTCTTCTGGATTTGGGTATAGGATCTCCCCCTTTACAAATCGAAGGGAATTTCACAAAGGAATTGACATAGCGACCAGGATCGGGACACCAGTCATTACCTCTGCCGATGGATTAGTCGTACATGCGAGCAAAGAAGGCAACTTCGGAAAGATGATTGCTATTAACCACGGATACAATTTAAAAACACGATACGGACACCTGAGTAAAATCCGGATAAAAAAGGGGCAACATGTTAAAAGAGGCCAAATTATAGGAGAGGTTGGAAATACCGGCCGATGCACAGGCCCTCACCTACACTATGAGGTACTCCTTAATGGTGTACCTGTAAATCCTCTCCGTTTTATACTCAATTGATGTGCACCTCACCTGTTTGATTCTTTCCCATAACCACTCCCAGTTTTTTATTCTGCCATGTAAATTCACTCTCTCTTTGCAAAAATACAATTTATTGTGTAAAATTCAAGAAATTACGGAACAGATTTAATTGGCACTTGAATTTTTGAATATAAAAGTTTAATCAGAAGTAATAACAATTTTAAGGAAATTTTTTATGCTGGGTAAGATTTTTAAAACAATTATTGGAAGCAAAAACGATAGAGAGCTTAAAAAACTTGCCCCAATAGTTGAAAAAATCAATGAATTTGAACCCCTGTTTAAAGGGCTTAGTGACGACCAACTAAAGAACAAGACAGGAGAATTTAAGCAAAGAATAGCAAAGGGCGAATCTTTAGATGATATCTTACCGGAGGCCTATGCTGCAGTCAGAGAGGTTTCTGTAAGGGTCTTAGGCATGAGACATTTTGATGTACAACTCGTAGGAGGCGTTGTTCTTCATCGCGGCAACATAGCAGAAATGAAAACAGGTGAAGGAAAAACCCTGGCTGCCACTCTCCCTTTATACTTAAATGCCCTCTTAGAACATGGGAGTCACCTGATTACGGTGAATGATTATTTGGCAAGAAGAGACGCCGAGTGGATGGGTGGAATATATCGATTCCTCGGGTTGTCGGTAGGTGTAATTGTACATGATATGGATGATCAGACAAGAAAGGCTGCCTATAACTCTGATATCACCTACGGCACTAACAATGAATTCGGTTTTGATTACCTCAGAGACAATATGAAGTACTCATTTGAAGACTGCGTACAGAGAGATCTCCATTTTGCCATTGTGGATGAGGTGGATAGCATTCTCATAGATGAAGCGAGAACTCCTCTGATAATCTCAGGCCCCATCGAGCGCAGCCAAGACCCCTTTTATGCGACAGTAAAGCCTTCGATCATGAAATTTAAGGAGCATCAGGATAGGGTAATTCGAAATATTCTTAATAAAGCGCAGACATTATTGAGAGAAGGTAATGATGATGACAAAGTAATCGAATTGCTCCTTCAGGTTAAGCGAGGCAGCCCAAAAAATCCACGGTTTTTAGACATCATTGCAGAGGACCCTGGATTAAAAAAAGGAATCGATAGGATGGAATCTCTCCTAAGATCCCAAAAGTCCCTGTCTGCCCTGGATGAAGAACTCTATTGCATTATCGAAGAGCAAGATCACAGTGCAAACTGGACAGATAAAGGGCTTAGTCTGTTGTCTGGAGACCAGCAAGACGCCTTTATCGTCCCTGACCTGAGCCAGGGATTACAAGAAATAGATAGCGATCCTCATTTGAATTTCAAGGAAAAGAAAAAAAGAAAAAGAGAATTAGAGGCAAAATACTCAGAGACATCTGAAAGGATGCATGCAGCCCAGCAACTCATTAAGGCATACTGGCTTTTTAATAAGGATGTAGATTACGTAGTTAAGGATGGTCAGGTAATAATTGTGGATGAGTTCACCGGTAGGCTTATGCCAGGCAGGAGGTGGAGCGATGGATTGCATCAGGCAATTGAGGCCAAGGAAGGTGTTAATGTGGCAGAAGAGAATCAAACCCTGGCAACCATAACCTTTCAAAATTATTTCAGGATGTATGAAAAACTTGCTGGAATGACCGGAACAGCCGACACAGAGGCCCCAGAATTCAAAAAGATCTATGACCTTGATGTATTTGTCATACCAACCCATAAAAAAATGATCAGGAAAGACTTTACAGACGTTATTTACAAGACTGAAAGAGAGAAATTTAACGCGGTGTCCAAAGAAATCAATGATCTGCATAAAAAGGGGCAACCAGTCTTGGTTGGCACTATATCAATAGAAAAATCAGAGATGCTGAGCAAAATGTTAAGACAAGCCGGTATCAAACATCAGGTCTTAAATGCAAAAAATCATGAACGAGAGGCCGAAATTATCGCACACGCAGGGCAAAATGGAACTGTGACCATATCCACAAATATGGCTGGGAGAGGAACTGATATAGTATTAGGAGCTGGCGTACCAGAGCTGGGTGGCTTACATATCCTTGGCACAGCAAGACATGAAAGCAGAAGGATCGATAATCAGCTAAGAGGACGTTCAGGACGTCAGGGAGACCAAGGTTCATCGCGGTTTTATCTCTCGTTAGAAGATGATCTTATGAGAGTCTTCGGCTCAGAAAGGATTGCCTCTGTCATGGACAGGCTTGGGATGGAAGAGGATCAACCAATAGAGCACCAAATCATCTCGAGAGCAATTGAAGGAGCCCAGAAAAGAGTTGAGGCTATAAACTTCAACATACGAAAAAATCTCCTTGAATATGACGATGTAATGAACCAGCAACGAAAGGTTATATACAGCCAGAGAAGAGAGATACTCAAGGGTGAAAACCTCAAAGAAACCATTATGGATATGATTAACGAGTTGGTAGAAGCTGCAGTGTTAGATGCCACGAACCCCAAAATCTTTCCTGAAGAATGGAACTTAAGCCCACTTTCAGACTATATATATAATATATTCGGGTTCTTGTTCCAATTTTCTCACGCAGAACTAAAGGATCTCACGCAGGAAACTTTAATAGATACACTCAAACAGCAGGTCATAGATCTCTATGAGAGAAAGGAGCAAGAGGCCGATCCTGAATCCTTTCTTTTTCTACAAAAAATTGCAATGTTGAGGGCAATTGATGAACTCTGGATGGATCACCTCCTGGGAATGGACCAGCTCAAAGAAGGAATAGGCTTGAGGGGATACGGCCAAATGGACCCCCTTAAAGAGTATCAGAAAGAGGGGTATAGCATGTTCGTTTCCATGATAGAAGGAATTAAAGAAAATACCCTCAAAACACTTTTTAGGATTCGAATTGCACCCCAGGAAAGGCCCTCCATTGTAGTTCCAAAAAAGGAAATGGTTCTCAGTCATGGAGGTAATGGTGGCAGTTCCCCTGTTAAACGCAAAACACCGAAGGTAGGAAGAAATGATCCCTGTCCATGCGGGAGCGGGAAAAAATACAAGTACTGTTGTGGGAGATGAAAAAAGATACTAATTATTTAGTTCCAGGGTTTCTTGCCTCTGCCGTTTCTGCTGGCCTCAAGAAAACCAGTGATCTGGATCTTTCTTTGATCTTTTCCCAAAGGAAAGCAGTAGCAGCAGGCGTATTCACCACAAATAAAGTGAAGGCTGCCCCTATTCTATTAAGTCAGGAAAGGATACAAAAAGGTTTTTTACGGGCAGTTATTGCTAATGCGGGGTATGCAAATGCCTGTACAGGCACTCAGGGACTCCATGATGCCATTCAAACAGCAGATATGGTCTCAAAGAGATTAAAGATCCCTCCAGAGGAAACAGTTGTTGCCTCGACAGGGGTCATTGGTGCCTATCTGCCATGTAATCTGATAAAAAAGGCCCTTCCAAACCTGGTAAAAAATCTCTCCCCCCACAATTTTGAATCGGTTGCCAAGGCATTAATGACTACCGACTCCTTTCCCAAAATGAGTTTCTTTGAAGGGCAAGCTGACAGACACCCCTTTCACTTATTGGGAATAGCGAAAGGAGCAGGTATGATCATGCCGAATATGGCGACAATGCTCTCCTTTCTGCTTACAGACATAAATATTGATTCCCAGACCTTATGGCCTCTCTTTCGGTCAGCCGTTGAGTGTACCTTCAACCGGATCACGGTAGACGGAGAGACCAGCACCAATGATATGGTTTTGATTATGGCTAACGGGGTTGCAGGAAACAGAACATTAACTACAACAGATTTAAAGGAATTTGAAAGGGGCTTAACTGATGTTATGGGGGAGTTGGCGTACATGATTGCAAAAGACGGTGAGGGCGCCACAAAGACAGTGATAATTGAGGTACATGGTGCAGCATCAAAAGATGATGCACATACAGCCGCTCGAATTGTTGGCAACTCTAACCTTGTCAAAACCACAATATTTGGCCAGGATCCTAACTGGGGCCGCATCATGGCTGCCCTTGGAAGGGCTGGAGTTACAATGGAGGAAAATAAGGTTCAGATCTGGATAGAAGGGATAAAGATAGTAGATGGTGGTCTCATGACCAGCGAAGAAGAAGAAAGAAAAGCAGCTGAAAAAATGAAAAGGGAACAAATAACAATTATCATCCACTTGAATCAAGGAGAATGGAAAGACAGGATCACAACCTGTGATCTTACCTATGATTATATACGGATTAATGCCGGATATAGAACCTGAAATGACGAACATGCGTAAAGTGAACTAAAGTGCACTTATCACTTTAGCTCTTTGCAATTACTCGGTGAGTGAGCATGAGGATGTCTTTTTTCCCCGGCAGAATGCCGGCGGGTTTATATCATGCCCGCCTGCCAGATGGCGGGCAGGCCCTCAAGATTATGGATTTCATGAGGAGCACGTGTATGTCTTTTTTTATCTATGCCTTTAAACATGGGGCCTCACAGGATCCCGATAATCGGGATGTAGAGCAACTCGGCCTTATCCGCTTATGCGGAATGTGCTCCGCCTGGCACATCCCGATTATCGGGATCACGCCGATACATTTATTATAAGGCATGAGTAAAAAAAGACATACACGTGCTCCTTTACTTGCAGGAGCAAAAAAAGACATTCCCATGCTCATGCGTTTCACCAAGGATAACTATATGGCCTTGATTAAAGACAAGGAGTAGTTATCAAAGAGCTAAAGTGATACGGGTGCCTAAAGGTATAAGTGAACACAACAAACTCAATAGACTCAACAAACCCAATAAACCCAATGACAGATAATCAACACACAACCTTAGTAACAGGAGTAGCTGGTTTTATCGGCTTTCACACAGCCAAAGCACTCCTTGAAAGGAATAATAAAGTAATCGGCATCGATAACCTCAACACCTATTATGATGTCTCATTAAAAAAGGCGCGACTGGCACAGCTCATTTCCCATGATAATTTCACGTTCTATCATGAAACTATTAACAATTTAGATGCCCTACAAAAGATATTCTCTCAAAACCACATAGATAAAATCTGTAATTTAGCAGCCCAGGCAGGCGTGAGATACTCCATTGAAAATCCCTTCACCTATCAGGAAAGTAATATTAAAGGTTTTCTTAATCTATTAGAAATGGCACGGCAATTCCCTGTACATAATTTTGTGTTTGCCTCCTCATCATCTGTCTATGGTAATAATACAAAGCTGCCTTTTAGTGTTGAAGACAATGTTAACGCCCCAATCTCCCTTTACGCAGCAACCAAAAGATCTGATGAGTTAATGGCATTCACGTATAGTCATCTTTATAACATTCCCTTAACCGGACTCAGGTATTTCACAGTATATGGACCATGGGGAAGGCCGGATATGGCCCTTTTTATTTTTACCAGGGCCATACTGAATGAAAGGCCCATAGATATCTATAATTTTGGAAAAATGAAAAGGGACTTTACCTTCATAGATGATATTGTGGATGGAACGATCTCCTCCCTCAATAATCCTTTTAGATACGAACTGTTTAATCTTGGTAATTCAAAAACCGTACAACTCATGGATCTCATTACACTTATTGAGGAAGAACTTGGGATTGAGGCGAAGAAAAAATTCCTTCCGCTTCAGCCTGGTGATGTACCTGAAACATATGCCGATATAGAAAAGACGAAAAAAATGCTGGGTTTTAATCCTAAAACTTCAATAAAGACCGGAATTAGAAAATTCATTGATTGGTATAGATATTATTATACGATACGCGAGTAAAAAAATAATCACTTTATTTTTTTATGAAACGTATACCGAAATTTTATACATTTTCTTTCTATTTTTTTTGTTCCTGATCATTTGATTGACTTTATGTATTAAAGATAGTATGGTGCAAAAAATTTATGCAAAATTCCTTTTACCTCGCTAAAATTGGGCATGTAGAACCAAGATTATAGAAGTGGGAAAAGTATCCAAAATAATTATAATAGTAGTAATAAGCCTCGCTCTCGTATCCTTTTTCTTAGGTATCTATATAACTGTTGACGAAAAAATACCCGACAGTGCAGTAGTTGTTGTAACCTTAGAAGATAAACTATATCATTCTATCCACTTTGATTATATCTGCGTTGCGCAAAAAACAGCCAGGACTATGCTCTTATCTGAGGCAAAGGAGAAAGGTTTCAAACTCGACTCACATTGTCAAGACCTCGGTTATTTTAGAGGTAACAGGCTTTTTCTTTACCAATACATCCTCTCAAAGCTTGGGATGCAATATAACAGCCGCTGGGATAAAAACGGCAATTGGCTATGGTAGTGCCAAAGCTGTTGATCAATGCCCCCTCCATGATAGTATCTAATAAGAGAAATTCTTGACTTATTTATTATTTTTCAGTTACATTCTAATTATTGCCAAAATAGCAACTATAATAACGCCCACTGATAGTGCTGAAGGCCGAGACAGTTATGCAATTTGCATTCTTTGGAACCTCTGATATAGGCCGTCATCGTAAATATAACGAAGATAGTTATCTTTGTAATCCAAAAGAAAAACTGTTTCTTATTGCAGACGGAATTGGCGGGCAAGCTGCAGGTGAAATAGCCAGCAACCTTGCAATCAGGAACATAGAAGAATTTGTTGTTCGTTCACGTGCTGAAGATATAACCTGGCCCATACCTTATAATAATGAATTTACGTTAGAACAAAACAGTCTTCTTGCAGGAGCCACGTTAGCCAACCGCAAGGTACACGAGCTCGCAAATCAGAATCCGTCAATGAAAGGGATGGGAACAACCCTTGTTGGGGTCATCATTAAAGGAAATCAACTTGCTATTTTAAACATAGGAGATAGCCGCTTATACAGGATTAGGGCTGGAGAGATAGAACAAATTACCCAAGATCACACTGTAGCAGGAGAACAGGAAAAGTTGGGGCTCCTGACAAAAGAAGAGGCCTCTAATCATCCCCAGAAACATATTCTCACGAGTGCCCTTGGGATTGAAGTTGCGGAAAAGCTTAGAATGGACCTTTCCCTTATTGATATACAAAAAAAAGATTTATACCTGATGTGTTCTGATGGATTGAATGATATGCTTAGTGATAAAGAAATACTGGCAGCAATTAATTCTTCTAAAAAAAAATCCCTTGAAAAAATGAGTCTTTCATTGACGCAACAGGCCAATCGTGCTGGGGGACAAGACAATATAACCATTATCCTGCTGTCTTTTTATTAAAACATAGGAAAAAACAATATGCCAATCTTAGATATCACAACCTATGATGGCAAACAACTTCGTCGTAAGGTCGAAAAAGAAACATTTACCATAGGCAGAAGTAACGACAACAACCTTACCCTTTCTGATAAAAGCGTTTCTCGTCATCATACTGAGATAAAAAAAACAAAAGAAGGCTATCTTCTCACCGACCTTGGGAGCTATAATGGTACAAAAGTCAATGGAAAACTCACTCAGAGTGTCCTCCTAAAACACAACGACAAAATAAAAATTGGCCTTACAAGCCTGATTTTTCTCGTCGAAAAAAAAGACGCAGTATCACAAGAAAGCTCTCTTGTTCTCACCACAGATAGCGATTATGAAAATGAACACAAAGAGGTATTAAAAAGCCTCTCACAAAGTAGTGCCATTGACTCAAAAGGGCTTTTAGTTTCTCCAGTAGCTATAAAAACCCCAAAAGAAGCTGCTATTTCTGCCCCTCCAGAAGAGACTCAGACTGAATTAGAACGAAGCAACAAGGTGCTCTTTGTGCTTTACGAAATCAGTCGCCAGCTTAACACCATCCATGATTTCAAAGAACTCCTGAAAAGAATAATGGACCTTATCTTTATGGTAATTAGGGCTGATTACGGTTTTTTGGTCCTTATCGGAGATGAAACAGAAGATCAGCTCATTCCTATGGTAGTGAAATATAGGGACAATCGAGAAAAAGATAGTGGAAAATTAAAGGCGAGCCAGACGTTAATCCATAAAGTAATACATGATAAAGTTGCGATATTAACATCAAATGCTATGACAGATTCTCGATTTAGTGGTGCCAAAAGTCTATTTATACGGAAAATCAGATCAGCCATCTGTGTGCCACTCTGGAGAAAAGACAAAATTATTGGTGTTATTCAACTCGACAGTATACGGTTTGATAATCAATTTACCCAGGATGATCTCGAGTTACTTAAGGCCATAGGAAGTCAGATGGCCATGATAATTGAACAGGCCAACCTTAATGAGCAGATACGGCAAGAAGAGGTAATGAGAAGCCGTCTGGAACGATTTCACGCTCCTCAGGTAGTTGAAATGATCTTAAAAGGAAGTCAAGAGACGAAAGACAACATAATGGAGCCAAAGGATCTCACTGCAACCATACTCTTTACAGATATTATTGACTTTACACAACTCGCGGAACAAAGTCCTCCGCGAGAAACAAATATAATCCTTAATCAATATTTTTCAATAATGACAGATATTGTCTTTAGCTACGGAGGTACGCTCGATAAGTATATAGGCGATGGCTTGATGGTTGTTTTCGGTGCCCCAATGGAAAGAGAAGATGATGCGGAAAGGGCAATTCTAGCTGCCAAGGAAATGAAACGCCAACTGGCAGTGATGATGGCCACACAAGAAGGTCATAGAAAAAAATTTGATATACGGATAGGAATAAATACAGGGCGTGTGGTTGCTGGAAATATTGGCTCTCCTAAGCGGATGGATTACACAGTTATAGGAGACCCAGTCAATATTGCCTCACGATTAGAATCAATTGCCAAGCCGAATCAAATCCTTATTGGAGAGGAAACATATAGGACTGTGAAGGGCAAATTCAAAATAAAAAAAATTGGCCCAAAAAAAGTGAAAGGAAAAAGCGCGGAGATTATGGTGTATGAAGTTATGTAGACTCTAAAATTTTCTTTTAGCTACCTGATCATTCCCTTGTACGATCCTCTCTATCCTTTTTAAGGTCTTTCACATCCTCCTTTTTCTCGCTTGTATCAGGTTCTACATCAAATGTCTCAGGACCTTTTTTTCGAATATAGGTAGCAATATTTTTTCGTAATAAGACATATTCATCATTCATTTTCTTAAGCTTTTCCTTGGCCTCTATTGCCTCTCGCTCTAATTCCTTCATTCTCAACGCAAAGTCAGTTATATCGGTACTCTCAACTACACACTCTTTGGTTTTTCCATCAATGCTCTTCAGAGTATACACCCTGGCCAAAACATGTAATGGTTCCCCGTCAGCCGAATAATACTTCCATTCTTTTCCATTAAATGATTCACCCTTAAAAGCCCTTACTATTGTTTCCTTAAAAGGCTTTCGTGTCGATTTTGAAACAAAGGTCAAAGGGCTATTTCCAATTATTTCAGAGGAATGATAGCCAAAATTTTCTTCACATGCCTTATTCCAGAAGCTAACCTTACCTTTCGCGTCTATCTTAAAAACAGGATTTAATGCCAATCCAAAAGCCTGTTCTGGATTATCATATGCGCTGTAATTTCCACCTTCCACATTTGTCGCATCCTGTATTATTTCTATGGCCCCTTTAATTACGCCATTTATATCGAGAATGGGGGCAACGGACACATTTGCTTGCATGCCCTCTTTTATATGAGGAAAAGGAACTCCCACCTCAAAGAACCCGCTTTCTGTCGTTGATACGATTGAGCTGGAAAATTTGTCTATTATAGAACCCGGGTTTTCTATCATGATATCAGCTAAACTCCGTTGGTTGTCAACATGTAAGGAGGCAGGAACCTTCTTACCAATTATTTCCTCTGTAGGTATACCTGTCATCTTCTGGCATGCACGATTCCATTGAATCACCCGGTGTTCCAAATCTACTACAAAGGTAGGCAGAGGGGATTTTTCAACAAGAGTGTCAATATACTTCTTTGACTCTACAAGGGTCCTGGATCTAAGCTGTTCTCTGTCAAGGGCATCATTCTTTTCCTTTTCATACATAAAGGCGATGAAAAGAATAACCAAAAGGCCTGATAAATATGCGCCCAGGGAATAAATAGGTGAAATATCAGAAGGGATAAGATTCGGAAACTCATAACCGGTCCTGAATAGATACACTGCAACACCGGTTTCAACAAATATTAACGTCCCCCAGATAGTCCCCCATTGATATCCTGTAATAAAAATAGCCATAAGTATGAGGGCAGCATTCCATATCCAGGATAAAAGGATCAATCCTCCTTCACTCATTGCCCCGGTATTCCATCTAATAATCAAAAAAGCGGCCCATATGATAAAAAAGGCATAATTTCCGGTAACGATGAGATTTTTGGTCAGCCTTAGAAGAATCAGAGCAGAGACCCCTAATATACCGGCACCAATAACAGTATAAAAGAGAAGATCTGCTTTGATGGAAAAATAAAAAAACCCAAGGCAAGGGGAAAGAAGAATAAGGATGCATAGAAATATATTGAGGGCTTTAGACTTGGTTATTATCTCTAAATCCGGAGATTTTATTCCGCTGGTAATAAAATTATTAATTATAGATTTGAGGCTCATGTTTGCCAATGAACTTTTGGGAAATTATTGTGAGAATGACCGTTTAATGAGTGATGATTAAATGAAACATATTCCTGATATATGAGCAAATGATTTCGATACATTGGTTACTCACATAGTACTATCTTTTATGCTCCCTATGGGTAGCCTATAATAATTTTTCCAGTATTATCTAGGATTCCCGTAATAGAAGCTGTATCACCTTTAAAAAGGCTAAGTCCTTTAGATGATGAAACTGTTACCATGACACAACTTTCTGAACTGGGGTTATATGTCTGGCAGGTTGCTTGATCAAGTCTCATGATAGTAAAATCGAGAAAATGGCCTTGAGGGATTGCGACTTCAAGTGCATCTTTTACATCATCTATCACAATTCCACCGGGTAGAACAGGAGCTCCCGAATGAGGTATTATTATTGTATCAGGAATATTCGTTGGAAAGAAGGTTTCATGCGCCAAAAAATACATTATCTCTCCATCAAGAATGCTTTTTAGCGTAAGAGTAGCTTCAGATCCATATGCCCTCTGTCGCCATGTGTTTAAGAGTGGCACTGCAGTAGCAGCTAAAATTCCTAAAATGGCAACCACAACCATCAATTCAACAAGTGTAAAACCAGCACGTCTTTTCATTTGATTTAGGCTCCGCCGCTCGATGGTTGCGTATACTCAATACCCTTTGGCGTGAGAATCACATTCATTTCCCCTGCCTTGGGATTTGCCACAGACAAGTGGTAACCTATCCTGGGATCCCTCTGATAGGATAATTTCTCGAGATAAAAAAGTTGATCCTTACCTAACGAGAGATATTTGGGAACAAGATTGGATAGTTTTTCCGGGTATTTATTTCCTTCATAATGCGCATAACGCTTGATAGCTCCATCAACCATGAAAAGAAGCACCCTCCCCTTTTTCGCAAAATCAACTGTTCCCTTAGGTGCAGGCTGACCACCAAGGATAATCACTCCCCACATCACCAGAATCAACACAGAGGAAATAATGACAAAATACTGAAAAGGGCCCCATTGTTTCTTTTTAACTGCTTTCTTCTCTATGACCTCATCCAACTTATTTTTTATAGATGTAACACCCTCAGAGACAGAGTAAAGCATGGCACACTGAAAACAATAATATTCGCCATTTTCTCCCTGTTCAGCGCATTCCTTGCAGAGAGGGGCATTACAGCTTGCACAAAAAAATTCTGCCTCCCTTTTAGGATGATATTTACACTTCATGCAAATTCCTCTTCTAATAACAGTGTATATATTTTTTCAGCTATTATTTTAAGGCTAAGGTAAAAAAAGGTAAAGGAATAGTCAAGAAATAAATTTCTTTAGGGATTTAGAGGAAATGTTTAATTTTGATATCCTCGTAAAAAGTTCTTTTTTACGAGTTAATCACTTTTGAGGCCTCAAGTTATTTCCGCAATAAGGACAGGCAACCCAATCTGGCTGCACTATCCGATTGCAAGAACTACATGTCGGTACTATGGGATTTTTGCAATAGGGGCAGTCTCTAAAATCTAAACTGACAGTTTTCCCACAATGAGGACACACCGTTGTCAATTCCTCTTTTTCATGGACCGCTTTCAGCACCTCTTCTATGGTTGTAACTCCCTTTTCTATCTTTTTCATTCCACTAATCCCGAGGGTGGTCATCCCCATTGCCATTGCTGCTTCCCTCAACGTATCGGCTGTTGCAGTGGATTGAATAAGTTCTCGTATTTTCGGACCAACAATCATTATCTCTTCAATAATCGTTCTTCCTTTGAAACCCGTATTGTTGCAATTAGGGCACCCTGCCCCTCTATAGAATTTAAAGGGAAGATCATTTTGATCCAGGTTTAGCCTGGCCAGGGAATCTTGATTGGGCACATATTCCTCCTTGCAATCCGGACATATAGTTCTTACCAGACGTTGCGCCACAATTCCAACTAAAGAAGAGGCAATAAGGTATGGTGGAATACCTATATCTATCAGGCGCGTAACCGCTGCAGGGGCATCATTTGTATGTAGGGTTGAGAGAACTAAATGTCCAGTCATAGAGGACTGAACAGCTATCTCAGCCGTCTCTTCATCTCGTATCTCACCTATCATAATCACATTGGGATCTTGTCTTAAAATCGAGCGCAGAATAAAGGGAAATGAAAGGCCAACCTTCTCGTTTATCTGTACCTGGTTGACACCATATAACTCATATTCTACGGGATCCTCAACAGAAATGATATTTACCTCTTCTGACTTCATCTCCCGCATACATGCATACAGGGTTGAGGTTTTTCCACTTCCTGTAGGGCCTGTAATCAAAACCATGCCCTGGGGTCGGCGTATAAAATTTGTTAGTATTGTCAGATTCTTCTGGCTTAATCCAATTTGATCCAGTGAGAGAAAGGCTTCCTCCTTGTTCAAGATTCTTATAACTGCCTTTTCACCATAATACGTAGGAAGTGTGGATACCCTCAGATCTACCGCTACATTCCTTGCCTTTACTTTGATTCTCCCATCCTGGGGAAGTCTCCTTTCTGCGATATTTAAACCCGCCAACACTTTAATGCGTGAAATAATAATAGGTTGCGTCCATTTCGGAAGCTTTATAGAATCCTTTAGCACGCCATCAATACGATTTCTTACTCTTACATGATTTTCCTGAGCCTCAATATGAACATCACTTGATCCGCTTTTAATGGCATTCCTGATGATAAGATCGACCATTTTTATAAACGGTGAATCCTTAAAAGATTCAAAATCTGCTTCTTCCTCGATCTTCTTTTCTTCATCGGGAAGAAACTCCATAAGGCCAGCATCTTCAACAAATTCATCAGCAACATCCTTAATTGTCCTTTCAGGGTGGTAGTATCGTTGAAGCTTATCCATTATCTGGCTTCGTGTAGAAATAGCAGGCTGGATATTATAACCAGTTATAAACTGGAGATCTTTCATGATATGCAGATCAAGAGGATCAGCCATCGCAACATCAAGTATATTATTTTTCATAGAGAGAGGAATGCATACAAATTTCTGGCACACCTCCTCAGGTATACAGTCAATCACATCATTTTTAATGGAATAGTCTATGAGATCAATGAAGGGAATCTTAAGTTGCATAGCCAGAGAAAAGGCCATCTCCTCTTCTGAAATGATCTTCATGTCAATTAAGGCCTCGCCTAACCTTTTCCCAGTATTCTTCTGAGCCTCTAAGGCGTCCTTTAGTTTATCAATAGTCAAAAGACCTGATTCTATTAATAATTCTCCTAATTTACGCTTGGAGACAAAATTATCATTCTGTGTTTTTTTCTTCCCTTGAATTGATGCAGCAGCCATAATGGATCGTAGCCTTCTTAAATGTTACACGTTAATAAGAAAATTTTTAATTTTATATATCATTATTTACACATTATTTCAACTCAATAAGAACTGATGTAATATTAAAATAGTAAAAACCAGGCTTTTCTTTGACATATAAGTATTAATTTGATATAGATTTCCATTAATTTTAAGTTGCGTAAATTATTTTTAAAAAATATATTAGGTACATTACATATAACCATTAGATCACAGGCTATCAACAAAAAAATTTAAAGCAACGAAAATATACATTTAGCCTCTCTTCGAAATTGGAATGATGGAATATTGTGTGTGTTTCCCTTTATTCAACCTTTCCATCACTCTATGTGAATGGCAGAGGTCAGGTACTACTTAAAAATTTTCAATCCGCCAAAGGCGGACAGGTCCGCCACCCAGCCACCCCGCCACAAAGACGGCGGGCAGGAAAGACGGCGGGCAGGGCCTAATTCCTTGCAGCTCGTCTGAGCGTAGCGGAAATCCCGCCCGAGCGGGGCTGCGTTACATTTTGTAGTTTTGACACCTCGTATTTTGTCGGAACTGATCGGGGCTGAAAGGTAGTTCATGTACACTACGTCATACAATTTCCTAAACGTGTAATTACATGAAAAAGGATTTAAGAACAAATCTATTTGTAGGGTCACTTATCATAGCTATTTGTATGTACCTGTCTTTTATGGACTTCTCGCCTTTCGAGTCCCTTGAAAAGCAAATCTACGAGATCGAAATGCGGCTCGATACACCACGTAACCCCGGCGAAAGCAAAGTAGCCATAGTAAATATCGATGATAAAAGCATTAGAAAGCTTGGGCAATGGCCCTGGCCACGGCATATCATAGCTGAGATGATCAAGATCTTAAAAAGTAATGGGGCAAAGTTTATTGGCATAGATATGATCTTTAGCGAAAAAGAGCAAAACCCAGGCATGAAAGAAATAGAGAAGCTTTACAGTAAAATCCTAAAACGAGAAAATAGTTACGCTAAAGGAGAGAAAGATACATGGATACTTGCTGAGTTGAGGGAGATTGAAAAACGCCTGGATAATGATACAGAGCTAGCTCAAACAGTGAAAAATAGTGGAAATATAATCCTTCCAGTTATTGGCGAATTTGGAAAATATCAAACCGAATTAGTAATTCCGCCTGAATCATTTCTGAATCTCAGTACATTTAAAAAAGATAACATTAATATTGAAGACCAGACACCTGTTAGAGAATTAACCACCCCATTTAATGAGCTATTAAAAAGCAGTCATGCCCTGGGACACATAAATCTCTCCCCTAATAAAATAATGATGGGCCAGGTTCATAATCCATTTATTGATTATCGAGGACATATAATTCCCTCCATGCCTTTACGTCTTGTGCTTGACTACATAAATAAGCATCCTGAGCAGGTAATAATTAAAGGCTCCGGAATCAAAATCGGAGAAGAAATTATTCCAACCACCAATGGCGAAATGTTCATTAAATTTAAAGGTGGAAGACGATCATTTCCATACTATTCATTTATCGATATCCTAAATGTTAAAAAGGTCCCGGCCGTATTTGATGACAAAATTGTCCTCATTGGCTTTACAGACAAAGGAAGCCCTACAGTGAGCACGCCAGTAGATCCATCTATGCCACGGATAGAGTTTATGGCCAATGTAATCGAGGATCTTTTAAACGGACGTTTTCTTAAACGCTCAAATATGATGCTCTATCTGGAAGTTCTTATCTTAGTGCTGCTTGGTATAGCATCCTCATTCTTCCAATCCCGTTTCAGTTATTTAAACAGAACGGGAATCACAGCCGGACTTATTTTTCTTGTATTTTTAACCAGTGCCATCTTTTTTATTGCATTTGATATATGGTTTAAAAGCATTTACATTCTTCTCTCTCTGGTAACGATCTATGTTGTTATTATGGGAAAAGACTTTCTCTACATTCGCACGACCGGTCTCTCAAAGGAGGCAATAGAAACTAATCGGATGCTCGGTATTAGTCTCCAGAGCCAGGGATTGCTTGATCTGTCATTTGAAAAATTCAGAAAATGTCCTCTCGATGATGAACTAAGGGATATTATTTACAATCTTGGGCTTGATTATGAACGAAAGAGAATGATTAATAAGGCTATTTCTATATATGAATATATTCGTAAGAAAGAAAAAGCATTTAAGGATTTAAATGAACGTATACCAAAATTAAAAAAGGTACTCAGTTCTCTGCCATTAGGTGCCTATCAAGGAAGTAAGCAAGAAAAAATAATTGTTTCAGATGACCTGGAAATTAAGCCCACCGTTGGAAGATATGAAATACTCATGGAGTTGGGTCGGGGCGCAATGGGTACCGTGTATAAAGCAAGAGATCCTAAAATCAATCGCCTCTTGGCAATCAAGACAATCCGTTTCTCTGATGAATTTGAAGAGGATCAGCTAAAAGAAATAAAAGAGCGTTTCTTTACAGAGGCTGAGTTGGCAGGAAAACTCTCGCACCCTGGAATTGTTGCCATACACGACATAGGAGAAGACTATGACCTTACATATATGGCCATGGAATTCTTAGACGGAGATGATCTCGAAAAATATTGTAAAAAAGGATCGCTTCTTCCAATGAGAAAAATACTCGATATCATAGCTGAAACAGCCGACGCGTTAGAATATGCGCACAACAATAGTGTAATTCACAGAGACATAAAACCAGCAAATATCATGCTATTAAAAATTGGTACGGTAAAGGTAACTGATTTTGGAATAGCAAAGTCAATGTCTGCCTCAAAAACCAGAAGTGGAATAATACTCGGTACACCGAACTATATGTCACCAGAACAGATTATGGGTCGTCAGATAGATGCTCGCTCCGATATATTCTCGCTGGGTGTGGTATTCTTTCAGCTCCTCACAGGAGAATTGCCATTCACTGGTGACAATATGAACAGTCTTTTTTACAAAATCACTCAGGAAAAACATGCCTCACCCCATACAATAAATCCAAAAGTTATTAAGCCATGTGAGCAAATAATCGATAAAGCCTTAGCCAAAAACCCGGATCATAGGTTTCAGAAGGCGAGTAATTTTGCTAAGTATTTAAGAGTCTTAGCGAATAAAATTGATACACTGAGGGCACAAAAAAATAAAGATAACAAGTAGAAGTTGAAAATCATTAAGGAGAAATATTGAAAATTTCAGCTGCGGGACTTTCTGATGTAGGTCTTAAGAGGGAAAGTAACGAGGATTCCCTTGCAATGGACAACTCTGCTAAATTATACATAGTGGCTGATGGTATGGGGGGTCATTTGGCTGGAGAGGTTGCCAGCAAGGTTGCCGTACAGATAATCCAAAAAAATGTTAATAATTGGATAAATAAAAACAGTCCGGTGACCGAAATATTTGACTTTCCGGATATGACCTTGAGCCAAAGAGGTAATTATCTATCAAGTAGTATTAAATTAGCGAACAGAGTCATATATGAGATGTCTCAAGAATATACAGAATACAAAGGTATGGGAACAACAATTGTAATTCTGGCAGCAATGCCCTCTACCATAATTGCAGCTAATGTGGGTGATAGCAGGATATATCTTATAAGAGGAGATTCAATGGAGCCCCTTTCTAAGGAACACAGTATGGTAGCTGAACAGTTAGAGATGGGCCTGATATCCGAGGAAGAAGCAAAAATTTCACCTTTACGACACATACTCACAAGAAATTTAGGTTCTTCAGATACTGTTGATGCAGATGTGTTCGAAATTGAGCACGTAGATAATGACCGTTTTTTACTCTGCACTGATGGGCTCACAGACCTTGTATCAGACAATGAAATACTAAACATTATCAAAAACGGAAATGACCCTGAATATATCTGTCAGCAACTCATTTCTGAGGCCAACAAGAGAGGTGGTACTGATAATATCACTGTCTCTTTAATATGTGTAAATAAAGAACCTGATGAAAAGCGAGGAATAATAAAAAAATTTCACACCTTTTTAAAGAATAAAAAATGAGAGTCTGCTTTTTCTTATTAACCACAAAAAGGGGCATATATTATGGCACGTGTTATATTAGTATTTAATAAAAAAGTGATAAAGGAGTATCCTTTTTCCAAAGATAGCATGACTATCGGGCGGGATGAAGCAAATGAAATTGTTATTGATAATCTGGCAGTATCCGGTCACCATGCCAGAATAGATAAAACTGGAGGTATCTATATTCTTACTGACCTACAAAGTACAAACGGAACATTTGCGAATGATAAAAAAATTGCTTCTTATAAACTACAACATAAGGATAAAATAACTATCGGCAAGCATCTCCTTTTCTTTGCTATGTCAAAGCAGGAGCAGGCCAAAGCTAAAGAGGGGGAGCTTGATAAGACCATGATCCTTGATACAGCCCAGCAAAAGGAGCTGTTAGAGAAACAGGCCGAAAAAAAGGCCAAGGATGTATCCGCTCAACAAGGAAAAATTGGTGTCGTAAGCTTCATTGATGGCTCTGGTGAAGGCGAAATTCAACTGACGAAAAAGTTAACCAAGATAGGCAAGGCTGAAACTTCTGAAATAAGGCTCGGCGGTTTATTTATGCCTCCTACTGCAGCTACTATTAGCCGAAGACCAAATGGTTATGCTATTACAGCAACTACTGGGAAAACCAAAGTTAAGGTTAATAATCAAGTAAAAAAAGAAAGCTATTATCTCAAAGATTTTGATACGATTGAAATAGGATCATACAAGTTCCAATTTTATAGCCATGATATAGAAGATAAAAAATAAGATGAGTAAAAAAAGTAGAATACAAATAACTACACTTTTGTTAAGTATTGCCATCCTTTTCTTTTCCCCTTTTTATTTAGAGGCCTCTGAAAGGCAATCCATGAAAGTGAAAGCAAATGACTCAATAAGCTTCCTTTGCTTTAAAATATACGGCAGATTCAATCCTGAAATGACAAAACAATTTGTCAAAATTAATCGCCATATTAAAGATTGGGATAATCTTACTGAAGGAGAAGAAATAAAATTTTTCTCAAAAAAAGAAATGAATAGCATTGTTCCAGAGCAAAAAAGAGAAACGGTGGTGATAACCTTTTTGAAGCATCCAGTAATAATTAAAAAAGATACGAAAGGCCTTCATAAAAAAGCTTTATTAAATATGATTCTTGATTCTAAAGATCGTATAGAAGTAAAACGTGGTGGCAGCGTAGAATTAATGATGAGTCAGGGAAGAGTTATCAGATTAGATGAGGGCTCAACACTAAGAATTGGTACCTTAAAGAGGGATGAGCACAAAAAATCAGTTGTGGGGAAATTTAAACTTTTTCTTGGAAGGCTCTGGGGAAAGGTGTTACAAGCTAAATCGCGCAGGAAAAAAGAAATGTATGTATCCACCCCAACCTTGGTAGCTGGTGTCAGAGGGACAGCATATGACCTAAAATTAAAGCGTGACCAGTCTACCATCATAAAGGTCTTTGAAGGAGAGGTTGAAATATATAATCCTTTGCAAAAAATGCCTGAATCCGGGATTATTACGGATTTTAAAAAACCACATAGAGTTCAAGGCCCCCATAAAATCACCGAAAAGGAATGGAATGAGATCCTTCTCAGGCAATACCAACAGGTAATTGTCACTAAAGAAGGCATCAGCACACCTATCAGTTTTGACCATGAAGCGGAAAGAAAAACTGAATGGATAAAGTGGAATGAAGAAAGGGATCTAAGACTAAGTGGAAAGGAAATCATCTAAAATTACTTTTACTTACCTGTCATATCTAAAGATTTAAGTCTTTCATCTTTTATTTCCTTTAAACGTGTTGCTATCTGGTGTTTTGAAAAGGTTTTGCTGCAATGTGTGCACTGGTAGATTTCTTCTGTAATTTCATCATGTATGAGATTATCTGAAAAATTTACCCTTCGAAACTGGGTAGAAAAAGTATAGATTTTAATAAAATTTTTATTTTTACATTTATCACATAAAAAATAATCCTTGATAGTATCCATTAGCGTCCCCCAAAAAAGCATTGCTCTTGTGCGATCAGATAGATTCTCTTATCCAATTTAGTCTATCTTGTCAAAGAAAATATGTGTAACGATTCTACCTTAGTGATAATTGTAGAAAAAATTATCTTTATGTGTTTTTATGTAATAAATGGTAGTATCCTTTGAAATTTAGGCATGGAAAATACAATTATCTTCTTGAATGATACTTTTTATTGTGGTAGAGAGAGCAATAAAATTATTGTCCTCATTAATAATAAAAGAAAAGATAAGGAGGGAAAAATGGCGGCTTTATTTGGTGGTGTGGTATCGTTGGTTTTGGGGATTATAGGAATTATTATATTTTGGGGATATTTTGTTAAGGCTTTAGCAGCTGGAATACCTGTCTTACTTATCTTGGGTGGTGCTTTAGCTGCATATCTCGGCATTGAAGAATGGAAAGATAAAAGAAATGCAGAAAAATTTGAGGAAGAGCCTGATGCAGGCGAGTTAAAGAAAGAGGTAGAGGACCTTAAGAAAGAGGTAAAGGATCTTAAGAAAGAAGAATAGGCTGACTCCTTTTTTACATTAATTGGAATCAATAAAAGGCATTATTCTTTGAAAATCTCTAACTCATTAAAAAAGTAAGCTATCTCAAATGCAGCACTTTGGGGGCTATCCGATCCATGCACAACATTTTTTTCAATATCTGTTGCATAATCATACCTAATGGTGCCTTTCGCAGCCTCCTTATAGTTGGTAGCCCCCATTAATTTCCTATAGACATTAATACCATCTTCACCCTCTAGAACCATCACCACACATGGACCTGAAGACATAAAATCAGTAACACTTTCATAAAACGGTTTCCTCGCATGCACCTTATAAAAACCTTTCGCCTGCTCTTTTGTCATCCAGATCATTTTAATAGCTAAAATATTAATGCCTTCTTTTTCTAACCGTCGAATAACCTCACCTATAAGACCTCGAGCCACACCATCGGGTTTAATTATGGCTAATGTCTTTTCCATTTTTACTATCCTCCTCACAATATTGAATGTCATTTGTCAAAAGGCATCTGTCACTAGATGTCTTCATAAGGCAACTTCTTAACAAATGTGTCAAGTTTTAAAAGGAGCATGGGTATCTCTTTTCAGGTATGAAGAAGCGGATACGTGTAAGCCAGCTATTGGCACGGGTAAAGGCGGGCGGGAAGGCCTTAGAGAACTTACCCGTCACCTCTCCCTCGAGAGTCCAAGACTTAGATGGCCGCCCGCCTGGAGCATCGGTAATGGACGAGCAGAAGTTACTGCCCAGTTCATTACCTGAAAAGAGATACCCATGCTCCTCACAACTTGTCGGTTTGAGGCGAAGCTTCGTTAGATGAAAAAAACAGTCAGAAAACTCAATATGTAACAGATAACCAATGACCAATGACTCGTAGTGTACCATGCCCTGACATCACATATCTCATAAACAAAAGATCAGTCAAGCAAAAATCTGTATGCTTTAAACACATTCCCAAAATTGTCTTGCAGCATATTTAGGTACTGTGCTATAAAACTTTTCCTACATTTAACTCAGTAAAAAAGGAAATCCAATACATTAATAAGGAGGATTGAATAGTGGAAGAAGAAAGAGAAATTATGGAAGTTGACGTACTCTTTGTAGGTGGTGGCATCGCCAGCCTAAGTGGTGCCCTTCATCTCTCGAATCTCATAAAGGCGCACAATGATAAGGTTGATCAAGAAGGGAAAGGGGGAAAGCTTGACGAAATCATGATTGCACTGCTCGAAAAAGGTACCGATATTGGCTCTCATAGTATTTCTGGGGCAATTATGGATCCTGTTGCCCTCAAAGAGCTTATCCCTGATTTTCTGGAAAAAGATGCACCATTTGAAGGTGAGGTTACAAAAGAGGAAGTCTCGCTATTAACCACAAAAGGACGCATTAAATCTCCTATAACACCTCCTCCACTAAATAATCATGGGAATTATATTGTCGCACTCTCAAAGATAACCAACTGGCTCGGTAATTTGGTTGAGGAAAATGGTGTAGACATATTTCCCGGATTCGCAGGAACAGAGATACTCTACGACGGCAACAGAGTTATTGGAGCGAGAACAGGTGATAAGGGAATAGATCCAGATGGCAATAAGAAAACAAACTTTGAACCAGGAATTGATTTACATGCCAAGGTTACTGTATTTGGTGAAGGCACAAGAGGGAGCCTCACCAAAACACTTATAAAAAAATTGAATTTGGAAGAAGGCAAAAATCCACAGACCTATGTAGTCGGAGTAAAAGAGGTGTGGGAAACCCCAGAGCAAAGATTTGAGCCAGGCCAAGTGTTCCATAGCATGGGCTACCCCCTTAAAACCAATACATATGGTGGGGGTTTCATCTATGGAATGAAAAACAATATGGTCTCAGTTGGCCTATTAACTGGACTGGACTGTGAAGACCCATTTTTGGATCCCCATCTTGAATTTCAAAAGTTCAAACTCCACCCTTTTGTAGCTGAGATATTAAAGGACGGCACACTCATCCAATATGGAGCAAAAACAGCCCCAGTTGGAGGATATTTTTCTATTCCAAAACTCGCATTTGACGGAGGGGTTATTATTGGAGATTCAGCCAGCCTATTCATCAGCCAAAAGATAAAAGGGATTCACATTGCTATGAAATCAGGTATGCTTGCTGCTGAAACGATCTTGGAGGCACTTCTAAAAAAAGATTTCTCTTCTGCCCAACTTGAGCGATACCAAACATCCCTCTATAAAAGTTACATAGGCAAGGAACTTCACAAGGTAAGAAATTTTCATCAGGCATTTCAGAAAGGTTTATGGGTAGGCCTTATCAAAGCAGGATTCCAGTATGTGTTAGGGGGGAGGATCTTGAAAGGAAAACTTTCTGCAAAGGCCGATTTTGTCCACCAAAAAAAGGTAATTGATTTCTATAGAGCTGCCTCTCCAACAGATGAACAAAAAGGTATAATAAAATTCGACGGAAAGCAAACCTTTGATAAAGAATCTGATGTGTATTATTCAGGAACTATCCATGAGGAACAACAACCTGCACACCTCAAGATACTTGACCTGAATATTTGTTATACTAAATGCAGAGAAGAATACCAAAATCCATGCCTTAGCTTCTGTCCTGCTAATGTCTATGAAATGGAAATTGATGAGGAGACTGGTAAGCAAAGCATGAAGCTAAATTTTTCTAACTGTGTCCATTGTAAGACCTGCGACATAAGAGATCCCTATGAAAACATCACATGGGTAACACCTGAAGGTGGAGGAGGCCCAAAATACACTGTTATGTAGAAACATACCCTGGCCTCCATAACAACCCTAATTTTACCTTGACACACTATAATCGTTTTATTTATAGTTAAAATGTAGCTAAAATGTAGCTATATTTGTAAACCAAATACGAGGTATCATAATGGATATAATTAGCGAAATAGAAACAATTGTAGGAAAAGAAAATGTATTTTCTGATCGCGTGGAATGTATTTGCAATTCACGCGATATGTCAGTGCATGTAGGAGTTCCTGATGTGGTGGTTTATGCCCAGACCACAGAGCAAATCTCTTCCATTATGCGCCTGGCAAATCAGGAAAAAACTCCGGTGACAATCCAGGGTTCCGGTACAAGTGTAACCGGTGCATCCCTCCCGGTAGAAGGTGGCATACTCCTGGATGTCCATAAGATGAACAAGATTTTAGAGGTCAATAAAGACAATTTTTATGCACGGGTAGAACCAGGAGTCATCTGTATGGATTTGAACAGGACCCTGGCCAAACAAAATCTTATGTTCCCTCCCAACCCTGGGAGCGAGCTCATTGCCTCAATAGGCGGCATGATGTCTACCAACTCAAGCGGACACAGGGCTGTTAAATATGGCACAGCCAGGGATTATGTAAAGGCCCTTAAGGTAGTTCTTGCTGATGGAACTATCATTGAAACTGGTTTTAAAACTCCTAAATCATCTATGGGCTATGACCTAAACCATGTCTTTGCCAGCTCCGAGGGGACTCTCGGTGTCATTACAGAGATAACAGTAAAAATACGAACTCTCCCGGAATATACTGCCCTCGCCCTGGCAATGTTTCAGAATCTTGATGCTGGTGGAAAGGCAGTCAGGGATATCATCTCATCAGGCATACAACTTACCGCATGCGAAATACTGGACAAATACAGCCTCAAGATTGTTCAAGATCATATTGACAGGGATGTGAGCAAGATAGAGGCCATGCTTATCCTCGAGCTGGACGGCGCCAAGGAAATAGTAGGCAGGGATATGGAAAGGATTAGCGAGATATGTAAAAAATACAATGTGGAGGACTTCACCTGGAGTGATGACCCGGCCAAGACTGCCGAAATAATGGAGGCAAGAGGAAAACTGGTGCCAACGCTTTCAAGGATTAAACCAGGTTACAGGCTTGTTGCAATATCAGAAGATCTTGGCGTTCTCTCATCAAAGATCCCTGAGACTATTAGGAAGGCACAGGCAATAGCGGATAAATACAACCTGCTGCTTACCACCTTTGGCCATATTGGAGATGGGAATGTGCATACTACCTTTGTAACTGATATGCGAAGCCAGGATGAATGGAACAGGCTCAAACCGGCTGCAGATGAACTTGCTGAAATTGCCCTTGAAATGGGAGGCACCATTACCGCTGAACACGGAACCGGTCTTGCCAGGGCGCCGTATATAGAAAAACAGTTGGGCCCGGCATTGGATGTTATGCGATCCATAAAAAAGGCCCTTGATCCTAACGGGATACTGAACCCAGGCAAGATGGGATTAGACAAAAAGAAACATGATAGCTATGACTACTTTGCATTCAAATCCCTTTTGGAGCATCCAGAGGGGCTCAACTCCTTTGGTTATGATACAGACAATGAGATCCTTGCATGTATCAATTGCGGCTTCTGCCGTTTAGGATGCCCTACCTATGACGTTACCCAACTCGAGTCACGAAATGCCAGAGGGAGGAACATTCTTGCATTCAATTTAATGACAGGGGAAATTGGTCCCTCCAAGGAACTGGCAAATTCATTTTATACCTGCACCACCTGTAATTCCTGTACCCAATTCTGCCCTGCCCATATCAAGGTAGATGAAATTATTCAAAAAGGTCGCGAAAAGCTCTTTGCCTCTGGTTTTGCTCCTGAACCGGTCATGGCACTGAGAGACAGTATCTCAAATACAAATAATGTTTATGCAGCCAAAAAGGAAGACAGGATTGCCATCTATCCCTTATCAATCAAGAAAAAGCTTGAAACTGGCGAGATAAAGAAAAAAGCAAATACCCTTCTGTTTATGGGTTGTGTCTCGAGCTATTTAGATATGAAAATAGTTCCAAGCTTTTTAAAAATCATGGATACCGCTGGTGTTGATTACACAATGCTTGGAAAAGATGAGATTTGCTGCGGATTTCCTTTGCATCTTATGGGAGATCAAGAAAAATTTGTGCAAAACGCCAGAAACGTTATTGACCTTATTAAGGCAACTGGGGCAAAAGAGCTGGTAACCCCGTGTGCCGGTTGTTATAAAACATTTAGAAAATACTATCCTGAAGCAGGGGATCTGGGAGTCAAACTCTTCCATTCTGTTCATTATATTCAAAGGTTAATAGAGGAGAAAAAGATACAATTGGGTGGTGACCTCGGCAAAAAGATCACCTACCATGATCCCTGTGACCTGGGAAGGGCTTTTCAGATATTTGATGAGCCGAGGGAGATACTAAAGGCCATCCCTGATATTGATTTCATTGAGATGAAGAGAAACCGCTTGATGGCCAGGTGCTGCGGAGGTGGCGGAAGTGTTATGGCCCTGGAGCCAGAGCTCTCAGCAGACATGGCAGCAGTCAGAGTAAAAGACGCTGTGGAGGTGGATGCAGAAATAATAGTTTCTGGTTGTTCAGCATGCAAGGATAACCTCAGGAAAGGGGTAAAGGCCATTCCCAAAGAAGAACGACCAAAGATCAAGGTGATGGATATTACTGAAATTGTGGCTAATTCAATTATTTAATGTTTGTTGGGTTTGTTGGGTCTATTGTGTTTGTTGAGTTCTAAGGATCTTTACTTTGTGAAGAGTGCTTAAACTAAGCAAAAGAGCCTTTTTGGTTAAGCTGTTGAGCCGTTAAATTATCTTAAATATTACTTACTTATCTCTTGTTCGTATTCGCAGTCTACAATTTGTTTGAACATAACAAACCCAAAAAACACAACAGACACAACTGACTACTAAAAAAGGAGGATAAAAATGACAACAAGTAAATGGATGCATGCAGGGACCGTTGTCAAGATGAACGCCATCAATTATCCAGATAAATTAGGGTGGCAGGATAAAAATAATGAATGCACCTTTAAGGAATGGAACGAGAGGGCCTGTAGAGTTGCTAATGGTCTATCAGGCTTAGGTATTGGCTATCAGGAGAGATTTGCCGTATTAGCATTTAACCGTGGTGAGTGGATGGACATATATGCCGGGTGCGCTAAGGGGGGTCAAACCATAGTTCCATTAATGTTTCGCCTGGCACCCCCAGATATCGAATATATTGTCAATCACGCAGAATGCAAGGCCTTTATTGTTGAGAAGCCCTTTGTGGAGATGATAGATGCCATGAAAGACAAACTTCCGGTTCCAAAGGATGCCTATATTTATTTAGGAGAAGGCCCTGTTCCAGATGGGTATATAGGGTATGAGGATTGGCTGGCCAAATCATCCCCGGAAGAACCTGACATCATGGTAGACGGCGATGACACCTGGACTTTTATGTATACCTCGGGAACAACAGGAAGGCCCAAAGGTGTGGTCAAAACCCATGAAAGTTATCATGCCCAATATGTCCTCAATAATCTGAACCAGGGTGTCAGGCCTACTGATAAGGTGATGCTGGTAATGCCAATGTGCCATGTGAATTCTATCTTTTATTCCTTTCCCTATACCATGCTGACTGCCCCAGTATTTGTGTATAATATGGTGAGCTTTGACCCTGAGGACCTTCTTAAAACCATTGAGAAATACAAAATCACGTTTACCTCCCTGGTACCCACACATTATATTATGATGCTTAGTCTTCCAGATGAGGTTAAAAATAATATAGATGTATCTTCCATGAGGCAGCTATTAATATCATCTGCACCTGCCAGAAAAGATCTTAAGCTTGCGATCATGGATTACTTTAAAAATGCAGAGCTTTGGGAGGCCTATGGTACTACAGAGGGTGGTTTAGTAACCCTGTTAAGACCAGAATATCAGTTTGAAAAACTTGGCTCTATCGGCAAGGAAATCTATGGCACAGACAGGATTAAACTGCTTGATGAGAACAGAAATCCTGTACCCGATGGTGAGGTAGGTGAGGTTTTTTACAGAACTCCCATGATCTTTAAGGAGTATTGGAAAGAACCGGAGAAGACCAAAGAGGCATTTGAAGGGGAATGGTCAAGCGCTGGAGACATGGCTAAACGGGATAAAGATGGCTTCTATGTCTTGGTAGATAGAAAAGCAAATATGATAATAACTGGTGGGGAAAACGTATTTCCATCCGAGGTAGAGAGTACTATCGGTGCCCACCCTGCTGTTAAGGATATCGCAGTAATAGGCGTTCCCGATAAAAAATGGGGCGAGGCAATAAAGGCCATTATCATTCTGAATGAAAATTATGAGCCAAGTGATGAGCTTGCAAAAGAGATAATGGATTTTACCAAGGGTAAAATTGCAGGGTTCAAAAGACCAAAATCCGTTGATTTCATCAAGGAAGAAGAAATGCCCAGAACAGGAACTGGAAAGATTTTACACAGAATCCTGAGAGAGAAATATGGCAAGTGGAGTGATGCCTAAAAACGTAGGCAGTAGGCAGTAAACCCAATAAACACAACAGGCACAATAAACCTAACACTCACAATGGAGGGAAAAAGACATGTTGACAAAAGCATTCATACCTTACAAGGGCTACTATTCGACCCCATTTTGCAGATGGCAGGGGGCTATGGCTAATGAAAATTCTATCTCATTAGCGGCAACAACAGCCAACCGATGGCTGACAAAAAATAATTTTGACCCTACTATATTTGACTATATGTATTTTGGGATAACCATAGCACAACACCATCATTTTTATAGTCATACCTGGGCAGCGGCCATGTTAGTCAATGGTGCCAAGGATTTACCGGCAGTCATGGTCAATCAGGCATGCACTACATCAACTACCTGTATAAATCTTGCTGCCACAGATATAGAACTCGGAGCCTATGAGACAGGATTTGCCCTTATGACAGATCGCTGTTCCAATGGCCCACATACTATCTGGCCAAAACCCCTTGGACCAGGTGGAGAAGTAGAGTCAGAAAACTGGATGATGGACAATTTCAACTCTGATCCATGGGCAGGCCTAAAGATGATCCAGACGGCTGAAAATGTTGCCAAAGAGTTAGGAACAACTCGGGAAGAGTGCGATGCCGTCACCTTAAGGAGATATGAACAATACCAGGATGCCCTGGCCAATGACCGTGCCTTTCAGAAAAGGTACATGTTTTCCCCAGAGGTCAAAATCTCTAAGAAGAAAACCATGTTAGTAGAAGAAGACGAGGGTGTGACCCCAACCTCAGCCGAAGGCTTGGCCAGACTAAAACCTGTTGAACCAGGAGGTGCACACACCTTTGGAGCACAGACATTTCCTGCGGATGGAAACTGCGGTGTTATTGTAACTACTCGGGATAAGGCCAAAGAACTAAGCGCAGATCCAAATGTTGAGATCCAGATTGTCTCATATGGGTTCTCAAGGGCAAAAAAGGGATATATGGCTGCGGCCCCTGTTCCCGCTGCACAGATGGCACTTGAAAAGGCAGGGATAAAAGTAGGAGATTTAAAGGCCGTCAAGACCCATCAGCCCTTTGCCATCAATGACATCTATATGGCCTCCAAGATGGGTATGGATGTTAATTGGATGAACAATTACGGAAATTCTATGATCTATGGCCACCCTCAAGGCCCTACAGCCGGCAGGATAATTATAGAGTTATTAGAAGAGGTCGTTATGCTTGGCGGTGGGTATTGTCTTTGGGCAGGGTGCGCCGCTGGCGATACAGGAGCAGCCCTGGTATTTAAGATAAGCTGATCCCCCTTGCCTTTTCTCCAGCTATGACAGCCGCTCCAATAGCGGCTGTCAGGTGTGGATCTTCCGGTATAACAACCTCAAAACCTACTATCTCTTCAACTGCCTTAACCAGCCCCACATCCCTTGCCCCACCACCAACCAGGGCATAATCTTTTTCAATCCCTACCCTCTCTGCCAGGCTATTAATCTGTGCTGCCAGGGCCCTGTGAATCCCGGCCAGAAGGTCCTCTCTCGAAGCACCCTCAGCTATCCTCGATACTGCCTCAGTCTCTGCAAAAACAGCACATCCGGTGTTAAAATCTATCCTTTTCTGTGACTTTAGGGATAGCTCTCCTATCTCCTCCACCTTTACCTGTAAAACCTTGGCAATTACCTTTAACACCCTGGCGCTCCCACCAGCACACTTGCCACTCAATAGAAATGTGAGCGAATTTCCTCTTTCATCAATCCGAAAGGCCTTGCTAAAGAGATCACCAACATCAACTACTGTCCTTACCGAGGGGAAAAGATAAAATATTCCTCTGCTATGACAGGATATGTCCGTAACTACCTCATCTGCCAAGGTTACACTTTTTGCGCCGTACCCAGTAGCAACTAAATACAGAATATCATTCGAGGATAGCCCTATCCTATAGAGCAGCTTCCCTTTAACCCTTTCAGCAGCTAATTTATAGTTTCCTCCGGAGGGCATTACATAAGACCCTACGATCTTTTGATCACGCATGATTATACCTTTTGAAAATGCAGAACCTATATCAATCCCAATAACGCATGCCATCAGTTACTCCAGCTTTTAATAGAATGTTACTTGAGTGCATAGTCCGCATACCATGCATGTAAATGCCAAATGACAAAACCCAAATGTCAAATCAAATCTTCACCCTGTGGAATCCCCCGTAGGGGGTCCCTCAAAACGGGAATTCCACAGGGCAAGAATGCCTTAATGTCAAAGCGTTCCTATTTGGCATTTGGATTTTGGCATTCATTTTAACTTTGAACTTTGGCATTTGAAATTCTCAAGATGCGCTGCCAGTCCAAAATCTTATTTTAAAGTCTACACCTTATCTTAACTTTATAATATCTTTCTAATCCAACCTTTTTCTAACCCTTTTTATTGAGCCTGCAAACACAATCGCCCCAAGAATAATCAATGCAACGAATTGGGGCCACAGTATTTTCAGGCCCACCCCCTTCAAAAAGATCCCCCTGATAATAACCAAAAAATACCTTAGTGGATTCAAATAGGTCAACCACTGAATTACCGCTGGCATGTTCTCAATGGGAAAAACGAAACCGCTGAACATGAAAAGAGGAAGGATGAAAAAAAAGGTGGTCATCATGGCCTGTTGCTGCGTGGTGGATATGGTAGATATAAATAGCCCTAGGCCCAAGGTGCTCATTATGAAAAGAAGTGCGCCAATAAATATAAGTGGCACACTCCCGTTAAAGGGAATTTTGAACCAAAAAATTGCGAATAGACTTACTCCTGCCATCTGAGCTAATGAAATAATTACATAGGGGATCGTTTTGCCGAGGATTAATTCTGATGGCCTTATGGGTGTAACGATCAACTGCTCCATGGTTCCTGCCTCCCTCTCCTTTATAATTGCCATTGAGGTAAATTGCAACGTGGTAAGCATGATCAAAAAGGCCACAATACCCGGAACATAAAAATTATGACTATAGAGGTTGGGGTTATACCAGGTACGTATCCTGGCATCTATTTTGCCATAGACAATTTTTTGAGGGTAGAGCTCATCGATCAAATGTTGATTAAATCGATCTATAACTAATGAGGCATAGGCTATCCTCACAGATGCCATGTTGCTCATACTGCCATCTGCGATAATCTGTATCCCTGCGGTTTGTCCTTTCCTGATCTTACTGGTAAAATCCGGCCCGATTTTGACAGCAAGATCAATTTTTCGGGTAAGCAGTAGTTCTTCCAGGCCCTCTGGGTTTTGCGGGTAATTGATTATCCTAAACGTCCTATTGGCATTTAAGGCATCAATGAGCATCCTGCTCTCTCTTGTTTTTGACTGATCGAGAAAACCTATTCTTATATCCCGAACATCGGTTGTTACCACATAGCCAAAAACGATTAACTGCACAAGAGGGGCTATAATTAAGAGAGGCCTGTTGTTTTTATCCCTAAAAAGCTGGATAAATTCCTTTCTCACAAATTCTCGAACCCTGAGCCAGCTCACCTTACATGCCCTCTCTTCTCATCAATACAAGATTTGTTACTGAAAGCACTATAAACATTGCAATAAGAATAAGATAGCTTGTCCATAGATTAATCAGTCCAAGGTTCCGTAAATACAGGCCATTCAGAATATCTATAAAATATGTGGCAGGAACCGCATAGGTTATCATTTGTAATACCTCGGGCATATTCACCACAGGAAAGACAAAATCGGAAAGAAGAAGCGATGGAAGGTATGTGATCAATATCGCAAGAATATTGGCCACGAGCTGGGATTTAGTCACAATGGAAATAAGGAGCCCCAGACTAAGGGCCACTAAAAGATAAAGGGAGGATGCCAGCACCATCAGCCAGAAATTCGATCGCATGACTATACCAAACAGGACCTGACCCATAAAAACAGCCACAAGCACATCAGCAATGCCTATCAGGAAATATGGAATAGCCTTGCCCGTTAAAAACTCCCCGGCCCTTATCGGCAGGGAAAGTATCGTTTCCATGGTGCCATTTTCATATTCCCTTGCCACCACCAACGAGGTCAACATTGCACCTACAATCATGATAATGATTGCAATAATTCCAGGGACAATGAAATTACGGCTCTCCAGATCCTCGTTGAACCAGACCCGTATTCGTGCCTCGACAGGTGGATTTATTTTCTCTTTTCCATGACGACTGAGAAAAGCAAGGAGACGACCACGGTTGTACCTTTCAACAAAGGCCGTAATGTAGCCCCTCGATATACCGGCAAAATTGGGATCACTCCCATCGAGCAGCACCTGGAGCGGTGTTTCACGGTCTGCCTTAATATCCCTGGTCCAGTCCGGGGGAATAATTATGGCCATGGTTGTACGTCCCTGGTCAAGGTATTCCGTGGCAGCAACTGTATCTGAAAGGTGCTGGATAACATTAAAATAAGAAGATGCGTCAAGTTTGCAAATAAAATCCCGGCTTAATTCGGTTTTATCATAATCGACTACCACGGTTTTGACATTATCCACGTCCAGGCTAAGGGCATACCCAAATATTAAAATAAGCAAAAGGGGAATAATAAATGCTAAATAGAGACTTCTGAAGTCCCTGATCAGATGGTAAAACTCCTTTCGTGCAATGGCTTTGATATGTATGAGGTTCAATTAGCTCTTTCTCCTTGACATCAACTGGATGAACACATCATTCAAGTCTGCGTCTGGTCGCTCTGGAAATATCTCGCAAATTATCTCTGATGGACTACCAGTGGCCACAATCTTTCCCTCGTTGATCATTATGATCTTCTGGCAGTTACGAGCCTCATCCATGTAGTGTGTGGTCACAAAAACCGTCATTCCATCCTGTGCAAGATGATCGATAAATTCCCAGAAATGCCGCCGGGTAATGGGATCTACCCCTGAGGTAGGCTCATCCAGAAAAAGAATTTCAGGGCGGTGAAGCAGGGCGCAGCCCAAAGCCAGACGCTGGCGCCATCCAGGGGGTAACTCCCGAGTTATGCGGTGTCTGACATCTTGCAACTGGGTTATGTCAAGCACCCATTCGATCCGATCCTCCCACTGCTCGGATGGCAGGTTATAGACACCCAAATAAAAACGTATATTCTCAAAAGGCGTCATATCCGCGTAAAGGGAAAATTTCTGTGACATATACCCTATAGAATGCTTGATTTCCTCAGCCTCTGAGAAGATATCATGACCCGCAACCCTTCCATATCCTGAAGTAGGGGTTATAATACCGCAGAGCATACGTATGGTGGTCGATTTTCCCGCACCGTTTGGACCCAGAAAACCGAAAATTTCCCCTCTCTTGACAGAGAAGGTAATCCTGTCAACAGCAACAAATCGGCCAAACCTCTTCTCTAAATTCTCAACATAAATAGCCTCAGAATCGGAAAGTATCATGTAAAAGCTCCTTATCTACCTCCTTTATACGATCGATTATTGCCTCCTCAAGGCTGGAAAAGTGGGATTGAATTTGTTTAGGGGTTGCCGTTAGAAAAATATGGGATTGATGCATAAGGGCCAGGTGATCACATTTTTCCCCCTCATCCAGATAGGCCGTTGAAATAAGGATTGTCATACCTTCCCGCTTCATTTCTGTGAGGATGTTCCAAAACTCCTGCCGAGATACGGGGTCAACACCATTAGTAGGCTCATCTAAAATAAGAACCCTTGGTTCATGAACCAGAACACAGGCCAAACCCAGCTTTTGCTTCATACCTCCGGAGAGCTCACCCGCCAGCCTTTCATAGAACGGAAAAAGGGTTGAAAAACCGAGATATCGCTTCCTTCTCCTGATTCTTTCAGGCCCGGATATACCGAAAATATCCATGAAAAAATCAAGATTTTCCCCAACCGTGAGATCCTTGTAAAGCCCAAAACGCTGGGGCATATATCCTATCAAGTGCTTTATGCGTGCCCTTTGGGACACTACATCCAGTCCCTCTATTAAGATTCTGCCTGAAGATGGCCTGATCATCGTTGCTATCATTCGAAGCAGTGTTGATTTTCCTGCTCCATCAGAACCTATCAGACCGAATATGCTACCCTCTCTTACATGTAACGAAACATTTTTGACAGCGTCGATGAGTCCAAAGCTCTTAGAAACTTTATTGACTTGAATAAGCGGGTTCTCGGGAGGTTTATCAGGTTTCATGTCCGACATGCCATTATCGTAACCAGGCATCAGCGGGCATTCCTGACTTTAATTCAAGGTCTGGATTTGGGATAAACACCTTGACAAGGTATACAAGTTTTACCCTTTCTTTTTGGGTCTGGATGATCTTCGGCGTGAATTCCCCCTCAGGTGAGATAAATGATACTGTTCCGCTATATATCTTATCAGGAAAGGTATCAACCTTTATATCAACTAACTGGCCTGGCTTGACCCTGCCGATTTCTTTCTCGCCAACAAATATCTTCAGATCAACGGATGAAAGATCTGACAGAGACAATACGTCTCGTCCAGGTAAAACCACTTCGCCAGGCTCCACATTCCGGCTGCTTATTACCCCATCAAAGGGTGCTCGTAATTGCGTATATCTCAGTTGAGTTTCAGCCACTTTAAGGGATGATTGAGCCATCTTAACCTGTGACGTGGCTGCCTCAACTTCTTTTTCTGCCGCCTTTATTTTCGTTAAATTATCTGTTGCCTGTCTGAGAACAGCCTTTCCCTCGGCAAGCCGAGCTCGTGCAGTCTGAATAGTTTCTTTTCTAACACCCTCACGCAGCATATCAAACATTTCCTTGGCCTTTTCAAACTCTTTTACGGCGGTTTCGTATTTTAGTTTTACAGCGTCCCATTCCCTCTCTGAAACAAGACTCTTTTGAAAGAGATTATCATACCGTTCCTTGTTTTTCTTTGCCTCTTCCATAACATCTTGAGCAGTCAAAAACGCCAGTCTGGCCCTCTCTATATCCTGCTCCCTATAACCGGCTTCCAACTCATGTAATTGTGAGCTCAGGGCCTGTACGCCTGCCGCAGCTCTTGCAATCTCATTCGGGAGTGTCTTCTTATAGAGCTCCAAAACTAACACCAGCTTCTGCACATTTTTTATGGAATTCTCTAAACCGGCCTGTGCCTGTTCATATCGTGCCTTGTATTCGGATTGGTCAAGGGATGCCAGGAGCTGATCCCTTTTAACAAATTCACCTCCATTCACCAAGACTTCAACAATTCGGCCACTTACCTGAAAGCCAAGCTCCGCCTGTTTTGCCTCAATGGTACCGGAGTAGTACAACTCCTTCATCTTTAAATTCCGCTGACCATTGTACACAAGGAAGCCTACACCAAAAAGCAGGCAAAAAAATAGTATTGCGATAACCTTCTTCTTCAAACCGGTACCCCCAAAGAGAACTTTTATACCATTTCATGCAATTATAATGCAATGCGAAATGTACCTCAACACCAAAGGACCTTTTTAGGTATCAGGTTCCACTATTACTGCAGCAAAGCTTGTTTATTGCGTTGAGTATAACCTATAATCTTTTCAACAAGCATATTCCGATTTTGTCCTGATATATATATCAAACGAACATCATCACGTTCCTTTATTTTTTGAATAAAAGGATCACCTTTTTGGGCTATCGAGCCGATTATCCAATTTTGTAAGGGCAACACCCTCATTAGAGCATCCCTAAACAGCAAAGAGAAGCACTCCATCTTACCAATCTCATCAATCACCACGATCACATCTTTCCCTCTGGGCATTATAGAGGGAATGGCAATATTGTCTATATCTTCAATATTAATCCCATATTTGCCCACCCTATATTCGCTCCTAATAGATTTGTGCGCTAGAATGCCTTCCCTTCCATCCAAGGTATTTATAGAAAAACCCACCCTTCTGCCTCTCTCTTTTATCTCCCTGGTAAAAAAGCCAGTTACAGGCTCCTCCATTCTATTGATAATCTTTTCTATTAAGGTTGATTTTCCGCATCCAGGTGGGCCAGTGATAAGCATATTCCTTTTTTTCATTGTGAAGAGTGTCTTCATGTCTTTCTAAAAATATAGGGTTGGCCATGAAAAGGTACAAAATTGTTTGATTCGAAAGGTAATTTCTCATGGCTGCCTATGATCAAAAACCCACCCTGCGTCAGACTATTCACTACCTTCCGAAACGCAGGCTGCTTGATCTCATCTCTGTAGTAAGTAAGGAGATTGTTCCTTAGAAAAATTATTTGAAAATTATTCTCTTCAAAATTATGCAACATATTGTGCACTTTCCAGGAAATTCCTTTTTGTAAAGATGGGTTTATTCTGAATACGTTTTCATCTTCTTGAAAAATAAAATAGATTTCTCTCAATTCCTGTCCTACCTCTTTCATACTACTTATAGCATATATTCTCTCCCGAGCTCTTCTGAGATAGACCGGGTTGATATCTGTTGCCCATACCTCAATCTCTGGCATATAGTCAAACCGACTGCGCAGAGTTTCCCACAGCATCTTCATGCTGTACACCTCCTCGCCACAGGCACAGCCAGCATCCCAAAATTTTACCTTCTCTCTGTTTTCACGTATAATTTCAGGCACTATCTGATCTTCTATTATTTTCCAAAGCATACGGTCACGAAAAAAGCGGCTTACAGAAACTGTCATTAAGCATTCACACTGCTGCCTAACACCCTCATCCCTCTCTAAAATATGAAAATATTCATCTACACTTCTGCATCCAAGCTGCTGCATATGCCTGCTAATTCTCTTTTTAACCCCTTTTCGCACTCTCCTGTAACCATCCCAAGAGTAGCAGAAATAATCAAGAAGTTGACGAAATTGTAAATCATCCATAAGGTACTCTTATTATATAGCAGAAAATATTTTACGTATATGACATAATAAAATCATGTAATTATTTACTTTAATAAAACTATTTAACAATGCATAAATCTTTACTTTTTAAGCCACTTGAAAATAATGTCATTCAATGTCAAATATGCCAGCGGCGTTGTAAGATAGCTCCTGGAAAAAAAGGGTTCTGTAAAACTCGAAAAAATATAAACGGAGAACTCTATTCCTTAACTTATGCGAAGGTTTCATCAATGCGGGTTTCTCCAATAGAAATAAAACCTCTCTTCCATTTTTACCCCGGAAGCAAATGGCTTTCCCTGGGCTCTCTGGGGTGTAACTTCATGTGTCCTGGATGTCAAAACTGGGGAATTTCCCACGCAGACATTGATAAAGAAATCACATTCACCGAATATATCTCACCTGAAAAGGTAGTTCAGCTCGCAATAAAAGATAACTGTAAAGGCATTTCCTGGACATATAATGAGCCTACCCTTTCCTTAGAATACACACTGGATACAGCAAAATTAGCCAAGGACCAAGGCCTGCTAACAAACTATGTAACAAATGGCTATATTACTCCAGAGGCCATGAATCTTCTCGGCCCCTATTTAGACGCTTACAGGGTCGACCTAAAAGGATTTTCTTCCCATACCTATAAAAGGATTGCAAATATTTCAAATTTTGAAGGAATCTTAAAAATCATAAAAATGGCCAAATATAAATGGAATATGCATATTGAGATTATCACTAACCTTACGCCCGGATACAATGATAATGAAGAGGAGTTACATGCTATGGCACGGTGGATTGCAGATCAGATGGGGACTGAAACCCCCTGGCATATCACGAGATTCTTTCCCCACTTTAAATTATCCCACTGTGATTATACATCCATACCCGCGCTGGAACAAGCCAGACAAATTGGCATGGATAAAGGACTGAAATATGTGTATCTCGGAAATGTTCCTGGTCATTTAGCAGAAAATACCTACTGCCCCCAATGCGGAAAACTGCTCATTGAAAGACGAAATTACCAAATACTAAAATATAACTTGAAAGGAAATAAATGTAAATTTTGCAATCAGACAATAGCCGGATATTTTGAATAGTCCTCTAACGCCACTAAGAATATTTTATACATACCCCCTAAAAATCTCTCATACATCTTCCAGTCAACGATCCCGCCCTTCCGAGCAGGGCTTGAGAAAAAGAAACAATTCATTAGCCTCCTTCATCCTCACTCTTACGGGTGGGGTATTAAAGGGCGGCGGCAAACAGTTAATTTTCATTATTTAGTAAAAATTTTTTCATTTTTGACTTGACTTTCAGTAAAATTTACAGTACCTATACCAATAAAACTGTAAGTTTTGCTATAAAAGGAGGGGGCTATGAAACTGACGGAAAAGCAGAAGGCATTTCTGAGATATATCTCCCATTATATGGAAGACTGGGGTCGATCTCCCAGCTTTGAAGAGATATGCTCCCATTTCGGCTTCTCCTCTTACAACACAGTCACTACGTATCTCAAAACCTTGGAATGGAAAGGCTATATCCGTCTTCCCAACAAAAAGAACCAAAAGCGAGCCATTGAGGTGATTAGTCCTGTGGAAACCAGACGGCTCGAGTTTCCCCTGCTGGGAAGGGTGGCAGCAGGAAAACCTATCGAGGCAGTGGAAGAGGTGGGTGCAATTGAAGTCCCCCCATCCATGGCTGGACAGGGAGACCACTTTGTCCTCCAGGTCAGAGGGGATTCCATGAAAGAGGATGGGATACTGGACAGGGATTTCATCGTGGTTAGAAAGCAGCCGACGGCCGAAAACGGCCAGACCGTGGTGGCCCTGATCAACAATGAGGCCACTGTTAAGAAATATTACAAGCAGGAAAATTATGTGGAACTCCGCCCCTCTCACACGGATATGGAATCCATCATCGTCAAAGAGGGAGATCTCCGGATTGAGGGAAGGGTTGTGGGGATTATGAGACATTATAAATAAGGAAGGCGCAAGGCCGCTTGAGACAATCTAACTATGCAAATCTCTTTAAATGAAGTACTCCTCGAATGAAAAGCCATAAAAAGCTTTAGGCCTTCCTTATAATTCCAAATTCCAAATTCAAAATACCAAATGAAATCCAAATGCCTAAATGCCAAAGCCTAGAGATATGAAGGGTCTGCTTTGAATTTTGACATTAGACATTTGAGATTTATTGAGGCTTTGAACTTTGATATTTGACATTCCCTAACAATGGTCTTGAATTCAGAGAAAATAAACTGCTACTGGTTGTAAAAGCTGATCGACATTGAATACGAGGGCTAAACTGTGTATCGTCACATTATTCACATCCATATCCCAGCCTTTCCCATCGCTGTGGCGCGGATATCCCAGCCAGAGCTCAGAGATCGCCCTGTGGCAATGGCCCCGCCTCACTCAGAACGGGCGCTTATTCTCTCTGTCTCACCTGAGGCCCGCAAGGAAGGCATTTTTAAGGGCATGCCTATCGGAAAGGCCATAAAATTCTGCCCTGATTTGACTGTCTTACCCCCCAACCAGAGCCTCACAGGAAAGGCTTGCAATGTCTTAGCCAAGGTGGTGGCATACTACACACCTCTCTGGGAACCATCCCGACCAGGACATATCTATATGGATGTAACAGGGACGGATCGCCTCTGGGGGAGGGCAAAAGATACGGCTAGCCGCCTCAGAAGCGAAATCAAAGAGCATTTATGTCTCTTAGGGATGGTAGGCGTGTCTGGGAATAAGATGGTTTCCAGCATCGCCTCCAGGATTGGCTCATCCGAAGGAGTACTGGATGTGGATCACGGCCAGGAGTCCTCATTTATGGCTCCTCTAAGGACAAGTTTCCTGCCCGGCATAGGCCATGTTCGAAGAAAAATCCTTCTGGAAGAACTGAATATTTCCTTGGTCCGGGAGATAGCCACCCTCGATATAGGTATTCTAAAGCTTGTTTTTGGTCGACAGGCCTATGTGATCCATCAGCGGGCCCTTGGAATAGACCCCACCCCGGTGTATCCTCCCCGCATGGAACCCACGATAGCCGAGGAGTTCACCATTCCCCATGACACCAACGATGACAATAAACTGCTGAGAATCCTTTACAGGTTGGTGGAAAGGTGCTCGCATCAGCTTCTGAGCAGGTCACTGTGCCCCCGCAAGGCAGGGTTGATCTTTAGGTACACAGACCATAAAGAGGTCACGCGCTGCATCAATCTTTCCAGTGTGAGCTTCTGGGATTTCGAACTCTATGCACCTCTGGAAAGGATTTTTTTAAAGGCCTATCACCGTCGAGTAAGGGTAAGATTCATGAAGGTGTGGTTTCAGGACTTCTCTCCTCCTCCTTCACAGCTCTCACTTTTTCCCACAAGCTCCCCTCTCACGGATAAAAAGGTACTGACGTTCCAGACCCTGAACCATATTAGGGAGAGGTATGGAGATGAGGCGATCAAATATGGCAGAGCAGCGTGATACCCATCCGTTATCCTAATGGGACAGATGGAAAACATGGAAAAATTTTAAATGACAAAATCTTCACCCTGTTAGATAAAGGGTTTTCATCTTTAATTAAGGTATTCTTGTATCATTTCTTTGGCATTTGGACTTTATCATTTATTTGAACTTTGAGCTTTGACATTTGTCATTTGCTCATCCTGCGCCCTGTGCCTTATGCCTTCGGCCTATTAACTATGAGCTATAAACCATGAACTCATTCGTACATCTTAATGTCCATTCCCACTACTCCAAAGGCTGGGGTATGGGTTCCATTGAAGACCTCTGCCGGTCCGCCAAAGAGCATGGTATGGATAGATTCGCCCTGACCGACACCAATGGATTGTATGGACTCCTATATTTTATCCAGACGGCTAAAGAGATAGGTATTCAACCCATTGTGGGCAGCGAACTTACAGCCGATGAGCACCGGGCTGTTCTGCTGGTTCGAAACCGTGAAGGGTATGCAAACCTCTGCCGGATCATTTCAGACCGCCACTGCCATCAGGGTTTCGACCTGATCAAATCCCTAAAGGAAAGACGTGAGGGGCTTATCATCTTTTCTGACAACTTCACACTGCTCAAGGCCCTTAAAAGAGATTCAGAAGAGGACCTCTTTGTGGAGCTATCCCCGGGCTATAATATGGCGAGCTGCTATGCCTTTTCCCGTACAAGTGGCATTCCTCCCCTGGCCACCAACCGGGTCTATCTGATCAAGGCGGATCAATTTCCGCTTCACCGGATCCTTCGGGCCGTAGCCCTGAACACCAAGCTTTCCCGCCTGCAATGTAAAGACATCTGTAGGGAGCACAATTTTTTGAATGCCCCCCAATCCATGATCAATCAGTTTCCCCATGCTCCTCGAGCGATCCGTAATACGCTTGAGGTGGCCAAAAGGTGTCTTGTGCATTGGGACTTTGACCGCATCATATTCCCTCGTTTTAAGCAGATGACAGACAAAGAGGCCTATGAGACCCTCTACCGGTCTAGCATAGAGGGTTGCAGGCGTCGATATGGAAAACTCACCCAAGCAATCAGAGAGCGAGTAGACTACGAGATGAAGATCATCCGAGAGAAAAAGTTTGCCCATTATTTTCTGGTAGTGGCTGATATTACCAGAAGAGCCCCTCGGTCATGTGGCCGTGGAAGTGCCGCCGCATCCATTGTCTCGTATGCCCTGGGGATCACCCATGTAGACCCTATAAAACACCACCTCTTCTTTGAGCGTTTTTTAAACACTGGACGTATGGATCCCCCGGACATTGATGTGGACTTCGCATGGGACGAACGGGATCAGGTCATTGACTATGTCTTTGCCAAATATGGAAACCGAAAAACCGCCATGGTGGCCAATCATAACACCTATGGGGCCAGATCCGCTATCAGGGAGGTAGCAAAGGTCTTTGGCATAACCGAGGCAGAGATCAGCCGGGTAACCAGCAAAATCGGTTTTGGATGGCGTCTGGAAGATACCTGGACCAAATTGGCCAAGCATCCCAAGATGAAAGGGATAGATTTCGAGAAGCCCTGGAATGATATTTTATATGCTGCACTCCAGCTCGAGGATCACCTCAATCACCTTTCCGTCCACTGTGGTGGGCTGGTAATTGTGCCCGATGAGATTCGCCGCTACTGCCCGGTAGAAATCTCTGCAAGTGGGGTACAGGTGCTCCAGTGGGAAAAGGATTCGGTGGAAAAAGCAGGACTTGTTAAGATAGATATCCTGGGCAACCGGAGCCTTGCAGTCATTCGGGATGCCCTTGATCTGGTGGAGAAAAATTATGGCAGACGGATTAATTACGCCAGCTGGAACCCCATTAATGACCCTAAGACCGTAGAGGTTTTTTACCGGGGCGAGACCTTTGGTGTCTTCTATTTTGAAAGTCCTGCAACAAGGCAGGTGCTAAAAAAGGTCAGCTCAGAATTTAGTTTTGAGGAGTACGCAAAGCTGGACCATTTCCGTCTCAATGTGGTGGTTGCCTCCATCATCAGACCAGCCTCAAACCAGAGTATCAGAACATGGGTATCCAGGCTTCATGGCCAGCCCTGGGACACACCCCATCCCCTTTTACGGCCTGTTTTAGAGGAAACCATGGGAATCATGGTCTTTCAAGAGCAATTGAGTCAAGTCGCCATACACCTGGCCGGTTTTGATCCCGCAGAGGCAGATACCCTGAGGAAAGTGGTGAGCAAAAAGCATAGGGATAAGAAACTTCGTGATTTTTATACCAGATTTGTTCGAGGGGCTCGAGAGCGGGGTGTAAACATAAAAGTGATAGAGAAAATCTGGCAGATGATGATGGGCTTTGACGGCTATAGCTTCTGTAAGCCACATTCGGCCAGCTATACCCTGGTGGCCTACAAGTCTGCCTATCTCAGGGCCCATTATCCGGCTGAATTCATGGCATCTGTCATCTCCAATGGCGGGGGCTATTACTCCACATTTGGGTATCTGTCAGAGGCAAGACGAATGGGGCTCAAAATCCTGCCTCCTGATATCAACCAGAGTGAGATTAAATATACCGGAAAAAATAAAGAAATCCGCGCCGGCCTCATGCAGTTAAAGGCCCTATCCCGGAAGGGAGGGGAATCCATCATTCATGAGCGCTCCAAAAACGGACCCTTTACTAACTTTGAGAATTTCCTGCTTAGGGTCGGCTGCCATCTCCACCTCCAGGATGTGAGGGTTCTGATTAAGGCGGGCTGTTTTGATAGTATCGCCCGTGGCTTAGCCAGGCCCTCTCTGGTATGGCAGGTCCTTCGATTTTTTGGCGAGCAACATCAGGAGGAAAATTCCCCTACCCTCTTCTCCGCACATGCCTTCCAACTCCCCATAAAACAACCTCCTTACTCGAAAAAACTCATGTTGCAACATGAGTTGGAAACCCTGGGTCTTTCCCTATCCCGCCACCCCCTCGAGCGATACGAGGAAATCTTGAGGAACGTAGACTATGTGAGGGCTTGTGATCTCAACGCCCATGTGGGGAAACAGGTAACAACTATCGGTTGGCTGATAAACGGCAAGACAGTATACACAAAGGATAGAGAGCCCATGAAATTCGCCTCCTTTGAAGATACCACCGGCCTCTATGAAACCGTGTTCTTTCCGAAAGCATATAATCAATTCTGTCACATACTGAATGAGATGCGCCCTTATATTCTCAAAGGAAAGATAGAGGAAGATTTCGGTTCCATAACCATGACAGTGAGTTGGATAGGATTTCTGGATAGATACACAACAAAGGTCTCTCGCTCTTCCAACGAGGATTCAGATTTTTGCTCTCATTTGAAGCCAAGTGCCTGTCCCATCTTGTGAGGATCATGTAAACAGTGCTCATAAGAATCCCATTTAAACAACTCCAAAGCTATACTGAAGCAAAGGAAAAGATGGAGAGCCCAGCATCTCCACGCAACGTAGATAAAAGTCCTTAAAAAAAGTAAACCCAAACTCTTAGAGGCTGTGCCTACTATCCTGATTGGTTATTGTAAGATAACCAGTATCTCTTATTGCCAGCAGTTTGTGATAAAGACTGATTTTGGATAGATAAACCTGTACGGTAGATAGAACCAGGGCTATAACATTCCCAAAAGAAATACCTTGGTGGGATAAAAGCATTTATTCATTGCAATTTTGATCATCGGATATTAATGAATCTATGTGCTTCATATATCAATACACAACGGCAACGAAATGTAAGCAAAACATTACTGCAAATATGGCGTCACTGCAGATACAAGAATTGAGAAATGAGGAGCGATTAAGCTATAGTGCTACTTAACGTGATTTTTAAATTATAAGAAAGGAAAGTCTATGAATTACAGTTATATCATATATGAAAAGAGGCAAAATATAGCCCTGATTACCTTGAATCAACCTGAGAAACAAAACATCCTATCCTTTGATCTTATACAGGAGTTATCTGGATGCTTGAGACAGGTGGCTCAAGAAAGGCGCGCTACGGTAATCATCGTAAAAGGAGCCGGAGATAATTTTTGCGCAGGACATGACCTCAATGAGATTCTTCACCAGGATATAAACAATATTCGCCATCTATTTCAGGCTTGTCTTGATCTGATGATGCTGATACACACAGTTCCTCAACCAGTAATAGCACAGGTTCACGGCATCGCCACTGCTGCGGGCTGCCAGTTGGCTGCCGCCTGTGACTTGGTAGTTGCAGAAGAAGGAGCCCAGTTCGCAACACCTGGTGTACAGATTGGTCTTTTCTGTACCACCCCCATGGTCCCCTTAAGCCGTGCTGTGGGAAGAAAAAAGTCATTGGAAATGCTCCTTACCGGGAAATTTATTAGCGCTCAAGAAGCAAAAGAATATGGTCTGGTCAATCGAGTAGTACCCAAAAAAAAATTAGAAAAAGAGACATGGGCCTTGGCAAAAGATATCGACCAGTATAGTTTAGCGATTGTAAGCCTGGGCAAACAGACCTTCTATCAACAGATTGAGATGGCTGAGAAACAGGCCTACCAGTATACTAAGGAAGTGATTTCAGCAAATGCTCTCATGGACGATGCCCTGGAAGGCATGTCAGCCTTTTTAGAAAAACGCTCTCCTGTTTGGAAGGAAAAATAATTCGAGATATATTAGGCAGTCTGATTTGTTATGCAATCAAATTAAGTCTTTTAAGGTATAACATCAGAAGTAAAGCATATATTATATCATATCATGTTAGACTAAGTGCTCTTAGAAATGACAAGATTGCTATAATAAACACGAAATTATGTCTCATGCTCGACAGATAACAATAAATAGGGCTATAGAAAAAAATGAACGAGAATGCAGCGTCGCTCAGATCCCAGGTGGGGCCACTGCTTTTAATGACAGGGATCTTTTTCTTAAATTTTATCTCAAGGATCATACTGGCCCCATTAATGCCTACCATAGAAATGGATCTTGGGATTGGCCATGCGGAGGCAGGATCCCTATTTTTGCTAATTTCTCTCGGCTACTTTATCTCCCTCATGGGATCTGGGTTCTTTTCATCCCGGTTTACTCATAGAAAAACTATCATTTTTTCATCTATGGGACTTGGTGCAACACTTATCGCCATTTCCTTCAGCCACACTTTGCTGGAGGTCCGTATTGGCTGCATAATAGTTGGATTGGCTGCAGGGCTTTACCTTCCCTCTGGAATCAGTACCCTCACTTCTTTGGTGAGGTCTAAGGACTGGGGTAAGGCTATTGCCATTCATGAACTCGCCCCCAATCTCAGTTTTCTCACCGCACCCCTCATTTCTGAGGCTCTTTTGGTATGGTTAAAATGGAGAAACATCCTGGCACTGCTTGGATTGGCATCTCTATTTGTTGGTTTGGCATTTGCCCGCTTCGGAAAAGGTGGAGACTTTCCCGGCGAGCCTCCTAGTCCATCTAATGTTAAGAGTCTTTTAAGGGAACCATCATTTTGGATAATGATTGTATTTTTCAGTCTGGGTATCAGCGGAACATTAGGCATCTACGCCATGCTGCCTCTTTTCCTAGTTTCTGAGAGAGGGATGACGCAGCGCTGGGCTAATTACGTGGTGGCGTTGTCTCGGGTTTCAGGGCTTGGAGTGGCATTTCTTTCGGGTATGGTGACGGACAAGCTTGGTCCAAAGGTTGCCCTTGGAGGTGTTCTCCTTTTTACAGGTTTTCTCACTTTGCTTCTTGGCATTGTACCCGGAGCCTGGGTTGTACTTATAGTTTTTCTACAACCTCTCGTAGCAGTCTGTTTCTTCCCGCCGGGATTTGCAGCGCTCTCCCGAATTGGACCACCAAGCGTTCGTAATATCTCGGTTTCCTTAACAGTGCCTTTGGGCTTTCTTGTGGGAGGAGGGGCTATTCCAACTGGGATTGGGCTCTTTGGGGATATGTTCAGTTTCGATTTAGGGATTGCTCTCGTAGGTATAATAATTATGGGTGGTTTTATTCTCTTGCGCTACCTCCGGTTTCCTGATGAGTAGAGAGTGCCAGAATCTATTGTACGTTGTCTGCTGTTTTAATTCTTAAGGTCAGCTTATATTGCTATGCACGTATGTTATTTGGGATAGGGCGATGCAGAAATATAGCTTGTGATAGGCTTTGAGTTGAGAGCTGAAAGCTAATAACTTACTTTTCTTTGTAGGCCAATATTTCAGAGCAATCAACTAACAATGAGCGCCTTCTTTCTTTATTGTTCAAGAAATAATTTAACCAATGGTAACAATATTATTCATTCCCTCGAGAACGGATCAGGAGGAGCGGTCTATCTATGCGATGTAATACGCCTGCTGCAACACTTCCATAAAATACTTGCGATAAACCACTCCTACCATGGCTGGCTAAGGCAATAAGGTCTGCGCCTTCCTGCTCTGCAACCTTTATAATGGCTTCAACGACAGGGCCATTTATAACATGCTTCTTGGTCTCAATCCCTTTTTCTTGAAACTCTCCTTGTATGGCGTTAAGATAAGATTCTGCCTGCTTTACCCATCTCTCAATTTCTTGTTGATATAAGGCGATATCCCCCTCAGGACCCACAATAAGTGGAGGCGGTTCAACTACCTGTAAAAAGATAACTCTTGCATGGTAGAGCTTGCTCAATTCTTCAACGTGGCGTAATATTCCTTCAGCCCTTTTTGACCCATCTAATGGTACCAATATAGTTTTATACATGATAGCCTCCTCATAGTAAATTTATCCGAAAATCTAAACCTGTTGAAAGTTAATCGGTGGAGTACTGTTAAATATTATCAGATATATGCAAAACTTAGATAGCGGAAAGATTATTTATGATTTAAACAAGTTTCCTGACTAAAAATCGTTATTTAACGCTTTAAATCCCATGCGCAGTTTTTCGTTGAAATTTTGAGGGCCTGGGCTCATAGACAAAGATTGAAGGCTTTATATTCAATATAATCGCTTTACGATTTCATTTGAAGAAAAAAGAGGCTTATACGCAATCAAATTACAGCAGGAAGAACCCATAGAATCCAAAGGTTAAAACTTTATGCGTGGAAGAATCATCAAAGAACTATCCAACTGCATACTATCCTTTGAGGAGATTGTATAATAATAAAATCGCCATTGCCCCGAAAAGTGCCTGTTAGGTCAATGGATTTGCTTCTTAAAGTCAAATGGTATTTCTTTATATTGAGTTTAGGTATTTGTTTCTATCCGCCATGAAGTTCTTGTAGATCTGGAACTGATCTGTCTCTTCATAATGAATTTGTTTTACAGGCACATGGTCAAAGCTGTGTATCTTCGCCCCAGGACATGCCAGGAGGATTGGAGAATGAGTGGCAATGATAAATTGTGCGTGCCCGGCCTGGCTCATGTCCTTAAGCACCCCAAGCAAATCTAATTGGGTTCTTGGTGAGAGTGCTGTCTCTGGTTCGTCCATAAAATAAATCCCTTTGATTTTGTAGCGGGCCTTGAAAAACGACATCAGTGACTGGCCATGGGATTTGGTCACTAAAGATTCCCCCCCAAAATAATCAAGTGATCCAGGGTCTGCTGCTGCCCATTCGTCCAGAATTTGGGCAAAGTTCTGGAATATCTGGGATGCGAAAAACGACCCATGCACGGAACCCTGAGTCCATTCGACATCGATAGCCTCGTGCAACCTTTTCTCATATAAGTTGACTTTGAAGGGTTTTCTCTCAACGTTTCCCCATATATATATGCCGCATTTGTGCGTTATAGCCTCGAGCAAAGTCGACTTCCCGGTGCCATTCTCTCCTACGAAGAATGTAACCGGCGAGTTGAATAAAATGCTTTTCGTCTCATGAAAAATGTTTAGGTTAAAAGGATAGTGTTCTATGGTCGGGAATTTTTCGGGATGAATAGTAACTCTCTTAAGATGCATCGGAATATCTACCAATGTTTAATATTGTTTACAAAACGGATTGGCGTAGTCTTCTCAAGCATCAGATGTATGCTTAGATGAAACCTATTGATACCGCATTTCGAGATCGCGTTCGAGCGATCAGACCCGCAACAAGATACTGAATCTCAATACGTACCGGTACAAGGAAGGCAGAAATCCGAGTCACGTGATTGAATTCACAGGAAGCTAACCTTTTTGTCCCACAAAGTCAAACAGTATTTTGGATACATTATCCGCGCCTCCTTCTCTCAAAAGAGCCTACCATGCCTGCCCTGGCGCGACTAAGCCCATTCTGAAATGAAAATTTATGTTTATTGCTCAAGGAACGATCCCTTGCGATTAACACAGGATACCAGGTCTGGGCCAGGGCTGCGACCCGTTTGTTTATCGTAGGTTTGGACTATGCACCGTTCCAAGTCCGGCATTTGAAGCATACAGGATTGGTGATCGGTCTGGGCCAAGGAATGACTGTTATTCAGCAGGCATCCAGGGCCGGTTACAGATCTAAGGATGTGAAACAAGATAAAACGTTTAACGCCCTGAAATACCTTACTGTTATATCCTACCATGTATCTAATAACAGGGAATAAATGTTTAAATGTGGAGCCTGCATGCTAAAGAGCCATATTGACGGAAAATAAGCAGCTAAGACATTATGGGCTTTGTCATGGGCTTTGTCATTGACACATAACGGTTCATTTTCTATACTGTATAAATAACAAAAAGAAGTGTCTATCAATCAATTAAATATCAGTTCAACTACTCTCTCTTAAAAAGGAGGATACGATGGTTATAGGTTTTAATGCGGATGAGGTGTTCGAGATGGCGATTCGGATCGAGGAAAACGGTGCTACTTTCTATCGAAAAGCTGCGGGATTGCAATCAGATGCAGAAAATCGTGAGTTTCTCGAGAAATTGGCTGCGATGGAGGACGGCCATAAAGCAACATTCATAGAAATCCGGAAAACGCTTACTAATAAAGAAAAAGGTGGAAAGGTTTTCGACCCTCAAGACGAGCTATCACTGTACCTCGCTGCAATGGCAAACACGCATGGTGGTGAGGGAAGCCCATCTGCGGCAGATTCACTAACTGGCACTGAAACCATGGAGGAGGTGCTCACTACGGCTATTGGCCTTGAGAAAGAATCTGTCCTGTTTTACCTCGGCATAAAGGACATCGTGTCGCCAGAGTATGGCCTTGAGAGGATCAACGATATTATAAGGGAAGAGCGAGGACACATTGCACAGCTGAACGGTCTTCTTGAAAAGCTGAAAAAGGGTTAGTGGCAAGTATTTTGGAAGCTATAAAGTAACCCCTATCACCCACCGTTTATACCGAGTTGCCAATAAAACCTTCGGAGATAAAAGCTCACCTCCCCTACTCCTCGACAGAGGATTGGTGCAGTTATCAATTGATATTACTATTCTTTACTCACCGCGCGGCAAGGCATTTAACCGTTTCGTTAACAGCAGAGGCATATCAAGGAAAACAACTGCTCTCAATGCCACCTTCACCCCACCCTAATCTTCTACGATGAAAATTCACAAAAGGTATTCAAATTGCGCAGCCACCATATCATATCATGCGCTTTATCAGATAAGTGTAAGTGTGGTTAATATGCGCCCTTAACCGCACAATAAAGATGTCCCCACTATACTTCAAAGGACAAAAAGGAGCTCTATTTCCTATTTTAGCATCTCAAATCATATGAGTTATTGTCGCCATTACGGTTTTCAGTAAAAAGTTATTGCCCACTTCGTAGTGCATAGGGTATAATCTTTTTAAACAGCTGCATAAAAAATACACCTATAAAAGAGGAGAGCAGTAATATGAAAACTGTAATGAAAATGGTTTTGATTATAGCTTTAAGCCTTTCAATAGGTTGTGTGTCTGCGACAACAGCTACAAGCAAGGATGTTCCCTTGGTCACAAAGAGTGATCTTAAATCAATGATGGGGAATCCTGATGTAATTATTCTGGATGTTCGCCCTGAGCAGCAGTGGAAGGCGAGTGAGCTAAAAATTCGTGGGGCAGTTCACGAAAATCCAAAGAAGGTAGAATCCTGGGCAAAAAACTATTCCAAAGACAAGACACTTATCTTTTACTGAGCGTGACCGAGAGAATCTACCAGTGTCAGGGTGGCACGGACGGTTAGAAAGATTGGTTTTAAGCATGTTTTCGCCCTTAAGGGTGGATACAGAGAGTGGATCAAAGCGAGATTTCCCACAGAGGCAAAGTTAAAAGCCACAGAGAGACAAGCCTGTGTCACATGCCATAAGGAGGTCACCGCAGGTATCGTAAAAGACTGGCAATTGAGTAAACATAGCAAGAATGACGTTTTTTGTACAGTATGTCACGACGATCAGCACATGTCTAAAGAAGATGTGGCAAAGGCAATGATACCAACAGCAGATACCTGTCAACAGTGTCATGAAGAACAGGGAGCACAGTTCAAGGCAGGAAAGCATGCATTGGCGTGGGCAGCGATGAAGGCCATGCCTACAGCACATTGGCAGCCTATGGCCTTGATGGAAGGGATGAAGGGCTGCGGTGGCTGCCATAAGCTTGGAATCAAGACAGAGGCTGAGATTAAGATGCTAAAGAAACAAGGAACAGGCTTCGGTCTTGCGTCATGTGATGTGTGCCATACTCGGCACCTTTTCTCCGCGAAAGAAGCGAGGCAGCCACAATCCTGTCAAACCTGTCATATGGGCTTTGACCATCCACAGTGGGAAATGTACTCCTCATCAAAGCACGGCGTAAGGTTTTTACTGAAACAGAATGGAATCTTGCCTGAGACGTCCGTTGCTCCTACCTGTCAAACATGTCACATGCAGGATGGCAATCACGAGGTGAGAACCGCGTGGGGATTCCTCGCAGTACGGCTACCTATGCCTGAGGATAAAACATGGGCCTCGGCCCGTATCACGATTCTGCAAGCGCTCGGAGTGCTTGATCCTAATGGAAATCCCACTGCAAGGCTTGAGGTGGTAAAGAAGGCAGATTTAGCTCGCCTCACACAGGACGAATGGCAAAGAGAGCGTGATACAATGCTGGAGACCTGCAGCCAGTGCCATTCCCTCAATTTTGCTCAAGTAGAGCTAGAAAAAGGAGACCAGTTGATTAGGGAAGCAGATCTACTGATGGCCGAGGCGGTCCACATTGTCGCTGATTTGTATGGTAAGGGATTCCTCAAAAAACCGAAAAATTACACGTACTCGTTTCCTGACATGCTCTCGTTTCATGATGCACCAACACCGATAGAGCAGAGACTGTTTCTTATGTTTATGAAGCACCGCATGAGAACGTTCCAAGGGGCATTTCATGCAAACCCGGACTATGCATTGTGGTACGGATGGAGTGCTATGCGACAGGACTTATCAGAGATAAAGGCATTGGCAGAAACACTTAGGAGGACCCATAAATAGGTAAAATGTAAACGTAAGTATTTCATCAATCTGCTCCTTGAAAATTATACAGAAGTTCTGCTGAATTGGGAAAAACTGGTACTTTCTCCATGTTTTTCTGTCACAGCGTGCACCCTTCCCTGCATGGTATCCACCTCTAAGAATGCAATCAATTAGATCTCACTCACACAATGAATTTTTCTATATTGTTACTGATAGACCTGATAAAATCCTCTCCATTAGGTTTGACAACACAGCTTTAATGCTGCCAAAGGAGGAAAAAAAGCGTTTGAGGTTTAGGTTTCTTTATCATTATTATCCCATTCGAACTTATGCTTCCTGATTTAAAACTGTTCCGGGAATTGATGGATAGATTCGTCAAAATCCAGTCAAAGTAGTATAGACGTATTCCCACCGGTCTCGCGTTTTGAAGTATTGCCGGCAGATGACGAGCAGATACACGCTCTTTCAGTATTGTCTCACTCCAAAACCGCATATCTTGTGGCCCCTTTTCCCTTGACACATAATTCTATTTCTTCCTATACTTCCTATCCAACAAAGGGAATATTTCAATTCAATCAATCAATTCATGAATACGCCTCGAGGAAAAACTCTTTATCCTTATGTACTTGATCATAAACCGGGATTCTTTCTCAACTGGTTTCTCTATAGACTCTTTAAAAGAGTAAGCCTTAGTGAAAGCATGAAAGAAGACCTGAAGCAGATGCACAGGGAAGGTACAGTAGTCTATGCAATCAAGTATAGGGGACAGTTGGATTACCTTCTCTACCATTATAATTTCCGCAGAAAACGTTTACCGTATCCCACAATAGCCTTTGACCTCAATATTTCTATGTATTTACCTTTTACCCGCTTCGTAAAAGTCATTGTCTCTCAACTTTCCTTCCTGCTTAAGCACGGTCGTCTTCCAAGCCCGTATCATTCAGGGTTTTATGAAAAGGCTATTCAACAGGGTACTACGTCTCTTATCTTTCTTGTTGACCCAAAGGGCTTTATCAGACAATTTATTCATGCAGAAAAAAACCATCTGCAATTCCTCCTGGAGACACAAAAAAATATGGATCGTCCCATTTATATCGTTCCACAACTCGTCCTCTATAAAAAGACGCCTGAAAGGGACTATTCAAGCCTCACTGACATATTTTTTGGGTTTAAAGACCACCCTGGCGTAATAAGAAAAATTGTCCTTTTTTTCAGGCACAATCGCCGTGCCTTTATCGACTTTGGTCGTCCCCTGGATCTAAAGGCCTATTTAGAAAACCAACCACCCACCAGACCTTTCCATGATATGGCTGTAGAAATGAAGCAGATGCTTATCAACAGCATCGACAAACAGAAAAGGGTAATTCTAGGCCCGATCATGAAATCCAGACAGCAGATCAAGGAATTGGTCCTTACTGACGAAAGGGTCAACAAGGAAATCAATATATTGGCCTCTGACAATGAAAAAAGGCTCAAGCAACTTAAAAAAGAGGCTGGAGAATATTTTGAAGAGATCGCTGCAGACTATAACATGACCTATATACAGGCTTTTATTGCAGCATTAAATTGGTTCTGGAAAAAGATCTTTGAAGGGGTAGATGTGGATATGGATGGCCTTGCACGAGTGAGGGAATGGGCTCGAAAAGGAACACTGATTTATGTTCCTTCCCATAAAAGCCACATCGATTACCTTATCCTCAATTATATACTTTATAATTATCATATGCATACCCCCAGGATTACTGCTGGAAAAAATATGGCCTTTTGGCCGATGGGACAAATTTTTAGGAAATGCGGTGCCTTTTTCATCCGTCGCTCTTTCAAGGGTGAAAAACTTTATTCAGAGGTATTTCAAAGGTATATTAAATCACTTCTTGAAGAAGGGCATCCCATTGAATTCTTTATTGAAGGTGGCCGAAGCCGAAACGGCAAATTGATACTTCCCAAAACTGGCTTCCTCTCAATCCTGCTTCGTGCCTATCGTGAAGGATTTTGTAAAGATCTGATATTTGTTCCCGCTTCTATAATTTATGATCGAATCATGGAGGAAAAATCCTATCATGAAGAGATTGGGGGAGGTCTGAAAAAGAAAGAAAATTTCATGCAGATCATAAAAGCGAGACGGTTTCTAAAAAGAAAATATGGAAAGATTTATATTCGATTCAGTCATCCTTTTTCGTTGAATGAGTATCTGTCTCAAATAGATTCATCAGTAAAAAATGCTCCCCGTGCTCTGGCCTTTCATTTAGTTCAGTCAATAAATGCTATCTCTCTCGTAACACCTCTTTCGCTGATCGCTACTGCCATTTTAGCCAATCATCAGAGGGGATTCCATCTTTCAGAACTGGCTGAAACGGTAGACATTCTTTTGAGATTTATAAAAAGGTACGACGTCCCTACTGCATCTACCCTCGTAGATTCATCAAAAACAATAGAGGAAACACTATCACTGCTAATCAACCAGAGGGTTGTCGATTTTCTGGAAGATGCAACAGGAGAGGAGGAAACTTTTTACTACGTAGATGAAGATAAAAAAATAAAGCTTGAATATTTTAAAAACAATACCATCCATTTTTTCATCCCCCACTCATTCATCGCTATATCACTCTTAACTGGTGCTGAAGAGGAAAAAGATCTCAAATCAATCATTTCCGACTATGCCTTTTTGAAAAATCTTTTTAAAAACGAGTTCGTCTTTGATGAGACTGAGAGTCTCCAAGAAAAAGTCATCTCTTTAACAGAATATTTTCTGGATTCTACCTTTTTATCCCGATCTAAGGGGAATGGGGGATACAAAATAACAAAGCTCGGTTTTAATAAATTACCTATCTGGGCCGCTCTTGCCAAAACATTCCTTGAATCATATTGGATTGCTGCCAAATCGATGAGCCAACAAAAGAATAAAGACGGTAAAACAGAAGACCTTGTAAAAAATATGAATTACCTCGGAAAACGATTTCATAAACTAGGAGTTATTGATCATATCGGCGCCCTCTCCGAACTCAATTTTAAAAACGCCATAAGCTTTATTAATAGTGATATTCTGAAACTTCCGGTAGATTCAAAAGAAGATAGCCCATATGCCTTTGAAAGGCTCCCCCAACTCAGCCAGAGACTATACAAGTTATCTCACTACAGATCATAGAGTGCATTTAATTCACTATACTTATTACCCTCCTCTTCCTTTGAACTCCCATTCAAAGTCAACTGCCATCCTCAAATGAAAATGAATTCTTCCTCACTCTCTTTATCTGGTGTCCTCCTTTTCTTACAATTTCCGTAACATTTTAGCCCTTTGAAATTACCTGGTGAATGAGCATGGGGATGTCTTTTTTTACCATGCCCTCACAAAGACGAGACGGTAGGCCGCTTCAAACCAGTTCACACGGACAAAGTTCCTAGAAGACAATGACGAGTTGCTCGTGCACATGGTTTTGAAGCGGCACGCTGAGGCTCCCTGTTAGAGGGCATGATGTAAAAAAAGACATCCCCATGCTCATGCGTCTCATCAAGGATACCTCTGTGGCCTTGAGTAAAGGCCAGGGGGAGTTTTCAAAGAGCTAAAATGTTGCAACTCTCCACATTCTTCACGAGCAAGAACTCGTCAATTTTTATTGACAAATATAGTTTTCTATTTTAAATAAATCCTACAAGCGTTAGCAAGAAGCTACAAAAAGGTAGACGAACTAAAAAAAGCCAGAAAGGCTTATAAAAAATATTCATATCCCTTTCTGGTTGTCTTTTTTTAAAATTGTTTCATCGTGACTTTTATTCCAATTACAAGGAGGCAGAGAAATGTGTGAGGCAAATGCATATCTCATAAAAGATGGGGAAGAAAAACTCATTATGGAAAACGTAGACACCTTAAGACCTGAGAACAATGGTATATATCTTCAGGATATCTTTGGTGGACAGCGCACAATTAAAGCAAGAATCAAAGAGATGAATCTTGTTGATCACAGAATTTTACTTGAAGAAGAATAAATTCTGCTACATTCACAACTTCGGGCAACGCCCTATGGACGATTTGACAGGATAAATGATTAAAATAATTATAAGCGAGAGTCTGCAATGAATCACCATCATCACCATGAAGATACACACATAGAAGATTATGATTCGTTATCAGGAAAGGAAAAACTGGCCAAACTTTTCCAATATTGGATTAAGCACAATGAAGATCATGCGAAAACCTACCTTGAATGGTCAAAGAAGGCAGATATAGAGGGCTTAAAGGACGTGGTTAGTTGTCTTGAAAAAGCATCCGAGTTAACTATGTCAATTAACAAGCTATTCAACGAGGTTATGAAAAAAATTTATTAGTCTTGTTAGCTCAGCTGTAATTTATTTTCACGGCCTTTTTGCCGAAAAAGATCTTTACCCCCATCACCCGGCTCTCATTTCTCACCCTAATATTTAATAAATCCTAATGTAGACGCTATTAAAAAACCAAAGGCACCATTGATAAAAAATTTTAATTGCTTATATTAACAAATATGATAGTTATATATGATTTTAATATTATTACTATCTTTCTCAGATAGCGTGGCAGTTCATTAAATGCAATGAGAAAACTTATACATTTTTTTATCGAATACATAAGGGCAGAAAAGGGATATTCAAGGCACACAATCAGGAACTACGAAAGCGATTTAAGACAATTTAGCAAATTTGTTGTAACTAAAAAAGGTATCAAAAAAGGTGATCCAGGAATTGACCTCATAGACTATAAACTGATCAGATCATATTTGGGAGAACTCTTTGATACATGCAAGCGAACCACAATAGCCAGGAAACTTTCGACATTAAAATCGTTTTTTAGCTATCTTGAATTGAGAGGACTTACACCCTTCAATCCTGCGGTAGATATAACTACCCCCAAACAAGAAAAGCGTATTCCCGCGTATCTGCCGATAGATGATATGTTCGCCTTGCTTGAGCAACCTGACAAGGAAAAAGAGCTGGGGCTCAGAGATCTGGCTATTTTAGAGCTACTTTATTCATGTGGTCTCAGGGTCAGTGAACTTGTCACCTTAGACATAGAAAAGTTAGATCTTGCTTCTCGTCTTGTGAGGGTATCAGGCAAAGGTGGAAAAGAAAGGCTCCTGCCAGTGGGAAGAAAGGCTATTGTTGTGATCAAAGAATATCTTGAAAATACAGAGAAGGCAAGAAAAAAGGCCGGATTCAGTAAAACCCATGGGCCTCTTTTTCTTAATTACAGAGGAGGGAGGCTTTCTGCCAGAAGTGTAGATAGATTGGTCAAAAGATATTCAAGGGAATGCGGAATATCGATGGAAATCAGCCCCCACTCAATTCGCCATACATTTGCAACCCATCTCTTGGATGGCGGTGCAGATTTAAGATCAATCCAGGAACTATTAGGTCATGTAAATCTTTCAACTACTCAAAAATATACCCATGTGAGTATAGATAAGTTAATGGAGGTTTATGATAAATCTCACCCAAGAAGCTAAAGAGGAAAAATGCCTGGAGTGCTTAAGTATTATTCCATCACTCCAGCATTCCTTCCTTACCAAGGAGGTTATCTATTGGAATTAGGACTTGAAAAAAGATACGGGTCAAACCAAAAGAAGATCAGGGGAACCACAATCCTGTCTGTCAGGAAAGATGGGCAGGGGGTTATGGCAGCAGATGGGCAGGTAACCCTGGAAAACACAATTATGAAAAAAAAGGCTAAAAAGCTTAGGTTTATGTATAATGATCAGGTACTTGTAGGTTTTGCCGGGGCAACAGCAGATGCCTTTGCTCTTTTTGAAAGACTGGAGGCAAAGCTGGAAAAATACAACGGAAACCTATCTAGAGCCGCTGTAGAGTTAGCCAAAGATTGGAGAACAGATAAAATCCTTCGTAGATTAGAGGCGCTGCTCCTTACGATGGACAAGGAACATACCCTGATATTATCGGGTAATGGAGATGTGATTGAACCGGATGAAGAATTAGCAGCTATTGGTTCTGGAGGCCCATATGCCTTAGCTGCCGCCAGGGCTCTTATAGCTCACTCCGATTTAAATGCCAAATCTATAGCCATAGAATCAATGAAAATCGCGGCCTCCATCTGTATATATACCAATGAAGAGTTTGAGGTAAAACTTCTGCCCAATCAAAAGGCATAAGAGAAAAATCAGTAGGCAGTATTGCAGTAGGCAACAAAGAAATTTTTACCGACTACTGCTTACTTCTTAACTTAGGAATTTTAATGGAGACCTAATGGAAAAGACCGATGAGATAGAAGAAGAGATAAGGCCCTTAACCCCAAAAGAAATTGTCTTAGAGCTGGATAAATATATTGTTGGACAAGACAATGCAAAACGCTCTGTGGCTATAGCCCTCAGAAATAGATGGCGCAGGCAACAGGTTCCTAAAGAGTTGAGAGATGAAATAGCCCCCAAAAATATAATCATGATAGGCCCTACAGGTGTTGGAAAGACTGAGATAGCAAGACGCCTTGCCCGGTTAGCTAACTCACCATTTTTAAAGATAGAGGCATCAAAATTCACAGAGGTTGGATATGTGGGCAGAGATGTAGAGAGCATGATCAGGGATATAACAGAGCTTGCTGTGAATATGGCCAAGCAAGAGGAACAGGAAAAGGTAAAAACCAAGGCAATTGATCTTGCAGAAGATAAACTTCTGGATATCCTCCTTCCTAAACCAAAAAAAGAAATAGAGAAAGATACCGATGAAAAAAGAGAGGGGATGCTTGAGGTAGTTAAAATCGAACCTGTTAATTCTGACTCTACCAGGGAGAAACTGAGGCGTCTCTTAAGGAAAGGGAGGCTCGATGAAAGGTACGTAGAGTTAGAGATAAGCGATAAGTCCTTTCCCCTTGTGGAGATATTCTCCGGTGCTGGATTAGAAGAAATGGATATTAATGTAAAGGAGATTTTCGGACAAATTCTTCCTTCTAAAAGCAAAAAAAGGAAGGTAAAGGTAAAAGAAGCTATCGGGATATTAACACAGCAAGAATCACAGAGGCTGATTGACATCGATAAGGTTGTTGAAAAGGCTATTCACAGGACAGAACAAAATGGGATAATTTTCTTAGACGAACTGGACAAGATAGTGGGAAGCGATTCAACATCTGGCCCTGATGTATCACGGGAGGGAGTGCAAAGAGATCTTCTCCCTATTGTGGAAGGATCAACAGTCCTTACAAAATACGGAATGGTAAAGAGCGATCATATTTTATTCATCGCATCCGGGGCCTTTCACGGGAGCACACCTTCTGACCTTTTGCCTGAGCTTCAGGGTCGTTTTCCTATACGAGTAGAGCTCAACTCCCTTACCCAAGAAGATTTCGTAAGGATATTAACGGAGCCGCAAAATGCTCTAATAATTCAATATGAGGCCCTATTAGCTACTGAAGGAGTTACGCTGCACTTTGTTGAATCAGCCATAGCCCAGATAGCAAAAATGGCCTATCAGGCTAATGAGACAATGGAAAATATAGGTGCACGACGTTTACATACAGTGATGGAAGCACTTTTGGATGATATTTCTTTTAATGCATCAGACATGAAAGAAAAAGAAATAACAATTGATAGAGATTATGTGAGTGATAAGCTAAGCGAAATACTGGAAGATATAAATCTAAGTAAATATATTCTTTAAAGTGTCTAAAGTTATAAGTGCCCGCCTACCTCGCAAGCGAGAGCAGTTAGGGCAACCTAAAGTTAACCCAACAAACACAATGAACCCCATAAATACTGGTTTAGACAGGGCAAAGATCCTTATTGAGGCCTTGCCATATATACAAAAATTTAATAACCAGACAATCGTCGTCAAATATGGCGGCCATGCCATGGTTGATTCCAGGTTAAAAAAGGATTTTGCCTTAGATATCATCCTTATGAAATACGTTAGCCTTAATCCAGTAATAGTACATGGTGGTGGCCCTCAAATAGGAAAAATCTTGAGTGAAATGTCCATACAATCGAATTTTGTCAATGGCCACAGGGTTACTGATGAAAAAACGATGGATGTAGTTGAGATGGTTCTTGCTGGGAAGGTAAATAAAGAGATTGTTGCCACAATAAATCAACATGGTGGACAGGCAGTTGGCCTGTCAGGTAAAGATGGCCATCTTATTACTGCCAAAAAGCTTCGGTTTCTACCAAATTCTGATAAGAAAATGGATAAACCTGATAACCCTCCAGAGATAATAGATATCGGATTAGTAGGTGAGGTTGTCTCTGTTAATAACCGAATAATAAAAAGCCTCATAGATAACCAATTTATCCCTGTGATTGCACCTGTTGGAGTGGGCAAAGACAATGAGACATACAACATCAATGCTGATCTTGTAGCTGGTCATATTGCCTCATCCCTTGAGGCTCGAAAGCTCATACTTTTAACTGATGTCGAGGGTGTTCTTGACAGAGATGGCAATCTTGTGAGCAGTATCACAGCAGATGATGCGAAAAAAATGATAACTCGTGGAGTTGTTAAGCAAGGAATGATACCAAAACTCCAATGCTGCCTTGATGCACTAAAAGGAGGTGTAGAAAAGGTCCATATTATTGATGGCAGGAAGGAGCATGCCCTACTTTTAGAGATATTTACAAATGAAGGAGTAGGAACAGAGATAGTTCTTGATTAATAAGTGTCTAAAGTGTCTAAATTTTAAAAGTGCCTAAAGTTAATAAATCATTATGAATCCTTCCATAATTTTAGCTCACTTTAAACTATAGATATAATCATGATTTCTAACACCATATCCAAAGCAGATACATTCATGTTCAACACATACAAGCGCTTACCCATCACTCTGGTAAAAGGTGATGGATGCCGGGTATGGGATGAGAAAGGTAATGAATACATCGATTTTGTTGGTGGAATAGCTGTCTGTGCTCTTGGACATAGCTCACCCATAGTGAGCAAAGCCCTGTATGAACAGTCTACAAAACTTGTACATGTTTCTAACCTATTTTATACACAGCCTCAGACAGAACTTGCCCAGATATTGGTAGAGAATTCTTTTGCAGACAGGGTGTTTTTCTGTAACAGTGGGGCCGAGGCTAACGAGGCAGCCATAAAATTAGCCAGGCGTTATTCAAAAGAAAAATCTGGGCCTGAGAGATATGCTATCATAACCATGGAAAATTCATTCCATGGTCGGACAATGGCCACACTTTCAGCTACAGGTCAAGAAAAGATCAGAATAGGCTTTGAGCCCTTCCTTGAAGATTTTAGATATGTACCCTTTAATAATCTGGATAACCTGAATGCTGCTATAGATAGATCTGTGTGTGCTGTAATGTTAGAACCAATACAGGGTGAAGGAGGTGTTGTTGTTCCTGACCGTGATTACCTAAAAGGTGTCAAAGAAATCTGTAAAAAGCACGAGCTTCTCTTAATATTAGACGAGGTGCAGGCTGGTATGGGAAGAACAGGAAGGCTCTTTTCCTACCAACATTTTGGAATAATACCTGATATCATGACCCTTGCCAAGGCCTTAGGTAACGGTCTTCCTATCGGCGCTATGCTGGCAACAGAGGAATTAGCGGATGCCTTTGGCCCTGGGAGTCATGCAACAACGTTCGGAGGAACGCCCCTGATTACTGCAGGTGCCCTGGCTGTTGTCAAAAGCCTTTTGAATGATGGCTGGATCGAAAATGCCAGAACGATGGGGGACTATTTTAAAAATCGACTCACTTATCTTCAACAAAAATATAGCATTATACAAGATATCAGGGGGTTAGGCCTTATACTTGGAGTATTGCTTGATAGAGATGGAGCTGATATTGTCAATGCCTGCATGAAAAAAGGGTTTTTAATAAACTGTGTCCAGGGAAAAATTCTCAGGTTTGTGCCTCCTTTAATCATATCAAAAAATGAGATTGATCTATTAATCAACTGCCTGGATGAAATATTTAAGGGAATAAAGATATAAAACAAGATTTTTTAGCCCTTGATAAACATATCACAGTTAGTAACATTTTAGCTCTTTGAAATTACCTGGTGAATGAGCATGGAGATGTCTTTTTTTATCATGCCCTCACAAAGACAAGTCGGTAGGCAGCTTCAAACCAGTGCACACGGACAAAGTTCCTAGAAGACAATGACGAGTTGCTCGTGCACATGGTTTGAAGCGGCACGCTGAGGCCCCATGTTAGAGGGCATGATTAAAAAAAGACATCTCCATGCTCATGCATCTCACCAAGGATAACTATGTGGCCTTTAATAAAAGCCAGGGGGAGTTTTAAAAGAGCTAAAATGTTACCACATTTAAAGAAGACACGGTATATAACCAGAAAGATGCCGACGGATTTATTATACGTATTGCTTGTGAATGGAAGATCGCAAATCTCATAAGACAGGGAAATTGAAATGAGTGAAAAGCTCTGGGGAGGCCGTTTTACATCAGACACACATGACATGGTGAATACCTTTAATTCCTCTCTCCAGTTTGATAAAAGGCTGTGGAGAGAGGATATCCAAGGCAGTATAGCATACTGCAAAATGCTGGGAAAACAGGGTATAATCAGTGAGGATGAAGCCAAAAAGATTCTCTCTGCCTTGCAAGAGATCTATAGCGAGATAGAAAAAGGTGAATTTATCTTTGATGAGTCATCGGAAGATATTCATACCCTTATTGAAAAAGCCCTGATACACAAGACCGGCACACTGGGTGAAATGATCCATACCGGAAGAAGTAGAAATGACCAGATAGCCCTTGATACAAGGTTATTCATAAAAAATTCAACAGGAAACATTCTACAACTGATAAGGGAATTTCAATTATCCTTGATCGAGCTAGCTGAAAAGAACCAGGATCTGATTATGCCGGGTTATACCCATCTTCAACGGGCGCAACCCGTGCTCTTAGCACACCATTTACTGGCCTACTACGAGATGACCAAGAGGGATACGCAAAGATATGAGGAGGCCTTGAAGAGAACAAATGTCCTTCCTCTGGGGAGCGCTGCACTGGCTGGGACTACCTTTAACATAGACAGGGAATTTCTGGCCAAGGAGCTGAATCTGCAAAGGATAACGGCAAATAGCATGGATGCAGTATCGGACAGAGACTTTATACTGGAGTTTATCTTTATATCCGCTATTTTAATGATGCATCTTTCCCGTCTGTGTGAAGAGCTGATTATCTGGTCAACACAGGAATTTGACTTTATAGAAATATCAGATTCCTTTGCTACTGGTAGCAGTATAATGCCCCAGAAAAAAAATCCCGATATACCTGAGCTGATCAGGGGCAAGACAGGGAGAATATATGGTCACTTGATATCACTACTCACAACCATGAAAGGCATTCCTCTTACCTATAATAAGGACATGCAGGAAGATAAAGAGCCCCTTTTTGATACTGTTGACACCGTAGAAAAATCACTGAGCATTTTCTCGCTGCTCCTCAGAGAGATAGATTTCAAAAAAGAAAATCTCAAGAAGGCAACTGAAAGTGGATATCTTGTTGCAACAGACCTGGCCGATTATCTTGTGACCAAGGGCATGACATTCAGAAAGGCTCATCACATTGTAGGTGATATGATCCTCTCAGCTCAAAAGAAAAATAAGGAACTGCATCAACTTGACCTACATGAAATGAAACATTTTAGCAGCCTTATCGAGAATGATGTCTACGGATGGCTTGATCCAGCATCATGTATCGAGCGTAGAAATATTAAGGGAGGGACTGGCCCTAAAGAAGTTAAAAAGGCATTACGTAAAGCAAAAGAAGAGCTAAACCATAAACACAACGAATAAAACAACCACAACAAACACTAATATAAGGAGGTAGAATTGTTAAAAGGTATGCCTAACATGGGTAATTTGCTTAAAAAGGCACAACAGCTTCAGGAAAAAATGGCAAAGTTGCAGGAAGAACTAAGTGAAAAGACAGTGGAAACATCGGCTGGGGGCGGAATGGTAACAGTTATAGCAACTGGAAAACAAGAAATCGCTTCTATTAAGATTGACCCCGAGGTTGTAAATCAAGAAGATATTGAGATGTTACAGGATCTTGTTTTAGCAGCAGTCAATGACGCACTTTTTCAGGCAAAGCAAATGGTCAGCGAAGAGATGACGAAACTAACCGGTGGCGTTAATATACCAGGCTTGATGTAAAAAACTTAGGATGTCCGATCGTGATAGTGGATACGGAATGTGAGCCACATATCACATATCGTATATAACTTTAGGTATTGAAATGGGGATTTATCCATCATCACTGGGAAAGCTAATTGAACAATTTAGCAAATTCCCTGGTATTGGAAAGAAGTCAGCAGAGAGATTGGCACTTTATATCTTGAGGACTCCAAAAGATTTCGCTGAAGAATTGGCCCGAAGTCTTTTGGAAGTAAAAGAAAAAATTAAATTCTGTTCCGTATGTTTTAACCTTACCGATAAAGATCCTTGCCCCATTTGCACCGATCAGAGGAGAGCAAATGGCGTCCTTTGCGTAGTTGAGGGGCCTGGAGACCAGCTGGCCATTGAAAAATCAGGGACATTTAAAGGGAGATACCATATTCTACAGGGGGTTCTTTCCCCCTTAGATGGTGTAGGAATAGAGGACATACGTATTGCTGAGCTCATGAGGCGACTGAGAAAAGAAGATATAAAGGAGGTTATACTGGCAATCAATCCAAGCGTAGAAGGGGAAGCCACAGCTTCATACCTTGCCGATCTCCTGAAAGAAAAAGATTTGACTGTTACAAGAATAGCTTTGGGTATTCCACTGGGTGGTGACCTTAAATATATAGACAGCATGACCCTCAAACGATCTATTGATAACCGCTCCCAATATTCCTATTGATCCTTAAACGGTTTCCGGTGTTTTCTCTTTTTGATCCGAAAATAGAATTAATTTTCATCCTTGTGGTATCCAGAATGGGCATGAAGGTTTAATTCTGAATATATCATTCTGATATCAAAAAAGATCTGGGATTACGTGTAGTGGCAAGATATCCAGAATTCAAGGTGGCCCAAGATTAGAATTTCGTAACTGTTCAGGTAGCCACCAAGGCACTAAAACACAAAGGATAAACCTGCCCGCCGTCTGGCAGGCGGGTATGAGTTTTGCCCCCTTATCTGAAAAGGAAGACCTCATTGCAAGAAAGAGAGTGGATTAATATTAATGAGCCTAAGGCTCATTAATATGACTCTCATTAAAGAGGTTATTAAAAAAAATGGATCTTCTCCAAATTAGTTGGTCAAGATTAAGGCTTAAATCTTATTTGATTAATGATTTCAGTAGGTATAGCTTTTAAAAGCAACTCCGATAATGGGTACCTATCAGGCTCATCATAGCAGTTGCCTATAAAAGTAATTTCCTGTTAATACTTAATTTCTGGAGTAACGTTATCACCTAACAATATGGCCTAATTAATCAAAAAGGTTAATGGTGAAATTACATTTAATTTCAATATGTTGTATTTTGGTAAATCATTTTTCTACCAACTAATTTGGAGAAGAACCAAAAAAATTAATTCTTTCATCTTAGTGTCTTGGTGCCTTAGTGGCTGAGTAGTTTCAGAATTTAAGTATTTACAAATGGATGTTCCGCTTTATTTCACAACAATGGCTCTGATCGAGGATGAACAGCGTGTGGCGACTGAAAAAATTATCTGGAAAAATGGTTTGATTTAAAGCATAACAATTATGATAAAAATAAACATGTTAATAATAGACAATCTCCCTTTTAATCTTGCTTTTTTTGAGAACATATATGAAAAAAAAATGAACCTAAACACCCTCTTTTGTAATAATCTCTTTCCCCAGGCATTACAAAAACTTATACCAAGGATGGTGTTGACCTATCCCTTATAAGATGGATGTTGTCTATGACCCCTACTCAACCTTTGCAAACCCTTCAAAAGAACATCCGCTCGGTAATGAGGCTACGTGGAGAAAAACCAACTACCTGATTTCCTGGAAATCCTAACAAAAAGGCAGGATCCGATGTTTTGTATAACAGAATTATTTTGATTCAGCGCTGTTGTGTATGGATAAGACAAAGAAAGATAAGTTTTCCTACGGTTATGTAATCGCCGCTGCCTGTTTTGGCATCCAGGCGATAGGTGTGGGTACGTATATATCCTATGGGGTATTTTTTAACTCGTTAGCATCTGAATTCGGATGGTCACGGGCGGCTATCTCCGGCGCCTCTTCGATAGCTTTTTTTCTTATGGGTCTGTTCGGCATCTTTGTGGGCAGGCTAAACGATAAAATAGGACCGAGGAATATAATGGCTGTCACCGGCTTCTTGTTCGGGCTGGGCCATTTGCTCATGTCCAGGCTTGGTGCTGTCTGGCAGCTTTATCTGTTCTATGGCATCATTATCGGCATTGGCTTAAGTTCCGTTGATGTGATCGCCTTAAGCACGACAGCACGATGGTTTGTCAAGAAAAGGGGAATGATGACAGGCATCGTTAAAATTGGTACTGGCGCCGGCCAATTTATCATGCCCCTTGTGGCAAGTATGCTTATCATGAGCTATGGCTGGCGGACCTCATACACCATTATTGGTGTGGGGGTGCTCTTATTGCTTGTTGCAATCGCTCAATTGCTCAGACGTGACCCGGGCCAGATTTCTCCATTGCTGGATTGTGGGAATGATGTGTCAGGGGGTAAACCAGGTTTAGCTGATGAAGGTCTTTCCCTCGGCGAGACAGTCCGCACGAGGCAATTCTGGATAATTTGTGCGGTTAACCTGGCCATCGTCTTTTGCTTCATGACTATCATAGTGCACATTGTCCCTCATGCCCAGGATATACGGATTTCCGCAACCAAAGCCGCAAGTGTTCTCTCTGCTATTGGCGGCGTGAGCATGGCAGGTCGGTTTATCACTGGGATTGCCATTGATCGAATCGGCAGCAAAAAGGCAATGATTTTATGCTTTATCCTGCTCATCGCCGGGCTTTTGTGGCTGCAAATGGCCAAAGAGCTGTGGATGCTCTATGTTTTTGCCGTGATTTACGGCATTGCCCATGGCGGATATTTCACTACTATGTCACCCATCGTTGCCGAATTTTTCGGATTAAACGCTCATGGTGTCCTATTTGGCATCGTTGCCTTCAGTGGTACTATTGGCGGTGCTATTGGCCCTATTCTGGCTGGATACATTTTTGACGTCACCGTTGGATATAGTTTGGCATTCTGGCTCTGTACATTGATGAGTGCTTCAGGGCTTCTGCTATTACTATTACTGAAACAAGTAGATGCAATAAGGCAAAAAAATATGGGATCAGACGCAACCCAATAAGTATTTTCAGCTTTCCATTCTGGCAAAGAGAATGTGCGTCTCAACCAGCAAAGCCCGCATAGGCATTGACAATCCCAAAAGCCTCAGATATAACTCATTACTCATTTATTAATTAAGAATTCTTCAAGGGAAACCCATTGCTCAAAGGAAAATAGAGCCCTTCGGAAATACTCACTCACATGCCCTATGGCTGTTTCAGGCATTGTTTCTTCCCTTGCGTATCTACTTTAACACGCCTGAGCATCTATAAAAAACTCGTTATGACTTGTGTAAAAAAATCCCAATCCCGTGATCCCCACCGCTGGGTAGTTTTTGGCGTGATTTCCTCGGTGTACTTTTTAGTCTTTTTCCACCGTGTCTCCACATCGGTGATTGCGCCTGATCTTCTGGCCACTTTTAATACAAATGCTACAGCATTAGGGTTCATGTCCTCCATGTATTTCTATCTCTATGCCTTGGAGCAGCCTCTGGTAGGTCATCTATCAGATGTATTGGGGCCAAGAAAGGTGGTGGGATTTTGGTCTTTGGTAGCAACCGTAGGCTGTGTCCTATTCGGATTAGCCCCAACTATTGGGTGGGCTGCTATAGGCAGGGGCCTCATAGGTTTTGGCGTAGGCGGGGTTTACGTTCCTGCGATGAAGTCCTTTGCTCAGTGGTTCCGAGAAAAAGAGTTTGCCACCATGACTGGATTTTTTCTGGCCTCAGGTAACTTAGGAGCAATCGTGGCTACCACACCACTTGCATGGATGTCCAGTGTGTGGGGTTGGAGGTTGAGCTTTTTGATCATCGGTGGTATAACACTCATGCTTGCGCTTGCTACCCTCGTATTTGTTCGAGATCACGACACAGTGATTGAACCATTGAGCAAAGAAGCCCCTATACCAAATTCCCAATCAGTGACTTCCTGGGGATCAGTTCTTAGAGTTCTGAGCTCTCTGCGATTCTGGGTTTTGGCTGCGCTTTTCTTCGGATTTTTTGGGCCCTATTTTACGTTCCAAGGCCTCTGGGCTACTCCCTTTATCATGTCTATACTCAATTTGGACGCTCTACGTGCTAGTGAATTGAATATGTTGATTCCGGTGGGATTTATCCTTGGTGCCCCTTTATCTGGATGGCTTGCAGATAGAATCTTACATAGCAAAGTCGATATACTTCTGTGTCTTTTAGCTCTTATGACGGGCATCTGGGCAATTCTCGCATTAGGTTTTCATTCCATAGCAATAGGAGGCATGATAGTCCTGTTACTCGCCATGGGGGGGATTGCCGGAGGATTCGCCACTAATCTCTGGGCATTGGTCCGAGAAACAACCTCAGGCCCTATCCTGGGACTCACTTCTGGCCTCCTTAACCCCTTCCCCCTGCTTGGTCCGGCCATCTTGCAGGGTTGGACTGGAGCCATCCTGAGCCGCTTTAATAGGGTAGATGGCATATATCCACCGGCAGCGTATAAAAGTGCCTTTACGGTTTGCCTCATATTTATTATAAGTTGCCTCATCCTATGCGCAGTTTTTAGAAAGATATTGCCTAAGAGAGATTAGACCGTGGAGCCCCACGGGCAAGCCCGTGGTACCACTAAGTTTCGCCGATTCGCTTCGCGAACGGCGAGACTTAGTGGTACGACATCCCGACCGTCAGCGCATTCATCCACGGCTAAAGCCGAGGCTTTCTGCGGTCGGGGCAAAAAACGCATTCTTATCAAAATAACCATTAATTGAGGGGCCATAATTAAAATTTAGAGCCCTCTTCCTTATAAAGAGAAGGAGGTTTTGTACCTGAGAAAAATTGTTAAAAGGGAGAGCAAAAAAAATGACAAAAAAGAATATCTTAGGAATTACTTACAAAGAGTGGCATTATTTATTAATCAGCATCCTTTTTCTTATCCTTCCTGTTGTAACTATTATTCCGACAGGGTTTTCTACGTGGATGATGGGATTTATTGTATTGCTTCTCCTGGTCGTCTGGTTCACTTTTGTACTATATATTTTGTTATTCAGCACTAAATTCACCAGGGAACAGGGTAGGGAAATGGAACTGGTGAAAAGTATTGAAAAATATTTCATAAAGGTACTCGAAGATGTGGAATGGACTGATGATACTGTAAATATGGTAATTGATGCCTTATACGATTGGACACGATTGCCTAAAGAGGAAAAACATGAGAGATACTAATGTAAATTTCAACTCACTTCCCCCTTACCGCTCGTCGGGCCGGCCTGCTAGACTTATGGCGGGCAGGAGCTGAGCGAGAGCTATAGCTGTCAGGCGCGGAGTTTCGCATCACAACCTAACGCCAATAGCACATATCTTGTAGCCTTTTTGCTTTGACACACAACACTCTTTCATCTTATTCTATCCACCCAGCAAAGAAAATTCGTATCATTTAGGAGGAGCTGAAAATGGCACGTGTAGAATATACATTAGATAAAAAAGTGGCTATTATTACCATGAACGATGGCGAAAACCTGTTCAATCTCGCATTTTTGGACTGCTTTCTCACAGTCTTAGATGAGATTGAAAATGATACAGATGCCAATTCACTTATTGTTACCTCCGCCCATGAAAAGATTTTCTGTAACGGGATTGACCTGGATTGGCTAGCACCGTTTATTAAAAAAAATGATATGGAGACCGCAAAGGCATTTTTCTATATGATGATGAAACTTTTCAAACGGATCCTCCTTTATCCAATGCCTACAATCGCTGCAATATCAGGCCATGTGTTTGCTGACGGAGCCATCATGAGCTGTGCCTTTGACTTTCGCTTTATGCGTGCTGACCGAGGCTTTTTTTCCTTTCCAGAGGTAGACCTTGGGATTCCATTTCTTCCCGGTATGATTGCTATCATCAAAAAGGCAATCTCCATGTACAAGTTTGAAGAAATGCAGTATAGCGGAAAACGAGCCACTGCCGAGGAATGCGAAGCGCATCACATAGTCATAAAGGCCTGTCATATGGATAACCTGATGAATGAGGCACTCGCTTTTGCAAAAGCCTTAAACAAGCGCAGAGAGGTAATCGCCGAGATGAAGAAACGGATGTATAAGGATATTGTCCATACCATTGATGTGGAAGATCCACCGGTGATCGAATCTGGCATTTTTTATGTATAGGCAATTGCTATAAACTAACATTTTTTAGTGAGGTTGCAATGATCATTATGGGACATCGTGGAGCTGCGGCTCTGGAGCCTGAGAATACCCTGCTTTCAATTGGAAGGGCTATCGAAATTGGAGTTAACGCAGTGGAGATAGATGTGCATTTTAGCAAAGACAAAGAGATAGTCGTTATACATGACTCAACCTTGGATCGCACCACTGATGGCACTGGGCCTGTTTGCAATTTTACCATTGATGAGCTGAAAAAACTTGATGCGGGTAAGGGTCAGCGCATACCCACACTTCAGGAAGTCATTGATTTTATTGACAACAAAGTGACTCTTGCCATTGAGTTGAAGGAAGGGGATACAGTAGAAAGTGTTTTCGAGCTGATAAAGCGGAATAACATTGAAGACAGCGTATACGTGATTTCTTTCTGGCACAGGTTTGTAAAGACCATAAAAGCCATGGACAGCCACATCAAAACCGGCGTACTATTTGTGGGATGCCCTGTGAACACATGCATTGCTAATCAGACATCAGCAGATGCACTCGTGATGAATTACGCCTTTATAGACAGAAAATTTGTCCAAACAGCTCATAGAGAAAATCTTAAAGTTTTTATATGGAATATTGATAAAAAGAACCTTCTAAAGCCATACGTTGATATGGGTGTAGACGGTATTGGAACCAATGATCCGCGAGTGCTGTGCGAGTATTTTATGTAATCAATAGAGCAATATCTTTCCCTTTTCGGACAACAGGCAACGGTGAACCGTGAACCGTTACAAATGCATATAGGACTATACAGACATCGATCAAAAAAAATAATCGCTAAAATTAGAAAAAGATGAATCGAGAAGAGGTTTTCATTATGCCCGAGATAGAAAAAATAACATACATTGTTAATCAACTTTCCAGAAAAAGAGATATGGTGAAAGCCTCGACAGATTTATTTTCTCTTTCAACAGCACATTCTGTACGGAAATTCCACCAAACCTTTCCTGATTATACGCCAACTCCACTGGTAAAACTTACTCATCTTGCCGATATGTTGCGCGTTTCTAACATCTGGATTAAAGACGAATCATACCGATTTGGCCTCAATGCCTTCAAGGTCCTTGGTGCGACCCATGGGCTGGCATATCTCATCGCTCAGCGATTAAAAATAAATGCGCAGGAATTGTCGTTCGATTTGCTCCATGCACCCAGTGCAAAAGAAAAGCTGGCTGACACTACATTGGTGACGGCAACAGACGGGAATCATGGCCGTGCAGTTGCATGGGCCGCACAGCAACTGAGGTGTAGAGCTGTCGTCTATATGCCAAAAGGCACTTCTGCCGCAAGGCATGAATCTATCAAAGCGCATGGCGCTCAAACTCTTATTATTGATGGCACCTATGATGATGCTGTCCAGCAAGCGGTAGAACAGGCTCAAAAACAAGGTTGGATTTTGCTGCAGGATACAGCAAGAGAGGGATATGAGGAAATTCCTTTAAAAATCATGCAGGGCTATCTCACTATCCTACACGAGGCTCTGGAGCAACTGGGAGGAGAAATTCCCACGCATGTTTTTGTGCAGTGTGGCGTGGGTTCTCTGGCAGCTGCCAGCCAGGCATATTTATTTGAGTTATTTGGCGACGAACGACCTCTATTTGCTGTTGTGGAGCCTAGCCGTGCTGCCTGTTTTTATGAACCCATGGCCACCCATAAGAGAGAGCCTAAAAAACTCAGTGGCAACCTCGATACGATTATGGCTGGCCTGGCGTGTGGTGAGCCAAGCACCCTGTCATGGAAGATACTTCGAGACTATGCTGATGTGTTTGTTGCCTGTCCAGACTATATAGCAATAAAAGGTATGCGTATTCTCGGCAATCCCCTTCAGGATGATGAGAGAGTTATTTCGGGAGAATCAGGTGCGGTAACTCTAGGTCTGCTTACGACTGTGCTTGCACAGACATCCTACCGAAAAATTGCTAAGGCATTACAACTTAATGAAACGTCAAAAGTCTTACTGCTATCAACTGAAGGTGACACAGATCCCTCGATGTACCGTAAGATTGTATGGGGTTGATATGAAAGAAACTTGAAACTAGAAACTTGAAACTAGATAAGAAGGCATTCTACCTCCTTATTAAATGAGTAACGAATGAGGAGAAATTCTTCCATGCTTCGCTGTGGCCGTAAGGCATGGAGGTGCATTGGAATAGGAAATCTTCATAATGACCCTTAGACTCTTTACCAGCAACAGATTGGAGATCCTGGCCGATACATTGGCTGAAGTGCTTAGCAAACCTTTAGCATCAGTACTGGATGAAGAATTGATTGTTGTCCAGAGCAGAGGCATGGAGCGCTGGGTATCGATGCAGCTTGCCCAGCGCCATGGTATCTGTGCAAACTACCGATTTCCTTTTCCTAACGCCTTTGTCCACGACATATTTCAGAAAATCATTCCAGACCTCCCTGAACGTTCACCTTTTGATCCCAAAATAATGACCTGGAGGATCATGAAGCTTCTCCCTTCATGTATCAGAAAACCGGGCTTTGAAAGCCTTAGCGCCTATCTAGGAGATACTCAGAGAAATTTAAAACGCTTTCAGCTTTCTGAGCGGATCGCAGACACCTTTGACCAGTACCTGCTTTTTCGTCCAGAAATGATTTTCAGATGGGAAAATGGAGAGGAAAATCACTGGCAGGCCGTGCTCTGGAGAGAACTCGTTAAAGAGAATGGAACAATGCATCGTGCTGCACTCGGCAAGGCCTTTCTTAAGGCGACAGAGAAATCCCCCTACACAATACATAGTCTCCCTGAAAGAATTTCTGTCTTTGGGATATCCGCACTCCCCAGATTTCACATTCAGATGCTTGAAGCTATATCACGGTTTAGCCAGATAAACCTGTTTCTTATGAATCCCTGCAAAGAATACTGGGGTGATATCCTCTCTGACTGGGAGATGAAAAAAACAATAGCAAGAAAGGGCAAGAGAGATCTTGCCTTTGAAGAACTCCACCTGGAGAAAGGAAACAGCCTTCTGGCATCCATGGGAGTATTGGGCAAAGATTTTTTTGATCTGGTAAATGAGTGTGAGGAATTTCCATCGTTTAAAAATTCCGGTGAGGATAATCTTCTCTCATGGATCCAATCGGACATCCTGAATCTTCGAGACAGACACCAGGGATTGGATGCAAAGGAAATGATAGCACCTAATGACAACTCAATCCAGGTCCATTCATGCCATAGCCCCATGCGGGAAATCGAAGTCCTGCATGACCGGCTCCTTGATATGTTTGAAACGGATTCAGACCTACTACCCAGGGATATACTGGTAATGACGCCTGACATAGAAACCTATGCTCCCTATATCCAGGCCGTGTTCGATACCCCGGCAGATGCCTCCCGGAAAATCCCTTTCAGTATTTCAGATCGCAGCATAAGGAAAGAGGGCGAGATTATCAATACATTCCTGGCAATTTTGGATCTTTTGGGCAGCCGCTTTACCGCCTCACAGGTTTTTGCCATTTTGGAATCGACAGCAGTCCATCGAAAATTTGATATTATGGAGGCAGACCTTACACTTGTTCGGAAATGGCTAACAGACACCCGAATACGGTGGGGGATCGACAGTAAAGACCGGAGCCAACTGGGCCTGCCTCCATTCACTGAAAACACATGGAAGGCTGGCCTGGAAAGGCTGATATTAGGCTATGCGTTGCCTGGCCAGGATGAGAATATGTTCAATGATATTCTTCCCTACGATGATATTGAAGGGAACAATGCCTCTGTTTTAGGAAGATTTCTTGATTTCACAGAGCAGCTCTTTGCCCATGTCACATCCCTTGGTCAACCACGTACCCTTAATCAGTGGTCAACAATCTTAACAGAGCTCCTTGAGAAGTTTTTTATGCCTGATGAGGATACAGAAAGAGAAATGCAGGTGATACGGCACACGCTCAATGACCTGGGCGACATGCAGAAAATGGCAGACTTTGATGAAGAGATTGATATCAATGTCATCAAGTGGCACATCAGAAATTTCCTTGAAATAGAAGGGTTTGGATTCGGTTTTATTACTGGAGGAGTTACATTTTGCGCAATGTTGCCCATGCGATCTATTCCCTTTAAGGTCATCTGTTGTGTGGGTATGAATGGTGATGCCTATCCAAGACAGGCCAAACCATTGGGTTTTGATCTCATAGCAAAACATCCTAAACCAGGAGACCGATCAAGACGCAATGACGACAGATATCTCTTTCTGGAGGCAATACTTTCCGCAAGAAAGATATTATATATCAGTTATGTAGGCCAAAATATTCAGGATAATAGTATTATCCCCCCGTCTGTTGTTGTCAGCGAACTCTTGGATTACATTGAACAAGGCTTTACAATCTCAGGAAAAAAAATTCTTGACCATATTTTTACAAAACATCGCATTCAGGCCTTTAGTCCGGAATATTTCAAAAAGGGTAAAAAACTGTTCAGCTATTCAGAGGAGAACTGCCAGGCAGCACAATGCATTCTGGAGGCTCGCGAGGCTCCCATATCGTTTATTTCCAAGGGACTTTCAAATCCCGAAGAGGAATGGAAAACAGTTGATTTAAACGATCTATCCACCTTTTTTGCCAATCCATCGAGGTTTCTGCTTAATAAACGCCTGGGAATTCATCTTGAGGAGAGGACCTCGATACTAGAAGACAGAGAGGCATTCGATGTCAAGGCACTGGAAAAATATCTGCTTAATAAAAAACTGCTGGAAAAAAAACTTGAAGGAGAAAACCTTAAAGATTTTTTTCCTACAGTACATGCCTCTGGACAGCTCCCACACGGGACGCCTGGAGAATGCATATTTGAGGAGCTGAGCCAGGGAGTGGAGAGTTTTGTGGAAAAAACCAAGCCGTATATACAGGAAACAATCCTTGAGCCACTTGAGGTTGATCTGAATATATCAGGTTTCAGGCTGACAGGGCGGATCAATCCAATTTATCCAGAAAGGTTACTGCAATATCGGTATGCACGAGTGAAGGTCAGAGACCGTCTTAATGTATGGATTCATCACCTAACATTGAATAGCCTCATGACTGATACATACCCCCGTACCAGCATGTTGGCAGGCCTGGAGCCTGATAAAAGTCGTGAAGCTGTGTGGATAGCATGGGAATATTCCCCGGTGGAAAATAGCAAAGAGATTCTTGGAAACCTCTTAAACGAATACTGGGCAGGATTTATAAATCCCCTTCATTTCTTTCCGGAAACTTCCTGGATGTATGCCCATACGATGCTAAAAAAAAACAAATCAGAAGAAGATGCTCTCAATAGTGCGCACAGGATCTGGGAAAAAACCGATTACAACCGGGGTGAGTGCGAAGATCCATACTATCAACTTTGTTTTGGAAATACTGATCCTCTTGATTTAGAATTTCGACGCATTGCAGAAGAGGTCTTTAGGCCTTTTTTGGAACACCAGAAAGAGATTTGAAAATGACAATATCTGAGTATTTTGATCTTTTAACCAGCCCTCTTGAAGGAACAAACCTTATAGAAGCAAGTGCAGGTACAGGAAAAACCTATGCAATTGCTGGCCTGTTTCTCAGGCTTATCCTGGAGAAAAATCTTTCTATAGATGAGATACTTGTCGTCACATTTACCGTTCCCGCCACAGAGGAATTGAAAGATAGGATTCGCATAAAGCTGCGCGAAGCTATAGAGGCATTTAATGGGGCAAGGATAGCGGATTCCTTTCTGATTAATCTGGTGAGAAGACATACGGACCCGAAGACTGCATTACAAAGCCTTGGGCAGGCGCTCAGGTCATTCGATCAGGCTGCCATATTCACTATACACGGGTTTTGCAGGAGAATATTGCATGAAAATGCCTTTGAAAGTGGCAGTCTATTTGATACCGAGCTGGTCACTGACCAGGAAAATCTCAAAAGGGAAATTGTTGATGATTTCTGGCGCACCCATTTCTCCACTGCATCGTCCCTTTTTGTAAACTATGCCATTAATAATAAATTCAACCCGGAAAATCTCCTTTCTCTTCTTGCCAATCGGGATGCTCAGCCATACCTAAAAATCATTCCCCAGGTTGAATCGCCTGACACCTCTACCCAAGAAAAGGAATTTCGAGATATTTTTAATAAAACTCGCAAGGCCTGGCAATCGTCAAGGGCAGAGGTTAAAAAGATTCTTACGAATGATGAAGGTCTTAATAGAAGCAAATACAGTAAGGCAAAGATTCCTGTCTGGATTCTGGGTATGGATGATCTTATGTCTACGGGAGGCAATAATCCAATATTGTTTCAGAACTTTAAGAAATTCACCTCAAGCGAAATCAATGGGGCCGTAAAAAATCACCATATCCCCCCTACTCATCCTTTCTTTGAACTCTGTGAAAGACTGAGGGAAAAACAGGGGGAGCTTGAGAAGATTTTTAATCAGCGCCTTATGGGACTCAAAGTGGCGTTATTTCATTATGTGCACGATGAGCTTATCAAAAGAAAAAGGGATAAAAACATCCAGTTTTTTGATGATCTTCTTCTCAAGGTTTATCGAGCCCTTCAGGAAAAAGATGGAGAAGCACTTGCAAGAGCCATAAGTAATAAATTTAGGGCTGCCCTGATAGATGAATTCCAGGATACAGACCCTATTCAGTATGCCATTTTCAGGAAGATTTTTGGTACTGAAAAAAGCACCCTCTTTCTGATTGGTGATCCAAAGCAGGCCATATACAGTTTTCGTGGGGCTGATATTTTTGCCTATATGGACGCTGCAGGAGATGTGGAATCCAGATTCACCTTGGGTGAGAACTGGCGATCCGAGCCCGATTTGATTGCCGCAATAAATGCCATCTTTACCAAAGTAGACCGTCCCTTTATCTATGAGGAAATCCCATTTCAATCAGTCTCGCCAGCAGCAAACAAAAGCTCTGAATCTCTCATAATGGATGGGAAAATAGAATCACCTTTACAGCTTTGGTTTCTGGATGCCAGTAAGGTAGCGGAACCTGGAAAGGCTATGAACAAGGCGCAGGCACGAGAACTCATTTCCAAGGCTGTTGCAGATGAAATCTCACGACTTATCAATCGTGGTGCAAAAAATAGGGCTCTTATAGGAAAAAGACCCCTGAGCGAAGGAGATATTGCTGTTTTGGTGAGGACACACTATGAGGCACGCACCATGCAAAAAACCCTCTCAGCCCTAAATATTCCCAGCGTTCTTTATACTACAGAGAATCTCTTTGATTCCCATGAGGCCCTGGAGATGGAGCGAGTCATGGCTGGCATTAATGAGCCGAATAATGATGGTCTCCTCAAGGCGGCCCTGACTACTGATATGATGGGTGTTAAAGGAGAAAAACTGGATGAGTTGATACAGGATCAAGCCGGATGGGAAGAGTGGCTTGTTAAATTTCGACACTATCATGACCTGTGGGGCAACCACGGCTTTATCCAGATGTTTCGGCACTTACTCGTACAAGAAAAAATCTTGACACGCCTCATGCCGTTGCCTGATGGGGAGCGGCGAAATACAAACTTGCTGCATCTGGCGGAAGTCCTGCATCAGACATCTATTGAAAGAAGGCTGTGCATGGCAGGCCTTCTGAAATGGCTCTCTGAACAAAGAGATCAAAGCACACCACGGTTAGATGAATACCAGCTGCGCTTAGAGAGTGATGAAAATGCTGTTAAACTGGTAACCATCCACAAGAGCAAGGGTCTTGAGTATCCGGTAGTGTTTTGTCCATTTGTATGGACTGGCTCCAAGATCAAGAAAAATAACCACCCCTTTACGTTTCATGATAGCCTCAACCACATGAGATTGACACTTGACCTTGGCTCTCCGGCCATGGATGAAAACAGGGTGTTTGCTGAAAAGGAACTGCTGGCTGAGAATCTTCGGCTCCTCTATGTGGCGTTAACACGGGCAAGAAACCGCTGTTATTTGGTGTGGGGTCGCGTTAGGGATGCTGAAACCTCCGCCCCAGCCTATCTTTTCCATCAGCAAGGATCATGGAAAGTAGAAAATGTTGTAAATAGTATTGAAGAAAGGCTTAAGAGTTTAAGCGATGAGGATATGCGAGCGGAATTGAAAATGCTCGTGGATAAGTCTGACGGGATAATCAGGCTTTCTGAGGTGCCGATGAAGGCAGGGGAAAAATATTCACCTCTACCGGACAAGAAGGTAGTACTGAGTTCTCACACATTTTCCGGGAATATAGATCGTCAGTGGCACATTTCAAGCTTTTCTTCTCTGATATCCGGCCAGCAGTACGGTGCAGAACTTGCCGACCATGATGCAATAAACCCGCCCGCCTCGCCTGCCATCCGTCGCGCAGGGCCTGAGTCCCGCAGAGCGGGCAGGCCTCATATTTACAATCAAAAGTTTTTTGAAGAGCCAGTAATAGAAGAGGAGTCTTCAGGCATTTTTTCATTCCCCAGGGGCACAAAGGCAGGGACATGTCTGCACGATATATTCGAGCACCTCGATTTTGTGCAAAAAGATACCCCTGTAATTAAACAATTGATTGTCAGTAAACTAATTGAATATGGTTTTGAGCTTACATGGCAGAAAACCCTCTATGATATGATACACAAGGTGCTGTCTGTTCCACTTGAGCCGGAGAGAAATGATTTTACATTATCACACATACCGAGCCAGGATCGTCTTAATGAGCTGGAATTCTATTTCCCATTAAAGTCGATCTCTACAAAAAAACTAAACAATATATTTGCAGAATATGCTGGCCCCGAGCTTTCTGCAAACTTCCCGGACCATATCGAAAGACTGTATTTTACACCTGTCAGAGGATTTATGAGGGGATTTATGGACATGGTCTTCCAGTTCCAGGGTCAATTCTACCTGGTTGACTGGAAATCAAATCTCCTTGGCAGCAAGCTGGAAGACTATGATCAGAAAGGATTGGCAGCAGCCATGAAAGATGAGTTTTACAGTATCCAATGCCACATATACATCATTGCTCTGAATCAATACCTTCGGTTACGCCTGCCGGGCTATACCTATGAAACGCATTTTGGAGGGGCCTACTATATATTTCTTCGAGGAGTGGATCCTAACAAGGGGACAGAATTTGGCATTTATAGACAGAGGCCATCTGGAAAATTTATAAATAAACTTTGTGCAAACTTGATAGATGAGACAGGAATGGTTACACCGTGAAACAGGAACCCCTGTATCGACTTTACGATAATGGAATACTCTCCGCACTTGACATCCATTTTTCAAGCTTTATATCAAGGCTTACTGGTGGAAATATTCCGGAGTTAGCCCTTGCAGCATCCCTTGTAAGTAGCTACACAAGACAAGGGCATGTATGCCTTGATCTTTCCAGCGTAGAGGGGAAAGAGTTGCTTAAGGGAGAGAATGGGATTGATCCTGTTGTATGCCCTGAGTTGAACAACTGGTGCAAACAACTTAGAAAAACTGGTGTGGTGGGAAATCCCGGAGAATACAAACCGCTGATTCTTGATGACCGCTCGAGGCTTTATCTGTTTCGTTACTGGGAGTATCAAGAAAAATTAGCAAACTCAATTAGGAGACGTGTAAGTGATACTACTGTGAAAAGCGATATTAGCCTTCTGAAAGAAGAATTAATACGGCTTTCCCCCTTAGACGAGGCAGAAGAGATTAACTGGCAGAGGGTAGCTGCCTTTACAGCGTTGATGAAAAGATTTTGTGTTATTTCCGGGGGACCTGGAACAGGTAAAACCTCGATCGTAGCAACAATACTTGCCCTTCTTCTTAAACAGGCCGAGCCAGAAAGGCTTAGAATAACCCTTATCGCTCCCACGGGAAAAGCCGCTGCAAAGTTGCAGGAGGCAATCAGAAGCACAAAAACAAAGCTCTCATGTCCGAACAGCATTAAGGATGAAATCCCGGAAGAGGCCTCCACCATACACCGGCTGCTCGGAACCATTCCGAACTCCCCCTATTTTCGCCATAATGCCAAAAATACACTGCCGGTTGATGTCGTGGTAGTGGATGAGGCTTCGATGGTAGACCTAGCTCTGATGTCCAAGCTTATCCAAGCTCTTCCGTTACAGGCCCGGATAATACTCTTAGGTGACAAGGACCAGCTCGCTTCAGTAGAGGCAGGCGCCGTTCTCGGTGATATATGTGATACCGGCACTGAACACAGTTTTTCACAGGACTTTTGCAAGGATTGTAAAGAAGTGACCGGATATGCGATCCATCCACAACAAAATGGGACGCCTGGATCGGGGATTCGGGACTGCATTATCCAGCTTGAAAAAAACTATAGATTTGGCAATGATAGCGGTATTGGAGCGGTAAGTTACGCGGTAAATACAGGGGATGGTGATCGTGCAATAGAATGTATGAAAAGCGGAGTATATGGAGATATTACATGGAAAAACCTTCCCCTACCAAACGATTTACCTCAGGTTATCAAGGCTACCATTATACAAGGGTATGGGGATTATTTACGGGCCAGGAATCCTTTTGAAGTTTTTCAGGTATTTGAGCGGTTTCGGATTCTTTGCGCCCTAAGGGAAGGCCCCTTTGGCGTAGCTGCTCTTAACACAGTAGCTGCGCAAATCCTCAAAGAGGAAAGGCTCATAAACCCAGACAGGAGATGGTATCCAGGCCGTCCGGTGCTGATTACAAAAAATGACTACACACTACGATTATTTAATGGCGATATGGGAATAGTCCTGTCAGATCCCAGTGTAAATAATGAACTCCGCGTTTTTTTTCCAGCCTCAGATGGTACATTAAAAAAGTTTCATCCATTCCGACTGCCTGAACACGAAACCGTCTATGCCATGACTGTTCACAAAAGCCAGGGATCAGAGTTTGACAAAGTGCTTCTGGTCTTGCCTGACAGGGAATCTCCAGTGCTGACACGGGAACTCATCTACACAAGTATCACCCGTGCTAAGGAGAACGTTGAGATATGGGGGAATGAGAACGTTTTTCGTTTTGCTGTCTCCCGATATATCGAGCGTACCTCAGGGCTGCGTGATGCGCTGTGGAGGAAAAAAAAGGGTTAGCCAATATCGGCTAACCCTTCACTTTTCTTGGTAGCGGGGTCAGGATTCGAACCTGAGACCTTCGGGTTATGAGCCCGACGAGCTACCAGACTGCTCCACCCCGCGTCATATAATTTATAATTATAACCTTAATTTACATTTAGTCAAACAAAAACTTATTGAAATTTTGTAAACCTATCAGGAATTTCACCAACTCATGGTCTGGGATGATATTTTTCATGAATCTCTTTTAATCTTTCCCCTGTAACATGGGTATATATTTGTGTGGTGGATATATCAGCATGTCCTAACATTATCTGAACTGACCTAAGATCAGCCCCTCCCTCCAGTAAATGGGTGGCAAATGAATGCCTTACTGTGTGGGGAGTAACACTCTTAGTAATTCCAGCCATCAGGGCATATTTTTTGATAATCTTCCATAATCCCTGTCTTGTTATAGGACTCCCTCTGCTGTTAAGAAAAATATATGATCCGCCTGCGGCGTATCTTTTTTTTAACAAAGTTGTCCTGCTGTTGGATAAATAATCTTTTAGAGAATCCACAGCCTTACTCCCCATTGGAACGATTCTTTCCTTGGAGCCCTTCCCTATTGTCCTGATAGAGCCGACTTCAAGATTAACATTATACATCGTAAGATCTATCAATTCAGTAACCCGTAACCCAGTAGCATATAAGACCTCCACTATGGCCTTATCCCTTTTACCCAGTGCTGTCGTTATATCTGGCTGCATAAGAAGGGAATCCATCTCATCCCTGCTTAAAACATCAGGTAAATGTTGATACATCTTTGGTATACCCAATAACCTGGCCGGATTAGATTTAATAGTTCCTTCGGATACCAAAAAACGGTAAAACATTCTTATGGAAACAAGACACCTGGCCATGGATGTGGGTGATAGTTTAGTATTTTGTTCAACTATAAAGGATGTCAAATCCTCCTGGCTAATGTGGATAGGGGAAATTCCTTTCTGCTTTAAGAAATCAAAAAATTTGATAAGATCATGACTATAGGCCACAATCGTATTCGTAGACAAACCTCTCTCAACCCTAAGTTGATTAATAAACTGATCTAATAACTGATTTTCAGAATAGTTTTTGCCTAAAAGCATGGTCCATCTTCCCTAAAAAAAATAAAAATTCTTGTTTGTTGTTAAAATCCTTGCGCCATCCCCTTCAAGTAAAACCATTTCCTCCAAACGGACACCACCCTTTCCTAGTATATATATCCCTGGCTCGATAGTAAACACCATCCCCTCTTTTAATACCTCTGGCTTAAGTGGTCCAACAAAAGGCCTCTCATGAGGAGCCATGCCAATCCCATGACCAAGAGAGTGACCAAAAAAATCACCAAATCCAGCATTTTTTATAACATCTCTGGCAATGGAGTCTGCCTCATCGCTTTTCATTCCGGGTCTTACAGACTCTAATGCGAACACTTGTGCCTTGCGAACTACCTTGTAGATCTCTTTAAAATCTGATGGGGGATTCCCTAAAAAAACGGTCCTGGTCATATCTGAACAGTAACCATCAACTTTTGCACCTACATCGAGAATTATCGGTTCGCCCTCCCCTATTCTTCTTTCTGCAGGCACTGCATGAGGCAAGGCGCCATTTGGACCGGATGCTACGATAGGTGGGAAGGCAGCGCCATCAGCTCCCTGTTCTCGTATCAGGGTCTCAATTTTCCATGCTATATCCTTTTCAAGCTGACCGGGGATTAATTCATCAATTACCTTGGCAAGAACATCTCCCATAAGCTGCGCGGATCTGCTTAACATATCAACTTCTTCTGGCCCCTTAATCTCCCTTATCTCTTCAACTGGATTGGAAAGCGGGATAAGCTCAACTGGCGGAGAATATTGAGTTACCTTTTCTTTTACCTTTTGATAGAGATCCCAGATCAGGTACCCTCCTTCAAACCCCAATCTTCGCGTATTTAAACGGTCAAAAATCTCTGGTAATATATCGATTAAGCTCTTCTTATGAGTTACGACCTCAAAACCAACCACTTCTTGCTGTGCCTGGATTGTATATCTTGAATCTGTGACCAAAAGAGCTTGGTCCAGGGTTATAAACAGACAGCCTGATGACTCATCTAATTGTCCATCAGCGGCCTTAAAGCCAGAGAGATAACGGCGATTTTCAGGCTGGATAATCCATATGGTATCCACTCCAAGACTATCAAACTTACTCCTTAATAATTTCAAACGATTCTCAAAAATAACGTTGTTCATGTTAATTTACCTAACCTGGTCAAGAGAATTATCCTGCCAACTCTGCCCATTATCATGAGCGCTCGCGCAAGATAGACAGAGTGATCCTGAGAGCTATCCTTAAGACTATTATTCAACAGTGATCGAGTGAAAAAAATCTGTGTTTGAGAGCAGTAGTGAAACTCCCAGAATGTGGAATGAAATTTTGAGGGTACAGGAACGAACAAACTTTACTCTTCTGGCTTAGCTTCGGTTTTTACTTCTGGCACCTGGATTTCATCTTTAATTTTATTCATCTCCTCATAAACATTCCGTAAGACGTTGGCCACAGCCTGAGAGGAACCGCCCCGTGCAAATTCCTTAGCGATAATTACTGCATGCTTCAATGATTCTTCTTTTTGAGCTCTTGTAGGCATGTCAAATCTCCTTTTTTAGGATTAAAGGTTTACTTCCTGTATTTCTTTTTATATTTCATTTTTTAATCCCTGGCCCAGACCTGGTTTAGCAGTACTTTTCATAGAATCCCTGGGCATAGTGTTTATTAGAACTGTTTTAAAGAGCACGTTACGTCGCACCAGGGCAGGCTTGAACCCCGCCTGTCCCGATATAATCGGGGCGGGCAGGCGTAAACCCTTGAACTTTGAACCCGACTATTTACAAGATATCTTAAACAATTTGATCAGTATCGGCAAGCCAAATTAATCCTGAGGTGTTATCGTACCAATCCCTGATTCTATTTTTCATGACAGAGATTTTTGTCACGAGAAACTTGTAAAAAAAAGATATACACCGCATTCTTCTATTTAAAGTTTTGTGGAGGGTGTTAGTCCGCCCCATAAATTCACTTATATCGATTCGAAAGATTCAAAAGCTGGCCTGACCATTTACTTTTAGGATTAAGCAGTTAAAGAATTCCTCGTATCTGCATTTAACCAAATATCCATTGACAGCCAACTGCAATTCAGGCATAATTTCAACAATAAAATCATAACTATTTTAGTTTTTTACATTTTACCTTGAAAGCTTAACGCAAAGATCCATAACGGAAAAATAGAAAAATGCCCTCAACCATCCTTGATAACGTTAAAGGAAGTGATCTTCCCAAGGTATTGGCGGACAGAATAGATATCAGACCTGATAAAACCTATACTGTCATAATTCAGCCCCAGGAGGAGCGCCAGACCCTTAAAAAAATAATGTCGAAGATAAGCCGCAACGCCAAAGCCCGTGGTATGACACCTGATGTTCCGGAAAACATTCTCGGCGAAACAGTCAGCCACATTCTATGAAGGTATATGCTAATTGCGCTTAGTTTATGATACAAATATTATCATAAGCGCCTTGCTTTTTGAAGGCTCAAAGCCAGCAAAAGCATTTGATATTGGTATTAATCAGAAAGCTATTCTTTTTTCTTCATCCACCTTTACCGAATTAGAAGAAGTTCTGTCACGAAACAAATTTGATCAGTATATCTCACATGAAGAGCGGAAGCAGTTCCTAACCAGCTACATCCTTGACTCAACACCTGTTGAAATCAATGAAACAATATCAGAATGCCGAGATCCTCAAGACAACAAGTTTTTGGAATTTGCTGTCTCCGGTAAAGCCGATTTCATAATTTCCGGTGATAAAGATTTACTTATTCTAAATCCCTTTCGCAATATCCAAATATTGACACCGGATATCTTCCTCAAAATTCATCCCAAGTAAGCATTTTATGCCTTGATCCCTCAGTTTCCAATTCCTATTATTATGAAAGGGTTAAAGAACGAAAGGATACAACAATCAAATCTTGGAAAGAGGCGCTTTCTCAATATTTAGAGTGGCTTAGAGATAATGAGATTATCTCTGCGCAGCAACTATGAGAAGGTATGGACTTCGAGAAGAAAAATCTGGGGCTCATCTGCAAAATATCTTGACCGGTGATTCAATAATTTATTAGCGATAATAGAGGAAACGATTGTGTAAAAAATAAATATTTAAGCACAAGTGCTCTGGAGCAAAAAAAGACTTATTAAATTATGCCTGCCCGCCGTGTTTCTTGTCCGCCGTCTTTGTGGCAGGCTTGGCCGAACTGACTCCATTTGCAAAGTAAAGCTACCCTTTTCACCCTTCCATAAAATCCGAAATCAGATCATTTATCGTTTGAGGAACTGGATAAATCAGTCTTAGACATATCCTTAATGATTTTCGTAAACAACCTGAAATCCTCAATGCCAACCCGAATATTTTCCAGAAAGACCTGATCATCGACTTTCCAGTATTGATGCACGAGCATATTTCGAAACCTTGAAAAAGGCAAAAGACGCTCAATCAAGTCTTCTGGGACTATTCTATATTCTCTGGACTTCACAAAAGCTTCTGCATAGCCACCAATCGCAACATTGTGCCTTTTGGCCAAAATATGTTGAAGCACACCACTGATAGCCTCAGCAATTACAACAACAGAATACTTGAGGCTCTTGAGCAAATGTCGATCACCTAATATCTGTTCGTCTGGCCTTGAAAGAATGGAATTGGTATCATCTACTTCTGAAGCGATATCGTTCAAGTATTTTTCAATGCGGTCATGATTTATCTGCACAAAATTGCTCCAGTCGCTCACGTTTAAGCTGAGCAGCATGTTTTATCATGAACTCATTTTCCATGAAATAAAGGGACAGCTTATCGATCATCTCGCTTAGCATGTCTGGAGATTCATTCTTGATCAGTATCCCCTTATTAACAGCTTCATAGAGGATTGATGGGTCTGCTTCCTGAAGATCAAAAAAAAGGAGATCCACCTGATCAACCGGTATATCCAGAGATTCGGAGATGCGGTAAAGCAAATCGAAGTAAGCGATGTTCTTATTTATAGCCGGATAAATCAAGACAAGCAGGTCCAGATCATTTACCACCGGTTCACCTGTTGCGGCAGAGCCGAAAAGGTATGCCGCTGCCACTTCCGTTGAGTTTCGTATGGTTTGTTTTAACCTATCTAAATTGTAATTTGTCATCTGCGAATCTCTCAATCATCTACTTTCCCAATTTCTAAATACACTGATTTTCTATTCCGATGTTTAAAATCATTAGCGATAATAGAGGAAACGATTGTATAAAAAATAAATATTTAAGCACAAGTGCTCTGGAGCAAAAAAAGACTTATTAAATTATGCCTGCCCGCCGTGTTTCTTGTCCGCCGTCTTTGTGGCGGATTGGCGGGCTTGGCCCCATCTACATCTTCATTAGTTGTAAGTCAACTCAGAATGTCCCCTTTTTCTTTCATGCTAAGTGAATTGAAAGGTAAAGTCAAAATGTTTATTCATCAATTTCATAGCCTATATTCTTGTAACCAGCCCGTCGCTTCGCATACATTTTAGCCAACATGGGGATTTCCAAGTCTGCGTAATCATAAATAATGACTTCCTTTTTCATGTCATATAAACGGTGCAGCCGTCCGGCATATTGAACAATGATACCACGCCATGAAACGGGCATGGATAGAAATAATGTATCCAAACGTGGATCATCAAATCCTTCCCCTAAATATCTCCCTGTGGCAAGGATCAATCTTTCCTCATCTTTCGGGATTCCTTCGAGCTTCTCAGCCGTTTCTCGTCTCTGCTTTTGTCCCATACCACCTTTGAGCACGATTAAATTTTTCACAAAAGTGGAAAGACGTGCAGCTAATAATGCAAGGTGTTCTTTCCTTTCTGTCAGCAGGATAGGCGACCTGTTTCTGTCCACAGCAGTTATGACATCATTAATAATCATGTCATTTCGTTTTTCATCCTTTATTAATGCTGAATAAATCTCATGGATTGAAAGATCGTCCTTGTTGACAGGTGCGTCTAATCGAAATCCGGTACTCCGCACTATCACTCTATGTTTGAATGGCCTTTCAGTGGCCTGTTTTCGCTCATCAACCTTATATCTCACCGGGCCGCACTGCATGAAAATGATTGGATGGTGGCCATCTTTTCTCGTCACCGTGGCTGATAGACCGGTTACATACTTTGCCGGGCACTGCCTGGCTACAATCTCAAAACTTCTTGCTGAAATATGGTGGCATTCATCTACAACAAGATGTCCATAAAATCCCACGATATTGTCTACAACGCCCTTTTTGCTGAGGTTCTGAATTATCGCCACATCCACTTCCCTCAATTGATTCCATTTGCCTCCTCCGATCTGTCCTATTTTTTTTGGGTCAATATCCAAGAAACGACTCAGTCGATCAATCCACTGATCGAGTAACTGCCTGCGGTGAACTAAAATAAGTGTATTTACCCCCCGTTCAGCTATCATGTAGGAGGCAACAACCGTCTTTCCAAAAGCAGTCGTTGCTGAAAGTACTCCTATATCATGACTCAACATGGCAATAGCTGCCTCTTTTTGGTCAGGTCGTAGGGTACCAATGAAATTGAGCTTTATTGGGTTGCCAACCAGGCGTTTATCAACGATATCTGGTTTGATTTTCAGGTCACGAAGCAATTCGAGGACATCCTCCAAGCATCCCCGTGGCAGCCCTATGTGTTTAGAAAAATCTTCACAACAGCTGATAATTCTCTCCTTATCATAGGTTGAAAGGCGCATAGCTTGTGCTTTGTAAAACTCGGGGTTTTGAAAAGCGGCTAAACGAATCAAGCGGTTTCTTAAAGGCGCTGGAAGCCCCTCTTTTTCAATATAAATCTGGTTGGCTAAAACCAACGTTATTTTTTCCGGCAATGGCACAACAATGGGAGGTTCTTTTCGTCGTCTCGATGGAGGAGCGCTCCATGGTTCATCATCTGGTTCGTCGATATGAACCATTCTGACACCAACAACACGTCCCCGACGCTCAGCCGTATGGGCAAGGGCTTCAACTTCATCTCTGCTCATCATTTCAAGTGTAGAAAGATAAGCCCATTGATCAGGATATGGAAAAAAATCTTTATTTAGGAAAAGGCTATTTCCCTTTTCTCTTGGCTTTTTTTGAAGAGGAAGTGCAATAAGGCTTCCGAATCCTCCCTTAGGCATCGTATCCTGCTTGGGGAATAGACAGTCGTAGGAATCTAGACCTATCTCAGGTCGGTTCTCCATAGTTTCAGTCAAAAGATATGAAGCCATTTTCCTTGATGCCATCGCAGGTACCGGTTCTGAAAAGAAGATCCATACGTGACCACCATTACCAGAGCGGGAGCGCTCAAGGGAGGCAGGTATACCATAGGATTTACAAGTTTCTAGAAATGCTTTTGCATCTTCCATCCATGTGGTCTTGTCAAAATCAACAGCAATGAACCAACAAGTTTCGTCAGGCGAAAGAGGGTATATACCAATCGTGAAGTCCTTCTCTGACTTCTTTTTAGGATCACTGCCTAGAAGATGACAGCGTATGACCTCATCTGTTAAAGGTAGTAACTCCCGGTTGTCACACTTAGAACATCGAATTCTTGGTTTATTGCAAACTCCTCTTATCCATTCATTTCGACAAGCAGGTTGATAACCAGCTTTACCCGTTTTACGACTCTCAAATCTCCTGGGATATACATCCTCTCTTCCTTTGAAGATCTTACGGAAAAGAGAGATTTTGTCAGCTTCAGGAGATTGATTTGTTACCGGAGCATTTTCATTGATCTTTGAAGTCAGGGAATAAGAACGATTAACAAGATCTTTTTCTTCACTAAGTTTCTTTATCGTTTCAAGAATTGTTGATCGTCTTGCCTCTAATTGGACCAATTCTTCTTCAGCCTCAGCAATCATTCGGTTTATTTCGATGACAGTTTTCATCAGTTCCATCAATCAATGATTTAAAATTAATGTCTTGTTATTCACAATTATCTCCATGATTTTACATAAAATTTATCAAAATGGACACCCTTTCCTAATAAATATCTACATTCGTCACCAATGCTACTACAATGCCTTTATCTTATTTATTTCATATCTTAATACCTCCTTTGATTTTTCTGATTTCGGGGCATTGCCCCTTACCTTTAGGGGTTAGTTTATTCCTGGACATCGGGATACCTCATCCAAATATGTCCTTCCTGCCCTATAGAGGTTAGTTGATTATGCGAAGGTATATGGCTGGATAAATGGGATCAGTTGCGGTTAAAATGAAATGGAATTGGTTTGATATGGTAGGGGTTGGTAATAGTGGATTTCTTATCAAACACAATGCCAGGCATACTGCCACGATTGCCAAAATGCGCCAAGATCAATTTACATTACCATCTGCTATTCATTACATCTTATCGGCAACAAAATTTGATATCGTCATGCTCTGCAAGAACAAAGCTAAACTACAAGATAATTAATGCTATATCATCTATATGAAAAAATTTTAAAAGAACAAATATCTATGCCATATCGTAATAAAATTTGTTCACATCTTCTATTTAAAGTCCTGGCATTCTCATTTAGTTCAGCATAAATATTTGTTCCATTAATTCTTCTGTAGTCATGAGAAAGGTCTTTTGTGTCTTTTGAAAAATATTTTCTTTTTCTACCGCGTATTGAAAATATTTTATCTTGGGCGTCTGGATATTTACACAAAACTATCTCTGCTACTTTTAGTAAAACATCTCTATGATAATCGGCGTTATAAGTTTTACCTTCTAATTCGAAGGCTCGAACTCTCGTGTCTGTTAAACGACGATCCTCTTTGCTAATATCAATTTCTAATTCAGACAATAAGATTTGAGCACGTTTCCTTTCTTCTCCTTTCATTGTTTTTATATTAGAACGAAGTTCATCTATATTAATATAATCATTAGACATAACTACTCCTCCTTATAAAGATTAGTGTTTTTGTTTATAAAATGTAACAATACAGTTATCTTCAATGATCATTGCTCTACCATTTATTTTATCTATCGACTGAATAATTTTTTTTAGCTCTTGTCGAAGTTTATCTGCCTCTTTATTTCCAAAAAAGACTTTTATTGCTCCGCCTGGAGCTTTCTCATAACGCCCATATTGTTGAATAATATCCAATGCAAAATTAGAAAAACCACGTTGCTGAAATCTCACTTTTGCATGATTGGTTAATCTCATTTTATAGTATCCTCCTGCTCAATATAATTTAATGTACCATCCTTTAATTATTCTTGAGATATTGCTCCCATAAATCTTTTACGCTTCTATAGTCACTATTATACCAGTATTCCGGTCCTCGGTAAGCTTCACTTGGAATTGCTTTCCCCTCCTGTCTTAAAATGAATTTCACAAGACCAGTCATTGTATATATTTTACCATTCCAGAGAAGGTGATTTTCTGAGACTGTTGCCTCATATTTTTTCGATAGCCTCATCTCTTTATAATTAAAAAAAACTTCTTGACCTTCTTCGAGCAAACCACTTAGTACAAGCTCTTGAAGATCTGCTTTGGGGGTTTTTGGATGACGGGATTTCCAAATATTCTTATTGGACAATCCTTTTGCAATTTCCTGCTTAATCCCAAACAGCCTTCGAAGGGTATCATTAGGGTTCTCCACATATGGAATTGCCTTATCTTGCAAATACTCGTAAACTTCATCATCAATCTCTATTTTTCTCATAGCGATTCCTCCTATTTTAATATAATTTGATAGATCATTTGCCATTTCTTCAAATTCTGGATTTAAACCCTTTTGAATTTCCTATTTCTCATCATCTGGTATCTCCAATGGACTGATATATTTTTCTTTTAAAAAGGAGATTAGTTTAGAGATATCCTTGCCTATTGTTTCTTGAAATTTTTTATTGACATTCTCAAGCATAGAAAGAGCTTTCTGTTGGTCCTCCTGCCTGGTAGAGAGTGTTTTTTTTATAACTTCATAAGCTTCAGCATTATACGAACAAAGGTAGTCATATATTGCGGCATAAAGATTATTTGATGACCAAACAAGTTTGGACTCAATGGCTTCTAGATAAGTTACTTGTGTTTCTAAGACTAAATTGAGAAGATCATCAACAATTTTCCCATCAGCCACTTTATAAAAATATTGAATGAAATTAATATGAGATATTATATCTGATGGGAATACAGCTAATCTTTTCCTATCGATATTTCTATACCCCTTAGCTTTAGGAAGATTGTTTTCCTGGATGTGCTTGCGAAACGTGGCTTTCCTTAAGACTATTTTTTTGCGAAGGAGTTCTTGTTCTATTTCATTCCAGACTAACCCATCTTTATAATGTTTTTTGATGTTCTCTAATTCCTTATGACTGAAAAGCGGAAACCCCCTATTCAAGTTTTCTTGATATGCTTTAGTTGTTGTTAACTGTGAAAGAAGAAGAGTACGAACTATATTTCCGTATTTAGGTAGCTTTTCTGACTTACTAAGTTTTTTTCTAGGCATTTTTCCCTCCTTTATAAAATTATTACGAAATGACTATTATCATAAAAAGAAAATTATGTCAAGTATTTTTTTATTACTTTGTAATTTTATTTTCTATATATTAATATCATGTGTGGATCATTGTCAACAAATTTTTTCACCCTATTTAAAAAATGTCATATTTTGGTTATTTTAATCCTTATTCATAATTTGCTTTCCTTGTTTATGGCAGAGACTTAGCTAGGCGAGATATTTTGTTTAACTACCTTTTCTGCAGGTCGATCGATACTGTCTTCGCCTTTCATTATAAGGTTTAAGACCTTCTCTGCCTCATTTATGATCTTCAGACAGGCAGTGTATGAAGTAATACTTAGTCTTTCTGCATACCCCTCGATGTATCGATAAGAATTGCCAAGGTACGTATCAGCGGTTTTCCCAACAATCCGGCAGAGGGCTTGACTAGACAGTTCAGCCATAATCTCTTGAATGGAATCCTGTCCTTTTTGGAGATCTCCCTTTATTCTTTCATGAGCGCAATGAGCCAGCTCATGGAAGAACATACATTCTTCTTTGGTGGCTAAAGCTATTACTTTGTTAGATGATGAGTAATGCCTTTTATATCTGTAATCCCCGTGGATTGCCTTAACCTGGCGTCCCCATTCTTGTGCCCGTTCTAATAATGGCAGATCGGAGAACGTCGTGTGAACCTTGATGAGGCATTTTTAATAAAAGAAAACCCGAAAGAGATTACACCTCTTTCGGGCTCAAAACCACACACAAAACGCATACGCTCTTGAAAGTTAATGCGTAAGTCTTTGGTATCTTTAGAAAATCAAAATTATGGTGCCGAAGGCGGGAATCGAACTCGCACAGACATTCACCCACTAAGTCCTGAACCTAGCGCTTCTACCAATTCTAGTTGGGCGAGTTTATCAAAAACAACCTTCATTCTTGGAGTTCTTCTCCAAAAACGTCCCTAAATTGAACTCCTTGTGTTTTCCCTTCCCTATGCGCTCTTAGTCGTTTTTCAGCCTCTTCATCCCAGATATCGTCAATCTCCTTATCTGGCGCATCAAGGCTACGAACAAGTCCATCGATCAACAAGAATCGATCTTGGGGTTTTAAGAGCAATGCTTTCTTAAGCAACGATTTACTGGTTTCCATTGTCCCTTCCTTTCTATATATAATGGATTATTTCAAAATCAAATCCCAAATCCTATAGTGTTTGGAATCTCGTAAACTCAGTAGATACCTATGGGCTTACGCCCGTGGCACTTAAAATTTGAGATAGAATAGGAGTTCATAATAGATAATGCAATGAATTGGAGGAAGATATTGTAATTATGGTCGAAAAACCAAGTCAAATCAATTGTTTTTGGAGTTCATACCAGGATGTATTTGATCAATCGGGAGTATTTAAAAAACCTTGTAAATGTTGACCAAAACGTTTACCAATTGCCTCTGGATACAAAAAAAGGATTAACCAAAAAACCAGCTAATCCTTAACAAGTCTTTGGTGCCGAAGGCGGGAATCGAACCCGCACAGGCATTCACCCACTAAGTCCTGAACCTAGCGCGTCTACCAATTCCGCCACTTCGGCACAAAAGTTCCTTGATATATTGTGTAAAAAAACTTACCCTTATGCCCACTATTTGTCAATCATTTAAGTAGTCAAACTTTTTAATTTAATTGGTAACTTTTCAGGTAGCCACTAAGGCACCAAGACCCAGTCAATTGAAAATTGGCAATTGAAAATTGAAAATAGAACTTGGTGCCTTGGTGACTTAGTGGCTGAATAGCTACTTTAATGGGGTTATTGATGAAACATGAACTTGAATACTTATTGGATGTTGGAAGGCAAGCAGCCTGGTTAGCAGCAGAAAGGATAAAGACTATCTATGAGCAATATCTGTCTGGCGGTAATATTGATATCAGAGAAAAGGGTAAGGACGATCCTGTAACTGCAGCCGACATGGCCGCAAATCAGATTATCAAAGAAAAACTCAAAGGCATCTTTCCTGAACATGCTATTTTAACAGAGGAAGAGCCTGCTACATGGAATAACACAGGATATGAATGGGTCTGGATGATCGATCCTCTGGATGGCACAAAGGATTTTATCAAGGCCAATGGTGAATTCGTTACTATGGTTGGGCTCATACATCGTGGTGAACCAACCATTGGTGTGGTAATAGAGCCAGTTACTGGATTAGAGCTTTATGCATGCAAGGGTTTAGGTGCCTATAAAAGCTGGCTGTCTCAAGGAGATACATCATCAAGAGTAAAAATAAATGCTACCCCAGACATGGGAAATTTACGTCTTGCTGTCAGCCGCTCGCACAGGGATCCAAAGATAGATAAATTTATTGAAATGCTTTCTGTGAAGAGGGAAATGCCTTCAGGAAGCGTGGGTAGGAAGTTGGCAATGGTCATCAATGGAGAGGCAGATATATATGTGCACCCTGCCAGAGGTACGAAATTATGGGATACATGTGCCTGTGACGTTATTGCTTCAGAGGCTGGTGGTGTTCTCCTTTCAGGAACTGGGGAGCCGATACGCTATCTCAGACCATCAGGAGATGTTGAAAATCATTACGGCTTACTGGTATGCCCGACTAGCATTTTAGACAAGGCAGTCTGGGCATCAAGGAGTGTTTGGGGGTTGGAGTAACGGTAAAGACCGTTTTAAGTGACTAAAGTGAGCTAAAGTGCCTAAAGTGACTAAAGTGACCTAAAGTGACCTAAAATGAGCTAAAGTTATAAGAGACTAAATCGACTCGATGAGCTCATTATATACAACAAATATAATAATTAATAACAATAAGTTAAACAATAAAGTTAATGCTTTGCATAATATTCTATTATGGCCTTGGTAAGGGCATCCACCGTATATTCATCAGGCACTATATCTACCTTTAGCCCTTTTTCGGCTGCCCTTTGAGCAGTAATTGGTCCAATACAGGCAACCTTTGCCTTTAACAATTCTTTAAAGATCGACCTACTTTTTAGCAGGGCCAAAAAATTATCAACAGTTGAAGGACTGGTAAAGGTAATCATATCTATTGCACTGTCTTTAAACAGCGTGCGTAATTTATGTTGACTATAGTCTGGCTTCACTGTCTTATATGCCTCGGCAACATCGACTATCGCTCCCACCTCAGTGAGTTTTTTAGGAATATAGTCCCGTGCTATTACAGGCCTCGGCAGAAGAACCCTCTTCCCATCAAGGAGTGATCGTTTTAATCCCTCCACAACGCCCTCTGCCCAATACTGATCAGGAATAAGGTCAGGATTAATTCCCATATCCATTAAAGCTGCTGCGGTTCCTGGCCCTATAGCACCAATATTAATACCTTTAAGATACCGGGTATCCTTTTTTTGAAAATCCAATCGTTTAAAAAAGTATTTCACCCCATTAACACTGGTAAATAGTATCCAGTCATACTGTGAAAGACTTTTTATTGCTTTATCAAGTTCCTTCCAGCTTGCAGGGGGTAGTATGGTAATAGTCGGAAATAGTAAACACTCGGCACCTAACTCAGATAGAGGCCTGATAAAGCCTGCTGCCTGATCCTCAGGCCGTGTAACCACAATTTTCTTTCCAAATAATGGACGGGATTCAAACCAATTGAGGTACTCACTCATATTCACTACGTCACCAACTACAATTATTCCGGGGGCTCCAAGATCTGCATCTTTCACCTTTCGATCAATATTGGCAAGGGTTCCAATTACTGTCCTCTGATTCAGCATTGTACCATTGCCAACAACTGCCGCTGGAGTATTTGGTGATTTACCCAAAGCTGTCAACTTTTTTACTATTTTATCTAAATTTGCAATACCCATAAGGAATACGAGGGTGCCAGATGATTGTGCTAAGGCATTCCAGTTGATATGTGACTCTTCCTTAGTAGGGTCCTCGTGCCCGGTTATAAAACATACGGTAGATGCTAAATTTCTGTGCGTTAAGGGTATACCAGCATACGCAGGCGCTGCAACTGCTGATGTTACTCCAGGGACTATCTCAAATTTAATCCCTTCCTTAGAAAGCTCTACGGCTTCCTCACCACCTCTTCCAAAAATAAAAGGGTCGCCACCTTTTAACCTTGCTACCATTAAACCCTTCTTGGAACTTTCAATTAGAAGATTATTTATATCCTTTTGACGCATGGTATGGTGGCCACTTTTTTTACCCACGTATATAATCTCTGCATCTGTATGCGCCAGCGATAAAAGTGATTCGTTCACAAGGTAATCGTATACAATTATATCAGCCTTTTTAAGGCATTCCCTTCCCTTTACGGTAATAAGATCAGGGTCGCCTGGGCCAGCACCAATAAGGTAAACTATTCCTTTAGATTTCTCTTTCAATTTACTTTTTAGCCACAAATTATCACTAATTATCACGAATAATTATTTAACAATTCTTTTATATAGCATTTTATTCCCGCCTGTCCCGATATAATCGGGAGGGGCAGGTTCATTTGTGTCCATTTGTGTCAATTCGTGGCTGAGATGCGGTTATAAACTTCTTCCATATATTTTTTCCAAGATTTTTCCTGCCCCTGCATCTAAAAGCATATTCGCCAGAGTTGCTCCAAGTTCTTTGGCCTTTTCAGGTAAGCCAATAATTGTATCCCTAAAAATAGTGCCGCCATCAAGGTCAGCCACCAAGCCATCTAACAACAGGGAGTTATCCTTTAACCTTGCAAGACCAGCAATAGGGATCTGACAACCACCTTGAAGCTCCATCAGAAAGGATCTTTCAGCTTCCACCGCCACCCTTGTTTCATAGTGATCCAGAAATTTTAACCTATGTATTGCTTCCTCATCATCCAGGCGGAATTCAAGGCCCAAGGCACCCTGCCCTACTGCAGGCACCATACAATCAAAAGAAAGCGACTGTGTTATTTTATCTGTAAGACCTAATCTTTTTAAACCGGCTGCGGCTACAACAATTGCCTGAATATCAACGCTCTCTAATTTTCTAATTCTGGTATCCAGGTTTCCCCTTAAAGGAACAATCTTTACATCTGATCGATAATGGAGAATCTGGGCAGCACGTCTTAAACTGCTTGTACCTATGCAAGATCCCACTGGTAAATCTTTAAGTGGGATATTATTCTTAGACAAGAGCACATCATGTGGGTCTTCTCTCTCAGGGAAAATTCCTATGCATAAAGTATCTGGCAGTTCCGCAGGAACATCCTTTAGACTATGCACAGCAACATCTATCTCGCCTCTGCTAAGGGACTCTTCTATCTCTTTTACAAATAACCCCTTTCCTCCAATAGTGCTTAATGGTCTGTTGGTGATCCTGTCACCTTTTGTTGTTATTGTAATTAAATCAACCCTGATATCAGTATAGTGGGCGGTAATTCTATCCATTACCCATTTCGCTTGAGCAAGAGCCAGCTTACTGGCCCGTGAACCGATCCTGATGGTCATTTGTCACTGGTCATTTGTCATTTGTTGTTGTTTTATACTGCTTGCTGCATACTCTATTCTATTCTCAACTCCTAAATTCACAATAAAAAATTTTAAGAATTTTAGTTCACCCTGGCCCAGACCTGTATTATAGGCGTAATAGGCTAATCCGAGCATGTATCGCCCTATAGCCCAAGCAGGCTGATCTGAGCATGTCGCTCCAGGGCAGGCTTTAGGCACTTTTCTTTGAGATTAAGAATCGTGCTATATCGAGATCCCGGGGTGTAGTTACTTTTATATTATTTTCCTCACCTTCAATTATCTTTACTGGTATCCCCATTTTTTCAATCAGAAATGCATCATCTGTCGCCTCTTCCCAACCATCTTTAATAGCCTTCTGATGGGCCAGATTTATATCCTCGAATCTAAAGATCTGGGGTGTCTGAATTAACCATAACTGGCTTCGATCAACTGATCTTAGAACCCTGCCCTGGGTATCCACCTCTTTTACCGTTTCTTTGACAGGAAGACCAGTAATCACTGCCCTAAATTTTTTTGCAGTCTTAATCACCTTCTCAATTAGTTCAGTTGTAACTAAAGGCCTGACACCATCATGGATAAGCACCCACCTACACAAATCGCCAACAGCCTCAAGTCCTTTTCTTACAGAATCCTGTCTCCTTTTCCCTCCAGCAACAACCTTAAAAACCTTGCTTTGTTTATATCGATCCACTATCTCCCGGTTGCAATAATCCACATCATCTTCAGAAACCACAACTACGATCTTGTCAACCAGGTTGCATTGCTGGAAATGACTCAGAGTAACTGCTAAAATTGGTTTTCCACACAGATCTATAAATTGCTTTGCCTTATTAGAACCCATCCTGGCACCAACGCCTGCAGCAGGAATAATTGCTATTACCTGGTTGGGTAAATCATTGCTTTGTTGAATTTCCATGATTGTAAAAAGGTAGTAAGGTCAGTAGCTTATATGAAAGTGCCTACAGTTAAGTCGTTTACTACTCAAATACTCAACCATCTGACCACTCAACTACTTTCATCCTTCGTTGTGTCCGAAAGGCCATGTGTGTTCGTTGTATTTGTATTTGTGAGTAGTTGGCAGCTTGTTGTGGGTTATAGGTTGCGGATTATGGGTCATGAAAAAAATAAAAATGTCGTTTTCAGCAATTCGTTGCTCTTTGCTCAGGTATCTTGCCACAAAGCCACAAAGCCACCAAGATTATAGAATGATTATTTATAATAGCTTTTTTAATCCCGATAAATCGGGATTGAAATTCGGGAGAAAAGTCCGTTATTCAATTTATATTCATTTTCCCTTTGGGTCTTTGTGCCCCTGGCCCAGACCTGGCATGCAATGCTTAGTTATATTATATGATATAAATAGATATTATATAAGTTGCAATATATTCTAAGGCACTCGCGCCAGGGCAGGCTTGGTGGCTGAATAGTCACTAAACAACAAGCAACGGAAAATAGGCAAACACAAGCCATTATATTTTTTTAAGCGTCTACGCCTTTGATATGCTTCTCGTTTCTTTTTTTAGTCTATTTATTTTCCTCCTCAATATATGAACCATCCGCTTATCTCTTGCCTTCCTTGCTTCTTTCCTTTGAGCCTTAAACGCTATAATCTTTTCTTTAAGTTCTTTAACAGTGACAGCTTCCTTTTCAATCTTTTCCTTTGGGGCCTTCTCTTCTTTAATCCCCTTTGCCTCTTTAATCGCCGCTAATAACTCGGCCTTTTTCATTGCATGAATACCAACCAAGTTAGTACTTTCAGTGGCTACTTCTTTTAACTCCTTAACGGTCATCCGTTCTAAATCCTTTTCTTTGCTTTCTTTTTTTTTCTCTGCACCCATATTTATCTCCTTACATTAATCCTTCTTAAAAAACGGTTTAAATAGATCAATTGGAATCGGAAACAGTGTAGTTGAATTACTTTCAGCTGAAACCTCCCTTAATGTTTGAAGGTATCGTAACTGTAGAGCAACCGGAAAATCCTGAATGGTCTTAGCAGCCTCTGCCAATTTGCCAGCAGCCTGATTTTCGCCTTCGGCATTAATAACCTTTGCCCTTCTCTCTCTTTCAGCCTCTGCCTGCTTGGCCATAGCCCTCTGCATCTCTTGTGGAAGATCAATATGTTTTACCTCTACATTAGAGACCTTGATCCCCCAGGGATCAGTATGCTTATCAAGTATAGTCTGTAAGGTGGTATTTATCTTATCTCGCTCTGATAAGAGCTCATCCAACTCCACCTGTCCGCACACACTTCTCAGGGTTGTCTGGGCAAGCTGGGAGGTAGCAAAAAGGTAATTTTCTACCTCAATAATAGCATTGTTTGGATCCATGACCCTGAAATAGATAACCGCATTCACCTTGATGGAAACATTATCCTTTGTGATCACATCCTGGGGAGGAACATCCATGGCCACAAGACGAAGACTAACCCTAATCAACTTATCAATAATCGGAATAATGATAACAAGCCCTGGGCCCTTTGTGCTTTTTAACACCCTTCCTAACCTAAAAACAACACCTCTCTCATACTCTCTCAAGACTTTGATGGCCGCGCTCAGAAAGAGTATAAGCAATACTAGTGCAAGAATATAAAACATAATAACCTCCTTTTCCTTGGTTAAGTAGTTAAATAGTTAAGTAGTTAAAAATCGGTAAACACTCAACCAATCAACAATTTGACTACTCAACTAATTGAATCGCATATCTTCTATTGCAAATCGCTACTTACTCCTAAAACAACTACTTATTACTGCTTACTGCCTATTGCCTACTTTCTTTCTCCTTCTCAACTATCAATTCAAGGCCCTTCGAGCCTATAACCCGTACCTTCTCACCCTGCTCAGCAACCTCTGTACTGGTAGCCTTCCAGTATTCCCCGTGAGCAAAGATTAACCCAACAGGGTCAATTTTTTCCTCTACAACACCTGTCTGGCCTATTAATCCTTCCATTCCACTCGTTGGTTTTCCCCTGTAGGCCCTAAATGCCAAAAAAGCAATTATAACAAAAAAACCACCTATCAGAACAATAGTAGGCATCATGAGGTTTAAGGATACCCTGATGTTTTCAAAAAGCATCACCGAACCAAGGGTTAGAGAAATGAGACCGGCTACAGATAAAAGGCCATAACTTGAAACCTTTATTTCTGCTATAAAGAATATAATAGCCAGGGCGATAAGGAGAAGCCCTGCATAATTTACTGGCAATGTCTGAAAGGCAAAGAAGGCCAATATGAGTGAAATAGCACCTACAACGCCCGGAAGTATTGCACCAGGATGTGACAGCTCAAAATAAAGGCCTGCCATTCCAATCATCATAAGGATATAGGCTATATTTGGATTGCTGATAGTATTGAGCACCCTATCCCTCCACCCCGGAGTAACATAGGTCAATTTCAGTCCCTTGGTCTCTAATGTTACCTTGCCTTTATTCAGTGCTATCTCTCTGCCATCTAAAAGGGCTAAAAGATCATCTATATCCCTTGCCACCAGATCAACTACCTTTTCTTTAACCGCTACATCTGCTGTTATGCTAACACTTTCCCTGATAGCCTTCTCAACCCAGTCCTGATTCCTTCCTCTGTCTTTCGCAATACTCCTGACATATGCAACCATATCATTGACCACCTTCTTAGACATGGTCTTATTAATCTCTTTGCCATCGGCACTGACAGGATGAGCCGCACCTATGTTTGTTTGAGGAGCCATAGCTGCAATATGGGCCGCTACTGTAATCATAACCCCTGCTGAGGCTGCTCTTGCGCCCCTTGGTGCAACATACACTACAACCGGGACAGAAGAATTCAATATAGTCTTCACTATACTTCTCATAGAGGTATCAAGCCCACCTGGAGTATCCAGCCTAATGATGACTAACTTGTGTTTACTAACTTCAGCACGCTTCAGACCCTTGATTACAAATTGTGCTGTGCCAGGATTAATAGTGCCCTCAAGTTCAATCACCATGGCACTATTTTTCTCGGCATGGACAGCATGGATAAAGAGCGCTATTGTGAAGACAACAACAATGATGATAAAAAAAGGTTTTTTCATTTTTTCTTTAATCTCTTAACTCCCTGGGGTCTTTTAACCCTAATTTTTTCATGATTTGTTGCATATCCTCCCAAACAGCCTTTTTAGCTTGAGGATACCTTAATAGGTATGCCGGGTGATAGGTAGGCATTAAAGGAATACCCCGAAATGACTGCCACTGACCCCTCTCCCTTGTTATCTTAAAATCTTCACGTACCAGGCTCTGAACAGATATTCTGCCAATAGCACAGATGATCTCTGGTTTTATTAAAGAAAGCTGGGCCTCCAAAAAAGGAAGGCACATCTCTATTTCGTCTCGCTCTGGATCCCTGTTATTTGGAGGATGACATTTAACAATATTACAGATATAGACCTCGTCTCGTGTCAAACCCATAGCCTTTATAATATCGGTAAGTAGCTTCCCTGCCTGGCCTACAAATGGTTTACCTGTTAAATCTTCGTCCATTCCGGGGGCCTCACCAACAAAGACGAGTCTGGCATTTGGCGGTCCCTCACCAAAGACGATTTTTTTTCTTTGTTTACTCAGTCTGCACTTATCACAATTATTGATAAAATTTTCTAATTCCTCAAGACTATTACAGGAAAAATTCTCTTTTAAGGTTTCTATATCTAATTGAGGGCCCTTTCTAAGATAATGTAGACTATTAGTAGACAAGGTTGGGGCATCAAGTCCAATCTCCTGACTGTGTATCAACTGTTTTTTTACCTGACCGAGCAAATCTATTAACTCTTCTCTTGCATCCATTCCGTTTGTAGGTACTTTATCCTGTCAAGTATTTTATCTGCTACCTCATCCTTTGACGTTAGGGGGACCACTTCCTCGTTTCCCTTGCTATCAATCATTCTGACCTCATTTGTCTCCGCCGCAAATCCCCTATCATCTTTTGAGACATCGTTAAGGACAATTAAATCCAGGTTTTTCTTTTGTATCTTATTCAACGCGTTTGCTACATGATCAGTAGTCTCTGCAGCAAAACCAACCAATATACTATCTCCCTTGTCCTTACCAAGCTCTGCCAGGATATCTGGTGTGGGTATCATCTCTACTATTGTTTTTCCTGCTTTCTTTTTCTGCTTTTCTTTGGCCTTGGTCAGAGGTCTGTAATCACTTACAGCTGCCGCCTTGATAACCACATCCTTGCCCCTATAATGATTCATGACCGCCTCTCTCATCTCTTCAGCTGTCTCAACATTAACCATGTTTATTCCCTTAGGGGGGTCAAGATGTGTTGGTCCAGTTACCAGTGTAACCTCTGCTCCTCTCCTTCGCGCAGCCCTTGCTATAGCATAGCCCATCTTGCCTGTAGATCTATTGGTTATCATCCGCACCGGATCAATAAATTCAATCGTTGGGCCCGCAGTAATAAGCACCTTTAATCCCTGCAAATCCTGATTGGCAAGCAAACATTGTATCTCTTCCACAATAGCCAATGGATCAGGAAACCTGCCCAATCCAACAGCACCAGTGGCTAACATACCCTTTTCTGGTTCCATTACTATAAAACTTCTCTCTTTCAAGCTCAGGATATTGGACTGGACTATGCTATTTGCAAACATTTCTTTATTCATAGCAGGGCAGATAAGTATCTTAGCAGTGGCAGCCAATATGAGGGTGGAAAGGAAATCATCTCCGATTCCGTGAGCAATCTTTCCTATAAAATTTGCCGTGGCTGGTGCAATTACTATACAATCGCTCTCCTGCCCTAACGATACATGATCAATTGATGTTCCAGGCTGTGAAAACATATCCTCTATTACCCTATTTCCAGAGAGTGTTTCAAATGTGAGAGGGGTTACAAACCATGTGGCATTTTCGGTCATTGCCACGTGAACTATTGCACCGGCTTTTTTTAAATGCCTTACCAACTCAGCAGATTTATAAACTGCTATACTTCCAGTTATACCAATGACTATCTTTTTACCACCTATATTGGCCATAGAAAAATTTTCTTCTGCTTATTATAAATTGATTTGTAACTGCTCAGGTATCTTGCCACAAAGGCACCAAGACACTAAGACTATAGAATTATTCTTTATTATAGTTTTTTTAATGCATGGAACATTGAAATTAATGAGAAAACTCCGTTATTTAATTTATATTTATCTCCTCTTTGGGTCTTTGTGCCTTGGTGGCTGAATAGTTACATTTATTTTACATCAGCATTTTGACACTCACATAGACACTACGTCTATTTAACGGGAAAATATATGTTTTGGCAACAAAAAACTAAAGATGTATGTTTCTTCTAAGGTAATTTTAAGAGATAAAGCTCACTTTCAGGTGGCAAAATGAAGAGCATTAGCTCAATTATCGCATGCAGGATATAATGGTTAGATTATCTGTTTAAGAGAAGAAAGAGATCATCTTTTTTCATGCCATAAAATCTTATTTTTTTAAGCCTTGATCTATGGCCAGATATAATCTCGACTTTTTCTTTCGCAACCTTTACGCACTTGGATAGCAATAGTATCAAATCCCTATTTGCTAATCCATCAACAGGGGCTGATTTCACCTTCACCTTCAAGATATCCCCTTCAAAACCAACTATCTGATTTATCGAAGAACGGGGTAACACTTTAACAGAAACAACAGGATCACCCATTATCTCGCACCAAGCTGCACTGCGAACTGGAGTAAGCTGTCAACTACAAAGGTTTGAACAAAAATAATTGCCAAAATAACAAGAATGGGTGAAAAATCGAAACCAGAAAAACTTATCGGCAACCTTCTTCTTATCGTATAGAGAACAGGTTCAGTTACAGTATATAAGAATCTCACAATAGTATTGTATGGATCAGGGTTTACCCAGGAGATTATAGCTCTGCCAATGATAATCCACATATATATAGTCAAACCTATATTCAATATCTTTGCGACGGCTATGAGAAAATTAGCTAAAATAAACAATTTTTGTCTCCGAATAAATGAACCATGTTACGTAACTTATTGAGTTCTCAGCAATATCTTTATTTTACCAAAGAAACATCTGCCATTTTTCAAAAAGACATTAAAAAACCACATTATAGGGTGAAGGTGCTAAAGCAGGTCATAAGCCGGGTTCTGTTTCCCGTATTAGTTACCCTTTACGGGATAATGGTCATTCATCTATTCCCACTATTGCTAATGGGATAAAGCAACCTACCCAGGGACTCGGACGGGTAGCCCTCAAACGTCCCTCTATTTGGTCTTGCTCCGGGTGGGGTTTACCAAGCCTCCGATGTCACCACCGAAGCGGTGAGCTCTTACCTCACCTTTTCACCCTTACCTCGCACCCAGTTCTCAGCCCTCTTGGTGGATATTAAATGCACCCCTCGAAAATGAGAACTGGATGCGGGGCGGTATATTTTCTGTGGCACTTTCCTTCCCGTCACCGGGACTCCGTGTTACGGAGCACCCTACCCTGTGGAGCCCGGACTTTCCTCCCTTCGTTGGAGCCAGGTTTTGGCCTAACCCCTTTCGAACAGCGACCATTTGCCCTGCTCTAACACCAATCCATCTTCGATTGCGGATTGCGGATTTCGGAATTGAAAATGAAAAATCTAAAATCAAAAATCCTTAAATTCACAATCCCTGGCCCAGACCTGGCTTATAGGCTTAATAGGTTGATCCGAGCATGCGGCATCCTATAGATTTAGTAAGCTGATTCAAGCACGTCGCACCAGGGCAGGCCGCAATCTAAAATCAAAAATCTAAAATCCTTAAATCTCTCTATCTTCTTCCCAATAAATAATCCTATTGCAATTCGGGCAACTTTTTATAGAGCCTCCCTTAATTAATTCGTTGTATTGCTGGGGTGGAATCCCTAAGTTACACCCTTGACAAATGGTGTTTATTACCTGAGTTACTACCCTGCCACTCAAATTTTTCCTTAATCTATTATACCTTTCCAATAAATTCTTATCAACATTTTGGCACAATTTAGCCCTTTTTCCATTAAGAGATTGCACCTCTTTGTCAAGATCTCTAATTCTCTGCGAAAATTCCTCTTGTTTTTTTTTATATTCTTTTTGAGATTCCCTCCATGTACCATTATTATCAGCGCACTCCTCTTCCTGAATTTCAATATCCTCCATATATTTTATCACTGCCTCTTCTTTTTCAAAAATAAGATTTTTAAGCTCTCCAATCTCTTTCAAGACTGCTTGATATTCCTTGTTTGTCTTGACATCACTAAGTCTTGACTTGCTTTTTTGAAATTTATGCTCCATCTCTTCCAGTTCCCTCTCAACTGTCCTCCTCTCTTTTTTAAGCTCCTCAATCGTAGATAAATCTTGTTCCATGGCGTTGCTTAAAAGATCAAGGTTCTCTTTTAATTTTTCAATCTCTTTAGGGGATTCCTCTTTCTCTTTTTTTATCTCATCAAAACTAATATCAATCGACTGTATCATCAAGAGTGCCTCAAGTTCTTTATCCAATTTAACACCTTTTTTAGTAGGTAGCCAAAAAAATGAGAGGGTGTCTTATTTTTAAAAGGCACCCTCGTTTCCTTAAGACAAACATATTATAAGACACCCAACAATACTCAAGCATCTTTTACTGTCTGATGGGCCCACCTGGTCTCGAACCAGGGACCTACCGGTTATGAGCCGGTGGCTCTGCCAGCTGAGCTATGGGCCCTTTTTTTGCGTTATGGTAACTGAATTAAAATTTATATGTCAAGGAAAATAAAAAACCTTAGAGGCCTTAATTAAAATTCAGTAAAGCTCTCTAATACTTTCCTTCTCCTCGGGTGTCTTAGTTTCCTCAGTGCCTTAGCCTCTATCTGTCGTATTCGCTCTCGTGTAACATTAAACTCTTTGCCTACCTCCTCGAGAGTGTGATCGGCCTTTTCACCGACGCCGAATCTTTTTCTTAATACCTTCTCTTCTCTTGGAGTCAGGGTAGTCATAATCTTCCTTGTCTGCTCACTTAAATCAAATTTTGTAACTGCCTCAACTGGAGACATTATCTTCTTATCTTCTATAAAATCTCCTAAATGGCTATCCTCTTCTTCACCTATGGGTGTTTCTAAAGAAATGGGCTCTTTGGCTATCTTTAAAACCTTCCGTACCTTTTCCAGGGGGAATCCCATCCTCTCTGCAATCTCCTCAGGGTTTGGCTCTCTGCCATTCTCTTGAACAAGGGTTCTGGAGATCTTAATAAGCTTGTTAATCGTCTCTATCATATGAACCGGTATTCTTATCGTCCTTGCCTGGTCAGCAATAGCCCTTGTTATAGCCTGTCTGATCCACCAGGTAGCATAGGTGCTAAATTTATATCCCCTTTGATATTCAAACTTATCTACCGCTTTCATCAACCCTATATTCCCTTCCTGGATAAGATCAAGAAATTGAAGACCCCTATTAGTATATTTTTTTGCAATACTTACCACTAATCTAAGATTAGCCTTTATAAGTTCATTCTTAGCAGCTTCTGACTTTCTTAAATTATCATTTATCTCCTTAAACATTCTTTTCATTTCTTTAAGGGACAGAGTCGTCTTGTTCTCTATTGCATCAATACAATCCTTGGTTTCTGTTATTTTTGCTATAAGAAACAAAAGCTCTTTTTTTGGTAAATTTAAGGATTTAACCTTCTTACCACCCTTTTCATTTTCTGAAAATTCCTCCAGACATTTCTCTAAATAAGAAAATGATTTTCCACCTACCTTTAGAAAACAATCGGTTAGCGTTTTTTCTAATTCCTCTAAACGTTTAAGGATCTCCTTATATATCTGCACCATCTTCTGGATATGGCCTTGTTCAAGCTTAAATGATCTCATCATATTGAATATCGCCTGTTGCGTTTTTTTAACAGTGGCTTTTAATCTTTTTCTCTGAGCTGTATCACAGTAATCTTTTAGCTTATTCCACGCGGTTAAAGTTTCCTTATCCAAGGCATTCACCTTTTTGATGATATCAAGTAAGAAATCTCTCCTCTGACCGATTTGATGCAAATTATATTCATCCTCTATATCATTAACAATATCCCTCACTTTTATTTCTCCAGCCTCTAAATCCCCACCTAACTCTGTGAGATATTCTATGCCAATCCTACATTTAATAAGGGCATTCAATACTTGATTCTCCCCTGTTTCTATCCTCTTTGCTATCTCTACCTCCCCTTCTCTGCTCAGCAATGAAATAAGGCCCATCTCCCGTAAATACATCTTGACAGGATCATAGGTTTTTGCAGTAAAATCCTCCTCAACCTCGTTTAAAGAATGCTTCTCTTTTTTGTCTTCTTCGTCTGCCTCCCCTGTCTTTTTAACCTTTTCAATCTGTCCACCGACAGGTTCATTTACTACCTTAATATTCAAATCTTCAAACATCTGTAATAGATCATCAATCTCTTCTGATGATATTATGTCATCAGATAGATCCTCATTCAGTTCTTTATAGGTAATATAACCCTTATCCTTGCCGATGTTTATCAATCTTCTTAAATTGATACCATCATCATTTTTTGCCATATAAAACCTCCTGATACTATTCGCTGAAAAAAATTCTCAGCATCCAACTCCGATGCTACTTCTCAGAATTATTCATAAAAGACACTTTTCCACATTTAGTTACTGAGAAATTTGTCATTGTGCTTTGACTTCATTACGCCTTTGTTATTTGAATTAAGATCTTGTTTTTTTCTGATCAGACGGTTTACCATTTCCATATCGCCTTCAGCTGATGCCTTTCTGATAGATTGAGAAACCTTGATTTTCGCTATCTTTTTTTCAAATTCACTCACTGCCTGGCTAACCGATCCCTCAGAATAAAAAGGTTCAGACATTAAACTTACTCTAAGCTGTTCTTTTGCTACAGGGCTATCAAGAAATTCCTCAATCCTATCCAGGTTTCCTTCAGAGGGAAATTTTTCCATTATCACCTTGATAATTGCAATGATCTCTGGATCAGACACAATCAATTCCCATTCCTGATCCCTGAAGGTATCAATCTTTTCTGGGTAATGGAGTAAAAGGTTGAAAAATTGTAAATCAGAGCCGTATTTTCTTGGATCTTGAGTCTCAGAAAATCTGCTTTTAAGCTGAGAGGCGTTGGAATGATGCCTTAATTCCTCCCAGACAATAGCCTCATTTATACCTGACTTTTCTGCAAACCTATGCACATATAAAAACCTGGTAGCTCCCTGTCCTAAGTCCATAAATACAGGCAAAACCTCACTCAATGCCTTAATCTGTTCATCAACCCCATGACCCATATTTGCCAATGTCTGGTCCAGATAAAAATCAAAAATAGGTGCTGCTCTCTTCAAAAGTTTTTTAAAGGCATCTGAACCATGTTTATTTACAAAGCTATCCGGATCTTCACCTTCAGGGAGGACAACAACCTTTGCGGAAATTCCTTCATTTAAAAATAAGGGGAAACTTTTTAAGGCAGCCTCTCTTCCCGCATCATCAGGGTCAAACAAAACGACAACATTTTTTGTATATCCTTTTAATCTTCGTATCTGATCGCTTGTAAGCGCAGTCCCCAATGAAGCAACTACATTTGAAATGCCATGCTGTCTAAGAACCAGCATATCCATATACCCTTCTACAATTATTGCCAGATCCCTTTTCCTGATATCCTCAAATGCAGAATCAAGACCATATAAGTAATATCCTTTATGGTATATCGGTGTCTCAGGTGTATTAATATACTTAGGCAGGGAATCATCTAAAATTCTGCCGCCAAAACCGATACTATGCTGATTAAGATCAAAGATAGAAAACATTATCCTGCCCCTGAAACGATCATAATATTCTTTGTTGTTTTTAGGAACAAGAAGACCGGCTTTTGCTGCTCTATCCAGCGAACAATTTTTCGATTTTAGGTAATTGAGCAGTCCGTCCCATCTTTTCACTGCATATCCGAGTCTAAACTGTGAAATCGTTTCTTGAGATATATGGCGCCTGGAAAAATAATCCCTGCCTGGTTTTCCATCAGTAGACTTTAAAAGAATATCATGAAAATACCTTCCTGCCAGGTCATTTATCTTAAATAATTCTTCCTTTAATTCAGCCTTTTTTCTATCAGCGTATAAATCCCTTTTCTGAGGTAATGGAATATTATAACGCTCGGCCAGATCTTTTAGAGACTGGAGAAAATCAAGGTTGTGATACTCCATCCAAAAGGTAAAAACATCACCTCCCCTGCCACAACCGAAACAATGATATATCTGTTTGCTTTGGTTAACCGTAAATGAAGGTGATCTTTCAGAATGAAATGGACAAAGGCCAATATAGTTCTGCCCCCTCTTTTTAAGCTCCACATACTGCCCGATCACCTCAACAATATCTGCAGCCTTTTTTACCTCTTCTTTTGCCTCTGATGAGTCCATAAGTTAAGTGCCTAAAGTGACATAATTTACTTAAAGTGTTATTTGAAATTATTTGCGTAATTATTTTATTTAATTAAAACTTAGCTCACTTACAGTTCAACCACAGTTATGCCATCATTTCCCCCATCTCTACCTCCAGGGATAAAATCTTTCACATAACAATTTCCCTTTAAATGTTCTCTAACAGCCTTCTTTAAGGCCCCTGAACCCATGCCATGGATAATCTTTACTTTAGTATATCCATGAACCAGTGCCTGATCTATGATTCTGTCCACAAGGGGAAGGGCGTCAGCAATAGTGTAGCCAATAAGGTTCAGTTCTTTTTTAGTCATAATTGGACTGGACACAGACCATTGTTTTTCACGTATTGTATCTTTTTTCTTTTGAGGAGATATACCTGATTCTGGGATTAACTCAGATGAATCAGCCATAAGCTTTACATTGCCTATCATAATCTGGGCCCTTGAGGAGCCTTCATCAATACCAACAACCCAGCCTCTCTTTCCAGATTTCTTATGAAAAACTCTCTGACCAATAGTAATGCAAACGGGATTAGTTGTTTTATTTTGGTATGTTATTTCAGATATTGCATTCATCAGATCATGTTTTGCATGTGTGTATCGTTGGGTTGCCTCAAACTGACCTTCTGCTCCTTTTTTCTTTAGGTGTTCTATAGCCTCACCAAAATTTCTTTTTGCCTCTGCTAATAGGCTTTCTGCCTTATGTTCTTTTTTAGTAAGCATCTCATCTAACTGCGCAACTAATTTTTCTCTTTCTTCCTCTAACCTCTTTTTTGATACCTCATATTGTTCTCTTGCCAGTGTAAGGTCTTCTTTCTCTGCCTTTACCTCTTCGATCATCTTAACAAGATCTTCCATTACTGAATCAGACCTTCCTTTTTCCTTGCCCAGATACGTAACAGCCTTGTCAATTATCTCACCTTTTATCCCTAAATCTTGCGCTATCTCGATGGCATGACTTACACCTGGCATGCCCGTTAGTAATCGAAAGGTAGGTCGCCCCTTTTCGTAATCAAACTCCACCGATGCATTTTGGGCCTTTTTGTTAATCAGGCCATATCTCTTTAATCTTTGATAGTGTGTAGAGATTGCACTCAGGGAACCATTTTGTGAGAAATAGTCTAAAATGGCCATGGCGAGTGATGTGCCCTCATCCGGATCAGTACCTGTTCCCAACTCATCCAAAATTACCAGAGAATTTTCGTCTGCCTGATCTATAATCTCTTTTAAATGCTCCAAACGGGCAGAAAATGTGCTTAACCCTGCTGATATATCCTGATCATCTCCAATCTCAGCCAGTATGTTATTAAAAACACTCACAGTACTACCCTCCTTAGCAGGAATATGCATCCCTGACTGAGTCATAAGGGTGAGAAGACCAATCGTCTTTAATGCCACAGTCTTTCCACCCCTGTTAGGGCCTGAAATGATAAGAATATTTTTCTTGGAATCTATTTTAATCTCTATAGGCACTACAGCTTCTAAACTTCCTGCTTTATCCCCTTTGATGGATTCAAGATAAAGAGAAAGAAGTATAGGATTCAGAGCCTCTAAAAAATAAATAATCTTATTTGTGCTAATGATAGGGCTTATTCCGTTTATAGCCTTACTAAATTCTGCCCTGGCAAAAAGCCCATCAACCCTTCCCACAATCTCTAAACAACTCACAAGCTCAGATGAAAAATCAGACACAAAAGCTGTAAGCCTTTTTAGAACCTTTTTTTCCTCCTCCTTTTCCCTATCTGTTAATTCAACTAAATAGTTATTTTCCTCCACGACTGCCAGTGGCTCTATAAAGCATGTAGAGTGGGTGCTGGAATAACCGTGGACAATTCCCTTAATAAAACCTTTCTTATCGGTTCTAATAGAAATAACATAGCGACCATCTCTCACAGAAATAATGTTATCATCGCTAGACTCAAGGCTGCTTAAAATATCATTAAGCCTTTTCTCTATTACCCTTCTTTGGGTTACCCTCTTGGATCTTAGAGAAGAAAGTAATGGGCTTGCCCGATCTGATATTCCTCCATCTTCAGTTACGGATTTACCAATCTCCTTTGCGAGGATGTCACATGTTGGAATATCCTTAACTACATCCCCCAAGGAAGTGTATAACTCCCCTGCCCCACGTATCCAATTTTTTACCTGATTAGATATCTTTAGAAGATTATAAATAGATAAAAGTTCTTTTCCTTCAAGAAAAGTCCCCTTTTTAGAAGCCTTTCGTAACATTGGCCTGAGATCAAACAAGCTCAATAAAGGAACAAATCCTTTAGTACACAGGAGTTCTTTCATCTCTGTGACAAGCCTTTGCTCAGACTCAATAGATTCCAGTTCTTGTAATGGCTTAAGTGAAAGACAATTTGAACGACCTAATGGAGAAGCAGCGTAATGTGATACGATATTGAGTAACCGGTAATATTCGAGTACCCTAAGTGAATTTTCTGTCATGGGGGTTTTATAAGCCTTTGGCTTATTAAAAGGACTAAATTTTTTCTCGTATAAATTCAGCCACCAAGTCCCTGGCCCAGACCTGGGATGCAGTGACTTATTTTTATAGCACCGCCTCTTTAAGATTAAAGGATTAATAGATTATTACAATCATATCGCACCAGGGCGGGCTCAAAGGCACGAAGAAATAATTTTGTCTCTTATTAAAAATGATATTTAAAGAATTATATAATAATCTTGGTGGCTTGGTGTCTTTGTGGCTTAACTATTACGATTTCTCTAACTCAATAATTCTCGAGCTATCCTGTTAACTTCACGGCCATCAGCCCTGCCAGCCATTTTTGCCATAGCTGATTTCATAACACTTCCTAAATCTTTTGGGCCACTGGCCGAAATTTCCTCAATCACCTGAGTTACTATCTCTTTGATATCTTCAGTTGATAACTGGGGCGGCAAATATTCGGATAATATTTTTATCTCCGCCTCCTCTTTCTCTACGAGATCTTGGCGTGAACCCTGGCCAAATTTCTCTATTGCCTCCTTACCTTTTTTTATCTCTGATGATATTACCCCCATAATCTGTTCATCGGTGAGTTCCTGACGTAATGCAACCTGCTTATTTTTGATCGCAGACTTTAGCCCCCTTAATACAGAAAGTTTTTGCTTATCTTGCTCTTTAAGCGCATTTTTTAAATCAATAATAATATCATCATATAAGCTCATTCAGATATTCCTTTTGAGGTTAACTATTAAATGTAAAGCTATATATTAAAATGTCAATAAAAATAACGCAAATTCTTTAATACCTTCCTTTATCAATCATATCAATAGCTTCTTTTAATTTAATCGATCCATCATAAAGTGCCCTTCCTGTTATTATTCCGCTTACTCCATCATTCTCTAATGACAATAAATCCTCTATATCTTTCATTGATGATATTCCACCTGCTGCGATAACTCCTACATTTACACCTTTTGCAAATTCTCTTATGCCATCTATGTTAGGACCGTTTCTCATTCCATCCCTTTGTATATCCGTATAAATAAAGGCTGCAATTCCCATGTCCTCAAACTTTTTTGCCAGATCAATTGCAGTAATACTGGTAGGCTCTGTCCAACCTTCAACAGATACATAGTTATTCCTTGCATCAATAGATACAATAATTTTACCAGGATACCTCTTACATGCCATCGCTACCAAGGGTGAGTTTTTATAGGCAATTGTGCCGATAATAATTTGGCCAATACCCAGATCAATATACTCCTCTATGGTATCTAAATCTCGAATCCCACCACCTAATTCCACTGGCACTGAGACTGTATCGAGTATCTTTTTTATGTCTTTTTTATTGAAAGGTTTCCCATACACAGCCCCATCCAGATCAACAATATGTAATCTCCTTGCGCCTTTCCTTTCCCATTGAAGGGCAATCTCTTCCGGATGATCAGAAAATATGGTCTCCTTATTCATCAAACCCTGCTCTAATCGTACACATTTACCGCCCTTAATATCTACTGCTGGAATAATGAGCATTTACATCCATCCCTTCCTTATATCACCTTAAAAAGAATTAGCTTCCCTGTGTCTGGGTGGCTCCAGGTTCCCACCCTGATGAAATCTTTTGAGCCCTGAGCGCTCATGGATTCAAGGCTTCCCTTGGGCCAATGCCTCTCATCCCAGAGAACGTATTGTATTCCCCTGCCCTTCAGTTTCCCCACGAATGTATCATAACCACTATTAAGGCTATCAACGAGGTCATAGTTTCTCTCAGGACAGGGAGCGCCTCTGTAGCCGAGATTGGCATAAAAGGAAATCCATCTGATGAGGGGTAAAGAGGTCGACACCTTTATCTCTTGCGCATTCCCTTCCCTCTCGGCAATGAATTCCCCGATCTCCTTGAACACGAGCTTATCGGTTTCCCTTGGGTTCAGGCTTTTTGGCAGTGCAAAGGCCAACATCAGCAAACATACGATAGTAATGGCAACATATTCTCTCAATTTAAACTTTGATTGGAGGAAACCAATCGTTCTCTCAAGCCCAAATCCAACAAGGATGAACGAGGGCAAGATAAACAGCGCGAACACTCGGTTAAACATCATCCAGACCTGGAGCAATGTGAAATAGAGCAGGATCAAAGCCGATGCAGAGAGAACAACGAGGTAGAGTATGCGCTGATCTTGCTTTATCTTCGCCCAGATTCCCGCCAAACCGATCATAACTAACAGAAAAAACGGATAAAAATATGCAGTGATAGCATATTTTACAATAGTGCCGAGCGCAACGAGCCATACCATGTTCCGTGTCTTGTGGAAAAAATTATGCACGGTGCTGCCCGGCAGTTGATTCATCAATTCTGATAATTCTGCCCGTAAATTACTATACTGGAAGAGTGGGGCTGATACTCTAGCCTTGATCATATTGATACGGAACGGATCATCACCAGCTATGTTGAAGATAATCGATACGGCTATGCACAATAGTATGGCCGCCGTGATTGGGATGGCGAATAATGATAATCTCTCCGCTTTTCGCTCTTCCCTTGAAAAAATGAGGTAGATAAAGGTTACAGCAATGAGAAGAACTGCCTCAATCCTTGCCCAGGCTGCCATAAGCAGCGAAATGCTGCTTAAGATGAGATAGAGACGGTTTCTCTTGCCAATCTGTGCCGTGAAGAAATAAAGACCAAAGACCAAGAAAAACCAGTATACGGGATCTCGCACCACATCCACGCTTTTGTCCACAAATACGGGAATGAGGGCAAATGCAAGACACGCCGAAAAAACAATCTGCTTTCTGAAAAATTCTCTCAAAAGAAGATAGAGGGGGGCCAACGTGAGCGTGCCAAAGAGAAGCGACACCGACTTCGCCGCAATGACCCAATCCCTTACGACAGCGTATGCGCCCACGATAAAGATGGGGTAATTCGATAAATATCCCATTCCACAGCCGAGAATAGAGTCCCACAGGCCATAGTAGATTGCCCTCGCCTGGTGGATGTACAATACCCCGTCTTGATTAATAACAGCGGTGAACAGAAATGAAAACAACCTGAGGGCAAAGGCCAAACAGAGAACAAAAATAGCGAACTTACCCATCACTCGCTTTTAACCCCCCAGAAAATGGTCAGCCCCAAAAGGCCACATAAGATATTGAACAAGATGTCGTACCAAACAAAATGTCGTAAGGGTAACACCCTCTGGTAAATTTCATCTAAAGCACCAAACGCACCGTTAATCGCTGCTGATCTAAAGTAAACCCTGTTAGAGATTTTGGGAAGGGTCTTAAACCTATTCCAAACCCATGATTCTCTTTTATACCATCTCTGATCTGAAGAACTGATCCTTCTGACAGGGTAAATGTAGGTATCATTTAGTTTTTCTTTTCCTTGATGCTCCTTAAAGGGCTGTATTATTAATATGCTCAAAATGGCATATTCCGTTAAATGCGTTAATTCATAAGGGTTTGGAATAATAAGATAGAATAGAATTGCAGAAATTATTATTCTACCTATTATGAAAACAAAGGAAGGGAATTTTCTTCTTTTGGAAAAAAGACACCGCCTGCTAAAAATAGCAGGAGTGCCCAGATAAATCCTTCACACCTAATACAAAACTAGAAATCAATCCTGCCTGCCACCTGAAAGAAGTATATCGAATCAATAACGGAAGGTATGGTGTTATAAACAGTAGTACCAGAAGATATCCATATAACCCTAACCGTATAGGCCAAAAATATTGTGAATTATGACTCAACAAGTATTAAATTATAAACTTATTAAAATTTCGAAATATTTAGATTTTATCCTGGTTTTAGACTTGTAACGGCGGGTATCTGTCTGATCTTTGAAGGGTGTAATTTTGTCTTTTAATCCTCCTTTTGACTGTCTTTTAATGAATTTTTTATGTATTCGATAAAAAAGGCAAGAAACAAAGATAAAAAAAGCCCCACAACACCAGCCAGTAGAATATTTAATTTTATTTTTGGTTTTACCGGTCTTAACGAGGATATTGGATTTTGAATAATTTTTACTGGTCCTTCTTCTTCGTAAGACAGTCTTAATTTTTCCAACCTTTTTTCAGCTTCAAGGAGCAGATGCTCCTGTTGCAGGAGCGAATCGCTTAATGAACCTCTTAGTAGGATTAATCCACTCAAATCTTTTACCCCAAACCTTTTATTATCTTTTTCTTTATTAATAGCATTATCAATCAATTTAATCTGATTAGATATAGCATCGATCCGAGTCTTAAGGTTATTCTTGCTTTCCTTTTCCAATAAAAAAATTTTCTTAACCGTATCAACCTTTTTTTGATACATCTCAATAATAGCTTTGTTCAAAAACTCAAGAATAGTTTCTCCCATTTTAATATCTGCTACCTCATAGGTAATTCTTATCATATTTGAGCTTTTTGGGTTAGAGGCCTTAAAAGAGAAATTCGGGAAAGTATATGTTTTTAAGTTTTCTTTTAGTTTGTCTCGTAGCTGGCCATTAAACATACCTCCGTTTATATTTGCTGCAATAGTAGAGGGAGAATCTATCACAACAGCTGAGGGAAAATCTATCTTAGCCCTGGTCAACGCAAGAATAGTGGACACTTTATACAGCTTTTGAAGGTTAAAACTCCAAATACCCACCACAGCAGAACAAAAAATAATACCAATAATAATAAAATACCTATATTTCCACACAATCTTAAGGTAATCGATAAGTTCTATTGAATCCTCTTCTTCCATCTCCTTCTCCTGAACTATGTAATCCTTTTTCCTGTCTAAAATGTTACTCCCTTTCATTCGGTGCTTCGTTTTGATACGTAGGAACAAGTTCTTGTAAAAGCGATAAGGTCTGTCCACTGTCCTTATCTTCACTCGCTAAAGATATCATTTTATCGGTTTTTTTTAGATACTTTTTATCGAGTTTCTGGCCAATTTTTGCTGAAAAAATCTTTTCATGACGGGTTTTTGTTGTTCCCTCCTCAGCTGTGAGCAATTCTTCAAAAATCTTTTCCCCTGGCCTTTTTCCAGAGATAACAATAGGAATATCTTTATCCGGTTCCAACCCCGAAAGCCTGATCAATTCCTCTGCCATCTGATAAATGGATACCGGCTCGCCCATATCCAATACAAAAACATCACTACCGTTGCCCATAGCCCCAGCCTGCATTACCAGCTGAACTGACTCAGGTATGGTCATGAAATATCTCTTCATCTCATAATCAGTTATGGTAATTGGGCCACCCTTTTTTATCTGTTCCTGAAAAATAGGTACCACACTTCCTCTACTTCCAAGCACATTGCCAAATCGAACAGAAATAAATGAGGTTGAATTACTGGCCAACCCAAGGATCAGATTTTCCGCAATCCTCTTTGTTTTCCCCATCACACTGGTAGGGTTAACTGCCTTATCTGTAGAGATATTAATAAACCTTTCTACGCCAGATTCGGCTGAGATCTTTGCTAACACCTTTGTTCCATAGATGTTATTTAATATTGCCTCCCTCGGATTTTCCTCCATCAGGGGAACATGTTTATAGGCAGCGGCATGAAATACGATAGTAATATTGTTTTCTCTAAATACCCTTTTAATCTTATGTTCATCCTTTATATCTCCAACGATAGACAGTGCCTGAAGGTTTGGATATCCCGCTTTAATCTCTCTATCTATATTAAAAAGCTCAGTTTCCCCTATATCCAGCATAATAAGTTTTCTCGGATCAAACCTCGCTATTTGTCGACATAGCTCAGAGCCTATTGAACCCCCCGCACCAGTCACTAATACGATATTATTCTTGAGATAAGAAGCAACCTGTTTTAGATCAATCTTTACTGGCTCACGCCCAAGTAGATCCTCAATAGAAATATCCCGGATATCATTGAGGGTAACCTTTCCATTTATCAAATCAGAAAGCCCGGGGAGTACCTTGACATCTTTTATGTTCGCTCCTTTTACATGTTCCATTATCCCCCTGATGTCTTTTGACGTGGCAGAAGGAATGGCAATGATAATCTCTTTAATATCAAACTTTTTTACAACTTTAGGTATATCCTCTCTCACTCCTAATACCTTTGTACCATGTATTAAGGTATGTTTTTCTTTGGATTATCGTCTATGAACCCAACTGGTAAAAAACTGGATCGCTCTGATCTCACCATGTCTCTCACCAGCTGTTCCCCAGCAGAACCAGCCCCTACGATCAATATATCTTTTCTTTTTTTACTGTTTGGGCCTGAATAATAAAGACGGAAAAAGGCCCGCATGCCAGTAATAAAAAACACGGTTAAAAAAAAGTCGATAAAGATAACCGATCTGGGGAAGCCTGAAAAAATTACCCAATCCCGAAAAATTAGGGCGATAAAGGCAATCATGGGAGACGTTATGGCCGAGGCCTTAATGACAGATAAAACTTCCTCAAACGATATGTAGCGGAAGGAGATATGATAGAGATTAAAAATCCAGAACATTAGGATCTTAAAGGGAACAAGTATAAGTGCGATTACAAATATTTGATTAATATATCTTATGGCTATTTCATCAATTGAACCTAATCGGATCAAATAAGCCAAACTAAGTGATAAAAAGAGTAATATGGTATCTATAACAATAGTTAGTAATATTTTATGGGCGCGGACAGAATTGAAAATCCTGTCTAATTTCATTTTCACATTTCTCATATGTTTTATTAATTACCTTGAGCTAGATATATTTCACCTTTTAGTTGTTCATTTAGAATATTTATGCTGGGTTTGCTATTGATATTTCAAAATTAGCATCCATCATTATATAAATCCTTATTTCCTACAACTCAAAATTACCGAGATCACTCTATCTAAATCTTTTTCCGTCATCGCTGTCCCCGACGGCAGGCAGAGACCACGATTAAATAAATCTTCAGCTACTTCACCACCGACAATCCTCGCCTTATACCTCTTTTTGTTTTGTCCTGCTTTTAATCCCTGAACCCCGTCTGCCTTCCGGCGGGCAACCCTGAACCCCGAATTCTTTTGGTGTAATCAGAATCACAGTCAGCCAACGATTTGATCTGCCATAAGGCGCCTCAGGCATAAATTCAATCCCTGGAATACTGCCGAGCTTTTCCTGATAATAAGCAAAAATTCTGCGCTTGGCCTCAACTCGATCATCCAAAACCCTAAGCTGTCCCCTTCCAATCGCCGCCAGGATATTACTTATGCGGTAGTTATAGCCAAAGGTCGAATGTTCATAGTGAGGTGCTGAATCTCGTGCCTGCTGAGATAAAAACCGAGGTTGGTCGATCATTTCCTTATCCTCAGATGCCAACATTCCCCCACCTGAGGTAGTAATAATTTTATTCCCGTTAAATGAAAAAACAGCCGCCTTTGCTCCCACCCCTGCATGCCTATATTCACCAAGCTCATTTTCTCGCGTAAGCGATGACAGTTTTACCTCTGCAAAGTCCGCAGAGGAAAAATTTATATCTGTCTGTGTGTGTCTGCGGCTAATTTGTATTTTGCTCCTAGAGGGGCAATATAGTTGCTCTCAAAGGCCTCCTTTATAAAATTCATCTCTTCTCCACCCATGTGGGGCGGGGAAAGGAATATTCGCTCCAGGTTCTTCATTCTAATCTGTTATCAGTGCTCGAGCCGCATTCAAGAATCTATCAGCAGCTGCAATGGCTTTCTCAGCATCCGTTTGGGGTACATGTATGCTGACGCCATAGTCACCAACGCCTCGCAATTCGAACAGCCAGTTCAAATCCTTACCCAGATTTTTCTCCAGGCGTCCCGTCCTGACGAACAGTTGGTGAATTGAAGCTATTACGCCGCTGTGTTTACCAAATTCCAAGCCATCATTCAGAAGAAGAGCTGTGGCAGCGTAAAATGCTCCGTAGTAAGCGCGTGAAGCGGCGAAATCGAAATAGCCCTCTAACGCCAATTTTCTGGCAGCGGCAATGGATTGCTCTGCCCTCTCCATATTAGCCTCGATTTCTACAGCATGTTTTTCTTTGCTCACAAGGTAAGTCCCTCACGTTTGGCAGTTCGATATAGTCCGATTTGGCCGGCTTCGAATTCGTCCACAGCTGCTGGCTTGGCGGAGATAAGGATATCGGCTTCAAGTTGAACCGGATATAGGATGTCAATAATCTTTCGCAATTCTTGAAAATAATTAAGTGGCTGTGACAGGAGGACAAGTAAATCTATATCGCTTGAGTCATCAGCTTCCCCTCTTGCCATGGAGCCATATAGAATCAGTCCTTGAAATCTCTCTCCATAATGATATTTTATTCTTTTCTCAATTTCTTGGATCAAAGTTCTCATCATTTTCATAACCTTCGCTCCTTTGTTTACCCTGGGAGATTCCGTAGCGACATCATGGCACCGGGGTCTATCAGTTGAATTAGTCTTGCTTATTTAATTAGGTTGTAAGACCATAAATGCGTAGCAATGTCCACCATTCCCAATGTATTGTAACAGGGGGGGGGTGAGACCGGTTATTTCCGGTAACCTCCCCCTTCTTTCGCTTGCATCAAGCTTCCTTTCCAGGATTGATGGGACTATACACCGCGAAGCCCTTAATCCACAAAAACTGGCATCGCATCCTGAAATAGGATGGGGGTAACGCCGCAAATAAACGTAAGTGTTGAAGCAATCACTTCCTCCCCCTGCCCTATTCCCAGCGCCCTGAGCGCAAGGTGTTTACCCCGTGAAATGCCTGCCCCGTGCGATGAGGCATATTTCACAAGGGCATAGCCGCTGTTCCGCTCGAAACAGCCACCGCGTGAGCAATCCCTACCTTTTTAGAAAATTCCTGCTCAAAGGCGTCCACCATAGGCCCAAGAGGGGCGATGTAATTGCTTTCAAAGGCCTCCTGAATAAATTTAAGTCTCCCCACCCATGTGGGGTGGGGAAAGAAAAGTACGTTTAAATTTTGACTTAATTCTACTCATAGTCGTTGATGTTTAGTAGAAGCATTTTCCTGTTGTAGTCTCTCGTGTAACCATATCTTGATTAAGGCCCCCCGATCTACACCGATACTTTCTCTGATGCGATCAATCTCTTTTATAAGTCCTTCTGCTACATCAAGAGTGATGCGTACTTTTTTACCAGGACGGGTAATTCTGGCCTTAGACATGTCAATTAAATCATGTATGTCTTCCCCATTGTCGAATCGACGATCAAAATCCTTAGTATTTTTAACCATTTTTTTGATCATATAATTTTGTCTCCCGTTTTCTGGCGCGTCTTACGGATATTATGCGGATAGTATCTTCACGTTGTGTGAAAATCGCTGTCCACAGCTTATTTTTTACCTTGCCTATCAAAATTGTTCTTTCTTCAATCGGGTATGAAGTCTCAATTTCAACACGATTGCTATCGTTCCATAAATCCTTAGCTGTATCAAAAGCAATACCATGCTTAGTTTTGTTAGAACTACTTTTTTTATCATCCCATTCAAATTGTATGTTTATACTATACATATATTGTTCAAATATGCAACATAATTTACAGTGGAATAGGTTTATTCATTATTTTTTAAGCGTACTTTTTATTTGTACGCAAGATGTTTACCCCGCCTGCCCAATGAAATCTTTACCGAGTGAAATGCGAAGCCTATTTCACTGGGGCCTGCCCTTTAATGAGTGACCCCTCTGTTTTAGTTTAATTCACCTGCCCCATTTTCTCTCCATCTTTTTAATTGATTTTTTTCTATTAAATTATTATATTGATTTAAATGTATACAAATGAATTACATGCTAAAGGAGGCATCTATGGGAAATGCAAATGTAACTGCCCGGTTAGATCCAGAAACAAAGGAAAAGCTGGATCTGCTTGCTAAATCCACAGCTCGTTCCAAGTCTTTTCTCATTTCTGAAGCTGTACGCGCCTATGTGAAAGAACAGGCTTGGCAAATCGATGCAATCAAGGAGGGAATAAAGCAGGCCGATGCAGGCAATTTCGCATCACAGGCCGAGATCGGATCGGCTTTCACAAAATGGGGGGTAAATGTCCAAAAAGATTAGGTGGTTGCGCCTGGCTCTTGCCGACTTAGACGAACTTATGGCCTATATCGCCGAGGACGACCCCGAAGCGGCGACCAAAGTTGCCGGGAAAATTTGGGAAACAACCCGAATGCTTTCAAATCATCCGGCCATAGGAAAACCTGGCCGTATTTTTGGTACCAGGGAGATCGTCGCAACTGGCACATCTTATATTATTCCCTACCGTGTAGTAGGCAATGAGGTACAAATCCTCAGGATCCTGCATGGTGCCAGAAAATGGCCGGAGAACTTATAATTATCTCCGCGCTACCTTGCTAAAGAGAACATCTTTGATTCAGGACGAAAATTCATCCCGCCATAGCCCGCTACCGCTCTTGGTCCATCCCATAATTTCTGTTTATCTCTTACAACCCAAAATCACCGAGACAACTCGATCCAAATCTTTTTCTGTCATTGCAGTTCCAGATGGCAGGCAGAGACCACGATTGAATAAATCCTCTGCCACTTTACCACCGACAATCCTCGCCTTATACCTCTTTTTGTTTTGTCCTGCTTTTAATCCCTGAACCCCGTCTGCCTTCCGGCGGGCAACCCTGAACCCCGAATTCTTTTGGTGTAATCAGAATCACAGTCAGCCAACGATTTGATCTGCCATAAGGCGCCTCAGGCATAAATTCAATCCCTGGAATACTGCCGAGCTTTTCCTGATAATAAGCAAAAATTCTGCGCTTGGCCTCAACTCGATCATCCAAAACCCTAAGCTGTCCCCTTCCAATCGCCGCCAGGATATTACTTATGCGGTAGTTATAGCCAAAGGTCGAATGTTCATAATGAGGGGCCGGATCTCGTGCCTGCTGAGATAAAAACCGAACTTGGTCGATGAGGTCTTCATCATCAGAAACCAACATCCCACCACCAGAAGTGGTAATGATTTTATTTCCATTAAATGAGAAAACAGCCGCTTTCGCTCCCGCACCAGCATGGCGGTCCTTATAGGTCGCTCCAAGAGCCTCGGCTGAATCCGTCACAACCGGTATATCATATTGAGCGCAAATTCCCACAATCCTATCTAAATCCGCACATGAACCATAAATATCAGTAGGCACTACTGCTTTAGGGAGTTTTCTACGTCTTTTACAGGTTTCTATTTCATCCGCTAATAAGTCAGGGTCCATATTCCATGTGGTCTTATCCGAATCAATGAATACAGGCGTTGCATCTTGAAAAAGAATCGGTGTCACGCCACCAATGAATGTGAGTGTTGAGGCAATTACCTCATCACCTGACTCTATGCCGAGTGTGCGTAAGGCCAGATGCATTGCAGCTGTCCCGCTCGACACAGCCACGGCATAAGGAATCCCTACCTTTTCGGCAAATTCGCTCTCAAAGGCATCCACCATAGGACCAAGAGGGGCGATGTAATTGCTTTCAAAGGCCTCCTGAATAAATTCAAGTTCCTTCCCACTCATGTGGGGCGGGGAAAGAAAAATTCGAGATTTTTTTGAATGTTTACTCATATCAGGGTTCAATTTTCTTGATTACTTTAGCTGGTACACCAACAGCAATAACATTATCTGGAATATCATCGATGACCACAGCCCCTGCACCAACAACCACATTTTTTCCAACAACTTTTTTATTTATTATTTTTGCTCCGGTACCCCAAAAATTATCCTCTCCAATTTTAGTCTCCCCAGAGATGTTACATGTCGGCATAAATGATGAGAAATCTCCAATTTCGGTTTCGTGCCCTACAGTACACGAAAGATTCAGTATTACATGTTTCCCTACTGTAATATTAGTTGTAATTATAGTTCCCGCACATATAATACTTCCCTCACCAATGATCAAATAATCTTTATTTCCCATAATAACAGAGGGATGAATTAACACGGGATATGAAATGTTTTTATTGCGGATTTTAGTTAAGATACTTTTTTTAGTTTTTGGTTTTCCGAGAGCTAAAATCAAGAATAGCTGAGAATTCCATCCATTTAATTTATCAATTCCACCTAATACGCGATAGCCATTGATATTTTTTCCCTCAGGTTTTCCATCGTCAAAGAAACCAATAAGTTCCCACTCGTGTGAAACTTCATTGATTTGCTCAATAAGCATAGCAACTTCAAGCCCAAAACCACCCGCACCAAATACAGCAATCTTTTTCAAATTATTATATAATTCAGAATTCGGTATCATCCAAAGCCTTTCAAGCTTCCCCAATCTTTCTAGGATTACTCTCCATGAACTCCTGCATAGTTGCCTGGCCCTGTTGATTAATTCCTTCGCGCTTTAGGATTTTCCATATGGTTAATCCAATGATTTTCAAGTCTAACCAAAGTGACTGATTATCCACATACCAAACATCCAGCTTAAATTTATCTTCCCATGTGATAGCATTACGTCCATTCACCTGAGCCCAGCCGGTAATTCCTGGCTTGACTTCATGGCGACGTCCCTGCTCAGGGGTGTAGCGATCAAGATATTGCATAAGCAACGGTCGGGGGCCGATTATACTCATATCGCCTTTTAAAACATTAACTAATTCGGGTAATTCATCTAGGCTTGTTCTACGTAGAAAAGCACCAAATGGGGTCAATCGCTCTCCGTCAGTCAGCAGATTCCCATTTTTGTCCCGGGCATTAGACATTGTTCTAAATTTATAAATTATAAAAGGTTTGCCATATAATCCAGGGCGTTCCTGACAAAAAAGGACCGGCGAGCCGATTCTCTTTCTCGCCAGAACGGCAATGATCAATAAAATAGGTGTAAGAAGAAAAAGGGCGAAAATACTCAGCGCAAGATCGAAAAGACGCTTCATCAGGTGAACCTTCTATATATTTCCTTACGATGACCTATTCTGACGATTTCTATCGTCACTATATCAGAATACACTGAATAGATTATCGTAACCGTTCACGGAACGTTGAAATTGGAAATTGGAAATTTGGTCTTCATGCTTTTGTGCTGTTGATAAACCCATTCAATTTTGGGCCGAGTTTTTCAACTATTGCTTTGTATTCTGTTGCGCTTGACTCAGATAAAACTTTTCTTCTGATGAGTTTTCGCAACCATGATTTGGTTTCTTCAAGTGAACCTCTTGAATATAGATAGAACTTTTTCCTGTCAGCGGGAGTATACCGACCATATCCTTCGGCTATATTTGCGGCTATACTGTCGGATGATCGTATTATCTGATAGCCCACAGTGTTCTGAACCTTTTTGTTCCACTTATCAAAGTCGTTCCAAACCATATCTGATAACTCTTCCGCCAGTTTGTAAACATCCAACTCGTAAACTCGTTTCATCTCTCCCTAATTTCTACTTTCCAATTTCAAGTTTCAAGCCGTGAACGGCTACAGATTATCCTATAGTCACCGGCCCGAAGGCGATATGTATATTCTATGCCTATCCGGTTAGCACAGGTTCATCTGATTTCGCGGGATTCGTATGTGTCTTCGCGCCTTCGTAAAAGTCCCTGTAGGATAACGACCCCACTCGGGCGGCAATCTTCAGCACGCTAT
>Ga0315549_1000014_pt1 | contig 169129 bp, 155 predicted proteins | sample SalMarSW160200MG_FD_203101 | JGI IMG/M metagenome (GOLD analysis project Ga0315549, IMG submission 203101) | Salt marsh sediment microbial communities from the Plum Island Ecosystem LTER, Massachusetts, United States - Salt Marsh Sediment SW1601-200 ... | reverse complement strand
TATAAAGAATTTTCCTGGCGTCCAGAAAGCCGCTACTTTCCAGATAATTCAGCTCCAGATTAACTGTCCCACAGGCGACAATAGCACAATCCTGAAACGAAGCACGATTTTCCATATCCTCACCTCAACAGATTATTTACCCTATCACGGTCTTAGCTACGGATTCAGCACAATATGTTTTCTGCCTTCTTCTTTATCCTTTTCCTCTGCTATTCTGTCCATGTTGTTATGGATGGCTTCAATCGCAGTAGCTATGGTAGTTGTCCTCACCAGTACACAAACGAATCTGTCAATTAACCTCGGTAGATTAGGACCGAATTTCCTGCCCACAAGAACATCAACCCCTTTCAAAACGGAAGAGGTGGCCCTGGCTTTCTCCGGGTCGCCATGCTTCATGTTTTCATCCCCTGTAAAGCGCGTGTTCTCTCTCTTTTCGGCGAGTTCCTCTTTACCATTGGAGAACTCGTAAACGTAATAATACTGCGCCATGCCTACATGGTCATTGTTGAGATTCTTCCCGTCATCTGTGCCGAAAGCTATTAAAAATTTCATGCTCTACCTCATTTTAACGGGTAATTTTTCTCGCCGGCCAGTATTGGAACTTCGAGCCAGTTCTCCGCAGGCACGAAGGGACAGGTATAAGCTTCGCTATATACACACCACGGATTGTAACCCTGGTTAAAATCCAGAATCCATTTTCCTTCCGCAGTGCGGTCTCTCTCCGGCTCGAGGTCGAGGTAACGACCTGCCCCGTAGGTTTCTTTCCCGGATGTTGCGTCCTTGAAGGGAACAAACAGCATCTCTTCGCTACGGCTGCTCTTATAAGCCTGGAGAGATTGCTCCTTTTCGCCTACCTTGAATCGAAATTCACCCCAGCGAACAAAATCTTGCTCGTTGCCTTTGCTGTAAGCTATTCTCACTGACTGCTTTCCAGAATGCTCATGCAGTTCAAGCTCAAATTTGTAGCTTGGGTCAGGAGGGTAGTATTCCAAACCTTTAAACCGAGGCTTATCTTGCGGCGGTATTGGTGATTGCCATTGTTGGGCAAAGAAGGCATTTTTTGTTTCACGTGCTCTTTCCATATTTGCTTTCCATTGTGAAATTTCCATTCTATCCCCCTTCCAGGTGCATCCCTTGTAGAAATTTTGTCTTTCTTCCTTACTGGCCTGATGCACGTCCTTCTCTAGAGAATTTGACCAGCTTCCAAATAATGCTCTCGCAAAGCACAGTTACGTCATAGGTAGAGAGATAATCAGAGACAGCAGCATCAAATAAGATATCCCCTTGAGCGGGAAACTCCTCATCACCCTGCCACAGGACTATGGTTATAGGCACCCGACTAAAGGCATTAACAGTTACGGCTACATCACCATAAGCAACCATATGGCCGCCTAGTTTACCAGTGGTATCTATTAGCCCGTGAGGCTGTTCGCCAAAGTGTTCCACGAGAGGCTCTATTGCCCGCTTGGAAAATGTCCGGAAATAATTACCCCCTCCTGGAAGTTCCTTGAAAGTAATCAACTTATTGGTGATGGGGGTTCCTTTAGCCGAGAGTAAATAATGCAAAATCAGAACTTTATCTCTTATCGAAACCTCATCTTGGCTATCTGTCAGTAAAATCCCAATATTGGGCATAGCAATCCGGTATGACTGGTTTAGATAATCAATGGCGATTTCCTGCTGAGAACCTTTTACCAGGTATCTAGCACCGCTTTTAAGGCATAGCTGCTCTATGTTCTCAATCTCGGCCAGCTGCTCGCGAGCCAACTTATAGGCTGGCTCGAGGTCATATCCATCGTAACTGCTTTGTGCAGGCAATATCCTGTCCCCCCAATAGCCAAATTAGCAGCACTTCTTGTGCGAGTTATACCTGTTATTCGTCATTCCTGCGTCAAGTCCTTGAAGTAATGATATCAGATGTTAGTTCAATTATTCTCTTCCAGTTCAGCCAGGACCTGGGACAGCTGTTCGTTAGCTTTTTCTACCTCTTCTGCTGCCTGTAGCGCCCCACTGTAAATTGAGTCGCTCTCCATGTTTTTTGCTTTCTCCACCCATTTGGTGAATTTCTCAACGTGCTTTTGGTTATGCTCAACCCAAGAGGTTAAAAGCACTTTAAGCCTTCCCGTTTCATCAGCCGGGAACTTCAAAAGAATATCTTCAACCATTGCCCGAATTGTATCCTCCGGGACCGCGCCGAGGATTTCATCAACCTTCTCGCCATCGTTGAAGTACATCTGCATGGGTATACTCATAATCTGGTATTTCGCTGCTGCGCGCTGGTTTTCATCCACATTAATCATGCAGAATTTAAATCTGCCTTCATACTCCTCGGAGAGTTTTTCGTATATCGGTATAACCATCTTGCAGGGACCGCACCAGGGTGCCCAGAAATCAACCTCTGTGGGAAGGTCTGACCCTAGCACTTCCTCCTCAAAATTTTGGTCTGTGATTTGCACTATCTTGCTCATACTGCCTCCTTTTAATCTATCGTTTTGCATAAGCCCTGAGTATACCTCTTGATAAGTTCGCCTGAGCTACAAACCCTTCCAGTTCTCCTGCTCCATAGCTAAGAAAGCCAGCCGTTCTTCCTGGTTCATCTCCGCTATTCTGACTTCGACTTTCGCACCCAACTTCGTTACCGTCTGGCGCAGGCTGTCCACGAGATAGTCCTTGATTGAAGCGGGGATACCAAGCAACGGAAGGACGAGAGTAAGAGATACCTCATCATCCTTTACAGCTATATCTTTGACCATCCCCAGCTCAACAAGGGTGCGACTGATTTCCGGGTGCATCACCTGCCCTATTGCCTGATGCACATCTTCCTCTGAGATATTCTTAACCATTATGCCTCCCCCTTTGATTTTATACTTTAATCTGTCTGCGGCTGCCTAATACGCTCTGGTCGGTTCTTCAAATCTGCTCCGTATCAACGTAGGAGACGTTACCTAAGCACATATTCGCCTCCAAGTCCTTGCGCCTCTTGCTTACTCCTTGACATATTTAAAGGCAGACATGGCTGCCGCCGCTCCATCCCCAGCTGCGGTTATCACCTGACGAAAAGAGTTATGTCTGACATCCCCGGCGGCAAAGATGCCCGGTGCTGGAGTTCTCATCATTTCATCAGTAACAATGAACCTCGCTTCATCCAGCGTTACTAATTGGGAAAACACTTGGCTATTGGGCTTAAGCCCCACGGCAACAAATATCCCGTCTACCTCAAGGTCTGATGATTGCCCGGTCTTAACATTTCGCAGGCGGAGACTCCTTAATACCCTGTCTCCCACTATCTCGTGCACCACCGTGTTCCAGACCAGCTCAATCTTTGCCTGAGAGAAGGCTTTCTCCTGCAGTGCCTTTGTAGCCCGTAACTGGTCCCGCCGGTGTATAATGTAGACCTTACGGCAATGCTGAGCCAGCTCCAGGGCATCGGTAATAGCAGTATCACCACCACCTACCACCGCTACCTCCCGGTCGCGAAAGAAGAAACCATCACAGGTAGCGCAATAAGAGACGCCGCGCCCTGAAAGACTTTCTTCGCCGGCGACGTCCAGCTTGCGGTACTCGGAGCCAGCAGCAATGATGATTGACTTCGCTTGCATGTTGCCTTCAGTGGTGGAGACTTCATAAGCGTTTTCTGCCCTCACTCCGGTTACCTCGGTTGTGAGAGTTTCCAGTCCATATTTAGTCGCCTGCCGGTGCATAAACTCGCCTAGCTCCGGCCCCGAAATGCCCTCAGGGAACCCCGGGTAGTTTTCCACTAGACTGGCGTTCACTATTTGTCCTCCGAACACGCCCTGTTCCGTTAAGATGCTCTTGAGACCTGCCCGTGCTGCGTACAAGCCGGCAGTAAGCCCGGCAGGCCCGCCACCAATAATGATTACGTCATATTCACTCATTACCCTTGCGGCTGCTTTCAGCCGAACCTCCTTGTATTCTTTGCTTTCTTGCCTGACTTGAGTTTATTATTCCACATCGACTATAGTCAGGGTTATCATTTTAGCGATAATTTTCCACACTGCTCTCACCAACTGCCCCGCTCCTATGAGTACCCTACATCGTCACTATCTTGATTGCCTTCAGTGGACAGGCCCGGACACAGTCGCCACAACCCTGGCAGACAGATGGGTCCATCATAGGTATCTCGTAGGGTGCCTCCTGCTTGAGCAGCTTATGTGAACACGCCAGTACAGCGGCGCAGACACCGCTATCACACTTCTCTGGATGGCATTTCTTATAATCTACTAACGCCATCTTGCCTGGCATAGGTTCCTCTTTATCGGCATTTTAACTATCACTGATTCGGCTTGCGCCGCTCACATCCCCTTCTTCGCCTGACGAGCTTTACAGCTTAAGCACAGGCTCGCCTGAGGAAGAGCTTCTAATCGGGCTGGCTCTATAGGTTGACCACAGATGTCACATAAACCATAGGTTCCCTGGTCAAACTTGTGCAGAGCATGTTCTACCTCTGATAGCTGGTCTCGTACACGCTTCTCTAAGATTAACCCCTTTTCTATCTCGACAATCTCTGTAGCCAGCTCCCCCTCTTCGCCATAGGAACCGCGCTCCCGTCTCTCAGCTACAAGAGCAGTAGTCTTTAGTTCTTCCAGTAAACTCTCCCGCTCAGTCTCCAAACGGCGACGAAGCAGATTAAAATCTGTAGCCATTTCTTCCTCCTGTCTCACCTTCTCCTCGGTTCATGTCCTGGCGTTCCTACAGGCCCCTTGTCTGAGCTCTGTTGGATCTCGTCTAAGCTCCTCAACTCACAGCAGTAACCACATTGCAGGCATTTCTCGTACAATCCGTAAATATCTTTATCTATGAACATATTGCCGCCACACCGCGGGCATCTATTTACTTTACACATCGCCATATATATCACCCCCTTGGACCAGGAGACAGCATCCTGCCGAAAGCATATTTTGACTGTACCTCAATAACACGAAGAGGAACCAAGCCTAATGTTAGCCCCTTTTTGCTTCCTCCAGCTGAGCCTCCAGATCTTCCAGTTGCTGCCACATTGACGGCGGCACGGAGTGGGCCGGCCACCTGGCCTTGAGGTCGGCTATTTTATCCTCAATCTCTCTTACTTTGTCTTCGCTCATTTTATGCCCCTATGGCTCATATGCAGGAGTTTCGCCCGGGTGCAAACTGTGCCATTTCTCGAGCAATTGCTCTTTGCTTTCCTGGTGGTCCGGGTCAGGTATGCAGGCGTCTACCGGGCAAACCTCGGCACACCTCGGAGACTCGAAGTAGCCGACACACTCGGTGCACTTATCGGGATCGATTACGTAGCTGGTCTCTCCCTCAGAGATAGCTTTGTTTTTACACTCAGCCTCACAGGCTCCACAACTTATGCAATCATCTGTAATCTTGTACGCCATTTTCTTTCTTCCTTTACTGTTATTTTACTAAAACGATATGTTATTCTGATAGTCACATTTGCTCATTCCCCTCTGCAGCATCTGCGTCCTTGACCCAAATGCGGTACATATTCTCACCGCTCTCCTCGTAGCATTGAAATCCTCTGGAATCTGCCTCCTCTACCTTTACATTCTCTTTACCTTTCAGTTCTACAAACTGGCTAAGCCAGTTCCTGAAGTGGGCGCCGCCGCCAAAGTAGGCCTTTATCCACCTGTTGCCATTCTCGTCTACTTTCTCCCGAATCATTTCCTCTTCAGCCATTCTTTGGCGAACTGTCTTTCCTTGTTTCACCTCACGATGAGTCACTTCGATCAACCTCATGCTTCCTCATCGTGTTCTTCCGAAACGTTTATCGGTGCCTCACCTCCTGCTGATAGCGCATCTAGCAGGTACCTTAGTGCCCTTTCCTCCTGATAACCCAGCAGCTTCTTTATCATCCGAGAACCTCGAAAAAGGATTATAGAAGGTACAACAGTAATATGGTATTCATCTGATATTTCAGGGACTTTTTCCCTGTCTATCCTGACAAACTTTATTTGCCCCTCGTACCGGTTAGCTAACTCATCAGCAACAAAACATGTTGGAAAACAAGCTCGGCACCAGGAGGTTGTGAAACAAGCAAAAACCGGGAGATCAGAGTTTAGCACCTCTTCATCGAAATTCTGTTCAGTAACCTCTGTCAACATTTTACCTACCATTTTCAATCACCTCCCTTCTCTTTCTCCTCGCAATTCGGACAATATCCCTCGAGGTATAACTCTGCCTTGGTAATCTTGAAGCCGTGTTCCCGTTGCACTGCCTTAATCAACTTATTGAAATACGGGTTCTGAAACTCGATAATTTTGCCGCATCCCTGGCAGAGCAAGTGTTGATGCTGCGGAGATTGCTTAATCTCGTAATAGCAACGAACCTTTCCCAGTCTCCTTTCATCGACCAGCCCCAATTCCTTGAAAAGATTAAGGCTGCGGTATACCGTCGCCGGACCAATAGACTCGTCCCTGGCACGGGCACGCTGGTACAATTCCTTAGCGTCTAAGTGCCCCTCGGAATCCCGAATCAGTTCTAAAAGCAGGCGCCGCTGGGCGGTCTGGAAATGGCCCTGCATTGGGATGGTCTGTTTGTTGGGTTCCTTTTTCATCATTCAGCCTTAACCTTCTTTTATTACTTCTTGCGTTACAAAACTGCGATGGCGCATCAGTAGTGTACCGAAGAAAACAAGTTACTATCTGTGTGAGGCAAAAAGAGAGCCGCCATAAATTCATCCATGAAGGGCAGGTAGTTGGACAGATCAATGTTGGTCGTTTTCTTGGCAATATTTGTTGCCTTCTCAAAGGCGGGGGCGGAAAGAAGAGCCATTCGTGCCCCCATAATAGAGCTATTACCAATGAATTGAATTTTCTTGGTTTCTATATCAGGTAGCAGGCCTATAGCAATGGCTTTGGGAATATTCAAAGAGCTGCCGAAACCGCCGGCGACATATATGGTATTTAGCTGGTCGAAGGTTAGCCCGACGTAATCGATTAGGGACTTCATGGCAGCGAATACCGCCCCCTTGGATTTAATAAGGTTATTGATTTCCGATTCGGAAATAGTTATTGCCTCTCCTGTTTCCGTCTCCTCGGGAAAGGCCAGTATATACCGGGGCTCGTTATCTTCCGCAATTATTCTCCGGTCATTAAGAGATAAGTTGAATTTCCCATCCTGGCCTATTATCCTGTTCCTGGCGAGTTCATAAATAGCGTCAATCAGCCCGGAACCACAGATTCCCCGCGGTTTGGCCTTGCCGATGGTTTCATAAATTACCTGCTCGTCTTTTATTTCTATCTTTTCCATCGCTCCTTTGGTGGCCCGCATCCCCCATTTGCTACCTTCACCCTCAAAGGCCGGGCCAGCCGAGGCAGAACAGCAGACTATCCAGTCATTATTACCAATAGCAATCTCCCCATTAGTGCCTACGTCTACCAAGCACTGTACCTCTTGCTTATCAGCCAGACCACAGGCTAAAGCCCCAGCCACAATGTCACCGCCAACATAGCTGGCCACACTGGGCATTACTTCCAGTATGCCTTGTGGATTAATATCAATGCCTATGTCCCTGGCCATTACCTGGGGATAGATAGTAGCGGTAGGAACGTAAGGCTCCAATCTAATGGAACAGGGCATCAAACCCAGAAGGAAATGGCTCATCGTGGTATTACCAGCAGCAACAATGGAGGTTATATCTTTAGTATCAATACCCTTTTCTCGGGACAAAGCCTGAGTCAGGGTATTAATATTTGATATCACTGCCTCATGAACCGGATCGAGAGAGCCTCGGCTGCAAGCAAAGACCATTCTGGAGATGACATCTTCACCATAACGCGCCTGTCGGTTATGGCTACCCTCTACCCCGATAACCTTACCTGTCTTGAGGTGAACCAATTGAACCACCACAGTAGTGGTGCCAACATCAACAGCCAGACCATAATTCTGGTTTGTTGTATCGCCTCCCTCTATCTGCAGGATTCGACCAATACCATTATGCCTGGCAACAGTGGCCGTGACATGCCATTTATGCTGACGTAACTTAGCTGCCAGATTTTGCAGGCAGGCTAACGATATCTCAAAAGAAGAGTGCCTGGTCTTTTTACTAAGCTCCCGGGTAATACGATCAATATCGGCAATATTATCATCGAGGGTTGGTTCGCGTAGTTCTAGATGTACCTTACTTACTAAAGGTTCAAAGAAAGAAGCCGGATCAGCGGGTCTCTTATAAAGTGAGATGCTCTCCGGCTCACTATAGGTGAGCGGAACTCCTTCAGTAATGATTTTTTCTTTTTCCAGGCGCGACTTAGCGGGAACCACTACTTCCAGGTTATCTTCTACCTTAGTCTGGCAAGCTAATACATAGCCATTTTCTATTTCTTCCTTAGAGAAAAAGCCGATAGTGTTCTTGTCCGCCCTGGCTTTACCGCTGGTCACCTGGAGACGGCACTCACCGCAAAGACCTTCTCCTCCGCACAGACTGTTGATATAAATATCCGCCTTCTCGGCTGCCTCAAGCAGGGTAATTCCCTTGGCTACTTCAACCTCTTTGTCATCCGGTAGAAACCTTACTTTGTATTTGCTCATAACGTTTCCCTATCCAGTCATCTGTCTGCCGGGACAATGCTGAGAGATGACTATCCAGCAGCATTTAGTATTGACCATTGAGATTGAGACTCATTATCATTTTACACCTCTTTATTTCTTTTGTCAAGTGGGAAGGCTAAAGGCCGTCAGTTACACTGGGCCTAACGCAGTTAGAGGCAAATTACATCTGTGTTGGAGGCGTTTGCTTCCAACAAGCTGTTATTAAAGAGAAATACCCGCCCTTAGTCAAAAGTGCGGCAGACTGTGCGCAGGCGATTTGCACTACCTTAACAATTTGAGTGTTTGTGTAATGAAATAGACACTTGACTGTGTCAGTTCTTTAATATTTCGAAGCTCCAATCTCTTCCATCTTCCCTGTAATCATATAGACTACCCGTTCGCAAATGTTGGTAACCCTATCGGCACTACGTTCCAAGTTGTGAGCTACCCATATGAGTCTCGTAGCTCTAGTAATAGTCTTCGGGTCTTCAGCCATAAAGGTAAGTAGCTCACGGAATACCTGGTCATAAAGGTTATCAACCTCGTCATCTTCACTTACAATTTGTTTGGCTGCGTCGGCATCGCGGTTTATCAGGGCATCCAGGCTTCGATGCAGCATGTCATTTACTTTTTCGGCCATGCGGGGTATGTCAATAAGCGGCTTCAGCAGTGGCTCATCACCAATCAGCACCACAATCTTGGCGATACCCTCGGCGTGATCGCCGATTCGCTCTATTTCAGTGATAATGTTCAAGACACCGATAATGGTACGCAGATCGCTCGCCATGGGTTGCTGGGTAGCGATAAGCTGAACGCACTTCTCCTCAATATTAAACCGCTTCCTGTTTATTTTAAGGTCATCAGTTATTATCTCACGTGCCTTTTCTATGTCTCTCTCTTTAAGAGCTTCAATGGAACGACTGGTGGCCTTCTCCACCATGCTGCCCATAGCAAGAACATCGTCCTGAATTTCCCTCAGTTTCTTATGAAAGATTGTCCTTATCTCCATTTTTCGAAACCTCCTACTGGTCTTTAACCAAATCGGCCAGTAATATAATCCTCAGTACGTTTATCCTTAGGGTTAGTAAAGAGCTCAGACGTAGGTCCGTATTCTACCAGGACCCCCGCTCTGTCCTCCTCCATCATAAAGAAGGCAGACATATCGGATACCCGCGCTGCTTGTTGCATATTGTGGGTAACGATAATAATTGTATACTCTTGGGCCAGATTCCTCATCAAGTCCTCGATTTTTAGGGTAGCTACCGGGTCGAGGGCGCTGCAGGGCTCATCCATCAGTATTACTTCTGGCTCTACTGCCAGCACGCGGGCAATGCACAATCGTTGTTGCTGCCCTCCTGAGAGTGAAAGGGCGGATTGTCCAAGTTTGTCTTTGACCTCATCCCACAATGCTGCCTGGTGAAGGCTCCTTTCGATAATCTCTTCAAGCTCTCCAATCTTGTTTCTTCCATGGCGTTTCGGGCCAAAAGCTACGTTCTCAAACACTGACATCGGGAAAGGATTAGGCTTCTGGAAGACCATTCCTACCCTTTTTCTCAACTCGACAACATCAATGGTTGTCTCATAGATTGGTATTCCGTCAAGCTCAACCTGCCCTTCTACTTTAGCTCCAGTGATCAGGTCATTCATACGGTTAAAAAGCCTGATGAAGGATGACTTACCGCAACCAGATGGTCCGATAATCGCGGTAATGGCACGCTCAGGTATCTCCAGACTGATATTTCTCAGTGCCTGGAAGCTTCCGTAATAAAGACTAACCGCTTCTGTTCTAAGTTTTGTCTCGTTTTGACCAACTGCCTTACCGTTTGACAATATAGAATTCATCTTCATGCATTAAGCCTCCGCTGACGGGCTCTCAGTCTAATAATGGTAGCGATAACATTAAAGGATAGGACTACTACCAGTAGAACCAGGGCAACACCCCATACGGTGCTCTTGGGCATACCGGGAACGTGTGCAGCCACCGTATATAGATGATAGGGCAATGCCATGAACTGGTCAAAGGGTGACTGCGGCAATCCCGGAAGAAGGAAAGCTGCTCCGACTACCAGTATCGGCGCCGTTTCTCCGGCAGCGCGGCTCATTGCCAGAACAGCTCCAGTGATAATGCCCGGTAGAGCCTGCGGTAACACCAGGTGTCTGATTGTCTGCCACCTGGTAGCTCCTACTGCTAGGCTGCCTTCTCTGTATTCCCTCGGTACTGCCAGTATTGCTTCCCTTGAGGTAGTCACGGTCATTGCTAGGGCCTGACAGGCTAAAGTGAGGCTAGCCGAAAGCAAAGACATGCCGAAGTGAAAAAGCAGCACAAAGACTCCCAGCCCGAAAAGCCCGTAGACAATGCTGGGTACGCCAGCTAAGTTTATGATAGCCAGGTTGATAGACCGGGTAAACCAGTTTTCTTTAGCATACTCGGTGAGGTAAATCCCCGCCATCACACCCAGAGGCAAGGCAAATACAATTGTACCCAGCATCAGATAGAAAGTGCCCACGATGGCTGGTAAAATACCGCCGGCCTTTCCTGCCTGTGAGGGCGCCTGGCTTAGAAATTCCCAGCTAATAGCGTTGGCACCATTAATAATGATTTGGAGGAAAATGACTAAAACCGGGACGATAACAATAATGGTAGCAATAATGAGCAGACTAAAGGCAGTCCGCTGTGATAACTGACGTTTTGATATTGCTCCAGCTTTCATGATCACCTCGAGAACTTTCTCTTCTGGCGTTCAAGTACCCTGTCGGCAATCAAATTAACCGCTAGGGTGACGACGAACAGAATGAGGCCAATGGCAAATAGTGCTTGATATTGCAGGCCACCACGTACGGCGTTACCAATCCCCGAGGCAATAGCCGCCGTCATGGGCATCATCGGTTCGGTTGGCGAAACGGGTACTGCTAGGGCACCTCCGGCTACCATGAGTACCGTCATTGTCTCACCTATGGCACGTCCCACACCAAGCATAATAGCTGCCGTAACTCCGGATAACGCACCTGGGATAGACACGTGCCTTATGGTTTCCCACTTGGTAGCGCCGAGGGCGTAGGCAGCCTGCCTGAAATCACTTGGTACGGCACGCAGGGCATCCTCGGAGACGCTGATTATTATGGGCAGGCTCATCAGGGATAGCATAACACCAGCGGTAAGGCCGGACAATCCGGTGTTTAGATTGAAAGCGCTCTGAACCAGTGGTGACAAAAGCATTAGTCCAATGAAGCCCATTACCACTGAGGGGATTCCAGCCAGTATCTCGATAATTGGCTTTACTGTCTCTCGCACTTTGGCGGGGGCCACTTCCGCCAAGTATGCGGCACAGGCAACACCAATCGGGACCGAAATGGCAGTAGCAACCAAGGTAACCCAGAGCGTAGCTACGAAGAAGGGCATTATACCAAAGGTGGGCGGTTCAGATACAGGGTACCACTTAGTGCCGAAGAAGAACTCCCAGGGAGGAGTGTCCAGAAAAATCGGCAAGCCCTCCTTCAACAGGAGGGCAATAATACCCAGCAGGACAACTATTGTCAGTACGCCCGCCAGGAAAATCCAGCTCTCAATAAACTTTTCGCCCAGACGCCACCGCCGCTGGAGACCTTTTTTAAGGCTCATAGTGGTGGTGGCCTTGGATGCTTGTTCCAACATATTCTATAGTCCTATTTCAGTGGCACGTAGCCTACCTCAGTTACTTTTGCCTGACCTTCAGATGAGAGGCAGTAGTCAATAAAGTCCTTGAGGATACCGGTTGGTATTCCATTAGTATAATAGAGAAGCGGTCGTGCAACAGGATAAGTTCCATCCAAAGCTGTTTCTATGCTTGGTAAAACACCGGGCGAATCAGCCGTTTTCTTTATCGCGAGGGGCTTGACCTCGCTTGTTAAGTAACCCAGCCCGGGGTAGAAGATAGCATTAGGGTTCCTGGCCACTTCTGAAACGCCTTCCTCGGTAGAAGGCAGCATCAATACTTTAGTTCCATACTCTAGGCTCTTGTCCTCGCTAGATAGTCCCAGCATCTGCACCACGTGCTCTTTAAAGAAAACATGGGTGCCTGAGTTGGTATCGCGTGCAATTGCCACAATGGGAGCATCGTTGCCGCCGACCTCTTTCCAGTTGGTTATCTGGTTAGTGTAGATAGCGGAGAGTTGTACGATAGTCAGTTCAGAGATGGGGTTGGATGGGTTCACCACTACCGATAGCGCATCGGTAGCCACCTGAATCTCGTAGGGCTCCACTCCGTTGGCCTTGGCCTGATCAATCTCCTGTTGCTTGATGGTGCGTGAAGCCTGGCAGATATCGGTGGTGCCATTAATCAAGGCGGCGATGCCGGCCCCTGACCCCGGCCCGCTGACAGCAATGTTGACCTTCGGGTACATCTTCATGAACTCTTCCGCCCAGACCGAAGTCAGCGGCGTCACTGTGTTGGAACCGATGATACTGAAAAAGCCGGAGGGTTCATCACCGGTTGGCGTGGTAGTGCTCTGGCTGCTGCATCCGGTAATGATGACCAGCGCGACTGCAAATATTAAGACCAGCCAGCTCTTCTCAAGTTTGTTAATCCTTATTATCAAACTTAAACCTCCTTCAAACTAAAGTCTATCTACTAATAGATTAGCTGATGAAGTTTAAAGACGGTTTAAGGCTTTGTTAAGAATGTGTTAAATTTTTATCTTGCTATTGAGGGCTTTGTGTGACAGGGAGATTGAAGCTGAAGGTGGAGCCCTTCCCCTCCTCGCTCCGAACTGTGATTTCACCCCCATGAGCTTCCACTATGTGTTTGGCAATTGCTAGTCCCATACCTGAGCCCTGTCCTGCCCGAGATTTGTCGGTTTTATAGAAACGCTCAAATATGCGAGGCAGATCTTTCCCGGTAATACCAATTCCAGTATCGGATATCTCAACAAGCACGGAATCATCAAACATCTCTGTAGCGGTTATGATGCTTCCCCCGTTGCGGTTAAACTTAATAGCATTGTGTATAAGGTTAACGATTACATGCCTGATTCGCTCCTTATCAGCTTGGATAATGGGTAAATCAGAGGTCAGCTTCTTGTTGAAAGACAAGTTCTGTCTTTCTGCTTGTGGCTTAAGCTGAGCGATAACCTCCTCTATAAGCAAATTTATATTTACTTGTTCTAGTTTTAGCTCACCCTTACCGGTTTCAATACGTGAGAGTTCGGTTAGTTCCGCTACCAGTTGTACCAGCCGGTCCACTTCTGTCTCAATCCTGTCCAAGAAGTCACTGGTTGCCGTTTGGTCATTAATTGCGCCACCCTGCAGCGTCTCCACCATTGCTTTTATCCCGGCCAGAGGTGTTCTGAACTCGTGGGATAAATTGCCTACTAACTCCCGACGCATTGTCTGCAGACCTTTAAGTTCGCTGAGATCCTGAACCAGAACCAGCGCTCCACCTTGCCTTTCTTGGTCAACTAGAATAGCGATCGCCCTTAAATATTTGTTCGAGATGCCGAAATCAAATTGGACAATCTGCTCTTGCCCAGTTTCGAGGCATGATTTTAAAACGTCGTTCAACTCGTGCTCACGTATTACCTCTATAAGAGGTTTGTCTTTTGCGTTTTCATCCCTGATTCCGAAAAGCTTCTGAACTGCCTTGTTGGTTAGTACGATATTCCCCTCGATGTCAGTCAATATAACACCGTCCACCATATTATCAAGAATACTCATCAGCTTGGCCTTGTCTTCTGAGATCGTTTCTACCAGTCTTTTCAGGCTTAATGACATCTCATTAAAGGCATTGGCCAGTTGTCCTGACTCATCTTTCGTACCTACAGTGATGCTGTGACCGAATTCACCAGAGGCTATCTTCTGAGATTCCCTAGTGAGTTCCCTGATAGGCCGTGTTGTAGTCCTGGCAATGATCCATGCCGCTAATATAACCAGTATCCCAGTTATTGACATCGCTACGACGATACTTACGATGACGCGATTTACCGAACTTTGTACCTGCGTTAGAGGAAGTGCAACCCTAGATATACCCAGGACTTCGTCTTTTTCACTTATCGGAACAGCCACGTACATCATCTTCTCACCAAGAGTAGTGCTGTAGCGGGTGCTTTCGCCAAGCCCTGACGCAAGTGCATCTTGCACTTCAGGGCGTCTTGCGTGGTTTTCCATAGTCAAAGGATTTTCTTGGGAATCACCAAGGACAGTCCCATCTTTGGCAATGATGGTTACTCGTGCGCCGATTTGATCACCTAGCGTTTTCGCCAGTATGTCCAAATCACTTATTTCATTCTGTTCGCCAAAACTGGGAATGCTGGCTTCAGCAGTAATTATGGCCTCATTTTCTAGTTCGGAACGCAGCTTACTGAGCTCACTGGTCCTGATAGAATTAGTCAGATATATGCCCAGAGCAGTCATACTAACGATTGCAAGTAGAATAAACCAGATAGTTATACGCCATTGAATACTTCGGAACAATTTTAGCCTTCCAGTTTATAACCTGTTCCCCTTACTGTAATCAGGCACTTTGGTTTTTGGGGGTCGGTCTCAACTTTTTGTCTCAACCAGCGTATATGTACGTCCACAGTACGAGTATCACCGGCATAGTCATATCCCCATACTTTCTCTAGAAGCTGCTCGCGATTAAATACGAGTCCTCTATTTCTGACGAGAAAAACCAGCAGGTCAAACTCCTTTGGAGTAAGCTCCAATGCTACTCCTCCGAGCGAAGCCCGATGACGGGCGATATCAATTTCAAGATCATTTATTCTCAACAAAGTCTTCTCTTCTGCCGGTGGCACCTCTCCCATCCTGGTTCGTCGCAGCATGGCCCGCACGCGAGCGAGCAACTCTCTCATACTGAAGGGCTTGGTCATATAATCATCAGCCCCGATTTCAAGCCCGACAATTTTATCGGTTTCTTCGGCTTTAGCGGTCAGCATCAGGATAGGAACAGTCGTCTCATTACGCAAAATGCGGCATACTTCAAAGCCGTTCATTTTGGGCAACATGACATCAAGGATGATGAGATTGGGTTTTTCTTTGCGGGCGGTTTCTACGGCCTCAGCACCGTCAATGGCCGTAGTCACATTATAACCATCTTTTTGAAGATTATACGTTAGTGTGGTTAACAGGTTAGGGTCGTCTTCTACAACTAGAATTGTATTGCCGCTCATTTGAATCCTCACCGCTAGTATAGAGCTAATAACCCAGTTTATCAAAGGCTCTACCAGTTTTTTAAACTGTCTTCTTTCCCTGGGGGAGGGGGCGATAAACGTGCTAGTTCTTGAAATTTCACCTTATGGCTTTTTGTTAAACGCGCTCTTTACGCCCACGTATTCATCCCGATGTTTGTTCGAATGTAACAAAGTAGTAAAAATTCCAGCGTATTAAATTTTACTTTTACAGCTCCCCAGGCTAATCTTGACAAACTCTTTCCCCGGTATTATCATGTGTGAGCATTATTACAGAACTCGTGCTCTGTCGAAAGCAGGAAAGGAGTATGCCATGAAGTTTCTAAATGTTTTCCACTACAGGGATTCCTGGTACGAACTGCCGCCGGAGAAAAAGGCCGAGCTAACACAGGCGCAACTTACCTGGAACATGGAACAGATGAAGGCCGGCAAAGTCAAGGAAATGTACCTTTTCGGGAACGGGCAGGGGGTCATGTGCATCTGGGAGGTTGCATCTTCCGAGGAGGCGATGCGGTCCAGCACGGATTGGCCGCTACAAAACTACATGACCCTCGATATAACTCCCCTGATCGAAATGGATGTCGCCATGAAAGTGCGGCAGGAGATGGCTTCCGCGCGTCGTTAAGCAAGATTAATATGTTGTGTTTTAGGTTGAGTTCTACTCTCTCCCATCTCCACCAGAGAAATAGGCCAATCCTGAATTCAAACTAATATTTTCTATACGTGTACCTAAAATGGTAATCCTACGCACGTCGGTATAATCATGCCATTGTTCATGCAGTGGTTATTTTCACTTAATAGAAAAGGCAAACGGTATCAGATAATCGTACGCATGGCTTGACAAACATCCCGATGTTTAACTACTTGTAGTGGTTTTGATGTAAAAGACTTCGCATTAACCGCGATACGAGAATTTGCACTTCAGATGCCCTACAGCTCGCTGGAGTGTGCTTTACTACCAAGTCAAATTTCATAGTGATTAACCATTACTTCAGTTTATGTCCTCCCTATACGTTGTCGCAGCCCCTGGCCAAGGCTGTACAGCACGGGTATAACCAGCAGTGTCAGTAATGTCGAACTGAACAGTCCACCGATGACAACTATGGCCAGTTCTGCGGACAATACCGTCCCTTCACCGAGCCCCACAGCTATCGGTAACATTGCAATCATTGTCGTTAATGCCGTCATGAGAATCGGTCGCATTCTTGTCCGACCCGACTCCACCAGAGCGTCATAGGTATCCATCCCTTTCTTGCGCAGCTTTTCCACCAGGTCTATCAGTACGATGGCATTGGTCAGGACAATACCTACCAGCATCAATACGCCCATCAGCGCCGAAACTCCCAGTGGTTGTCCGGCCAGGAGCAGGCCTACTAGGGCGCCGATAGATGCCAGTGGCAGGCTTACCATTATAATGATCGGTTTCAGGAATGAGCGGAAGGTAACCGCTATTACCGCATAAGCCAGCAGGATGGCCACGATAATGGCGATAAACATACCAGAAAATGACTCCTGCATCCTCTCCATTACACCACCCATGGTGACCTCTACCCTGTCTGGCAGCGGCAGAGCATCGATTTTCTTCTGTACGGCCCGGTTAACCGACCCCACATCTTCAGCGGTAATAATGCCGGTGACGCTTACTGCCAGCTTCTCGTCGATGCGCTGGATATTCGATTGCTGTTCCCCGAGCGTCACGGTGGCGATATCGCCCAGGGCCACTGATTCGGGCCAGCCGACCCTGAGTCCTTTGGCTGTCTCTACGCTATTCAGGTTCTGGGCTATTCCACTAATATATACGTCGTAGATTTCTCCTTCGATGTTTACCCGGGATATCGTGCTTCCCATTGATATTAACATGAATTCCTGGCTAATCTGCTGCAATGTTTCCGCGGGTAGCCCGGTGGCCATCATTTTCGCCGGGTCTGGAACAATATCTAGCTTAGGCTCCGTATCCGACAGTGCCAAGTCGAGTTCGGCCAATCCGCTCACATCCTGCAGTTTATCGAATAGTAACCGGCCGGTACTGGCTATGTCCTCGTAATTATCACCGCGGATAGAGATATCGAGGCTGGAGCCCATCATGGCACCTGCCATCGGGTCTCCCGTAGTTACGGTGACGGTACCGCCTTCTACTATTCCTTCAAGATTCGAGCGCATATCGGCGGATTGTTGTTCCAGATCGACTTCCCGGTCCAGTGTAACCATGATACTGGCCGTGCTGCCGCTGCCCATTAGGGAGCTGAAACTGCCTATTAGTGAGCTTGAGGTACCGGCGTCCGTCTGGAAGGTTGTAACATCAGGGTTATCGGCAATGACCTGCTCCACGAGCATTGCCGCCCTTTCTATGCTCGCCAGGTCGGCCCCTCGTGGCAACTCGATATCTACCGTTAGCATCTTCTCACTCATCTGCGGCATAAAAGCCGTACCGATGATGGGAACCAGAGAAAAACTGCCAAAGAACAACAACACAGCGATAATCAGCGTCGCCGCCCGGTATTTAAGCGACCACTTTAACACCGGAATATAGGCTCGTTGATACCAGGTATGCTTTTCGTTTACCTCGGCTTTCCGGGAAATGGTGAAGTTGGAGAGCGGCGGTATTACCATCAGCGCCACAATAAGAGAAGCGATTAACGCGATGGTCATGGTAAGGGCGAACGGCATAAACATCTCGCCAACTATCCCACCTACAAAGGCAATCGGGATAAAGATGACAACCGTGGCCAGCGTAGACGAGGTAATGGGTGCGGCCACTTCCCTGACACCGTTAAGAGCGGCTTCCCTGAAAGCTTCACCCTGCTGTATCCTCCGGTATATGACTTCTAGGACTACTATACTATTATCGATAACACGCCCGACGACAATGGCCACGGCACTCAGAGTAAGCAGGTTTATCGTGATGCCTAAAAATCTCATGACCAGGAAGCCGACCAGCAGACTTAGCGGGATTGAGATAGCGGTAACCAGAGAGGCACGGAAAGCCATCAGGAAGAAAAAGACAACAATAACCGCGAGAAGGAAACCTATAATAGCGTTGCGGGTAAGGTCACCGATGCTGGTCTCGATATATTCCGACTGGTCCATTACGGTAATTAGTCGCACATCATTACCCAGGGTCGTTTCTATACTCTCGAGCTCATCTATCACGGCATTAGCTACAGTGACGGTGTTGGCCTCGGCTTCCTTCATCACACTGACCATAACACTTGTTTGACCATTGGTGCGGCTAACCGCCGTCCCCGATGGCAGGCCAAGGTTCACCTCACCTATATCACTCAATTTTAAGGTATCGGTTTCAAGGGTTGCGTTTTCCAACTTGTTCAGGGAGCCATATTCCTGGCTGGCAATGATAGCAGCTACCTGAGACATGGATACACCGGCTGCATTCATCTCCTCAGCGTCGAGGTTTACCAGGGCTTGTTTGTTGCTGCCCCCGTCAACACCGACATGATAAACACCCTCGATGGTCTCTAACCTGGGTATGATTTCGGTAACAGCTATCTCCTCCAGTTGGCTGGGTAGCATGTCTCCGGTAAGGCTAACCATAACCACCGGCATCATATTCATATCTATTGCGTAAAGCTGGGGATTTTCTTTCAACTGGGGCATGGTTGCCGGCAGCTCTCGTATCTCAGGTGGCAGGTCAAGTTTGGCAAGGTTTTTCCTTATCGTGCTATTTACCTTATCCATATCGGTGCCGTATTCAAACATAGCGAGCGTAAAGGTGGAACCTTCCGCGGCTGTCGAGATAAGTTGATCCAATCCGTTCATTCCTGAGATGGCGCTCTCGATATATATAGTGACATCATTCATCACCTTTTCTGGTTTCGCCTGAGGGTATACGGTGATAACACTTGTCACCGGTAGTTCGATATTCGGTATCAATTCCATTTGAAGAGTTAATGTAGACCATATGGATGCCCCGGTAATCAGTGCCACGATGAGAAATGTCAACCATCGTTTCTTCATAGCGATTTTAGTTAACCAGCTCATAAGCGTAGTACTCCTTGGGATTTATTGGCCGAAACCAGGGGCGGGGTTTACGGGGATTCGTCTTCGCTGGATTTTAGTACTTCCTCGACACCACTCAGCATCTTGTTGGCATGGGCCAGCATCTCGGCAATAGAGTCAGCCTTGACGATAAACAAGCCTCCTCCCATTGGGGCGCCGAATACCATGACCTTGGTGGAAGGCGACAGGTTCAGGTCTTTCCGCGCCTCGGCAGGGAGGACTACCTGGCCCCGTTCACCGAGGGTGGTGGCGCCGTAAAACTTGGGGATGGCTTCTCCCATTACATGCTGATGCATCATAATTCCCTCCTGGATTTTCCTGAAAATATGTATGATAAGTATGAAATATCATACGTATGACATAATATCATACATTATAATAGGTGTCAATAGAACAATTGTTAAGTACTTTCCTCCTATCATTCTCTTGATACAGATTCTGAAAACGGAATCAAATATTTATACGCATCATTGGACAAACATCCCGATGTTCGTGCATTGGTAGCCAAGGTTGGATTCGAACCGCCGACCAAGGGCTTATAAGGGCCGCTGCCGAAACCTGCATATCTTCACCAACCTCTTTCATCCTAGGAAAGCGAAAATTGACAAAAGTATAGATATGGGTATAATTGACTTGCCTGAGTAAACAACTGAATATGTCTGGTAGTGTGGTGAGGCGTTCCAGGGGTAATAATAGGGACATCAGTAATCGTTAATGAATAGCGGTGGCTGATGCCCTTTTTATTTAGTTGTCAGAAAGGAGATGATATGTCAATAGAGCTGTTTGAACCATTTTCAATTGGTAAAATGGAGCTGAGAAATCGCATCGTCAGGTCAGCGACATGGGATGCCACCGCCGATGCCTCCGGGGCAGTTACCGATGCTTCGGTGGCTTTTTACGATACGCTTGGGCAAGGTGGACTTGGTCTGATTGTAACTGGCTTTGCCTTTGTTTCATCACACGGACAGTCTGTCCCGGCACAGTACGGTGCCCATAATGATGATATGATACCGGGGCTACGCAGACTGGTGCAGGCAGTCCACGAGGGTGGTGCTAAGATTGCACTACAGATTGCCCATGCCGGCATCAACTCTCCCTATCTGGGTGCAACAGGCGTTGTGCTTATGGCTGTATCTGCAATACCAGAATTGGACACGCCCCATCGGGAGATGACTGGCGAGGAAATAGAGAGTATTATTGATGATTTCGTAGCAGCGGCAGTGCGAGGTAGGGAGGCTGGGTTTGATGCTATTCAGCTTCACGCGGCTCATGGTTATCTGATGAGCCAGTTCCTATCACCTCGATTCAATCACCGCACGGATGAATGGGGAGGTAGCGCTGAAAACAGGAGGATATTTCACCTCGAAATCATACGTAAGGTGCGCCAGGCAATCGGTGCTGACTTCCCGCTCATGGTAAAGCTCGGTGTCGAGGATGACAAGGAAGGAGGCCTCACCTAGTCACCCGCTGGCAGGTAGGAAATACACAGCCAGCCAAGTGCATTTCATGCAATAGCTGTGCAAATATTGTAGCCAGCGGTAGCCCGTTGAAATGTGGCCAAGAAAATGAAACTAAAAATCCCAATTAGATAGTATTGGATGGTAATCTTTTTATTTAATACTATAATAGCTCGTTTTACCCCCCCCGTTCCATAAACTCCACCCGCGTCGTCTATACCGGCAACAACTACTGCACAGCCTTCCTCCGAGAACTTGAGGAAGATGCCCTTGGCCATACCGGAGGCGACCCCAGTTACGATTGCCGTTTTGTTTTCCAGGTATATGTTTCTCATTTCCCATAGTTTGAGGCTATATGCTCAAGGCCACTCTGGCCCCTTCCTCAATGGCGTCCATGGCCTTTCTCGGTTCCACTGAATCCCCGATGACAAAGAGTTCCCTTATTTTCCCCTCCAGCCGGTCCTTTAAACCCTTCTCTGATTTGGTGCCCATCGCCAGTACTACTGTATCAAAGCCATCTATCCTGCTGCTGCCCTTTGGGCTAGCAGCCACAACTCCGCCTTCCACAAACTCCATAACCGTATTTTCCGTGTAAACCTGCACGCCGTATTCCTCCAGCCGTTGTTTGAGAAAATACCCCACTGAGGGCGGGATATCAATGGCGATCTCCGGCTGCATTTCAATAATAGTTACGCTGTGCAGATGCTCCCCCAGGAAATCGGACACTTCACATCCCACCTGCCCTCCGCCGATTACCAGCACCTTTTTGCCAGCCTGTTTTCTTCCCTCCAGTATCTCCCATGCCGTGGTAACCTCGCCCCTGTATACCCCCGGGATATTGGGTATCAGGGGCGTGCTGCCGCTGGCGATGATGACCGCATCCGGCTTTTCCTCAGCAATACTGTCTACCGTGGCCTCCCTTCCCAATTTGAAATGCACGCCGTATTTACGGCACATGTGGACAAAGTACTGGATTGCTCTGGCAATATCCTGCTTGAAGGGTGGGATTGCCGCTATTCTGAACTGGCCGCCGAGCACCGGCTCTTTTTCATACAGGATGACCTGGTGTCCCCGTGCCGCAGAGATCCAGGCCACTTCCAGCCCAGCCGGCCCGCCGCCCACAACGACTATCTTTTTGGCTCTGGCTACAGGCCTGATCTGCAGCTCGCCTTCCCTGCCGCAAAACGGGTTTACCAGGCAGGTTATGCCCAGTTTTGATAAAGGCTTATCCGGCAGGGGGAAGGAGCGCGTGCAGCCCTGCAGGCAGGCAATGCAGGGGCAGATATCGTCAAGTTGCCCGGTGGCTGCCTTCAGCGGTAGTTCGGGGTCGGCCAGCGATGACCTGCCCCAGGCTATCAGGTCTGCCTTGCCACTGAGGATGGCATGTTCTGCCAGCAGCGGGTTGTTGATCCTGCCGACCGCTATTACAGGTACGGATACCGCTTTCTTGACCTCCTGGCTGTACGGCAGAACAAAGCCGGGAGCCACGGCCGCCGGCGGGATGATGTACTCGGAGCTTGCAGAAACGCCCACAGATACGTCTATGATGTCGATTCCTTCCTTTTCCAGCATGCGCGCGATAACGCAGGTCTCCTCGATGTTGCGTCCCCCGGGTACCCTTTCCTCACCGCTGATGCGGAAAAGGAGCGGAAAATCAAAGCCAACTTTATGCTGTATATTCCTTATTATTTCTAGGGGAAATTTCATCCTGTTGTGAAGGCTGCCGCCAAACCCGTCTGTGCGCTTGTTAGAATAGGTGGACATAAACTGGGCGATAAGGTATCCGTGCGCGCCGTGTATCTCGACGGCATCGAACCCCGCCTTCCGTGCGCGCAAGGCCGCATCGCCGAATTTTTCTATAATTTTATATATTTCTGCGGAGGTTAATTCTCTGGGCATTTCCCTGTCCAGAGGGCAGGGGATGGGAGAAGGGGCCACCGGCTGCGCCCCCTCCAGAACAGCCCGCGTTGTCTGCCTTCCCGTATGGCTTAGCTGTATGGCTATTTTGGCGCCATGTTTATGTACGGTGGCTGTCAACTGTGCCAGGCCCTTTATATATTTATCTTCCCAGAGTACGGGATGGCAAGGCCCCACCCTGCCGCAGGGGTCTATCGCCGTGAATTCGACAATCAGCAATCCCCATCCCCCTTTAGCTCTAGCCGTCCAATAATCAATCAGCGCCTGGCTTACCATCCCATCTTCGGTTGCCAGGTTTGTTGCCATCGGCGGCACCACAAAACGGTTTTCCAGCCGCAGGGAGCCGGCCTTCAATGGTGTAAACAGCGTCTCAAATAGTTGCATATGATCTTATTATAACTGGAAACCATCTAGCGTAAGAAGCAATGATTTCGTTGGGTTGCGCCTGATGTAAAGGCCGTTGCGGTGGCTCTCTGCCGATGCCCATTCCGCCGCCCGTGATAATGGCAACCCTATCATCTAGACGCATAAAAAATCCGCTACTCGTTAAAATACAGATATAATATCTATTAAAGTTAGCCCAGGAAGGCGCGCCTCACCGAGTCATCTGACATCAGCTCTTTGATGTCGCCCTCCAGCACTACCCTGCCCACCTCGATGACATAGCATTTCCGTGCCACCCTGGTCACCAGGCCTGCGTTTTGTTCCACCAGCAGGACGTTGATGCCGCTTTTATTGATGTTATTGATGGTGTCGGCAAGGTCATCTATGACGATGGGGGCCAGCCCCAGTGAAGGCTCATCCATCATCAGTAGCCTGGGCTTTGCCATCAGGGCGCGGCCGATGGCCAGCATCTGCTGTTCGCCTCCGCTCAGGCTGCCCGCTCTCTGGCTGAGTCTCTCCTTAAGCCTGGGGAAGAGGCGGAAAACGGCCTCCAGGTCTGACTCTATGCCCTTCTTGTCCTTGCGTAAATATGCCCCCAGCTTTAAATTGGAGAGCACGCTCATATAAGGGAAAAGCTTCCTCCCTTCCGGCACATAGGCTATGCCCAGGTTCACAATCCTGTCCACAGCCATGCCGTTAATTTTTGTCCCTGAGAATTCAATTTCGCCCGAATGCAGCGGCACCAGACCGGATATGGCTTTTAAAATGGTGCTCTTTCCGGCTCCGTTAGCGCCGATAACGCTGATAACGCTGCCTTCATCCTGCGACAGGCTGATATCCGTCACTGCCACGGCCGTGCCGTAGTACACCGATACATTGCTCAGTTTAAGCAGCATGTTCCCCCGCTCCCAGGTATGCGTTGATTACTTCAGGATTGACCTTGATTTCATCTGGTGAGCCTTCGGCGATCTTCCTGCCGAAGTTCAGAACGACGATTCTCTGGCACAGGCTCATGGCCGCCCTCATGTTGTGCTCTATCAGCAGAATGGCCAGTCCGCTCTGCCACAGCTTTGTTATCAATCCCATGGTCTCGTCCACTTCTACAGCGTTCATGCCAGTTAAGGGTTCGTCCAGCATTAAAAGCTTTGGGTCAGAAGCTAAAGCTATGGCAATGCCAAGGATTCTTTTATGCCCGTGGGCCAGCGACCCTGCGGTCAAATCTGCCATGTTCTGCATTCCCACCAGCTCCAGTAATTCCTTTGCCCTCTGCAGGATAAGACGCTCCTTGCGCCTGCCACCTGGTGTTCGTAGTACGGTTTCCCAGAAGCTGACCCCGGGCTTGAGGTGGCAGGCCAGCACCACGTTGTCCAGCACCGTAAAGTCCATGAAGATATTGTCTGTCTGAAAGGTGCGCACGATGCCCCTGGCGGCTATGTGGTGCGGGCTTCTAGCCGTAATGTTCCTGCCCTCGAATACTACCTTGCCTCTTGTGGGGTGGATGAACCCTGTTACAAGGTTGAAAAAGGTGGTTTTTCCCGCGCCGTTGGGCCCGATCAGCCCCAGCAATTCACCGGGCTGTATGCTCATATCCACCTGGTTAACTGCCGCCAGGCCGCCGAATTGTTTGCTTAATCCCTCTATCTGTAGCATCAGCTTTTTCTCTTCAGTCGCCTCCGGGTAAAATTCTTAAATCTCTGAGGCAGGCCCACCAGTCCCTCCGGCATGAGAAAGATCACCGTCATCAGTATGGCGGCGAAGAAAAACGGCATAAAGGCCTTCAAAGGCCGTGCGATCTCCGGCAGCAGGGTCAGGATCAACGCTCCGATAATCGGCCCGACGAATTTTTCTGTTCCCCCGACTATCAGGTATATGAGAATATAAATCGTAAAGAGAAATCCGAATACGGATGGTGTCAGGGCAGAGATATACTGGCTGTAGAATCCACCCATCAGGCCAGCGAAAAAACAGCCGATGCTGAATGCCATGACTTTATAGATAGTAGTATTGATGCCGACGCTTTGCGAAAGTGAGTCTGTTTGCTGGATGCCGCGGAAAGTCAGACCGATACGCGAGTGTTCGATAACCCACAGGATCGCCAGGGAAGCCAGCATCAGCGCCAAGGCCAGGTAATAGAAAGACATCTTGGAGGAGAAAGTTATATTTAGTATCCCCGGGATGATCAGCGGGTCGGGGCGCGGGATATTGTAGATGCCAGTGTTGCCTTCCGTCAGGCTGCGCCATTGTTGCGCCACCAGCATCACGATTTCTACAAAGAAAATTGTCACCATGGAGAAATAGATGCCCTTCAGTCTGGTGAAGGGAAACCCAACCAGGCAGGCAGCGGCTGCGGTCAGTACTGCGCCGGCCAGCAGGGCCAGCCAGCTTGAAATCCCCAGTTTAATCACCAGCAGGGTTGCCGTATAGGCGCCGATGGTTATCATGCCCCCGTGCGCCAGGGACAATTGGCCTGACAGGTTGATCAGGCGCAGGCTGCTCGTCAGCACGATATTCATCATGACCAGTATCAGCACATGCAGTATATACGGGCCCGTGAGTAACAGGGGTATCAGCAATATGATGAGGAATATGATGCCGTAGGTTGACAGTCTGGTGGCAGTTTGCTTATTCATGGCCCCATATTCCTTGCGGGCGGAAGATCAGAATAAAGATGATGATGATGAATCCGATGAGGCCGGCCACATAGGTCGTTGTAACCACCGGCATTATGCCATCGATGAGGCCGATGATCAGCCCGCCCAGTATGGCCCCGGGTATGCTACCCAGGCCGCCTAAAATAATCACGGCAATCCCCTTCATCAGGGCAAAGCTGCCCATGGTGGGGCTTACGCTGAACAGCGCGCCCACCAGCGCTCCGGCAATTCCCGCCATCGCACAGCCCAGGAACATAGCTATGGCGGATATGCGGTCGATATTGATGCCCTGCAAAGCCGCCCCCTCTCTCTCCTGGGAGATGGCCAGCATGGCCTGCCCCGTCCTGGTTAACCTGATGAATAAGAACAGCCCTATGACCAGGATCACGCCTACAATCACGATCACCAGGCGCTCCCAGGATATGGATATCCCGGCGATATTCAGCACACCCTTGAAGGGACTGATGTAGGATTTGGGAGTGCCGCCGGCGATGGCCAGCACGATGTTTTGTAAAACCAGTATCAGGCCGATGGAAATCACCAGTGCGCGCTCGGGCCTGCCCCTGAAGGGGCGGAAAAACAGTCGCTCAAGCAGTACGCCCAGGCAGCCAGCAAAAATGACGGATATAAAAAACGCCAAATAGAAATTAAGGCCTAGCGAACCGAAAAGGTAATACAGGCCGTAGGCGCCGATCATGTATATCTCGCCGTGGGAGAGTTGCACAATGTTCATGATGCTGAGTACCAGCGTCAGCCCCAGCGCCACCAGGATATAGATTCCGCCTGATGCCAGCCCGTTCAGCAGGCTCTGCGATAAAGTTTCTATGCTCAAGTTGCACCCTTGTTGACTCTAATATGGTCTGGCAGGCCATTGCCTGCATTCAACGCAGCCTTACCACAAGCCGCTGAATGTAGTGCCCCTCCGGGTATCTCTTTCATGCGGTATTTAAGCACGCCTTGCGCTATGGCCCTCACAATCATGGCATGAGGGCGGGTTAAAAGGCTGGCCGCTTTCCCACCCGCCTCTGACCACGCCTGCCTGCATCAAGGCGCGCTCCCAGTATCAGCTTTATCGGACACTCACCCGTGTTTAATTTAGCTTTAAAAATCCCGCTGTACTATTTAAGGTAGTCGAATTCCAGCTTGCCGTTCATGATCCTGGTCAGTGGGACATTTTTCATCTTGATCAAATGGTTGAGCACGCCCACGTCCTCCCCGGCCCAGGCGCCCTCTCCCCAGGCGGTCTTTACTGTTTTCATGCCTTCCAGGGCTTTCATGACCTTGTCCGTATCAAGGCTCTGCGCCTTCTCGATACCCTGTATCATAGGCCATAGCGCCTGCAGCACATTCACATTGTCCATATTCATTGGGGCGCCCGTTGTTTGCTCCACCAGCGGGCGGAACTCTTTAACCAGGTCTGGCATTTTGTCGCTCAGCACGTCCGGGCCTCCACAGAAAATGTCATATGCGTATTCAGGCTTAATCATGCTATTGAGGATATTGATATCGCCGAACATGCACGGGGCAAAGATGGGGCCCTTGAAGCCCTGCTCGCGTGCCGAGTTGATGATGCCTGCACCCCAGGGCAGAATCGAGGTGATGCAGTCAATGGCATCCGGCTTCTGTGCCAGCGCCTTGGTTACTATGGGGTAGAAGTCCGTGGTGGTAACCGCATACGGCTCGTGGAATACTATCTCGTAGCCGCGCTTCTGTATCTCCTTGGGCCCGTAGTCCCGCGCAAAGACGATGCCCGGGTCATCGGGTGGTATGATTGCCACCTTCTTCACCTGGGGGTAATTCTTCTGGAGATAATCATATACAGGGCCGATCTGATAGAAGCTTGCCAGCGCGTCGATATGATAGTAGTTATCCTTGCCGTACACCATGGGGTCGATGCCCATGGCCACCGAGCGTATTACCTTGGCCTCCTCGCAGATCTGTCCTATGGCGATATTGTTTGCCAGGAACATGGGGGCGATTATGAATTTGATCTCTTCCCCGATCAGCTTTGTAGCTGCCGATACTGCGTCCGGCGGCGATGACTTATCATCCTCTGAAACGATCTGTATCAGGTATTGCTGACCGTCAACGTTGATCCCGCCTTTATTGTTAAACAGGTCTTCCACTGGTTTGGCCGCATCCAGCATGGGTTTAAAGGCCGGTGCCATCGGCCCCGTTAGCGAGGTAATCATGCCGATTTTCAGGATTTTGGCTTCACCCGTAGTTGCCTGGCTACAGGCCACTGCCAGCGGTATCATGGTCAGTATGATTGCTATTAAGAGAATACCAAATGTCACTCTGGATTTTTTCATTTCACCCTCCTTTAATATTACTCCATAGATAAATTAAATTTTATTTAAGCTTTGTTCACCTCCTTTGTTTTTTTGGCTCCATCAAATTATTTTTGCCATATATTTATCACTTAAAGGCCATTTCCGCGGGGCCCGTGTGATTAAGAAACGTGCCGGCTTCAGCTTTCCGGCTCCTACTCACTTTATGTACGAGGGCAGCTCGTGCAGATCCATGCGCACGTTTTCCTTCTTGTAGGGAACAGGCGCAACGGTCGCCCGGATCTCTCTTTGCCTGCCACCGGGTGTGCCCCAGACCACCGTAACCTGTGTTCCGGGTCTGGCGTATTCCAGGTCGATGGTGCACAGGGAAATCATCTCGCGGAAATATACGCTGTACCCGCGCGATGTTGCCAGACCGACGAGCTTGCCGTCCTTGACTACCTTGTCCACCCTCATCTGCCCTCTCGGTGACCTGGGCAGGTCCATAAAATCATACAGCTCCTCACCCTTGCGGAACAGCGATGCGTACACATCTATCACGTCGTCGCTGTTCCACACCAGCGTTACGGAGGTGCGTTTGGGGTTGGCCACAATTTTCTCAAGCGCCTTACGCCCGATGAAGCCATGGTCAAACTTGATGCGGTCTGGCCAGCCTAGCTCAACCGGGTCGCGGTAATAGTCACTCACCTTTTGCCCTTCAAAGCTGCCACCCACGCGGAACCCGTAGAGCAGGCTTTGCCCCCAGGCCTGCTTCTCAAGGTATTTCCTATAGCCCTGCATATCATCTTCGAAAATAGCTGGCAGGTAATCAAATCCTGTCGTGGGATAGAAAGCCTCTAGGTGGTTCAACATGGCCACCCGCCCTCCCATCCGGCGGATGCCCCATTCCTTGCCTGCCTCCAGTATGGCGTCGTATATCTCCCGGGCATGCTCGCCCGGCCCCTGCAGTTCAAATCCGATCTCGCCCGCCATCCCCATGCGCACGGCCAGTACATCGTATCTCTTGATGCGGATGCTGCGGAAATGTGCGAAGGGGACATCCCGCAGCACGCTCTCGCCGCACAGCTTCTCCAGGACAAACAGCGCGTTCGGCCCGGACACCTGGTAGTTGGTGGTATTGACAAATTCACCAGTGGCCTCGTATTTGCCGCTCTTCAGCTTGTAGTCTGTCCAAAATGCCGGCGTCCACTGCAAGTGGAGCTCCTCTTTTCCCGTCCTTATACACACACCCTGCGCGATGATTTTGCCGTCCTCATTGCACTGGATGACGTGCTTGAGTTGTCCCACGTCAAACCTGGCAAAGCTATTCACGGAGATTTCTGAGAGTAGCTTTATGGCATCTGGCCCTTTAAGCAGAAGATCGGGAAGCCATGACCAGTCGCCCACGTAGCAGGTCTTTTTCCAGGACATGCTCTCATCGATCCAGTCTGTGTATTCCATTTCGCCCCACACAACGCCGAAATACCCTGCGGGAGGGCTTTTCATCCTTTCCATGATGGCCTTGTCTTCCACTTCCTCGCACCTCTCTTTATTTACAGTAGCTCTCATGCAACAGAGTAAACAGCGCGTAACACATGGCTGAGTTTTATAATGGTTCCTCTATCTGGCTTGGCAGAATAAATAATATGCAATATCCGTGGTATTATGGTTTAGTTATTATAATATTAATATTTTAATTATTCAATAGCCGCCTGTGCACAGCAATCATGGAAATATATACATCAGGATTTATACTACAGTGCGATTATCAGGTATAGTGCCTAAACACATTGGATATCGCAAATTATGGTATATTATGGGTAGTTTCATGCCGCAGGGCATTGGAGGAGCATACTATGTTAGCGCAGGTTGTTCTCACGCCGTCAGAATCCAAGAAACTCATCGCCAAAGCCGTCGCCTCCCTGGAAATCGTCAGACAGGCCGCCGCTGGCGGTATGGTTCTCATGCATCCTTCCAGCAGCACCTATTTCATAGTCGAGGAGTTAACCGGACAGAAGCCTCAAACCAATTACTGGGTCTGCGGTGTGGTGACGCCCCGGGGCATGTGTGTCGAGATGGCCATGCTGGCGAGTGATTATACTCCCCGTAGCCGCAATACCAGCCCGGGGGATTTTCGCGCCTTGTGGACGGTTCAAAATAATAAGCTCATGGGCATGCAGCCGCTTTCCCGCTTGTTAAAGCAAATGACGCCTTCCGATATTTTCATTAAGGGCGTCAATGCCATGGACCCGCAGGGCCATGTCGGCGTATTGATTGGGGACCCCTTGGAAGGCGGCACGCTGGGCATGGTCGTCTCTGCCTGGCGTAAAACGAACTTCAATATGATTTTTCCCGCGGGGTTGGAAAAACTCATCCCCACGCCTGTTGCTGTGGCCGCCAGGGAGGCCAAACAGGCTCTTTATGATTATGGCATGGGTATGCCCACCGGACTTTTCCCCTGCCCAGGTGGCAGGGTGATAAGCGAGATAGATGCCGTCGGGATACTCAGCGGTGCGACTGCCGTGCCCGTTGCTGCCGGTGGACTGGGCGGCGCAGAGGGTGCGGTAACGCTCATAATCAGGGGAACAGCCCGCCAGGTTAAAAAGACCATTGCTTACGTGGAGGCATGCAAGGGCGCCCGGCTACCCGAACTGAGGCTGTCTCACTGCGCTGACTGCCCCGTGCCGCACTGCAGGTTCCCGCGTAAGAATGATAAGTAGTAATGACGAAATGACGGTGCTTGCCTTGAAAATGGCTAACCAGCGCTCTGCCGTGAGTCAACTTCATGGCAAGGTTACTCGCCGGATGTGGCATGGTCTCTGGCCAGAAGTCCCGGAAGATAACGTCCCGATAGCTCATGTCACCAATGGCATACACGTGCCCACCTGGATTGCCGCTGAGCTCGGTAACCTCTTTAAGAAATACCTCGGTGAAGACTGGATAAACAAACACGATGAAACTATATTGTGGGAACGCCTGCGCAGTATTCCCAACATGGAGCACAACCGCGAGTGGGCGCATTGTTGCGGCAGCGTACTCACCCTGATTAAAGAACCGCCGGTGGCGGCGGATATCGGTAAGGCGCGCTTGGACGAGGCAATGGCTACCGGCGCTGAGAAGGTCCTGGCGCTGTGTCCGTGCTGCCAGTTCCAGTTCCGCGTCACCGCCGAGAAGAAGGGGCTTACCCATCGAGACCGTCGACCTGGCTCGCTTCGGCGCCGAAACGATGGGCTATAGGCTCCCCGACCCTAACCCGGAGGTACAGAAGCAGTGGGCTGTCTTCTAAGCGATGATTGCCCTGATGACGCCCGAGGGCTTCGCCGCTCTCATGGGCACGATGTGGGATGAGCTTATTGACGCTATGCCCATCGGCATGGGCAAGATGATGCGCCTCATGGGCAAGATACCAGGTGCCCTTAACCTGATGAAGCCGATGTTTCCCGTACTTTTCCCGCGTCTTCTGCCGATGATGATGCCTAAAGTAATGCCGGTTATGCTGGAGCGAGTTGGCGAACGAATACCCATGCCGGACTATATGCGCAAACAGATGCCGGAGCTGATGCCGAAAGTCATGGATAACCTCATGCCTCACATGATTGGCGATGTCGTCCCACTGATCACTCAGCCGATGATTAACCACCTGCGAGAGCATGATAGTAAACGGTAGCCTGCTGGTCCCAGCGATACTGATATGGATAGGCCGACGTCTGAGTCAAATACACCATTCCCAACGACAAATGTCTCGATAGAAAACCAGACATCCTGGCTACGATTGTATCCCAGCTGAGAATGTACTCGGCATCGGCAGCGCTGTGAGTCAGCTTATACGAAGTATCGGTGGTTATATCGGGAGCAGGTTTACCACAGCCGACAACTCCTGCAACCATTACAGCTATCGCAAAAACCAGTATCATTATCCTTCCAATCAAACGGCGCATGCCTTGACATCTCAAATAATGCGTATATATAATGAGCCAACGTATTTAATATATCTGTGAGTTAACATAATCTATCTATATATACCATGAAAGGAGGTGCTGAATAGTATATACAGTTAACTGCAGCTAATTATGTCTTATTTTGCAGTAATTCTAATAGTATTAAGGAGGGATAAGCAGTGAAGAGATTAATTCTGGTACCATTAGTGATTATACTGGCAGTCGGCCTGATTTTTAGTGGTTGTGCCGAACCGGAACCGGAGCCAGAACCAGAACCCACCCCCACCCCTACCCCGACACCTACCCCGACCCCACCGCCACAAGAGCCGATAGTCCTCAAGATGATTTCCTTTAAACCAGATGTTCCTCCAGACCAGTTCTTTGAGCACGGGTTAATGGACAGGGTCAAGGCCAAGACCAACGGGTTAATTACCATAGAGTGGGTCGGTGGAGCTGAAGCGATACCGCCCCCTGATGCTCCGGCAGCCGTGCAGAGAGGTTCCATGGACATCGTGAGCGCACTTTTCGGGTATATGGACACTTTAGTCCCGGGATGGGAATGTATGGGTAACACGGCGATGAGTATCCCGGAGCTCCGGGCGAGCCCGGTCTGGGACTTTGCTACCAACCTATTCGAGGAAAAGAACATCCATTACATGGGGTCCTCAACTCCCAGCAATCCCCAGAGAATGATGGCCATCTACAGCAAGGAGAAAATCGCGACTCTCGACGACTTCAAGGGAGTGAAGTTCGCGACCCAGGGTCCGGCCTATGTGGCCATGCTTACGGCACTCGGGGCACAGCCGGCGATAATACCCATGCCCGACTACTTTACGGCCATGGAGCGGGGTACGGTTGATGCTTTTCATATAGGGTGTCCGGGCGTAATCAACTGGGGCTGCAAGGAAGTGACCAACTTTATGCTGGATGAGCTACACGGCGACTCTTCTTCGGCATTCCTGATGAACCTTGACGTATGGAACAGCCTTTCCAGAGACCTGCAGGACGCTGTGACTGAGGCAGTGATTGAGAATGAAGTTGAAGGCGCCAAACTCTGGGAGGGTGTCATAGATGGTGTAAAGCAGGAGCTTATGGACGCCGGTGTGGAAATTGTCAAGTTCTCTCCGGAAGACTCTCAGAAGTTCCATGAAATATACATGGAGGCGACCTGGTCCGTTCCCGAGGAGAAGAATCCTGAGCGCGTCGCCCAGTTCAGAGAACTCCTGTATGGAAAATAAAGTCTATCCGTAATCTGATAGAATTGCCAGGCTCTGCGCATGGTGCTGACGAAAATGAGGCGCCATGCGCAGAGTTCAGGTATTGCTCGAAGGAGATGCCGGTCAGGTTTCAAGCGTGAAGATAACAGAGAAAATATGGTCCGCTCTAGACAAGACCATCACCGCCATGATGGTTTTTGGCGCTGCCATAATCATTATTGATATGCTGGCTGTCTCCGTAGATGTTATCCTTAGATACACTCTGGATATTACCTATACGGGACTCTTCGAAATCATGGAATACAGCCTCTTGTGGATGACATTCCTGGCTACCGCCTGGCTGCTGAAAATAAACGGTCACATACGCCTCGACCTGATACTCGATCGCTTGAATCCGAGAAGAAAGGTCATCGCCAATATCGCTACCTCTGTTATCTGTGAAATCCTGATGGGTTTTCTCATCTGGTATTCCGTCAAGCTCACCGTGAACGATTTCATTTACGGCACCTACCTTTCTACCGTATTGCAGCCGATTAAATGGCCTATAGAAATTATTATCGCTATAGGTTATATTCTGCTTTTCATCGTCATGTTAAGAAGGATTATTGAACTCGTGAAAACCTGGCAAAGTCTTTCCTCCGAAAGGTTAAAAAATGCTCCCAGCCCACCCGGAGGTGAAATGTCATGACCTGGCCGCTGGCCATACTGATTATCTTCGGCTGCCTGGTGGTGCTGATGATAACAGGCATGCCGATATTCTTGGCCTTTATGCTCACCTGTGTGGTGGGGGCACTCCTGTTCTGGGGTGGCCTGGCCGGCATGGAACAACTCCTCATGAGTGTCTTCAGCTCTATAACATCGTTTATCTTTTTGCCGGTGCCCTTATTCGTCCTGATGGGCAACGTTATCTTCGAGTCGGGAGTGGGCGGGAATGTGGTGGACGGAGTGGACAAGGTCCTGGGGCGTCTACCGGGAAGGTTGAGTATACTCGCCATCGGCGCCGGAGTGCTGCTGGGGACCATGATTGGCATGAGCGGCGGCAGCATCGCGGTGCTCGGTAAAAGCCTTGCGCCGGACATGAGAGCGCGTGGCTATAAAAAAGAAATGGCGCTGGGCCCGATTGTCGCCAGCGGTACCCTGGCCGTCCTGATTCCTCCCAGTGCCCTGGCCGTCATCATCGGCGCCCTCGGTAAAGTCTCTATTGGTGATTTATTGATAGCCATCATTCCAGCGGGACTAACTCTGGCCATTATGTTTTGTGCCTACATCATCATCAGGTGCAAACTTCAACCATCCCTTGCGCCTGAATATGCGGTATCCCATGTTTCATTATCAGAGAAGGTAAAAATAATCGTCCGCCAGATACTGCCCATTGGTATCGTGATATTCGCGGCCATAGGTGTGATATTCGTGGGCATAGCCACCCCGACGGAGGCGGCTGCCCTCGGCGCCTTAGCCTGCTATCTCCTGGCGGCCGTCTACCGTAAATTTAATTGGCGTGTGTTAAAGGAATCGGCCAAGAGCACCGTCCATATAAGCGTCATGGTCTTGATGATTATGACAGCGTCACTGAGCTTCTCCAGAATCCTGGTTTCCAGCGGGGCCATCGCCGGGCTTGTCAACCTGTCTACAACGCTTGATGTGCCCAGTATCGTCATCGTTATAGCCACGCAAATCGTGGTGATATTCCTGGGCTGCTTCATGGACCCGGCCAGTATCGTTATGATATCTGTGCCTATCTTTTTCCCTATCGTTCAGGCTCTGGGCTTTGACATGTTGTGGTACTCCATATTACTGCTTATAAATATTCAGCTGGGACTTATCACGCCGCCTTTCGGGCTGGACGTCTATACGATGAGAGCTTTGTCCCCGCCGGATGTAAGCCTGGGGGACGTCTTTCGCGGCTCCACGCCTTTCCTGATTATTGGCTTTCTGCTTATGGTCATAATCTTTGTATATCCTCCATTAGTTACATGGCTGCCAAGTGTGGCGGGCTGACATATCGTCAAAATTAAAGGAATTACAGTATATCAGTATATTCGCCCGCTACCATCAGGAAATGGAAGATGGGCCTGTCGATTCTTATGAACTTAATCGGGCAGTGTTTCATCCCCCCGGGGACAAAAATGAGGCAGCTCCTGGTGAGCAGGTATTTCTCATCCTCAAGCCAGAACTCAATCTCTCCGCCCAGGTTGAGGACATCTTTCGTATCTGTCCCGAAGAAACCAATTGTCTCGTCATGCTCGTGCACATGCTGTGGGAATCCGCCTTTGGGGTCGGCGGCTCCCGGCCAGAGCCAGACAGCTTCTACGTAGGGGCTTCCTTTAATGACCCCGTTACCCAGCCACATCATGAAATGTGACCGCTTGGTAGGTTCCCCGGGTTTGCCCCGCCACTCGGGGAGGTCCAGGCCGGGCGCGAAGCTGGTAACGATGTGTTTTTCGTATTTTCTACCTGCCATTAACTCTTATCCTCCTGTCTTTTGGGGGCTTGATTAGTAGCTCTATTTCGCGGGTTACTGCTAACCGGTTATTCCACTTTAAATTGGAGGGGGCGGGCCAAAACTCCGGGCCGGTGGTTTGGTGACCCCTACATTGGGCTCCCAGGAAGCCATCTTCAGCTTAGCGATTCTGTCGCCACGAAGGAAATAGAGGCAGAACATCTTGACGGTTATAAAGTCGCCTGGCTTGAGATGGCCAAACGGGTAAACAGGCCTGTCTTTGGAGGCATGGAAGTCCATATCGATTTCCGCAAAGATATTGTTTTCATTTTGTATCAGGGTCTGAATGCGTATAATTTCACGAACACCGTCATGGGCCCTATTCAGGAACTTGAGAAAGCCCTCCTTGCCCGACGCCAGTACCCCTGTTTTGTCCCCACGTAGCGACATCACCACCAGGTCATCCGTCCAGAACCGGTCCAGCATCGCCTTGTCGTCGCCTGAATTAAACGTCTCAATATAATTGTAGTAGTCAAACATTATACCCTCCGTAATTCGCGGCAATGCTCACGGCTCTATCAAGTCCGCTCGTTAACGAGTTCGGTTAAATCTTTAATACGTTGCTTATCTTTGCCGGGCATTACCTTCTGGAGGTTGTCCTTGCAGTAGGCACAGGCCGTTATTAGCAGATCGGCCCCCGTATCCTCAAACTCCTTTATCCTTTCCCGGGCTGTGTCTTCAGATAGATTGGGGACGTAATTACCCAGCGCCCTGGCGCCGCAGCAGAAGGAGTCCTGCCGGTTTCTTACCATCTCCACCAGCTGAACGCCTTCTAAGGACGCTAAAACCTCTCTAGGGGCGTCATAGATGCCCAACCCCCTCCCCAGGTAGCAGGGGTCATGATAGCTGACCTTTACTTTGCCCGTATTTTTACTCTTCAGCCTGCCATCCTTGAAAGCATCGGCTAGGAGCTGGCTGAAGTGTTGGTTATTGACCGCGCTATAATCGGGGAGGATTTCCGGGTATCTGTTTACAATAAATTCCTGACAGTGAGGATTGATGAAGACAAACTTCTTGTCTTTCAGGGGCTTCATCTTATCCCAGTTGGCTTTGGCCAGCGGCTCCAACTGCTCCCAGAAGCCGAAGTCATAAAGAGTTGAGCCACAGCATCCTTTTTCCGCAAACTGGGAAACCGGGCTTCCAATCTTTTCCAGCAACCTGACGGCAGCTTCGGAGATATCCTCCTGAGACCTGGCGTGTGAACATTCGGCGAAGATAACTGTATCTGCCTTATCGCTTTTTATCTTCTCAGGCAGCTTGAGTTCACTCACCTGCCCGTAGTCTCCCGTTTTCTTAACCTCGTCATATATCTTCTTAGCGGCACCATCGGGGACAAAGCCTCTCTTGACGGCTTCGCTTCTCAGGAGGCGAATGATGTCCAGGATGCCAACATAGGGTGTATGGCAACGTATCAGATTGCAATTACTGTCGCAGACCATACAGCCAGCACAGCTGAAAGCGAAGTCGGCTGTAGATTGGTCAAAGTCTATTCTATTTTCAAGCAGAGCCAGGACGAGGAAAAGGTAGCCTCCACCGCTGAAGGTAAAGGAGGGTTCGCGCCGATATATAGGGCACAGGACGTGGTTCTCAGGCCAGGACCCGTAAGTACACCGGGCATCCCTGAGACAGCGGGATGCTGCAGCTTGGACGTCTTCCAGAGTAGTGGCTAATTTCATAGTTCTCCCTCCTCGAACAGTCCTGAGTCTCTGTTAAGAATGTTATTGGGGTCGAGTGATTTCTTAATACTACGGAGTACTTCCATATAGGTTCCGGCTCGCTCCGAGCCAATCGGCCGTATGGGGACGGCGCGGTACTTTTTCAGCGCCACATCGTACATCTCGTCGAACTTCTTGCTTATTTTCTTCCTCAGTTCGATGTCGGTTGGGTCGGGGAAGCCAGAGATGCGTAAAAGTATGGAACGGCCGAAGTCAAAGGGATGGGAGTAGTAGTTAACCGGATTGATTGCCTTTCCGAAATTCGCAAATTCACTCACGGCGAATTTCTCTATCTCCTTCATATCTTTAGGCTCGGCGAACACATACCAGCCGGCGAACCTTCCTTTACTCCAGTGTACGGATTCACGGTAATGGAAGTCGCCGTACTGTTGCCTGAAGCCAGCCAGGGTTGCGGGAAAGCGTTCTTCAGCCTCTTCGTCGGAGATGACCCTGCCGTGGTATTTTTGGGCTACCTTGGCGCATATTTTCTCGTATACGTCTACTTGCTCGTTATAGCCGGACAGTAAGGAAGAAACTATATTGTAGGGCGTCCCTTCCGGCGGTTTCCTGAAGTCAGACTCCAGTATCTGGGGCATTACGGCTTCCATGTCGGCAGGGGCAAGAGGCCAGGTCAGATACATGTGCCAGTTCCAGATGAAGGTGTGCTCGGGGATATTGTTGTTAACAAGGTCTTTGACATAATCGAGGGCGTCCGAGTAGTTATCGAATCCAGCCAGATGAACCCGGTAAGCCTCATTTACGGGGTGGATTCTGATGGCCGCCTTGGTGACGACGCCCATGGCACCATAGGCGCAGGTATACAGGCCGGCCAGGTCAGGGTAAGGGCCGTATCTCAGGTGGCTTCCGACGCCTTCGAAGTGGGAAGAACCCGTGCTGAAAACAGTCCCGTTGGGGAGGACGACTTCAAGGTCAAGGATTACATTAAGGTACCTGGTGGTAAAACTTTGCGAACCTCTCCCCAGGGCCTGACCAAGGACGGTGCCGGGACCCGGCATCGTGCCGACCGAACACTTAAACCCTGTTCCTCTCAGTGCCGAGGTGAGCTTGTCGAAGCTAACGCCGGGCTCGATAACCGCATATCCGGAGTCGGTATTTATCTCGAGTACCCTGTCTCTGCGTCGCTGGTCTAAAATGATACCACCCTCTGTTGTCCCGAGCATTATCGGGGCGGTACCCACGGAAGTAACGGGGAATTTGTACTTGTTGGCAATCTTCAGGGTCTCAACTATGTCCTCTCTGGTCTCCGGGAAAACCACCAAGCCGGGCTTGCGGAAAGGCCACATGGTATCGAAGCCGTGGCGTACCCTGCCATAAGTTACCAGCGTTATCTCATCGTCCCTTACTTTTTCGGCCCCGATTGCCTCCTTAAGCTCTTGGCAGACGGTCCCCCTTTCACTACTGATTGTTTTTAATGTCATCCCCGATTTCCCTCCTTTGATACGAATTACTGCATATTATGAAAGGCCGTTATCTTGATAAATAGGTGACGGCATTTTCTGCGGCGATACGGCCCGAGTTAAGGGCAAAGCCGACCAGATGGCCGGTAAGGTGGTAGTTATAGCTTTCCGATTCCCAGCAACCGGTAGTGGAGCCGGCGGCAAAAAGTCCCGGAATCGGATTGTCCTCGGTGTCCAGTGCCTCCATATGTTCGTTTATCTTGATGCCGCCGAGTGCATCGCAGATGGAAACGTGCCCTTTTATGGCGTAATAAGGCGGGGTACGCAGCGCGCGAAGGTGTTTGCGATCCTTGACGAAGAGGGAATCGTGACCGCAATCGCAGGCGACGTTATACTCGTCGATGGTCTCCTTGAGCACCGCGGGGTCCGCCCCTATCCATGCGGCGATATCATCCAGAGAGCTGGCTATCTTGAGATTTTCCTCGGTGGCTTCTTTCTTTTTAACCTCCCTCTCCAGCCCGGGTAGCGGAATGCCCGGCGAGGCGAACCCGTGAAGTGTGTGAATGCCGAAGATACCACTCCTGAGCAAGCCCTGCTCTTCCATCATGCGCAGCGTATCACTGTCAAATAGGGAGATGCCGACGCCGTCTGGCTGGAGGGCAAATACGTTCCCGAAAGCGAAGAAGGCCTGGGAGTAAAATTCGTCAACGAATCGCTGGCCTTTCTTGTTCACCCAGATGGTATAGGGCTCCCAGGCAAGTTCGGAAATCCTCACCCGCACTTCTTCGCCGTCATGCCCTTTAGCATCAACCGTCATAAACGGCGACTCCTTGCGCGACAAAAACGGTCCGTGCAGGTTCAGCGCGCCCAGCCCGTCCACGGCAGCCCCGACATCCATGCCCATGGTAATGCCGTCGCCGGTGTTGCCGGATGGACCGTCATAAGAAAAGTTGTCATGGTAGTAAGGGCAGTATTTTCTCAGCATTTCCTTGTTGTTGCCGTATCCACCTGTGGCAATGATAACGCTGCTGGCAGAAACAGTCAATTCCCCATCCTTCGTATCCGCTACGACTCCGGTTACTTTGCCGTCTTTTCCACGCAGGATTTTCTGGCAGCGTGCGCGTGTTATTATTTTCACCCCGAGGCTCTCACAGCCCTTCCGTAGGAGCTTCATCAACTCGGCACCCTGACCTCTAACGATGTAGTGCCTGACCCAGGGTACCTGCCCGGGGAAAAATTGCGCCAGCGCAAATTCCAATCCTTTTTCTTCCAGCCAGTGGATGGTGTCCCCGGACTTATCGATAAAAGCGCGAACAAGCCTGGGGTTAATTCTTGTCCAGTGAGCCCATTCCATGGCTGTCTTAAAAAGGTCATCCCGGCGGGCGTCGACCCCCATTCGTTTTTGCACAGGGCTTTCGGCTGCAAAGATGTCGTGGGCCATGGCGGTACTGCCGCCCGGGGAGCCGGCCTTCTCCAGCACGATGATATTTTTACACCCCTTTTCTGCAGCCGCCAACGCCGCCGCCATACCAGCGCCGCCGCCACCGATAATCACCAGTTCAGCTTTAGGATTTTCAGTTTTTGTTGTCATCCCAGTTTCCTTCTTCTATTAAAAAATAACCGCAATTTTTATTGTGTCAGCAGTATTACCTTAACTTATATCATAAATCATTTATGGTGCGAAACACTATTTCATGTAAGGTAGCGTTGAAAGGTAAATTTTTCTGGTCAAGGTACAAAAATATTATATTGCCAAAACCCCCTTGTCAAATAGCGGAGGCCTTTCCCCTGGCCTGCCCCCAATAATGATACCATCGGAAAAACCTTGATGCTCTTTACGCGGGCTGCTCCTTTAGTTAATTAGTATATCGATGCTTATTTCTACAGGAAAGCGCGTGTGTCCTTTACCAATCTATTCCAAAAAAAGGAACCTTTTATGGTAGTTAATAAAAAGATGTTTTTTTGACATAGGCTAAGATAGTATCTTGTCTCCGTCTAGATGATTTTTCCACCTGCTAGTCCTATACTGTGGTTCAACATACATATTCTCTGCTTAACTGAACTACTTGAGTTGAATAGTATTAGTCATGAAATTCAAAAAAAGAACATATAGAAGCCCGAAGGACCTATTTGCGGACCTGTGCTTCCCAATCAGAAATAGAAAACAACTGAGGGAAGTTAAAAACAAGGGGTTGCTATCACCAGCTTTTCAGGAAAGGCTTATGCTGGCTGTAACCTCAGTCGAGGGTTGCCGTTATTGTTCCTACCTTCATTCAAAACTGGCATTGAAAGGTGGTATTAGCCACGAGGAAATTGGAAAGCTCCTATCAGGAGATGTTGAGGGTTGTCCCGAAGAGGAAGCCTTAGCCGTCCTCTATGCACAGCACTGGGCTGAATCTAACACTCGTCCTGACCCCGAAGCGGTCCAGAAGTTGCAAGAGATATATGGTTACGAAAAGTCGGAAGCCATCCATCTAATGCTTCGAATGATTCGTCTTGGCAATTTACTGGGTAACACCTGGGACTACTTATTATACCGAGTATCGTTCGGGAAATGGCGACGATAGACACAAATTGGCTTAAAGTTAATTCATTGTAACTAATCTTCCGCCGTTATATAACGGCTAGATTCTGATGCGCCATTGGGGTCAAACGTTTTCTTAATTTTCCGTGCCCACAAGTGGTAATTACTGGTACGCGGTCCAAACAGGTCGTGAGCTCTGTCACCCATTACCGTCTGAGGACATCCAAGGGACTTTTCCAGAGAAATTCGCCATGATTCCTGCATAAATTCGAACAAACTCTGCCTTAAAGCCGGGTTGGTAGGATCGAGCAGGAAGAGCTCGTCCATATGCCCCATATGGCCATGCTCATACACCGTGCCCCAGGCGTTATCGGCACCATCATCCATGAGCAACCCTTTTTCTATATACTTCTTCTTGAGCTTGGCTCCTTCTTCAGCTTCATTTACGGCGAATTCCCAGCTGTCACCGGCTCCAAAACTTGGCTGCTGCTCCACCGTGAGACGAAACGTCTCTCTTGAACCAGGGGTAGACCTAACAATGTGCCATATCAGCTTCTTTCGAGTAGTTGGCTCTTCTACTAGCGGCAAAAACTCACCACCCGTTTCCGAAGTGATTCGCCTTAATACCCTCTCCTTGTAGTCAAATTCACGTTGAGAATCAGCACCTATGATAACAAGGATACTTATTCCTTTAGCCAGCGTCTGAGGGCGTATCTCTGAGAATAGCTGAACACCTTCCCTGCCATTTTCGGCCAGGTTCTGCGCTAAAAACCACGGTGAGGTTTTGTCACATACAAGTGCTATTTCACTTTCACCTATCTTGTATCCTGCCTCGGCGAGCTTGTCCCATGAAGGGAGAGTGATATAATGAGCCGTAAATGTTTCCGGAAGCTTTGGTATGTAACCCGGTGACGCTCCCTCAACTTGCGTAACCGCTGGCCCTGGCCAGTGATAAACTTTGGTGGCCGCCTTGGTAAAGACACCCAGACCACCCTGCGGCGTCTTATAGCCTCTCATTATGCCTCTTAAGGATGGGCCGGGTCCATCACCGCAAAACCATCCGGCACCTGACCCCAGTGAGCCTAACCTCAGTATCTCTCCCGTAGGCAGAACCCACTCCACACCCAGAACGTTTCGAGCATTAGAACTAGTGCTTACCGATGTTTTCCCGCAACCCATCAGAGCGGTAAGAGGCAGAGCTGAAGTATTAGAGCCAGCGCTTATGATGTTACAGTTCAAACCCCTCTTCATTAGCTCAGCTTGAAGTTGGGCACAAATAACATAAGGTTCCACCACAGCGTACATCGCCTTCTCGTTAATCTCCAGAATCTTGTTCATCCTTCTGAGGTCTAGTTGAATGGCGCCTTCGCTTTCGGGTGCACTCATGGGGCCCCAGCCCGTGCTTAGTGCCTTAAATTTTATCTTGTGTTTGTTGCATGTCTTGACAATAGCCTGAACATCCTCGGTGCTCCCGGGTAAAAGTATGGCTTCATACCTGAGCGCAAATGGGTTCCCTGTAAAAGCCTTCATTCCAAAGTGCAATGCGTATGCATCCAGTGTTGCGGGCTCTTCCGAGATATTGTCCGTGCCGACAATATCTTCCAGTTCTCGGTAAACGTCCCGTTTTAACGCCATATCAAACCTCCTCTTCAGATTGCCTGCTCTAAAATCTCCACAATATCGTATATTCGGAGCCCATCACCATTTTCCTTAACAGCATCACTGAGGTTCCTTTTACACCAGGGGCACGCCGTGACTATTGCCTCAGCTTCGGTAGTTCTGGCCTCCCTGACTCTTTCTAATGCCGTCCAGATGGCGAAGTCCGGGAAAGCGTCTATGACACCACCACCAGCGCCACAGCACCAGGCACGCTCCTTTATTCTCACCATCTCGACAAGTCTTATGCCGGGAATGCTTTTTAGTATATTCCTGGGAGGCTCGTAGATACCGTGCGTCCCCCGCCTGAATTCCTTAGGTGGTTCATGCAAAATAAATTGTCCGGAGCCTTTCGTTCTCACACCCTCCCACGGTACCCAGGGCTCTCCCATCCTTCCTAGATGGCAGGGGTCATGATAGGTAACCGTCATCGGCACTTGTTTGGTAAGCTTAAGCTTGCCCTCTTTTATCAACCGGTCTAAAAACTCCGTAATATGTAACACTTCCACGTCCAGCTTTTTACCAATCTTGTGGTAGAGAACCTTGAAGGCATGGTAGCAATCAGCGCAAGGAGTCACCAGGATTTTGACCCCCGCTGTCTTCAGCATTTCCATGTTATGCTCCGCGTACTTGGTTAGCTCCCCCTGGTATCCTATCTCGTAAGCGCGCCCGCCACAGCAGGTCTCGTCTTTCCCCATGATGCCAACGTCGACGCCCGCCTTTAAGAGGAGACTTACGGCACTTCTAGCTGCCGGCCATAATTCCTTATCAAAACAATACCTGCATCCAGCATGAAAATAGACTTCTGCTTTCTCCGTGGTGAGGTCTTTTACGTCCAGGCCTTCAGCCCAGTCCCCCCGCTCAGACTTGGAACCGCACATCATGTTATCCTCTTTCCTCAGGCCGTCGATGACAATCATATGGGCCGGTAAAAGCTGACCGTCCCCGACACACTTTATCCTGAACTGATAGAGTGCTTCCAATGGTTCCATGTCCCTGTTGTATTTGCAGGAAACATCGCAGCCTCCGCATATCTGACACTGATAAATCATTTCTACCAGCTTGTCCGTATAGTTGATTCTGCCATCTAACATGGCCAGTGCCATATTCAGCTTGCCACCGGCTGAGTAGCTATGGAAATTATATTTTGATACGCTCGGACAAACTGCGGCAAAGTCGTAGCCGCTTATTACTTCCATCGGGATGAATTTGCACATTGAACATCGGCTACACCCCTCTAAGTCGTCTCGACAATCTTCCAGCGCCAATTTATCCCCTCTCTAGCTCTCGCTCTAAAAGCACAGTTTTCCCGGGTTCATAACATTATTCGGGTCCACAATCCCTTTGATTTTCCTTAAGGCAGCAGTGGTCTCTGCATCTCTCCCATAGACCATATCCACCCATGTACCGTAAGGACGCGAGAAAAAGGCCCCGTTATCCATTAGAGATTGTATGGCTTGGTAGGACAGGTCCTTGAGCTTACCTATTTCTACCGGATTTGCCGGATTAAAAAATAGATTGAATTCACAATGGTAGCTGGTACCCTGCACTATTGGCTGCAGGTAGATACCCATATCAGCTACCGGATAGCCATTTTCTTCCGCAGCTTTGTTCATAACTTTGACGAGCTCCGGAATCCTGTCATAGGTAGCCAGGCAGAAAATGTCATAACATGAGCCTTTAGCTCGAGTCTTCCAGTAAGGTTCCTCTGAGGGCTTTTGAATTATCTTGAGAAATTCTTGCGCCGGGACTCCGTTAAGTTCTCTGAATGGTTCTACTCCCGCCCGTTCGGCTATATCCATCATTTGTTCTATTTGATAACTCACCTTCTCTTCCGGGTAATACTCATAGCCGCTGATGCAGAAGAAAAGGACCCAGGGAGGCAAACTGTTACGCAGTCTCTCATATTCATCCGGCCATTGCCTGGTCAGAATATGAGCTAGGCTAGTATTGTTCAGGACCAAGCACTCATCGGCTAATCTCAGCCTCACCAGCCAGTGGATAAGTTCAAAAAGACCAGGGAGGCTCGGCGAGCCCACCATAAAAGGTTCTTCAAGGTTGGGTATAAGCTCACAACGTATCGTCGCCCAGGTAACAATACCCATCGTCCCTTGTGAGCCTTGAATTACCCGACACCAATCGGCCAGAGGCCCAGCCGGAGACTTTTGCGCACCTCCTGATTTCCATTGTTCTTCCGTTGTGCCTGGTCCGGCGGCCGCTCCCGTTCGGTACAGGTCACCGCTACCAAAAATGACCTCCGTGCAGGCCAGAGGGTCGATTATGTCCCAGTGATATTTGGGCATTATCACAGGCTCTCGTTCCAGCACACTCCCAACGACTGCCTTCCGGCGGCGTGGTAGCAAAGGCATGTTAGGCCTTAACCCCTCTTTTTTCAGCCCGGAACACAATTCGCTGAAGTTTACTCCGGGTTCAATCATGGCTACCCTGTTCTTCCGGTCAACTCTCAGTATCTTCTTCATGTAACTTAAGTCCGTGATAACGGCCCCATCCACACTGGGAACAGAATCACCCCGGAAGTGGGGGGTTCCTGAACTCACCGGTACAAGGGGAGTGTGGGTCTCGTTGGCCCATTTCACTAGCTGCTGGATTTCATCGGTATTATGGGGCTTAACAATAAAAGCAGGCTTGGTTGGGCAAACAAAGCTCTCGTCACTGGATAATTCTTCAAGGCTACGTGTGTCAACTGTTACCTGCTGGCTACCAACAATCTCCGTCAGTTCCTCTTTTTTACCCATATTCTAATGCCTTCTCTATTCTTGGAAGAGCAATTTGGTTATTCTTGTGATGACTGTCTTACTCTACGGGGGCAGGTCATTACTTGCTTTCGGACATAATGTTACATTATATCTTTACGTACCGTCAATAATCCCTTCATTCAGGTCTACCTGTCTCATTTGCCAAGGCCTATATACCCCAAGGTTAGAGGAATAAAAGCGTCTACGCATGTATCTTGACAAAAGGATTTTGAGTACCTTATAGTAACTTTCAAAAGCACGTCGAGATTCATTAACCCTGTGTTAACTCTGACGGCATCGTAAACAAAAAGAACGGAGGGAGGCTGCAATGTATTTAAGGAAACTATTAAGCCTGGAAGACGCTCGAACTGCCGGTGAGACAGCCCTGGCGAAAGCTATGGAGAACCCGGACTGGCCGGTAGCGATTGCTATCGTTGATGCAACAAGTGAGCTTGTCTATTTTGTGAAGATGGACAACTCGTCGCCGCTATATGCCAAAATGGCGATAAATAAAGCCTATACTGTGGTACACTTCGAGATGGATAATATCATGCAATTTTTTAAACCACAGGGACTGGATATCAGTGCTTTCCCGGACCCGAAATTCACACCAATGGGCGGAACAATCATAAGGACATCTGATGGTACTGTGCTCGGTGGCATAGGTGCATCCGGCCGCAGACCAGACATACATAATGTCTCAGACCGGGATATTGAAATGGCCGGGGTTAACGCTATTCCTCTTCCGTAACTATTGCCAGGAAGCTAAACTGCTCCTGTATGCGGCCTGCTGGACTTAATTTGGTCGCCTAAGCTATTGCGTCCGTAGGCTCAAGTACCGGAATCACAAACTCCAGCCCCAATCGTTGCAGTTCTCCTCTCGGCAGAAGGCCTCTTTCGGTGAGTTTCAACACCTGCACGTAATAGTTTCTCTTGGCTTCCTCCCATTCCTCACTTGTCCATACGGAGGTTGTGCCGTATTTATTGGTTACGAGTTCATCAAAAGCCCGCTGTGGTAAAAATGAATGCTTATCCGGGTGAAAGCCCTCCCGCATGCTGAGGCACTGGCTGAAATAGTCGATTCTCTGTGTAATGTCATTTATCTGCTCGATGCTCAGCTCCCAGCCGGCTGCGGCATTAATAAAGGTACGGGCGACTTCCTGGGGGGGGCCCCAGATTTCGAAAAAGGGGAATGAAGCGAACATGCACATGGTGGCTGAATCAAATAAGCCGCTGCCTCCACCGTGGCCGGTGCCGTTAGAAAGTCCGAGGCCATGCTCCTTGCTTCTTGGTTCATACCTGGCTACAGACTGGTTGGCGCTGGAACACCAGGCATACCATCTGGACTCCGGCCCGAAGACATCGATGGCGTGCCACCATCCTTCGGCAAGCGCCGCCGGGGCATGGTCCTCTTTATAAATGATTTTCTTTAAAAGCTCCATCGTGGCATCACGGTCGCCCCATTTTAGGTCGATTCCGCCGAGGTCTGCCCTGGTGATGATACCATGCTCGTATAGGTCCATCGCCCAGGCCATAAGTCCGTGCACATTTTCGGCATCCACGCCCAACTCCTCGACCAGTGAATTTATCTCTTCGACTTCATCGAAACCCATCATGGCGTTACCGCAGAGGCCACAGGTATTGCCGTGTCTTAGCTCGCCGCTGAAGGCACCACGTGGGGTATTCTTGAAGAACGGTTGAAAGCAGGGAGTAGCGCACCCCGGACAGCCATGTGTCCAGACGCGGTAGCTCAGCTCGTGAATATAGCCATCACTTTTATCAGCAACGGGGTCCCATGAAGAATGGCCGTTCTTAAATGAGTCCCCTCCGTAGTTGAGCAGAGCTCTCATGCCATCATTAGCGCCGTACCGGCCCCATTCTGACACCTTCTGAACCATGGTCGCCGGATGCATGGCATATGTTTTCTTTAGCTGCCACACCTTGTTATGGTCGGCATAAGGCAGTGTCCTGGTCCCCTTAATCACTACAGCCTTGAGGTTCTTGGAGCCAAACACGGCCCCGATACCGCCGTTAGAGGCACTGTGCACATTCTCCGAAGTGGCATTGGCAAACCTGACCAGGTTCTCGCCTCCCGGCCCTATGCACAGAGTGCCGAACTCCTGCCCAGTTTCCCGGTACAGCCGCTCCCGGAGGGTATTCTCTGTCTTAACCAGATACTGCCCCCACAGGTCGGAAGCATCCCTGATTTCCACCCTGTCGTTATAGACGAAGAGATATACCGGTTTGCCGGCCTGGCCGCGGATTAAGATACCGGCATTGTAGTTAGTCCTCATAATTTCATCACCAATACAGCCGGAGATACTGGCCTCTCCGGCCCAGCCTGTCAGGGGGGATAGGAAGGAGCAGCTTACTTTGGTACCTACCAGTCCGGTGATTGGACCTACTCCGATGTGGAGTATGTTTTCAGGGCCCAGAGGGTCTGTCCCCTGAGGTACAAGGTCCCAGATTAGCTTATTGCCGAGGCCACAGCCGCCGAGGTATGTCTTCACGTCTTCGGTCACGTCGAGCACCCGGCTTCTCTCCTTCGTTAAGTCCACTTCCAGCAGGTTAAATTTTATTTCAGCCATTTTTGCTATCTCCTTCTATTACAGATTTACGGACGCCAGACAGGATACGCAATACTCTCCCGGGTCAAAGGATACAGTCTTCGGGCAACCATGTCGGCCTTTTCATCGGAGCTTTTTCTGGAGCTATCCCTGAGGGGCCGGATTCGCTCTACACGGTTGTGGTAATAGAGGGCGGTTGTGGGACATATCCTGACGCACTGGGGATTTCTCTCGCCGGTGTTCTCCGTGTCACACAGGTCACAGACAAAGGGTTTATCGGATGCCTCCGGATTAAACCGGATGGCCTCGGTACCGCAGGCATCCTGGCATAATAAGCATCCGGTACACCTGCCCTCATCAACCACCATATGCAGTGTCTTTTCATCGAAATAGATTGCCGGCGGCGATACCGGGCAGGCTTTCTCACACGGTCTTTCCTCCTCCTGGCACTGACTACACGTCACGATAATGGCCTTTGGCAGAGGCAAAAGGAAATTACGCACATAGATCCTGGCAAAGTCCTTATTGATAACACCGAAATGCCGCATGGAACAGGCCTCGGCGCAGAGTCCGCAGCCGATGCATTTCATGACATCGGCATCGATGAAGCCTACTCCCTTTGGCGGTGGGTAAATCTCTCTTCCCCAGACTGGCACCGATGGATGAGCTGTTTCGATATGAGTCTTCAGAATATTACGGGTGTTCAACTCCTGGTCACAGTAGGGACAGGCATATTTGATTATCTCTTTTGTCACTTCGCTACCTCCAGTTTTACTGTATTGTTTACATGGCAGTAATTTATTATTCAGTATCAACTAATAGCGTTAGGTTCGGCTTTTCTAACTGCTAGGAGTACCCGGCCACAAGCTCAATCATCCGGTTGAAAAATTTCCTGCCCGGCAGGCCTCTAGCCTCAACATCACTCACGGCTGAATCCAGGTTTGGTTGTATCAACCGGCGCCATCGTTTGAGTTCCTCTGGAGTAATTTTAATCAATTCACCATTTTGCTCTATGTACTCCAGCGCTTTACGTAAGTGAGCATCGGCATCCAGACCACTCTGGACGGCAAACCAGCAATCAGAACCGGCAGGACCGATTCTCTCTATTATCTCTTGAATGTCAGATGGTAGTCTATTCCAGGAATCCCATTTCATATACGTGCGCATAGGGTGCATGGTTATTGACCGGTTTCCCGCTACCGTACAATAGGGCGCCGCCCCCTCTGCCAATTTAAACATATTTGCCGGGAGTATGCCCAGGACCGTTGCATCCAGCTTCCCCGTTTCTAAGAGGTGGCTGATTTCAAGATAGCCCACATGCAATGGCCTGGCTCCAAGAGCTTCGATAACCCCATCTATCATTGGTAAAGACCTTGTCCTGGCGCCTTTAAAGTCTTCTAAAGCACGTATCGGACCCCAGGCTTTATTTGAAAAGATAGCCATCAATGCGCCGATTCCCAGACCCACTACCTTTACATCACTCAGTTCGTCCCGCAGTTCTGGAAATTCCTCATAAAGCTGACCGACGACCCTGCTACCAACGGTTGAACTGGGGAAAATAAAGGGAATCTGGATGAGATTGAGTAGATGGTAACGGCTACCTACAGCCGGGACATCACGGACTACATCAGCAGCTTTAATCGACCCCGGGTCCTCGCCGATACTTTTCGTGAAACGGACTCTGCCGCCGGTGCGTGTTTCTACCTCGTTCATCCACATGTCCGTAATCTCTACACCGTGCTCATGAATATTATGAAATATGAGTTCTACTGGTTTTTGCTGTGATTCTTTCCTGGCATCGGAATTCATAAATTGACTCTCCTGAGATCGTTTAATAATATCATTCTCGGGCTTGAACCTAGAATGCGGGCAACCACTGCTCCCTTTGATTCCAGCTCCCGCTGGAATAACACCAAGCCATTGCTAAACGTCCTCCTCTCTTTATACTTGCGGTGAATAAGTACTTTAGTGTATTATACACCCCGTTAAGATAGTGAAATGAAATAGTCTATATTTTCCCTGTTCCAACACTCTAGCCGCCAATCTTGGTTATGTGAGGACGGTATATAACTCGAACCGACATACCCTTTATTGCAGTTATAGTCGGGGCGCTTGAAGCAGCTGAGATTTATTTAGTAATCAAGACGAATGTTATCTCTACAAATTATAACATCAAGAAAAACATTATTAACAAATAAAAAAATAATAAAGGAGTGAAGATGTTTAAAGTGAAGGCAACCGTAGTTGGTTTCGACAAGGATGAAGAAAGGCATCCGTGCCACTTCCGCTATAAAATCGGCGATGAAATCATATATGATGGCGAAAAATACATTGGAAGGATATGTCCGTCTATCCTCAGTCCACTTGCCGAAATGGTCAGTACCCTTCATCAATCCGGCGGTCGGCATCGAGAAGGCGAAATGCCTGCTTCTTATTTACCCTTCTTTCACTCTCCCTTCAGCGTGTACGACCCGGAATATAAAAAATATGATGGCATCGGATTCAGGCCGACACCGGAAAGACCGGAACAAAATTATAAGTTCATACCTGATGTAACGGTTTTCGACGAACTGCCGGGAGGCGCGAAACTGCTCGGCGGTCCAGGTACCGGTAAGAGGGAAGTATTAACACTGGTCTGCGGTGACCGGCATACTTTAATGCGGATGGAGCTTCAGGCAATCGACCTGGCTGATAAAGGTGACAGTCTCCCGTATTTCCGAAGGATGATGGCGATACTGGACAAGGTCCAGAAGGAACCAGGAGTGGCCATTGACCAGATACTGCATTTATTTGATGATGATGAAAGGGACAACATATACCCGTCATTGGGTCAGAACATGATATGGACCCTGACCGGTGAACTTGATGTTTTGGACTATATCGACGTTAAAGATGGTAAGGTCATGATAACTGATAAGGGTAAGAAAAAGCTGGGAGAATTTAAGGAGAGTTTAACGCCGGAAGAGAAAGAAGCACTGAGGATGTAGACCGGGGCTTGCATTTATATAGCATCGCGGCTATTCCAACAATGGAGCTAGCCAGCATCCAGGGTCAGCAGCCATCATATCTCCAGTTTCCTCGTAGGCTCTACCTCTGCACCCGGAACATTTAACCGCGTAAGAACAATCCCCGCATTTACCCTTGAGCAATTCTCTCTGTCGCAGTTCGGCTAACACTGGTGAGTTATCCCAAATAGACATTATACTTTGCTCCCTGATATTGCCTAGGTTGACTTGAAGCAGCATACACGGATTCACTTCACCATTGGATAAGACCATTATATAGCCCATGGGCATTCCTGCCGCACAGCCTCTATCATAATAGGGTACTCTCCTTAACAAATCCTTCGGAAAATGCTTGGGCTGAATCTGCTTTTGCTGCAAAAGCAGAGGATAAATTGGACAGCCAGGAACCCTAATCAGAATAGGGCAGTCTTCCTGCGCCTCTGCAAGCCATTCCATAGCCTGTTTCCTCTCGTCAAGGCTCAGGACCTGACCTCTGCATTCTTCCTTGGCTCTGCCAGCCGCTACCAAATCAAAGAACTCAGCAGCATTGGCACCTAAATCCAGTGCCAGACGCAACATATCCTCCAGCTGTGGTAGGCTCTCCTTCCTTATAACCATATTTAACTGGAAAGGCAGTCCAACATTTCTGCACGCCTCTATGCCTTTTAGAGTTTGCTCAAAGGCACCGTTTACGCCCCTGAAAGAATCGTGAGTTCGAGCATCAGCTCCATCAATCGATATAGCAACCGCCATGACTCCCGCATTCAGTAACTCTCCCGCTGATGCTTCGCTAATAAGAGTGGCATTGCTACCGATGGTAGTCCTTATCCCTTTTGAGGAAGCATATTTCAGGACATCCAGCAAGTCATCACGACATAATGGCTCCCCACCATCAATAATCAGAAGGCCTATTCCCCACCTTGATAGCTCATCCATGAGCTTAAATGCTTCTTTAGTTGACAGTTCATCTGGCGCTGCCTGGTCAACCGAATCACTGTAGCAATGTTTACATTTCAGATTACACTTCCTGGTGATGCTGTAAGAAACCATGAATGGCGGTTGTATCTGCATAAAGGAACTCCTCCATTCCAACTACTGACCTATATGGTCAGACTTATCGCTGCTTATATCTTACCTTAGCTAATTCAGGAAAGGCAAGGTATCCAATAAACAATTATCTCAATGTTGACAGGGAACATCTTTTTGTATTATCATTGCGACTAGATGCAATAACGATGAGTTGCGTTGCCATATTAAGAGAAAAATGGTTAAAGCTTACTCCCCAGCGAAGGTTGATTGTGAATATTATACATGATACTGAGGCGCATCTCACCGCCGAGGAAATTATCTCTTACGTTCAGTCCAGAATGCCGGGCGTCCATAAGTCGAACGTCTACCGCACTAAGGACAAGTGAGGAGTCTATATATTTTTTTGCCTATACATTGCAACTAGTTGCATATGCTTCTAAGTGCGGTAAAAAAAGAAGGCGAACCTTGAACGGTATGAGTGAAGAGAAGCCCAGGCAGGACATTGAAGAGGCAATCGCCGCCGGTAACTTAGGTCACCTGCTGAGGATAAGTGGTATGTTCCTGGAAATAGACCATCACAGGGAAGAGGAAATTCAAGGTTCATACGGACAGACGCAAGCATCGTAAGATACATCAGGTCATTTCTTCACTGAGGATGGCTGTATTAAATGACATCGAAAAGGATGGATTTCTTATGACGAGATTTCGTAACTTAATGCCCAGAGTTGCCATTATTATCCTGGCTGTTTCCCTGCTTATGTTACCGGCCTGTAGCCCCGGCGAGACTCCGGATAGCTCAAAAGTCAATTCGTACGCAATAGCCGATTCTACCGGTGACTGGGGCTATCCGTCTCCTTACCTGCGTTACTCCCGCGGGCCCGGTTACACCCGCATGCAGTTCATCTTTGAGACACTAATCTGGAAAAACGCCACTGATTTTGTCCCACAACTGGCTGATAAGTGGGAATATGTCGAAGAAGAAAACGCCTATATATTCGAGCTGCGTAATGATGTCAGGTGGCATGACGGTAAAAAATTCACCGCCGGGGATGTTATTTTTACTGTTGACTATATTAAAACTCACCCGGACCCCTTCGTAACATTGATAGGTCCGAGCGGTATAAAGGAGGCCGCAGCGCTCGATGATTATACCGTGAAACTATACCTGGAGCAGTCTTACGCCCCCTTTTTAAATGACGTAGCGGGCACCATGGTTATCATTCCCAAACATATCTGGGAAGGTGTGGACGACCCGAAGAGCCTCACCGGACCGGAGGCTGTGATTGGCACGGGACCATATACTCTGGCCGACTACAGTAAGGAGCACGGCACCTATCTCTACAAAGCCTATGGTGACTACTATCTGGGCGAACCGGCGGTGAAAGAAATCAAGTTCGTGAAGATAAGCGAGGAAATGATTCCGGCAGCTCTAAAGGAAGGCTCGGTGAACGCCGGGGATATACCGCCGGAGGTCGTTGCTGAAATGGAGGTGGCGGGACTCAGTATTATTACCGCGCCGGTTGCCTGGAATGCCAAGCTGACCATAAATTACCGGAAAGAACCCCTGTCTGATAAAAGGTTCCGTCAGTCCCTCGCTCATGCAATAGACAGGGAAGCGCTGGTACAGATTACCCAGAGAGGCCACGCTATCGCCGGCAGCCCGGGGATGGTGCCGCCGACGAGCGACTGGTATAATCCGGACACGCCACAGTATCAATACAACCCGGAAAAAGCCGCGCAGCTCCTTGAAGAGATGGGTTACAGGTTGGAAGGCGAATATTTTACTAAAGACGGCCGGATATTGGAACTGGAACTGATAGCTTCCTCGACATTCAAGGATGTAGGACAGTTCGTCAAGCAACAGCTGGAGCAAATGGGTATTAAGGTAGACTTCCAGACCCTGGAAGCCAAGACCGTCGATGCCAAAGTTGAAGCCTGGGATTTCGACCTCTCCGTCTATGGTCACGGAGGGCTCTACGAACCTTCTATCCTGAAGAGGGTCATCATGGACGAGGGGTTCAACAGTGCCCGATATACCTCGAATGAAGAGCTTAACCAGCTTCTCGAAGGGCAGCTAAGCGAAATGGACCCGGAGAGGAGAAAAGACCTGGTGTACCGGGTCCAGGCGTTGTACGCCGAAGACCTGCCGGCGCTGACTCTCTACTATCCCAAGTGGTACTGGGCGCATGATGGTAAGGTGAACCTGTACTATACCAGGGACGGTATTGCCAGTGGTGTACCTATCCCCTTAAACAGAATGTCTTTTGTGAAGTAAATCGGGAGGAGAGATGGAACAAACAGACAATAGGGCTGAAAGCAGACCCGAGATGCGCCTCAGAGCTATAGGGATGGTAAGGAGTCCGTTGCAAGAGCCGAGCCTGGTAGCCGGCTCGGGCGATTTAGAGTGGCGTCCGCAAGCAGCAGGAGCAAACGAGAGCCGTAAGGTAATATCCGAGCTTGTCATTGATAGTGACCTCGCCGGTATTACCGATGGAATTGAAGACTTCTCCCACCTTCTGGTACTCTACTGGGCGCATCGTGTTGATGAGGACGTGCGTTCCATAACCAGGGCTCATCCTATGGGGAGGAAGGACTTGCCGCTGGTGGGTATTTTCGCAACCTGTAGCCCGGCGCGTCCCAATCCTGTTTGCGCCATGGTAGTGCGGTTGCTGGAACGTAAAGGAAATATCCTCAAAGTACAGGGGCTGGACGCCATTGACGGCAGCCCGCTGATAGATATTAAACCTTATAATCCCGGCTACTATGCGACTGAAGATGTAAAGGTAGCCGACTGGATGGCACAAATTTATAGGGAGATTGCTCAGGGGAAGTGTTAAACAAGCGTAATCTGATTACATATGGCATTGCCTTCCTGATTATAATAGCGCTGAATTTTCTCATGCCCAGGATGATGCCAGGAGACCCGCTCATGGCCATCTACGGCGATGAGGCACTGGTAGCCATGACCCCGGAATTCAAGGCGCAGCTGGTGGAAGGTTTTGCCCTGGATAAGCCGCTGTGGCAGCAGTTCGGCGCTTACGTATTAGCATTGTTTCAGGGTGATATGGGATATTCATACTATTATAATGCTTCGGTGTTTAACGTAATCATGGGGAGCCTGCCCTGGACACTGCTCGTGGTCGGCTCATCGCTGGTGCTGTCCACGCTTATAGGGATAGTGCTGGGTATAGAATCGGGGTGGCGGCGCGGCTCCAGAACAGACCGCACCATGCTGGCCGGCCTGATGAGCCTCAATGGTTTCCCCGACTTCTTCCTCGGGTTGGTTCTCCTTATCGTTTTTGGTATATTACTGGGAGTAGCTCCGCTATCCGGGGCGCTGACCCCTTACTCCGGCCTGTCCGGATTGACCCTCTTGCTCGATGTGCTCAGGCATATGGCGCTGCCGGTTGCCGCCCTGACCCTGGCGCATCTTGCCGGGGGCTATCTGCTCACTAGGAACACCATGATTACGGTGCTGAAAGCGCCCTTTATGCTCACCGCCAGAGCCAAGGGCCTGTCCCAAAAGGCACTTAAATACCGGCATGCCGGGAGAAACTCAATGCTACCCGTGCTTACGGTGACCGGAATATGGCTGGGCAGGGTGGTTACCGGCGCCCTTTTCGTTGAACTGGTCTTCGCTTATCCCGGCGTGGGTTATCTTACCTACCAGGCGCTGCTCACCCGTGATTATCCCCTGATACAGGGCGTGTTCTTGATAGTAACCATCGCCGTGTTGATAGCTAATTTTGCCGTTGACCTTCTTTATCCGAAGCTGGACCCGAGGGTGAGCTATGCACATTGATGTTAAGAAAGAGATAAAACGGAGTAACATCGGCAGGGCGGGACTCTCGCTCCTGTTGCTGGTAGTTGTCATTGCGGTCTTAGCCCCGTTACTGAGCAGTTATGACCCCGTTCAGCAGTCAGCCGGCTCCCTGCTTTCACCCTCCGGCAGTCACTGGCTGGGTACCAATCACGTCGGCCAGGACATCTGGAGCCAGCTAATTTATGGTGCCCGGACATCACTGCTGGTCGGATTCAGTGTCGGCATCATAAGCCTGCTTCTGGGTATTCTTTTCGGAGTATCGGCAGCCCTCGTCGGCGGGCTTTACGACAAAATAGTGATGAGGATAGTTGATGCCCTGATAGTGATTCCCATGGTGATAGTGGTCATCCTTGTAGCCGCTTACATCAAGCCTGACCTGCCTGTCCTTATCCTGCTGCTTTCGGTCTTAAGCTGGCAGGGTGGTGCCAGGGTTATCCGGGCGCAGACACTCTCGCTAAAAGAAAGCGGCCATGTTAATGTTTCCAGGACATTCGGTGCCAGCCGGCTCTACGTCGCCTGGAGGCATATTATACCCGACCTTGGCCCGATACTGCTGGTGGAGTTTATCTATGGTGTGAGGCGAGCTGTCTTTATAGAAGCCGGGTTGGCTTTCCTCGGGATAGGTGACCCCATGCTGATAAGTTGGGGGATGATGATGCGTGATGCCATGAGCTTCAGCTACCTGAATGTCTGGCAATGGTGGCTCGTACCCGCTGGCGTGGCACTCTCGCTGACGATTATCGGGCTGACCTTTGTCAGCCATGCCGCCGAATCGGTTCTTGACCCCAGATTGAGAGGTGCCGAAGTTGCTTGAAATCAGCGATCTGCACGTAAGCTACGGACAAGATATGGTTCTTAATGGTCTGGACCTCCGTCTTTCAGATGGAGAGTCGCTGGCTGTCATCGGTGAATCGGGCACCGGCAAGACTACCCTGGGGCTAAGTATTATGCGTTTGACCGAGGGTAAAGTCCAGGGCAGCATTCGCTTCGATGAGCATGAACTGCTGAATCTGTCCGAGGGTGAGATGCAGGCGATAAGATGGAACCGGGTTGCCATGGTATTCCAGAATGTGAATAACGTGCTGAATCCGGTCCATTCTATTCTGGAGCAGGTAGCCGAGCCGATGATTGAACACAGGCTGAGGAGAAGAGGAGAAGCCCGTACCAGAGCCGGAGAGCTGCTGGAGAAGTTCGGCCTGCCCCGCGAGCGTTTTTCCGCCTACCCGCACCAGCTCAGCGGCGGTGAGCAGCAGCGGGTTCTGCTGGCTATGGCATTAGCCAATGACCCCGACCTTCTCATCCTGGATGAGCCGCTGTCTTCGCTTGATGTCACCACCAAGGAAGAGCTTGGCGATTTGCTGAGAATGACCGATGGCCGCCACGCCAGGCTGGTGATAAGCCATGACCTGGATACAGCCAGCCGACTTGCCGATAAGCTTGCCGTACTGTACGGCGGCAAAATAGTTGAGATTGGCGCTACCCGGGAGATTTTACAGCGCCCGAGGCATCCTTATACCAGGGCGCTCATCCGTGCCTACCCCAATATGACCACGGTAAAAGACCTCCAGGGAATCAAGGGCAGGATGACCCGCCCGGTAAGCGGCTGCCCGTTCCATCCACGATGCACCCAGGCGATAGATATGTGCTCGGAGATAATACCACAGCTTAACTGGAGCCAGGGACGTGGAATCGCCTGCCACCGCGGCGGTATTGCAACCCTGTTATCTGTCGTCAATCTGTCCAAGTCTTTCGGTTCGCTAAAAGCGGTCGACTCGGTAAATCTAAGTATTGAATCGGGAGAAACGCTGGCGCTCGTCGGGCAGAGCGGCTCGGGGAAGACGACACTGGCGAAAACCGTTATAGGTCTCTATCCTGAATTCGACGGTATCGTGTATCTTGAAAGTGAAGAGGTAACAAGCCGCGGCAAGGCCTTCTATAAAAGGGTTCAGATGATATTCCAGAACCCGGGGGAGTCCCTGAGTCACCGCCTGTCCGTCCTGGAGTCAGTGATGGAACCACTGGAAATTCAGTCAGTAGGAAACAAGGAACAGAGAAGGGGGAAAGCCATCCAGACAATCGGGGAAGTTGAGCTCCCGCAGACCGAGGACTTCCTCGATACCTACCCGCACCACCTGAGCGGCGGAGAACTGCAACGTGTCGCCATCGCCCGAGCGCTGGTTCTTGACCCTGATTTGCTCATTGCCGACGAACCTACCTCTTTCCTCGATGCCAGTATCGGAGCCAAAATTCTTAAGCTACTGCTTAACCTTCAGGAGCACCGGGGATTGAGTATGCTCTATATTACTCACGACATAGCCGCGGCTAGAAAAATAAGCGACAGAATTGCCGTTATGCTGGATGGCAGGATTATCGAAGAGGGTCCTTCAAATATGATAGTGACAGCACCGGAGCAGCCCTATACCAAGCACCTGCTCAGATCAGCTTCTTCACTGGCATTATCCGGTGATGGGGCACTGTCGGACTCGTCTTGACGGGTTTTCACCTCTTACCACCAGTCAGGATTTTTGCCCACAGAGGGTATAATCAATTTTCGTGGCATATTCAGTGATAAGATATTACCGATACGATGGGGGATAATAAGAGAGTGCCTGACCTGGAGGCTGGTAACATGTTACAATGTGGGTGAATATGAAGGACAGTATTTTAAGTGCGCTGGTCAGTATTGTAGGTGAAGACTATGCTTCAAATCGCCCGGAGGAGCTTTACCTTTATTCTCGTGACTCAGGGGTGCGGGAGCCTCGAAGAGCCGACTACGTTGTCATGCCAAAAACGGTTGAAGAGGTGCAAAAGATAGTCCGTCTGGCGAATGAAGAAAAGATATCCATTACCCCAATGGGGGCGGGGCTTACACTGTCCGCCCTGACTGTTCCCGTTAGGGGTGGTATTGTACTGGATACAAAAAGGATGGACGAAATCATCGAGGTAAATGAAACGAGCCGTTACGCAGTGGTCGAAGCGGGTGTCACTCAAGCTTCTTTGGCGGCCTATCTTAATAGTAATTATCCTCATCTACAGCATTCAACGCCTGAAGCGCCACCCACGGCCACTATTGTCGGGAATATTCTTATTCAGGGGCATGGTCATCTTACGCCGAGATACGGGGTTAATTCGCAAATGGTCAATGGCATGGAAGTGGTGCTACCCACCGGGGAAACATGCAAGCTGGGCTCCGGCGCAGTCAGCCAGTACTGGTTTAGCCGGGACCCGCTTCCTGACCTTATGGGCTTATTCCTCGGCTGGTTGGGTACTACCGGCGTTGTTACCAAGCTCTCAATACAACTTTTCCCCAAGATGAATTTTAAGGAGTTATTAATATTCGCCACTGATAATATCGACCTCATTCCGGAGCTCTTATCAGGAATGGCTCAGCTTAATCTGATGGAGAATTGTTTCATCATTTCCCAGGAGAAGCCGGAGTGGGCGCAGCGCGTATTCTTTGTGATTCCCGTCTCCGGGCACTCTGAGGAGGAACTTGAATTTAAGTTAGAACTGCATAAGCAGTTCCTCCTGAAGCATGAGAGTGAGATTGAACTCGTAGAGGAAGAACCGGCGCTGACACCATTAAGGAACAGGTTTCTGGATGTCCCGCCGTTCGCAGCTACGGCGGCTGATTTCAGAAAAGGGGGTGGCTTCGGGTATAGCGGTATCATATTACCCGTAGAGAAAGTGCCGGAGGCCTGGCGAAAGGCAATAGAGATTGCCCGTAAGCACGAAATGCCTTATTCATTCGGTCACCAGCTGCTTAGTAACGGCCATAGCGTAATGTTTGGCCCGGTTTATTCCTTTAATCGGGCTGATGCGGCGGATATGGAAAGAGCGAGGCAGGCTCTCGACGATACGAACAGGTTAGGATTGGAGTTGGGCGGCATAGTCTGGAAACCGGAGCTCCAGGCACAGAAATTAATTCTGGAAAATATGGACCCCAATACTCTTGAGTTGATGAAAAGAATTAAGAAAGTGCTGGACCCAAACGGCATTATGAACCCCGGAAACTGGGAGGTGGTCTAAATTCCACTGGCAGATTATAAAGATGTCATTCACCGGTGTTTTAATTGCGGGTACTGCCAGCTCACTCCTGACTATTCAGCATTTAATTGTCCCATCTATAAGAGATTCAGCCTGAAGAGCTACACTCCGGGTGGGTTGTTGTGGCTGATAAGAGCCTGGATGATGGGAGAGCTTGAATGGAGCGAGTCTCTGGCTAAAATATTATACTCATGCTCTACCTGCAATAACTGTGTTCAGAGCTGCAAATTCCCCTTTAATAAAGATATTGTCAACATAATCCTGGGGGCACGGGAAGAGATGGTAGAAAATGGCTTGGTTCTGCCGAATGTGGCCCGGTTTTTCAGGGCGATTGAAGCTTATGGCAACCCGTATAGGGAGTTGAGGGAAAACAGGGGCAAGTGGGCGGAAGGTATCGGGATACAAAGCTACCGTGGTCAAGAATTCCTCCTCTATGTAGGCTGTGTAGGCTCCTTCGATGAAACGGGACAAAAATCTGCCAGGGCGCTCGGAGAAGTTTTACTGAAGGCCGGCGTATCCTTCGGCATTCTGGGTTCTGAGGAAGAATGCGATGGTAATGAGACCTGTTTACTCGGTGAAAGACGTATCTTCGAGATTTTGATGGAGAAAAATCTCAGCTTATTTGACAAGCTCGGTGTGAAGAAGATAATTACCCTCTCCCCGCACTCCTACAATGCTTTTAAAAAATATTACCCGGATAAATTTGAAGTATTTCACTACACGCAAATCCTTGGCGACCTCATCAGCAAAGGCAGGCTTAATATTACCACCGAGCTTAATGCCAAAGTCACCTACCATGACCCTTGTTTTCTGGGAAGGCACAACTCCGAGTACGAGGCACCGCGCCAGGTCCTGAATGCTATACCTGGAGTTGATTTTGTAGAGATGGAAAGGAACAGAGAGAACGCTTTCTGCTGTGGTGGCGGTAGTGGTAATTTCTACACGGATTTCTTCGGCGGTGGCGAAAACAGCCCGGCAAGAATCAGGGTGAGGGAAGCCTTTGAGACTGGCGCCAGCATCTTAGCAATAGCTTGCCCAACGTGTGCTATTATGCTCAGTGAGGCGGTAAAAGGAGAGGGACTGGAAGAGAAAATCGCTGTAAAAGATATTTCCGAGCTTATCAACTCAAATACTCAGCCGGAATGTTAAGTTCATCTTTAGCTAATCGGTGAGATTAGTTACATTCCCTCCGTCAACACCTACAACATAAATATCATCACTAAATCAAACAAGCAGTCGTTTATATTTATTATGTGCCCGAAGTAAGAACTCCCAGGATTTTCCGCCTATGGGAAAATCAACCGGCGAAATTCGCCAACATTGATGAATTAGGTATTGACAAGTAACAATATATATGTTAATATATGGAAAGCGGTAATCGGTTGCCGTATTCCTATTCTTTAGGGAATAAAATGAAAAGAGTTTACGTTAAAGAGCAGGCATGTATCGGCTGTCACCTTTGTGAAGTCTATTGTCAGCTGCGACATGCAGACTCGAAAGACCTTGTCAAGGCATTTAAAAAGGAAGAGGCAAGACCCCTGCCGAGACTGCGCGTTGATGAAAAGGGCGTGGTATCCATGTCGGTACGCTGTCAGCACTGCGACGATGCTCCATGCGTACAGGCCTGCCTTACCGGCGCTCTCTCCCGCGACCCGGTTAGCCGGCTGGTCACCGTAAACGATGAGCGATGTATAGGCTGCGGTACGTGTATGCTGGTCTGCCCGCTGGGGGCCATGATAATGGATGCTGAGCACCATAATGCGGTTAAATGCGACCTTTGCCAGGGCGAGGAAATTCCGGCATGTGTCGCCAATTGCCCTAATGAAGCCCTGCTATATATTGAGGTGCCGGACAGGAGTGATAGTTTAAAAAGACGGGTAATCGTTCCCTCATAATAAATACTCTTATTCAATTTCAGTCAATGCTAAAAAGGAGGTGTGTCATGTCTAACGATTGGGGACCACATTACATCGTTCCTTCAGAGGTGATTAAAAGTTATTCCGGCGCCATCCAGCTACGGGAGGAACTTGAGGAAGGCCTGCTGCAAAAGGAACTGGAAGAACTGGGCATAACGGGACCTGTGGTGAGGGTGGTGAATCCCTGGTACTACCGTAAGAAGAATACAGAAACATGGATTAAGATTGGAGAATCTTCAGATAAACAGCAGAATTTTCCTGTCAGGTGGGACACGGCCGGTCTGGAGAACGGCCAGTATGAAATACTCGGACTGATGCATGTCTTTGTCAGAAGAAACGGTGATGAAATAGCCATCGCCCGGCAAAACGTCGTTGAAGTTACTGTTGAAAACTGAATCATCGTAATAAAAAAGAAAGGAAGCTTGATGATTGCCATAGTTGATTATGGTGCCGGTAATCTGCGCAGTGTATTTAATGCCATCAGCAGATTGGGTTACCAGCCAAAGATAACAAGCACCCCCGACGATGTGCTTGCCGCCCGGGCAGTTATCCTCCCCGGGGTTGGTGCTGCGGCCGATACCGTAGCCAGTTTGAAAAGACTGGGGCTGGCCAGACCGCTCAGGCAGTTTATTGCCGAGGGAAGGCCGTTCCTAGGTATCTGTATCGGGCTACAGGTCTTATTCACCGGCACCGAAGAGGGTGGCTGGCACCGGTGTCTGGGTATTATCAACGGTACGGTGCAGAAGCTTCCTCCAGGATTAAAGATACCCCACATGGGCTGGAACCAGGTCAGACAAAAAGTTGCCCACCCGTTTTTTGCAGGTGTACCTGATAACGCTAACTTCTACTTCGTGCACAGCTATTATGCCGACCCGAACGACGCGTCGCTGGTTGCCGGCGAGACTGATTACGGCATTACGATACCCAGCGTTGTTGCCAGGGGCAACCTGATAGCGACCCAGTTCCACCCGGAAAAAAGCGGTGACATCGGACTGAGACTCTATGACAATTTCATCAAGATGGCTCTGGGAACTGGTGCCAGTGGAAAGAAAAAGGGGCTGGTGGTAACGGAATGACAAATATCGAGAAAATAGAATATATGATTGTCGGCAACTCCGCCGGCGGTATCGGTGCTGCTGAGGCTATCCGTGAGGTAGATAAGGCAGGGACAATCACTATTGTCTCTGACGAGCCCTACCCTGTCTATTCGAGGCCGCTTATCTCCGATTACCTGGCTAACCCGTGTCCCGTAGAGAAGATGCTGTACCGTCCCGCCGATTTCTACCGGAAGAATAATATTCAGACCTTCCTGGGGGAGAAAGCCCTACAGCTCAATCCTGTTGAGCACATCCTGAAGCTGGAGAGCGGACAGACGCTGAACTGGCAGAAATTACTGCTGGCCATCGGCGGTACGCCCATTCTCCCTGAAATCGAAGGAATCGGACTGAACGGCGTATTTACCTTTAACAAGCTGGATGATGCCAAGGCGATCGATGAATTTATTAACCAATACACAAAAAAGATAAGAGCCGTTGTCATTGGCGGCGGACTGATAGGGGTAAGCGTCACCGAAGCGCTGGTAAGGCGGGGCGTTGAGGTCACCATCGTTGAGATGAAGGACCGGATACTCAACACCATACTTGACGAGGAAGCATCCGCTCTTGAAGCCGGGGCCTTGGCGTCGGCGGGAATAGAAATAATTACCGGGCATACGGCAAGTAAGATTGAGAGCTATTTCCCCGGTGAAGTAAGCGGCGTCAGTCTTGATGACGGCCGGTCGATACCATGTGAAATGGTTGTCATCGCCGTCGGTGTCCAGCCGCGACTTGACCTTATTGCCGATAGTGGCATCAGGGTAAACCGGGGCGTCGTCGTTGACCTTTATATGAGAACGTCAAGCCCGGATGTCTATGCCTGCGGAGATGTGGCGGAAGCTTATGATTTTATCTACGGAGAGAACCGGCTCACCCCCATCTGGCCCAACGCCTGTACGGGAGGCAGGACTGCCGGATTTAATATGGCCGGTCTCCCGACCGAATATCAGGGCGGGACGGCTATGAATGCCTTGAAGTATTTCGGGGTTCATATCGTCTCGGCAGGTGTGGTAACACCACCTGATAATAGCTATGAGACTATCAGTAAAAAAACCGGCGATATATACCGGAAAATCATGTTAAAGAACGGAAAAATAGCGGGCATGGTATTTGCCGGGGATATCGAGAAATCGGGTATCGTCTACAGTTTAATGAAGGAAGGCGTGGATGTCACCGGCTTTAAGGAAGCCCTTATCGCCGATGATTTCGGACTGGCTTCTCTCCCCGAAGAAATCTGGCGGGCCAGGCTGGCAACGCCGCCCTCGGAGTTTATCTCTTCGGTAACCTCTGTTGAACAGCCGGAAGAGGCTTTCATCGGGGAGTAGCGTATTTCCAGGAGGAAAAAATTATGAAGGATTTAAAACAGGTAAATAACACTTATAACGATGACAAGGTAATTGACGCCTGCTCAATATTCGGAGCCATGAACACCTCCGGCGAGAGATTCTCCGGTGAGGGTGTCATCAGGGCAATCGCCAACATGCATGACCGCGGCAACGGCCTTGGCGGCGGCTTTGCCGTCTATGGCCTGTACCCCGAATACGCTGACCTTTACGCCTTTCATGTAATGTATCTGAGCCAGAAGGGACAGCAGGAGACCGAGGCGTTTTTACGGAAGTATTTCAGCATAGTCTGGCAGGAAAAAGTACCAACACGCCCGACGGCGGCGATTAAGAACCCACCGCTGGTATGGCGCTACTTCTGCGAGACAGGTCGGCACCAGGCCGAGGAGCAGTCGGAAGACGACTTTGTCGTTGAGAGAGTTATGGAAATCAATACCAGACTTGGAGACAGCTTCGTTTTTTCCAGCGGTAAGAATATGGCCGTCTTCAAAGGCGTTGGCTACCCCGAGGAGATAGCCGACTACTTCTGCCTTGAGCAGTACGAAGGCTATCTGTGGACGGCACACGGGCGGTTTCCCACCAATACCCAGGCGTGGTGGGGTGGAGCCCACCCGTTCTCGATTCTGGACTGGACGGTGGTCCATAACGGTGAGATTTCATCCTACGGGATAAACCGCCGCTACCTTGAGCAGTTCGGCTATCTCTGCACCATGCAAACCGATACCGAGGTCGTGGCTTACGCCGTTGACCTGCTCATGCGCAAGCACAACCTGCCTCTGGAGATAGTCGCTAAGGTGCTGGCGCCACCCTTCTGGAGTGATATTGAGCGCATGCCCGAGGGAGAGCGGAAACTGATGCAGGCGATACGCCAGATATACGGCAGCCTGCTCCTTAACGGGCCTTTCGCCGTGATTATCGCCCATCAGGGCGAGATGATAGGGCTGACCGACCGTATCAGGTTGCGGCCGCTGACTGTCGGCGAAAAGGGTGATATGCTGTATCTTTCGTCCGAAGAATCGGCCATCCGCCTGATATCACCCGAGCTGGACAGGGCGTGGATTCCAATGGGCGGCCAGCTGGTTATCGGCAGATTGAAAACGGCGTCGGCTTTGCCATCAGAGGTTTCTCAGGAAGCGGTAGCCGTCGGGGAGACAATATAATGCTGACGAGAAGAATCATCCCCTGCTTGGATGTAAAAGGAGGCCGGGTGGTCAAGGGTATAAAATTCCGTGACCACCGTGACGCCGGTGACCCTGTGGAACTGGCTAGGTTCTATGATGAACAGGGTGCCGATGAACTGGTCTTTTATGACATCACCGCTTCCAGCGATGAAAGGAAAATCATCCTGGACGTGGTCAAGCATACCGCTGACCAGGTGTTCATTCCTCTCACTGTTGGCGGTGGTTTACGGACCATTGAGGATATCCGGCTTATGCTGGAATCAGGAGCGGATAAAGTCTCCATCAACACGGCGGCGGTTCTGAACCCCGATTTTATCACGCAGGGTGCCAGGTATTTCGGCAGTCAATGTATCGTCCTGGGTATGGATGCCCGGCGCATCCCCGGAACCAACCCGCCGCGCTGGGGCGTTTTCACCCATACCGGCGCCGACGGAGGACGGCCAACGGGCTACGACGCCGTGGCATGGGCGGTCCGGGCTGTAGAGTTAGGGGCGGGCGAGATTGTGGTTAACAGCATCGACGCTGATGGTACGAAAGCCGGCTATGACCTTGAGTTGCTCCGGGCCATCTCCGGGGCTGTCACCGTACCGGTAGTAGCCAGTGGCGGTGCCGGTAACCTGGAAGACCTCTATAAGGCCCTGATGCTGGGTAAAGCCGATGCCGTTCTGGCCGCCAGCATTTTCCATTACGGTACGTATTCTATCAGTACGACCAAAAAATACCTCGCGGAACAGGGAATACCGGTTCGGATGTAGGGAGGAGGAGCCTGTGAAAACTTATATAGCACCGAAATTTTTAGTAAAGAGAGACCTGGAGCGGTGCATCCAGTGCCAGGTCTGCGTCAACCAGTGCAGCTTCGATGTTAATTACTATGATGCGGAAGACGATGAAGTAAGAAGCCGCGAAGAGAACTGCGTCGGCTGCCACCGCTGTGCCGTCTTCTGCCCTACCAACGCACTGACAATCAGCTATAACCCGCTGGACTACCGTGATAATTATAACTGGCGTCCCGAGGTTATCGAGGACATAAATAAACAGGCCGAAACCGGCGGGGTGCTCCTCACCGGCATGGGTGATGATAAGGGCCAGCGCATTTACTGGGACCATCTGCTGCTTAACGCCAGCCAGGTAACCAACCCCTCTATCGACCCTCTCCGCGAGCCGATGGAGCTTACCACCTATCTTGGAGGAAAACCTGACCGGCTGGAACTCGAACCGGACTCTCTCAGCCTGAAAACAGAGCTGGCTAATTCGGTCAGGCTGGAAGTACCGGTGATGTTTGCCGCCATGTCTTACGGGGCGGTGAGCCTCAACGTGCATGAATCTCTCGCCAGGGCGGCCACGGAGATGGGTACCCTTTGGAATACCGGCGAAGGCGGCCTTCACCCCAGCCTTTATAAGTATGGCAATAATACTATCGTGCAGGTAGCTTCGGGGCGATTCGGCGTTCATGCCGATTATCTCGATGCTGCCAGAGTAGTCGAGATAAAAATAGGCCAGGGAGCCAAGCCCGGCATCGGCGGGCACCTGCCCGGCGAGAAAGTGAGCAGTGAGGTATCTCTAACGAGGATGATTCCGGAGGGCACCGACGCCATATCGCCGGCTCCCCAGCATGATATTTACTCTATTGAGGACCTGGCACAGCTTATCTACGCCCTCAAGGAAGCCACCAACTACTCCAAGCCGGTATCGGTCAAAATTGCCGCCGTCCATAATGCCGCCGCTATTGCCAGTGGTATCGTCAGGGGCGGTGCCGATATCGTTGTCCTTGATGGACTTCGCGGGGCTACCGGCGCTGCGCCCAAGGTGATTCGCGATAATGTGGGTATTCCCATCGAGCTGGCGCTGGCCTCGGTGGACAGCCGTCTCAGGCAGGAGGGCATACGTAATAAGGCCTCTATTGTTGTCTCCGGGGGTATAAGAAACAGCGGTGATGTCGCCAAGGCAATCGCCTTGGGGGCGGATGACGTATATATCGGCACGGCCGCTCTCATTGCCCTCGGCTGTCACGTCTGCCAGCAGTGTCACACCGGCAAATGCGCCTGGGGCATCTGCACCACCGACCTGCGCCTAGCCAAGCGGGTCAACCCGGATATCGGCGCCCGTCGACTGGCCAACCTGCTCCGCGGCTGGAGCATTGAGCTTAAGGACATATTAGGCGGACTGGGCGTCAACGCCCTGGAGAGCCTGCGGGGCAACCGCCTCCATCTGAGGGGTGTCGGCCTGACCGATACCGAACTCGAAATCCTCGGCGTGAGAATGGCAGGGAGCTAGCTATGACGGATATAAAAGACTCCATAGTTCAAATAGATGCTGGCGGTGTTTACTATCGGGAACTCAATGCCAGACTCAAAGACATGGTATTGAACGGCACCCGGAAAATTGAACTCCGTAACATACATGGGCAAAGGTACATCGGCACCAATCTGGATAAGCCGGTTGAGATTGAGGTATTCGGCACGCCGGGCAACGACCTGGGTGCTTTTATGGACGGACCGAGGATTCATGTCCACGGCAACGCTCAGGACGGCTGCGGCAATACCATAAACGATGGTGAGATAGTAATCCACGGACATGCCGGGGATACTCTCGGCTTATCGGCCAGGGGCGGTATAATTTTCGTCCGGGATGATGTCGGTTACCGTGCCGGTATCCATATGAAAGAGTACCGGGACAAGAAGCCGGTACTGGTCATCGGCGGTACCGCCCAGGACTTCCCCGGCGAGTATATGGCCGGCGGCATCCTGATTTTACTGGGCATGAATCTCGGTGAAGGGGAAACTCACCGGGCGAAGTATATCGGCACAGGAATGCACGGCGGCGTTATCTACCTGAGAGGAAACGTCGAAGACCACCAGCTCGGCAAAGAAGTTGACATCGCCGAACTGGACGATAATGACTTTCAGACCCTCCGCCGGTTCGTTGAAGAGTACGCCGTCCACTTCGGCTGTAACGCCGGGGCCATATTAAAACACGATTTTATAAAATTATACCCGCGCTGGCACCGGCCTTACGGAAGGCTTTACGCCTATTAACTTTGGTGAGGTGGATTGTGACACGACTGCTGATAATAGCCAGGGAAAGAAAGGCACAGGCGGGACTCTGTGAGGGCCTTGCCCGCAACGGCCTGGCTTGTTCAACAACTTCTTATAACAACGGCGTAAGGGAAGCCATCGCCGTTCAACGACCCGATATAGTCCTTGTCGAGATAGACAGGCAGCTGCCCGACCTTGAAACATGGGATTTGATTAACAAGGCAAAGAATAAAAACCACGTACAGGTTATAGCCCTCGTCCCCGAAAATATGCTGGATAACATTGATAGTCGCCTTGATGTTGACGACTTTCTCACCGGTCCTTTCGACCCCAGAGAACTGTCTTTGAGGATTAGCCGCCTTCTCCAAAGACGCACAAACAGGGATAGCAACGAGTTATTAACATGTGACGGCCTGGTGTTAGACCTGGCTACCTGCGAGGTTACCGTAGATGGCAGGGTTGTGGAACTGACTTTTAAAGAGTACGAATTGCTCAAGTTGATGGCCGGTAACCGGGGGCGTGTCTACACCCGCGAAGCCCTGCTCGATAAAATCTGGGGCTATGACTACTACGGCGGTGACAGGACCGTGGACGTCCATATAAGAAGACTCAGAAGCAAAATTGAGGACTCGAAGCACACGTTCATCGAAACGGTAAGAAATATCGGCTACCGGTTCAGAAAGGAGATGTAGCTGATGCCTCTTCTGTAACACAGATTTAACCTCCCTGTAATCTGTCCGTAACATTAGTCCTCTAGAATAGAGATATCAGGATAGATAAGGGGATGTTTCAAAATGACTATCAACACAGGTGATACGGCCTGGATACTGATTTCATCGGCGCTTGTCCTGCTGATGACGCCCGGCCTCGCCCTTTTCTACGGAGGCATGGCCAGGCGTAAAAACCTGCTCTCTACAATTATGATGAGCTTTGCCATCATGGGCCTTATCGGCATTATCTGGGCGCTCTGGGGATACAGCCTCAGCTTCGGCGCGGATAAAGGCGGCTTTATCGGCGGGTTGAATTTCCTCGGTTTTCTCAATGTCGGCATGGAGCCTTCGGGTATTTATGCCACCACTGTACCCCATCTGGCCTTTATGGCATTTCAGGGAATGTTCGCCATTATTACGGTAGCCTTGATTACTGGCGCCGTTGTGGAAAGAATCAAGTTCAGTGCCCTCCTGCTTTTTTCCACTCTGTGGCTAACGGTTGTATATGCGCCTGTATGCCACTGGGTCTGGGGTGACGGCGGCTGGCTGGGTGGGCTGGGTGCCCTTGACTTCGCCGGCGGTACCGTTGTCCATATCAATGCCGGCGTATCCGCCCTGGCACTGGTCATGCTCCTGGGCAAGCGTAAAGGGTTTCCCGGCGACACGATGGAGGCAAACAATATTCCCATGGTGGCGCTTGGCGCCGGACTGCTCTGGTTCGGCTGGTTCGGTTTCAACGCCGGCAGTTCCCTGGCCTCCGACGGCCTGGCAGCCAGTGCCTTTGTCGCCACCAACCTTTCGGCAGCCGCAGCCGGATTTACATGGATGATAATCAGCTGGTTTCATAATCGCCCGAGTTTACTGGGGACCGTTACCGGGGCCGTTGCCGGTCTGGTAGCGATAACCCCGGCCGCCGGTTTTGTAAGTCCGCTGGCAGCTATTCCGATAGGAATCGTGGTCTCCATAGTCTGCTACTACAGCATAGTTTTAATCAAGAACAAACTCGGGTTTGATGATTCCCTGGATGTCTTTGCCGTTCACGGCATGGGCGGTATCTGGGGAGCGCTGGCTACGGGTATCTTCGCCAGCTCGGCAGTTGCCGGGACACCCGGCTTAATCGAAGGTAACGGAGCACAGGTCGGAATACAGGTTGTTGGTATTTTAGTTGTCGCCGCCTTTGCCTTCGTCGTTACCCTGATAATAGGCAAACTGGTTGACGTTACCATCGGGCTGAGAGTAGGCCAGTCCGAGGAGATAGTCGGACTTGACCTTGCGCAGCACGGTGAAAGGGCTTACGGAGGGCTGCTGCGATGAAAAAGATAGAAGCTATTATCCGGGAAGAAAGGTTGGACGCTGTCAAGCAAGCCCTTGAAGAAAATAGCTATTTCGGTATGACCGTCAGCCAGGTCAGCGGTCGGGGCAAGCAAAAAGGAATTCCCCTGCAATGGCGCGCTGGAGAATACCGGGTAGACCTGCTGCCCAAACTCAAGATTGAACTGGTGTTGCTTGATGAGGACGTACCCGTAGCCGTAAGTGCCATTGTCCGCAATGCCAGGACGGGTGAAACAGGCGACGGTAAAATTTTTATCCTGCCTGTGGATGGTGTGGTACGTGTCCGCACCGGCGATAGAGATGAAAACGCAATCTAGACAATTTATATACTTAATAATATTATTAATGAGGAGGTAACAATGGTTAGTAGAAGCAGAGAGGAAGCTAAGGACTATGTCCTGAAGATGGCCAAAGAGCACGACGTTAAATTTATCAGACTGTGGTTTACTGACATCCTGGGCATATTGAAGAGCTTCGCCATCACCGTAGAAGAACTGGAAGGAGCCCTGGAGGAAGGGATGGGCTTTGACGGGTCGTCAATTCAGGGGTTTGCCCGTATTGATGAAAGCGACATGGTCGCCATGCCCGACCCCGATACTTTCCAGCTGCTGCCCTGGCGACCGCGTGAGCACCGTGCCGTCGCCCGCATGTTCTGCGACGTCTTAAGACCCGGAGGACAACCTTTCGAGGGTGACCCTAGATATGTCCTCAAGAAGAACCTGAAACGGGCAGCTGACCTCGGCTACACCTTCTACGTGGGGCCGGAACTCGAATACTTTTATTTCAAGCTGAATAAGGATGACCCAAACTCTTACACTACCGAGGTGCTTGACCATGGTGGCTACTTCGACCTGACTCCCAGGGACGCCGCCGTGGACATGAGGAAGGAGACGGTACTTCAACTGGAAGAGCTTGGCATAGGCGTTGAGTATTCTCACCACGAAGTCGCCCACAGCCAACATGAGATAGACATGAGATACACCGACGCCCTGACCATGGCGGATAACGTCATGACCTATCGGCTGGTAGTTAAAGAGGTGGCCCTGAAGAACGGCGTATACGCCACGTTCATGCCCAAGCCGGTCTTTGGCATCAACGGCAGTGGTATGCATGTACACCAGTCACTCTTCAAGGGTGATAGTAATGCCTTTTTTGATGCTAAAGATGAGTATAACCTGTCTAAAGTAGCCAAAAGTTACATCGCCGGCCTGCTGAAGCATGCCCCCGAGATAACCTCCATCTGCAACCAGTGGGTCAATTCCTACAAGCGGCTGGTACCGGGCTACGAAGCACCCGTATACCAGTCCTGGGCAAGGCGTAACCGCTCTGACCTTGTCCGCGTGCCTGAGTACCGGCCCGGCAGGGAAAAAGCCACCAGGATAGAATTCCGCTCGCCCGACCCTGCCTGCAATCCATATCTTGCCTTCAGCGTCATGCTGGCGGCAGGACTGGAAGGCATTGAAAAGGGGTACGAAGCCCCTGAACCCGTCGAAGAAAACGTGTATGAGATGAAAGAAGAAGAGAGAATAAAACGGGGAATTGGCACCCTGCCTGCCAGTCTTCTGGAGGCTATACTTCTAACCGAGAATAGTGAAATAGTGCGGAAGGCTCTTGGCGACCACGTCTTTGAGGCCTTCATACAGAACAAGAAGATTGAATGGGACCAGTACCGTACTCAGGTAACCGAGTATGAATTGAATAAATACCTGCCGATATTATAAGTTAAGCGGAGGATATTATGTCCAAGCGGGTCGGTGCACGTCGACTTCGCCTGGGAATGGCTCAAATCAATACCACTGTCGGTGATTTTGCAGGTAACAGGCAGAAAATCCTGAAAGCCATCAAACAGGCCAGGTCTTCGGGCGTCGACCTGCTCACTTTTCCCGAACTCGCCGTATGCGGGTACCCGCCCGAAGACCTGCTTTTTAAACCGCAGTTTATCACCGAGAATATAAGGTCTCTGGAAAAAGTAATTGAGGCTTCAGCAGAAATAGCCGTTACTATTGGCTTCGTTGATGCCCGGGAGGATATTTACAATGCCGCCGCCATCATCCATGACGGCAAGCTGGCCGGTATCTATCACAAGATTTTCCTGCCTAACTACGGAGTCTTCGATGAGAACCGCTACTTCCGGGCTGGAAGCGAATGCCCCGTCTATGTCATCGCCGGCATCAATGTCGGCATCAATATCTGCGAGGATATCTGGTACGAAGCCGGGCCGGCCGCCACCCAGGCTTTCTCCGGGGCCGAGGTTATCGTTAATATCAGCGCCTCTCCTTACCATTTCGGTAAAGGAGACTACCGGGAGAGGATGCTGGCAACCCGCGCCTCGGACAACGTAGCTGTTATCGCCTTTAACAATCTGGTCGGCGGGCAGGACGAGCTTGTCTTTGACGGCGGCAGCCTTATACTGGACGAGAGAGGCCGGGCCCTTACAAGGGGCAAACAGTTCGAAGAAGACCTGATAATGGCCGACCTTGATATCGAGGCGGTATTCCGGACGCGTCTGCACGACCCCAGGTGGAGAAAAGAAATGGTACTGCATGAAGAGGAAGAAGGACGCCCTGGAGAGAAAATTACAATATCCGAAGCTCCATTCGATATGGAGAAACCGTCATTGCCTCCACGGCGGATTGAAGTAAAGGGCTTTCCCGCGGAGGTCTACGATGCCTTGGTGCTGGGCACGCGAGACTATATCCGGAAAAACGGCTTTGAGAAGGTGTTAATAGGGCTTTCGGGAGGACTGGACTCCAGCCTGGTTGCTGCCATCGCCGTTGATGCACTGGGCAAGTCAAACGTAGTCGGGGTAGCCATGCCTTCAAGGTATTCTTCTCCCGGCAGCCTGTCAGACGCCGGACTTCTGACTGATAACCTGGGCATCAAGCTCATAACTATTCCCATCGAGAAGGCATTTCAGGCGTACCTGGATATGCTGGCTGAAACCTTTAAGGAGAAAGAGCCGGATGTCACTGAAGAGAACATTCAGGCCCGTATCAGAGGTAATATCCTGATGGCGATATCTAATAAGTTCGGCTGGCTGGTGCTGACAACCGGTAATAAGAGCGAAATGGCCACGGGCTATACCACTCTATACGGAGATATGGCCGGCGGCTTTGCCGTGATAAAGGATGTCCCCAAGACAATAGCCTATGAACTGGCTCGATACCGTAATTCACTGGCTGGCTCAGAATTAATCCCTTTGGAAGTGATAAATAAGCCGCCTTCGGCCGAGTTAAGGCCGGAACAAAAGGATACGGATTCACTGCCGCCTTATGAACTGCTCGACTCCGTATTGACCTCATATGTGGAGGAGGATAAAAGTATCGAGCAGATTATCGCCACGGGAATCAATGGAAAAGTAGCCAGGCGGGTAGCCCGGTTGGTGGACACCAGTGAATATAAACGGCGGCAGGCGCCGCCCGGAATTAAAATCACTCCCAGAGCTTTCGGCAGGGACAGAAGGCTGCCCATAACGAACAGGTTTAAAGGTGATTGAAAACCGACCCGCCGCCCTCGCGGCATTTGTGGCTTGTCCCGTGAGCTTATGCCCCCCACCCCCAAATGGGGAGTACCCACGTAGAGGGGCGTCAGCCCCTCTCTAATAATCCTCCCCCTCTCCTTGATAGGAGAGGGGGCTAAAAGTCCTTCTATAGGAAGGACAGGGGGAGAGGTTAAGATGGGGTGAGGTAGAAAAAATACCTTCCCTTTATAAATTTTAATATACACCACCCTCGTATCATCAGCCGCTTGTCCCACGATACTGGTAGCTTTTAGCTTTCTATTGAGGCGTGGTATAATAGCCAGAAGATTATAACAGGGAATAGGGAAGCTTCCCATGGAACAGCTTGTCGGTTCGGATGCCGAAAGTAAGCTTATAGCTATCCTTAAAGTACTCAGTGAATCATCTGAGCCCCTAGGGTCAATTACTATTGCCCGCAGACTTGAGCGCGATGGCATCTTCCTGAGTGAGAGAGCGGTCAGATATCATTTGAGGATAGCCGATGAACGCGGTTATACACGACCGGGCGGTAGAGATGGCCGGATGATTACCCCCGAAGGAAGGCAGGAAGTTAAAGAGGCGCTGGCACCGCAGCATCTGGGATTCGTACATGAAAAGCTGGAGTTGCTGGCTTACCAGACTACCTTCGACCCCGAAAAGCGTACCGGCCAGTTATCCATTAATACCTCGATTATAGACAAAGACAGGTTTAAAAAGGCCGTGTCGGCAATGAAAGATGCCTTTAAGGCTGGTCTGTGTGTCAGTGAACTGGTGGCTACCGCGCCGGAAGGTGAAAAGCTCGGCTCAGTGGTCGTGCCAGAAGGGAAAATCGGCTTTGCCACGGTTTGTGGTGCTTCTATCAATGGCGTGTTCCTCAAGGCAGGAGTCCCCACGGAATTCAGTTTCGGCGGAGTCCTCGAAATCAAAAATTCCCAGCCAAGGCGTTTCGTCGCCATAATTAACTATGCCGGTACATCTATTGACCCCTCAGAGCAGTTCATCCGGGCAAAAATGACAAGTGTTGGGCAGGCCGCCAGGACAGGGAATGGCAAAATACTGGCGGCATTTCGTACCATACCGGCACCCGCCAGGGAGGCTGTGGAAGAGAGACTTACCGCGCTCAGGGAGGCCGGCATTGGAGGGGTATACGCCCTTGGCAGCACCAGCGAACCACTTTGTCAGATTCCTGTAAGCATGAATCGAATCGGATTCATCCAGCTCGGTGGCCTCAACCCGGTAGCCGCCGCCGTAGAGGCTGGAGTTGATATTGAGAACATCGCCGAAAGTGGCCTGATCGACTTCCAGCAACTGCGTAGCTTCTGGAAGCTGAGAGATATCTAGCCAGCCGGGACCGGCAGATGCTCACTGGTGTAGCAGTGTCGGTGATGCCACACGCAGTTTTATAAATCCCCTGAAAATCCCGGGACATAGGCATTGACATGCACGTCTGCAACTGTTATAATCAAATCTACTTGTTATAAAACAAGTAGATTTTACTAAGCAGGGAGGTCAATGCCCAATGGTTAAGATAATGAGGTGTCTTGTTTACCCGCTGATAATATTGACTGTCTGTGCTGTGGCCGTAACGCCAGTGATGGCGCTAGACGAGCCAGACCTTGAACCCACCAGCATTGAAGTGACCACCTTATATGCTGGTGTCTCTAACCAGATAGGGGTTGTCATAGCTAATAATGAGGACGTATCCGTTAGCAGTTTCAATGTGCTGCTGGAAGTGGACGATGGGTCAGGGTATACCACGGTAGATAATATAACCGGCAACTCGATTCTGGGTAAATATACCACCGGGTACTGGCCGGTTTGGGTCAACTTCAGCTGGATACCCGCCGCGAGCGGGAATTTTACACTGAAGGCGACTGTCGACTCGGCTAATACTGTTAATGAGACCCAGGAAGACAATAACTATATTGAGCAAGAACTAACGGTGCTGGCCTCTGACCCGATAACAGCCAGCGTTAGAGTGGAGGGCCAGACGGGGACGATATGGACCGGCGAAGTGACCTTCTTTTCATCAACCATAACTGATAAGTATGGCGTTACCTATACTATAGAAGTCCCCACAGCCATGGGAGCCCTGCACGCGGCGTCTTCAGCGGGCGGATTCGATCTGGTGATAGACAGCATGTTTGGACCGGTGGACTATGTGGAATCGGTAGCCGGTGAAACCCCGGTTCTCGAGCCGCCTTATCCGGGCTGGATGTTTCGCGTTAATGGAGCATCGTCAGACGTAGGTGCGGCGGCGTACAGCCTGGCTGATGGCGATACTGTTTTATGGAGCTATACAGTGTGGGGAGTTGCTCCGCTTAAAGTTAGTATAGATAATCAAAATGTTGAATCACCGGGCAGTTTCACGGTCACAGTGGAGTCGTTCGATGACGTTACCTCGCAGTGGCAACCGGTTCCGGCAGGAGTCACGGTATATGTCAGCACCTTGATTTATAGTACGGATGCCGATGGAGAGGTAAAGAATCTTGACCTCAACCCCGGCAGCTACACGGTATATGCGGATGCCGGTGACTACACCCAGTATATAAGGTCGAACAAAGAGACCGTCCTCGTCTATGTTCCACTCGACCTTGAACCAGGCTGGAACTTCATCTCGGTGCCGAAGAGGATGGCGAGCGGATATTCCACGGCAGAAGAGCTGTTCGTGGATGGCGGTGTAGATACAGACGGTCATTCTATCTTTACCTATGAGCCCTCCAGCGGCGGATGGGTGGCTATGGGACCGGATGACGTTGTCTCGCCTCTGGACGGCATATGGATATATTCCGCGGAGGATGTTGAACTGCATCCAGCCTTTGATACCAACCCGCGTCAGGTGCCGCCGACCAAGCAGCTAGTGGCGAGCTGGAACGCCATCGGGTTCTCTGATTTCGCCGCGGCTACAGCCGATTCCGCACTAACCTCGGTAGAGGATAAGTGGACAATACTGCTCGGATTTGATGCCGCCACCCAGACGTATGAAGTGTCCATTATAAATAATGCCCCTGCCGGTGATGCCCACGATGAAGACACGGAGATGAATTGCTGGAAGGGTTACTGGCTTCATGTTACCGATGCCTGTCAGCTGGCCGGAATAAGCTCTTAAGGAGTAGAGCTGGAATATGAGATTAATGAAAAAGTTTAAATACATCAGTCTTGTTACGCTGGCCGTTGTGGTCTGCCTGTTAGCTGTGCCGCCTCTGGCGGTAAACGCTGACACCACACTGCCTGAAGAGTTCCACGGCGACCTTACCGTCAACGGGGCGGCGGCGGCCGTTGGAACGGTTATCGTAGCGAAGATAGGTGGTGCGGAGCGGGGAAGCTTCACTACCACCGAGGCAGGCAAATACGGCGGCCCCGAAACTTTTGACAGCCGGCTGGTTGTTTCCGGTGAAGAGGCGGAAATCGGGGAAACGATAACTTTCTGGATTAACGGGGCAAAAGCGAAGCAGGCAGCTATCTATGAACCAGGGCTGTCCAGGAACCTCGACCTCTCGGCCGAGGTCTACCCGCTAGACGACGGCGATGTCCAGATAGAGCAGGCACTGGATTACCTGCGCGGGCAGCAGGAAGCTAACGGTCGTATCGCTGCGTACCTTACATCAGCCTGGGCCGTGATGGCCATTGCCGCTGCCGGTGAGGATCCGCATACCTGGACGGCTGGCGATACTTCCATTGTGGAGTATCTGCAGAATAACGCCAACCACCTGGACCCGTACAAGGCTACCGATTGGGAGAGGGCGATACTGGCCATCGTGGCGGCCGGTGATAACCCCCGGGATTTCGGTGATTTAGACTACGTTGATACCCTCTTAGATTTCTACGACGGCAACCAGATGGGTGATGATGGCATGTTGAACGATGACTTCTGGGGAATCTTGGCGCTGGCTGCCATCGGGGAGAGTACCACCGCCATCCAGAACATGGCGGCGTTTATCATGAGCAATCAAAATGGAGATGGCGGCTGGGGTTGGACAGTCGGGGGCAACAGCGATGCCGATAACACCGCCGCGGCTATATCAGCCTTGGTCGCCGCCGGCAAAAGCCCCGGTTCGCCGGTAATCACGGATGCGCTCAGTTACCTGAAAACTCAGCAGCAAAACAACGGAGGGTTTCTCTCCGAGGGCAATACCAACACTGCGGTCAATTCCTGGGTAATTAATGCGATTAGCGATGTCGGGCAGAGTCCTGTCGCCGACGAATGGCGTAAAAGCGGTAATAACGCGGTAGGCTACCTGTTGAGTTTGCAGGATGCCGACGGCGCTTTCAAGTGGACAGCAACTAAGAAATCATATCCTGAATGGATGACAGCTTACGCTATAATCGCATTACTAGGCAAATCCTGGCCAAGAGATACCTCGCCACCAATCATATCAAATCTCGCGCCATCATCCGGCGCCAGCACTACCTCAAGAAGCCCTGTTGTCAGTGCCAGCTATACTGACGCCGTCTCCGGCATCGACGAAGCGACGGCTCGTATTATATTGGATGGGACTAATGTTACCGCCGACGCCTCGGTTAGCGACATCGACATCACCTATGCGGCATCAGGTCTTGATTATGATACCCACTCCGTTAAGGTTATTGTCAGCGATAAAAAAGGCAACCAGGCAAGTAAAAGCTGGTCTTTTCAGGTGGTGGATGATTCTGGTGGTGGTGGGGGAAACGGTGGCGGCTCTCCTGGAATTATTAGTGTATCAGAATCGGTAAACAGTAGCGGTAAATTTACCGAGGAAGTTACCGGGAAGAGTGAAGATGGTAAAGTAAAAATCACCATACCGAAAAATACCGTGGGCAAGAACCAGAACGGCCAGCCACTGCACACCATAACGATAAAAGAGAAGAAATCGCCACCGGACCCGCCCACAGATACCAACATTATCGGGCTGGTCTATGACCTCGAGCCCGACGGGTCTACTTTTGACCCTCCGATATATGTAACCCTCAGCTATAAGCAATCTCAGATACCGGACGGCGTTGCCGAGGAGAACATGGTCCTGGCTATCTGGGACAAAACTAAAGGCGAGTGGGAGATATTACCCTGCACGGTCAACCCGACAAGCAATACGATAACGGCCGACGTCGCTCACTTCTGCGAATTTACTATTATAGCCTATACCCGGCCGGCCGATATCAGCGTCAGCAATATCTCCTTATCGCCAGGTCAGGTGAATATCGGGGAAACAGCCACCCTTACCGCCACCGTGACCAACAGCGGTGACTTACAGGGAACATATGACGCAATACTCAAGATAGACGGCGTCGCCACGCAAACAAGGCAGGTTGAGATTGACGGCGGCGACAGCAAGACAATTAGCTTCAGCATTAGACTGGATTCCGCCGGGTCACATACGGTAAGTGTGGGCAATCTGCCGGTGCTATTGGAGGTCATAGAGCCCGACTCTCCGGCCGAATTTCACGTCGGTAACCTGTCTATATCCCCGCCCGAAGTTAAAGCAGGAGAAAACGTAAATATCTCCGTCTCTTTAAACAACGCGGGCGACCTCGCCGGCACTTACGAAGTGACGCTGAAGATAGATAATGCGGTTGTAGAAGCGAAAGAGGCCAACCTTGATGGGGGCGCCAGTCAGAAAGTTACGTTTGTCGTTGCCAGGGATACGGCTGGTTCCTATACAGTTGATATTAACGGGCTGTCCGGTACGTTCATCGTTACCGAAGAGGCCACCTCACCGCCAACGATTGAGGCGTCACCCGAGCCTCCCACCGACACTTCAAAGCTGCCCCCACCGCCACCGGACAATGCAATCAGCTGGTGGATTATCGTAATAATCATAGCCGCAGTCGTGGTAGTAGGGCTGCTCATCTTCTTGCTGGTCAGGAGGGCATAGTATCAAATATAGAGATACAAGGAAAAAACGCTCACCGGCCGTCGTTTTAGCGGCACTTCTGCTGCTGATTACCGTGCTCTGCGCCTGCTCTACCGAGCTGGCAGCAGTGGAGCCGCATCCCGTCGCTGAAATACAGACGCCGGAAGCCGAAGTAAATACAGATTCAACCGTGAGGGTAATAGCCACGCGGGACTTCGGACGGGAGCTGATGTTCGATGAGAGGCTGGAGTTACCGCCTGATGCCTCCGCGATGGCGGCACTGGAGCAGGTGGCCGAAGTTGAGACTACATACGGGGGCGGGTTCGTGGATGCCATAAACGGTATTCACTCCGGATTTAACGAGAACGGCGAGAAGAGAGACTGGTTTTTCTATATAAACGGCATTCAATCGAACGTCGGAGCGCTTGATTATCAGCTGCAGCCCGGTGATGTGGAACACTGGGACTACCACGACTGGACTTTCCAGCAGTCTATTCCAGCCATCGTGGGGGCTTTCCCGGAGCCGTTCCTGCACGGCTACGATGGCAGGAAACGCTCAACCATAGTCGTGTATTCGGATAATCTGATAGAGGAGGCTGAGGAGCTTGAAAAGGGCCTTGCACCGCTGAGATTGGACGATGTAAGCATCAGCGGTACTGCCGAACTGCCGGTATCCGCGAAGGAGTCCTCAAATTTAGTCCTCCTGGGTACGGCGGATAACGAGCTTATAATGGAACTAAATCAGAACTGGAAGAAGCTGGGCTTCTTTGCTCACTTCGAGAACGGAAGCCTGGTCGTCCTCGATGCCCGGGGTGAGACAGATAAAACATACGGCGCGGCAACTGGGCTGATTCAGGCAACGCAGAATCCCTGGAATCCAAGGGGTACGGGGGCCTGCGAGAACGCGGCCTGGATGGTAACGGGCACGGATGACAGAGGTGTACGTAACGCGATAGAAGCCTTGCTTAGAAACCATGCTCAGCTTCAATATGCCTTCGCAATAGTAATAGCCAACGGGGAGATAATCAAGATACCCAGGTGATTAGCCTTAGATATAAGAATAAAGGGACGGCTGTTCACAGACTCAATCCTTTCCACAAACTTCTCTGGGTTATAACCATCTTCGTGCTGGCCCTGATTCTCGACCACCCCATCTATATCCTGCTTCTGTTCCTGGCAACACTGCCGGCAGTGGCGGCGGCCCGGGTGTGGCGGGAATGGACCTCGGTTATCAAGCTCGCCTTCTATCTATGTCTGGCGATAATTGTCATCAATATCGTTGTCAGCTACCACGGCTCTACCGTTCTCTGGCAGGCCGGCTTCAGGCTTCCCGTTATCGGCAGACCCGTAATAACTCTGGAAGCTATTGTTTTCGGGGCGGGCATGTCCTTAAGATTGCTGGCGATAATCTCCGCTTTTGCCGTATTTACCTTCACGGTTCATCCGGACGATATTATGCTGGCCATAATAAAGCTTAAACTGCCCTATAAGTCGGTTCTGGTCACCTCGCTGTCCACCAGGTTCGTGCCGGCTCTGATTGAAGATGCACAGCGTATCAGCGACGTCCAGAGGTCAAGAGGACTGGAGCTTGACCGCGGAGGGCTAATACAGCGAATCAGGAGTCGCACGGCGATTATGATTCCCCTGCTTTCCAACTCTCTGGATAGAACGGTGCAGGTGGCCGAGGCTATGGAGTCCAGGGCTTTCGGCTCCGGACAGAAAAGGAGTTTTTATAAAGAGATAACGGTAAGCCGACTCGACGCTCTGGCGCTGGCGGTGAGCTTTCTACCAGTTGTCCTCGGTATTTTCATGAGGTGCCGGGGCTATGGAATCTACCAGTATTACCCGGCTCTGGAAGGACTCAGCATCGGAGGACTTGAGGGCGCCATGCTGGCTCTTATGGTGCTCCTTGTTGTTATTATAGTGCCAATCGCATTGTTGAAGAGAAGGATTGACCTTGATTAAGATAGATAATTTTACCTTCAGCTACCATGACACCCGGAAGCCGGCTATCGAGGATATAAATCTCGAGATACAGGATGGCGAGTTTATACTGTTAACGGGTCCGTCAGGTGGCGGGAAATCGAGCCTCTGCCGTTCTATCAACGGCCTGATACCCCACTTCTACGGCGGAGAAGTAACCGGCAGGGTCGAGGTGCAGGGGCTTGACACCCTGAAGCATTCTACCAGAGAGCTGGCAACCAGAGTAGGCATGATATTCCAGGACCCGGAAAATCAGCTGGTGACTACCGAAGTGGAAAGGGAGATAGCCTTCGGCCTGGAAAACCTCGCTTTCCCGCGGAACATCATGGCCAGGCGGGTCGTAGAATCACTGGATGCGCTGGGTATATCTGACCTTCGTCATCGGCAGGTGCATGAACTCTCCGGCGGTGAGAAGCAGAAGGTGGCCATTGCCTCCGTCCTCGCTCTGCACCCCGAAGTCCTCATACTGGATGAGCCGACCTCCGAGCTTGACCCCAAGAGCACCGAAGAAGTGCTTTCGATTACGGAGAGGCTGAATGATGAGCTGGGAATCACGGTAATACTGATTGAACATAGACTCGACCGCGTGCTTCAGCACGCCGACAGGCTGATAGTATTGAACGACGGACAGATTATTGCCGATGGGAAAACCAGAGACGTTCTGAGCAGTAGCTATGAGAAAATCGCCGGGGCTGGTATTGGTGTACCTCCAATAATCAGATTGACCCGGGAGATGGCAAGTACAGGAATCAGCGTGAATGGTGCCCCGCTCACCGTCAAGGAAGGCAGGATTATGCTCAGTGAGGCTTTTCGTAAGCCTTTCAGGAAATTACCCGCACATGACCATAAAGCAAATGGCAGGCCGGTAATACAGGTAGACAGGCTCTGGCATACCTACCCTGAGGGGCCTACCGCCTTAAAGGGAATAAACTTACGCGTGAATGAGGGTGAATTCCTGGCTATCATGGGAAGAAACGCTTCGGGCAAAACGACGCTGGTCAAGCACTTCAACGGTCTTCTTAAGCCAACAAAAGGCACGGTAACAATAGAAAATATCGATACCAGAAAGACCACTACGGCTGAGCTGGCCAGAAAAGTAGGGTTTGTGTTCCAGAATCCCAACGACCATCTTTTCGCCGACACTGTTGAGGAGGAAATAAGCTTTAGCCTGCGGAATCTGAGGACCGATGATGAAGTCATAAGGTCACGGGTTGACGAACTCCTGGAGGAGTTCGGGCTGGAGAAGTATAGAGGTCAGTATCCACGTTCGCTGAGCAGCGGGGAGAAACAGCGCGTGGCTCTGGCATCCGTTGTCGCTGCCCGGCCCGAGATTTTAGTCCTGGACGAGCCAACCAGGGGCATGGAGTACAGGCTGAAGAGCTACCTGATGGACTTCTTAAAAGAGTACGTGCGACAGGGCAATACCGTCATTTTGATAACCCACGACGTAGAAACGGCAGCCGAGCATGCTGACAGGGTGATATTACTTAGCGAGGGAGAAATTATAGCGGATGGGAACAAACGAGACGTCCTGTCCGGAGCGCTGCTGTTCTCACCCCAGATAAACCGCCTGGTGCAAGCATTCAGAAAACAGGGCATCCCTGGCGATATACTGACCGTTGACGAGCTGATGCGGATACTGTCATGAGAAAGAGCTATATCTGCCTGCTATTGATACTGCTTATCGGGGCAGCTGCCGTTGCTTCGCCGCTGATACCGCTGCCCCAGTTACAGGAGGCCCTTAGCTGGGGACTGATAGCGACCGCTCTGGTTATCCTGGCTATTCTGGCCTTCTTCTTCGAGTTTGAGGCTTCTGCCCTCAGCTCAAAAGAGATAGCGCTTGTAGCCATGCTGGGAACGCTGTCCGCCGTGCTGAGGATACCTTTCGCCGTTATACCGAACGTCCAGCCATGCACCTACCTGATAATCTGTACCGGGTATGTATTCGGGCCGGTGGCCGGATTTATGGTCGGCGCCGTCACCGCGCTCATATCCAACTTCTTTCTCGGCCAGGGGCCGTGGACGCTTTACCAGATGCTGGCCTGGGGTCTGGCCGGGGTTTCCGCCAGCTATGTAAGACGATTCAAGCTCAGCACCATCTGGCTGATTGTCTTCGGCGTTATCTGGGGCTATCTTTACGGCTGGATAATGAACTTGTGGTACTGGCTGTCCTTTATCTACCCTCTCACTCTGAAGACTTTCGCCGTGTACCAGCTTAGCAGTATCTGGTTCGACACCTTCCACGCCGTTGGCAACGTTATTTTCCTCGGACTCTTTGGCCGGAGGACCATAGCTATAATGGAGAGGTTCAGGCAGAGATTTACCTGGAGTCTAGCAGGCACCGGCATTAATACGCTGCTCTGAATGAGTGTAAAAGTTCCTTTTGTAGATATTTCACAATTTTCTAAAAAGGCAGTATTTTCCCCTTGTTTTTTTATCAGGTACTTGTTATACTTGTTATAGTAATATATGGGCAATTCTTTAAATAAAACCTTGATAGATTTGCGGTTAGGCCAGCATTCTGCGGCTCCCTTGTACCTGCAGATAACACAGCAGGTTAGACAGCTTATAGCTACAGAGAAGCTCAAGCCTGGCGACCATTTGCCCCCGGTAAGACAGCTGGCGAATTTCCTTAATGTTAACCAGAATACAGTGGTAAGAGCCTACCTGTTGCTTGAGCAGGAGAGGGTTGTTGTGGCCCGGCGTGGTGGTGGCACCGTGGTCACCGCTGATACGGATGACCCTGCACTCCTGCGGGAACGCCAGAGGCGCCTTTCGGATACTGTCAGCAATGACATCCTCAAAGCTCTCAGCCTGGGTTATAGTCCGGAGGAGCTTGAGGCAGCTTTCTATGTGCATCTGGCCCGCTGGCGTGAAGAAAGGCAGATTATTGAGGAAAAACCTGAAGGGGCACCGGAAACTGACACGAAGAAAAAAATTATTCGGATAGTCGGCAGCCATGACCTGGCATTAAATATCCTGATAGACCTTTTAAAGAAACGCAGTGACGACGTAGATGTAGACGTTACTCACGCGGGCAGCCTCGGGGGGCTTATCGCTCTTCAGGAAGACAGGGCTCACCTGGCCGGTATTCACCTGCTGGATGAGGAAACCGGCGAATATAACTATCCCTATGTTAAAAGGGTGCTGCCGGGCCGTGAGGTTGCCGTAGTGCACCTCGTATACCGTATTCAGGGACTGATGTTTGCTCGCGGCAATCCCGGGCACATTAAAGGTATTGAGGATTTAAAGCGCCCGGATATAACCTTCGTGAACCGGCAGAAAGGCTCGGGCACCAGGGTGCTTCTGGATATACATCTTCGCCAGCTCGGCATTTCTCCCCGCGAGATAAAAGGCTATGAGCGGGAGATGGATACTCACCTTGCCGTAGGGTTATGTGTCGCACGGGGAGAAGCCGATACAGCCCTGGGTATTGAGGCGGCCGCCCGCAGCTGTAACCTGGATTTTATTCCCCTGTTCAGGGAAAGGTATGACCTGGTAATACCCATAGCCCATTATAAGAGTAAGCTGCTCGCTCCTCTGCTGAGTACGGCTAACAGTGACGAATTCAGGGAGGTCGTGAACCAGGCCGGCGGCTACGATACTTCACAGACCGGCGCAACCAGCTTTATATAGGTTCAAATCATTATTTCTCCGAGCCAGTTCTCCTAAATCCTTCGGATGAAGGACATGGAGACTGGCCGGTAGGGTATCGCTGGAAACGGCTATGCCTTCCTTTTTGAGGAAAGGAGAGATGAATTGTCTGTTGGAAAATGGATAGTCAGTCATCGATTAACGCTTACATTTCTACTTTTAGGGGCAATAATATTCCTGTTCGTGGTTGTTCCCCTGGTCAAGATGCTCCTTTCTTCAGTATCGGAACCGGACATACTGTGGGAAACCATTATGGACCCGGAGGTTACCGGTGCCATCGGGCTAACGCTCCTGGCTGCCCTTATCGCTACGCTGTTCGGATTCTTGCTGGGCGTCCCCCTGGCTTATTTGCTGGCAAGAACGAATTTCCCGGGTAAAAAGCTGGTAGAGAGCTTGATTGACGTACCCATCGTTGTACCCCACACCGCCGCCGGCATCGCCCTCCTCTTTGTTTTTGGACGCCGCTTTTTCCTCGGGGAAGCCTTCAGCACACTGGGCATTGAGTTTGTCGACTCCACTGCTGGTATCGTCATTGCCATGATGTTTGTCAGTATCCCCTTCCTGATTGATTCGGCCAAAGAGGGCTTCAAGAAGGTAGATGTCCGGCTGGAGAAGGTGGCGCGGACTCTGGGCGCTTCTCCCTGGCAGGCGTTCTTCAGGATTTCGTTTCCTCTCGCCTGGCGCAGCATCCTGGCGGGTAACATTATGATGTGGGCGCGCGGTATAAGTGAGTTCGGCGCTGTTATCATTCTGGCTTATCACCCCATGATTGCGCCGGTTCTGGTCTACGAACGTTTCGAGACATACGGCCTCGACTACGCCCGTCCTATCGCTGTGATTCTTATCTTCGTCAGCGTAGTTGTTTTTGTTTTGTTGCGGACTCTTGCCTATCGTGGTGACAGGCAATGATAGATATTAAGAATCTCTGCGTAGACCTCGGTGATTTCGTACTGAGGAATGTCAACCTCACCATAGATGAGGGAGAGTACTTCGTGATACTCGGCCCGACTGGCGCCGGGAAGACGGTACTGCTGGAATCAGTCGCTGGCCTTTATCCTATCCAGAGCGGCGAAATATGGCTCAGAGGAAAGGAAGTGACCAGAGTTGAACCGGAAAGAAGGAAGGTTAGCATAGTATATCAGGACCATGTTTTATTCCCCCACCTCTCCGTCAGGGATAACATAACCTTCGGACTGAAGATGAATAAAGCCAGGCCGCAGGAAATAGCGTTAGCGCTGGACAAGGTAATAAAGCTCCTGGAGATAAAGCATCTGCTTCACAGAAAGCCGGGTACTCTCAGCGGTGGCGAGAAGCAGAAAATAGCTCTGGCCAGGGCAATCATCACCGAGCCCGAACTGCTTCTTGTGGACGAGCCTCTCAGTGCCCTCGACCCGGAGACCCGTGAAGGTGTACAGCAGGAGCTTCGGCAGCTGCATAGAGAGCTGCGTATCACCATCCTGCATGTTACCCATGATTTTGAAGAGGCCATCGCCCTGGGAGACCGTATCGCCGTTATTGGCGAAGGACTGCTTAAGCAGGTAGGAACACCCGAAGAGATATTCCGCCACCCGAATTCGGAGTTTGTAGCCCGCTTCGCCCTGACCAAGAATATCTTTCGCGGGCAAGCAAAAAAGAAGCCTGACGGCGACATTGTCTTCAGTATTGATGGTACTGATTTCGTCGTGGCGACGGGTGCCGAGGGAAGCTGTCGTGCCTCGATACGTCCGGAAGATATTCTTATCTCCACCGAACCGATTCGCTCCAGTGCGCGGAACTGCTTTCCCGGCACGATTTCCCGGATAAACGATAAAGGTTCCACACTCTATATCAATGTCAGCGTACCGCCGGAAATTTCCTGCCTGGTTACCAGGCATTCATTTGAGGAGATGGGTCTGAAGGAGGATAAAAAGGTATTCGTTACCTTTAAGGCATCGTCCGTTCATCTTTTCTAAGTAAAAAAATCATAAATAAAAGGAGTTACCATGCGAGTTAAAGATATAATAAAGCCAAAATTGTTCATAATATCTTCATTGTTGTTGATATCGTTACTTCTTACGAGCAGCCTGATGGCCTGCGGGGAGTCCTCGGAAACCGAGGAGATGTCCGGCACGCTGCAGATATACCACGCCGGCAGCCTGACCATACCCTTTGCCCGGGTCACTGAAGAGTTCAACAAGCTTTATCCTGACGTGGAAATACTGGCTGAAGGTGCCGGCAGCGCCACGACCATACGCAAGGTTACCGAGCTAGGTAAAGAGTGCGGCGTTATCGGCTCCGCCGACTATACTCTCATTCCCGAGCTTATGTTCCCGGACTATGCCGGGTGGTACATAATATTCGCCTCCAACCAGATGTGCATTGCCTATACCGGCACATCTCAATTCGCCGATGAGATAAACAGCGATAACTGGTACGAGATACTCCAGAGAGAAGGCGTCAGCTATGGCCGCAGCGACCCTGACCAGGACCCGTGTGGCTACCGGACGCTGATGGTCTGGCAGCTGGCCGAAAAATACTATAACGCTGCGGGACTATATGATAACCTGTACGAAGCCCCCGGTGATTTAATGAGGCCCAAGTCCGTCGAGCTCATTGCCCTCCTGGAGTCGGGTGACCTGGACTATGCCTTTGAGTATACCTCGGTAGCGGCACAGCATAACCTGAAGCACGTCAAGCTACCGGCGGAAATCAACCTCTCTGACGAGAACAAGAAGGACTTCTATGCCCAGGCGCTGGTGGAAATAGCCGGCAGTGAACCGGGCGAAACGATTACGATGCAGGGCAAGCCTATTGTCTATGGCATTACTATACCGGAGGACTTCCCGCGCATGGAGCTGGCTATCGCCTGGGTGGACTTTCTGCTGGGGCCTGACGGTGTAGCTATCATGGAAGCCAACGGCCAGCCGGCGATAGTACCTGCTATGACCAATGACGCCGGCAAATTGCCGAAAGCCTTGAAAGAATACGTCGAATAGTATCATATCGGCTCTCTCATTAATCAACCGGGCGGCAGGTATCCCTTCATCTTGGTTTCATACCGTAGACTGTTGATTTGTTTCTGTAAATAGCCTTATATGATATACTGAAAATCGATTAGTGGCTACTAAAGGGGAGATTTCAGTATGGAAAAACAGTGGTCGGAACTAACCAGGGAGCAAAAGCGTGAGGAAAGGCTGAAAAACTATCTCACCCCGCCCGGCATTAAATTCCGTGATGCCAGAGCGGAAAAGCTCTACAAGGAGCGGGCGGACCGCATGTTGAAAGTCAGGATGTGTCAGGAGCCCGACCGTGTGCCCGTATCGTTGCCGTCCGGTAACTACCCCGCGTACTATGCTGGATGGAACTTGAAGAAAGTGATGTATGATTACAGGGCACTTCGTGAGGCATGGACCAGGTTTATGAATGATTTTTATGAGGATATGGATAACTTCATGGGTCCCGGCTTTGTCTGGTCTGGAAAGGCACTGGAAATCCTCAGGTACAAGCCCTATACATGGCCCGGCCACGGAGTAGGTGACAATGTCGGTACTTACCAGTTCGTGGAGGATGCTTATATGCAGCCCGACGAGTATGATGCCCTGCTGAAAGACACGTCGGACTTTTCATTCAGGGTCATGGTGCCTCGTGCCATACTTGCCGCCGAAGAGTTGAAGAATTTCCCGCCGCTTAACTCTTTTATGAGTATGCCCCTGATAATGGCGTACCCCTTTGTCAGGCCGGAGATGCGGGCGGCTTTCCAGGCGCTGATAGACGCCGGCGAGGAAATGGAAAAGTGGCAGAAAGAGATTATGGCATTTAATATGGAATCTCTGGCTGCCGGCTTCCCGGTGGGGATGGGTGGACTCGCGGTCGCCCCCTTTGATGATGTCGGCGACTTCCTGAGGGGAACACAGGGGGTCTTCATCGATATGTACCGCCAGCCGGAAAAGCTCCTGGAAGTGATTGACATGATAACCGAGAAGACCATCGCTAACTCGATATCCAGGATCAATGCTACCGGCGGTTTCATGTTGAGTTTTCCCCTGCATAAAGGCGACGATACCTTTATGTCCCGCAAGCAGTTCGAAAAATTCTACTGGCCCAGCCTGAAAAAGGTCATCGATGCCTTAATCGACGAGGGTATTATGGTGTCTCTCTTCGCCGAAGGTAAGTATAATCAGAGGCTGGAGTATATAGGTGATTTCCCCAAAGGCTGGGTTATGTGGCTGTTCGACCAGACCAATATGGCCAATGCCAAGAAGATGATTGGCGATACCTGCTGTATTTCCGGAAATGTCCCTGCCTCGTTAATGGTTGCTGGCACGCCAAAAGAAGTCAAGGAATGCTGCCGTAAACTTATCGAAGCCTGCGCCCCCGGCGGCGGTTATATCCTCTCCGGCGGCTGCTCGGCCACGGAAACGAAGAATCCAGAGAACTTCCGTGTCTTTATGGAGGCCGCCCTGGAATACGGCGTGTATAAATAATCGCCAGTAAATTAACACCGATTGGTACCACAGTTCCGCACAAAGCTATCAGGACTTCGCAGGAAAAGGTCAATGCCCCTGGAAGAAGTCCTGCCTTTTATCAGGCATGTACCGCCACCCCAAACCATATTCATCACTAACTTACACCGGACATAAGACATACCTGGTTACATTTTCTTACGCAATTTTAGTATAACCTGTTTGTAAGATTAGCCTCCACGCTTGACTTCTGTATTCAAAATAATATAAAATTGCGCGCCTAGCTTGATAGCGGCGCTGTTAACTTATATCGGAATGATGTAGAATTAAACATATCTCGTTGCTTCCAGCATCTTGTGATTTGAGATTGGTAAAAAACGGGAGAGATAAATTTCATAGGAAGGTTGAAGGCCAATATTAGCCACATTTCCAGCAACACTGCGGAGGCCTTTAATAAAAAGGAGGTGACTTATGACGAGGTAAGCAGGTTATAAAAGGTGATTCAGAACCCATAAAGGAGGTATGAATTAACGATGAAGAAGTATCTGTTAATTCCTCTAGCGGTTATCCTGGCAAGTATATTAATTTTCAGTGGCTGTGGTGAGCCAGCTGAAGAACCGACACCCGCCCCGGAACCCACCCCCGCCCCGGAACCCACACCAGTGCCGGGACCCACGCCGGAGCCCGAACCTACACCAGTACCCACGCCGGAACCGGAACCCTCGCCCGCCCCCGGTGGACCGCAATACGGCGGCGTTATGAAGTTCGTACGAGGCACGTTCCCGAAGGTCCTGGGCTACACACCGGAATTCTCTCCTACTGAAAGTATATTCGCCCTGCCCGTCCTGGAAAGATTATGCGAGTGGGACATGGAGGGAAATCAAATCCCGGTGCTGGCTGAGTCATGGGATAGCGACCCGGATAACTTGACCATCACCTGGCACCTGCGGGAGGGAGTCAAGTTCCATGATGGGACACCCTGGAATGCCGAGGCACTCAGATGGAACTTCCAGCTGGGACTTGATACTGGCAGGCTAACGGACGGCCAGTACGTGGAGTCGCTCGAAGTTGTCGATGAGTACGCTCTCAAGATGCATCTTTCATCATACAACTGGCTCATGATCGAAAACTACGGGTGGGACATGCAGATTTCGCCGACGGCATTTGAAAACGCCGGCGCCACGGACGAAGAGCGTATAGACTGGGCCCGAATGAATTCGGTAGGGACCGGTCCCTTCAAGGTCACCGAATTTCAGCGTGATGTCGTCATCAAATACGAGAAAAATGATAATTACTGGCGGGAAGGCATGCCCTATCTCGACGGTATGGAAGTACGTTTGATTCCGGATCCCGTGACAGCGTCAGCCATGATGGAGCGGGGTGAGGCAGATGCCTGGACAGACGTAGCGGAAGTACAGAGTATTCTTGATTTACAGGAGAAGGGCTTAAAGGTAAACTGGGCACTAGGTTTCTTCTGGGCACTCCTGCCTAATTCCAGTAACCCTGACTCACCATTGGCCGACCCGAAGGTGCGCGAGGCAATTGAATATGCCATTGACCGCCCGACTATGGCGGACATGCTGGGGTTTGGTTACTATGAACCCCTTCATCAGATGGCCTCAAAGGATTGGCCGGGTTACGTCGAGGGTTATGACCCCCGACCCTATAATCCGGATAAGGCCAGGGAGTTGCTCGCGGATGCGGGCTATCCCACTGGCTTTAAGACCAAAATAATGCTCACGGACAGGGCAGCGGCACGTGACGCTAGTGCGCTCATGCAGGCTTATCTGTCTGAAGTGGACATTGAGGTTGAACTGGATATCGCCGATTTAGGCAGGTACTTTGGCTCCGTCTTCGCTACCGGCTGGGATGAACTGGTATTCGCCGCATCCGGTATAAACCCCGACGCCACTGATTTATTCATCCATTTTGGCCCCAGCCCGATGACTTATAGCACCGGCAACATTGCCAAGACACCGGAATTCTTGGCGCTGTGCGAGGAGGCGCTGGACCCCAAGTTTAAGGACGCATTTGAGGCAATGGACGCAATCAAGGAAGCAATAAGAAAGGGCGGCGAGGACGCTATGGTAATTCCGATTTTCCGGTCGGCACAGGCGCAGGTGATGCAGCCCTATGTTCACAGCGATTATGCTGCACTGCACACGGTCATCTGGACCTCGTACGACGACTGGATGGAAGAGCATTAAACGGCTTGGATAAGCAAAGCCGGGTGATTCATTCCCATTGCCAAGAATGAGGCCCGGGGTGAATCACCCGGTGCGAGAAAAAAGCTGTAATTCATATAAGTAGCCAGACTACGGGTTATTTCGACGCAAGCTGCAGGGTCTGGGCTGGACTTGCGTTTGTGCCTGACCGTACAGATTCCTTAGTCCTAACTGAGGTTTAATATGACAGCATATATTATCCGGCGGCTGATACAGGCATTGTTTGTTCTTATCCTAGTGACCCTGATAGTTTTCTTCGTCATGCGGCTGTTGCCCGGCGACCCAGTATTGATTTACGTGGCTCAGACTGCGGAGCTGGAAGCTATGCCCCCGGAAATGCTTGACATACTCCGGGCTGAGTTTGGTCTGGATAAGCCTATAATGGTGCAATACGCCAACTGGGTATCGGGCATCTTCCAGGGGGACTTCGGCACCTCAATATTCTACCGCGAGGAGGTGAGCATGCTCATGCTGGAGCGTTTCCCAGTAACCCTTCATCTGGGCGTTCTGGCGTTGATAATCGGTGCTGTTTTCGGTGTTCTGGCGGGACTGCTCGCAGCCGTGAGGCGGGGCAAGTGGTTGGATAAAGTGGTCACGCCTCTGACATATGTTGGCATAACCATCCCTGTTTTCTGGCTGGGCATATTGCTGATGTATGCTTTTGGCCTCAAGCTTCAGTGGCTGCCTATCTCGGGCTACACCTCTCCGATGGATGATTTCTGGTTGAGCACAAGACAGGTGATTATGCCTGTCATTTCTATGGCTGTTTTCGGTCTGGCGGCCAATGCGCGCCAGATGCGTTCAAGCATGCTTGAGGTTACACAGCAGGACTACGTCCGCACCGCCTGGTCCAAGGGATTAAGTGAACGCAAGGTGATTGTCAGGCATGCCCTGAAAAACAGCCTCATTCCCGTAATCACCTTGATGGGCATCGGTGTCGGCATCATCTTTGGCGGCTCGGTGTTCGTTGAGACTGTATTTGCTATTCCCGGTGTTGGCAGATTGCTGGTCAGCAGCATTTTTGGCCAGGACTACGTGGTGGTACAGGCGATTACCTTTATCATTGCTGTCATTGTGTTGGTGGTCAATTTGATTGTTGATATATCCTACGGCTGGTTTGACCCCAGGATACGCTATGGTTAGGAAGATGTAGATTATGGTAGCAGGCCCTAATACCGATATGGAGTTTCTTGAATTACCGCCCCGCGTCAGCGAGTGGCGGCGCTTTCGGCGGGTCTTCCTTTCACGCGGTGTGGTTGTCTTCGGACTTATTATATTAGTGTTGCTGGTGTTTACCGCTGCTTTTGCCGCCTGGCTGGCGCCATACGACCCCTATAAGCCGGCCGTGGGTAGGGCTTTGCAGCAACCGTGCAAGGATTTTCCCCTGGGCACTGACACTCTTGGCCGGGACACGTTAAGCCGGCTCATCTACGGCTCAAGGACGGCGCTGATGGTAGGCTTCATATCCGTCGCGGTGGCCACCATAATAGGTATTACTCTGGGGCTAATTGCCGGGTACTTCGGTGGTATGATCAATGTTGTTATCATGAGGCTCATGGATGCATTATTGTGCTTCCCGATGATTTTACTGGCCCTGGTCGTCGCCTCTGTGCTTGGCGGCGGCATCCAGAACGTTATCATAGCCCTGAGCATCGCCACAATACCCGGGTATGCCAGAGTAACGCATGGACTGACTCTCAGTATCAGGGAGAATGATTATGTCCTGGCGGAACGGGCCATGGGTGCCGACGCTACGCACACCATGCTCAGACATATTCTGCCGAATGCCTTTCCACCGCTCATAGTGCTGATGACAATGCAGCTTGGAAATATTATACTGGCCGAGGCCGGCCTCAGCTTTCTCGGTATCGGCATTGACCCACCGGGGGCGGCCTGGGGAGCCATGGTTTATGACGGCTATAAACATCTGTTGAGAAATCCTGTGTTGTCTTTTGCGCCCGGCCTTGCCATTATGCTGGTGGTTTTTGCCTTCAACATGGTGGGCGATGGTTTGAGAGACGCCCTCGACCCCAGGCTTAGAGGACTACTATAGCTGTAGTGAAGAAAAGAGAATGCCGGAGTTGCAGCCTCCTGCTTCCCCGGTATAAAAAAGTACCGCTATAAAGTTAAACCCTCTCCCATCCCGCCCCCAATAAGCTATTTACCGGAGGGGGGTGACTCAATAGAACTAACCTGATTGTAGTATGTTAGCGTACTTTTTTTCGTGAAATCTCTTATCTGGGGTATAAGTAGCATTAAGGTTAATAAGAAAGTGAGGACATCCGTAATCGGGAACGCCAGCCATACGCCGTCTATCTGCCAGTAATGCGGCAGTATGAGTATCAATGGAAGCAGGAACAGGGCAGACCTCGCCAGTGATGTGATAATTGACTGAACGACTTTGCCGATTGCCTGGAAAATTATGGAACCTACCATCATAAAGCCTATCACGGGCAGTACAATAAAGATACGCTTGGCAGCGTAGACACTTATAGCAATAAGCTCGCTATCAGGCGTGAAAACGCGGAGGAACGGTTCCGGGAAGAAGAATAGCACTGCAAAAGCCACAGTGCTGCAGATTGTGGCGTAGGTGGTAGCTATCTTGATTGTCCTTAAGACCCGGTCGAAGCGCTTGGCTCCGTAATTAAAACCGACTATCGGCTGAAGTCCCTGCCCGATGACCATGCCCGGCATCAGGGCGAACATCATGATGCGGTGAAGAATACCAAACGCAGAGACGGCAAGGTCGCCGCCGTAAGCAACAAACATTCTATTGGCAAAAATAGAAGCCAGGCTTCCAGCTAGCACCATAGCCATGGCAGATACGCCTATGGCCAGGATATCTTTCATTATCTGCCACTGTATAACTAAATTTCCCGCACGAAGTTTGAGGTAGCTTTTACCGGTAAGGTGATAGCTCAGGAAGTAAATGGTAGAAATCAGCTGGGCTACTACCGTAGCCAGTGCCGCCCCCCCTATTCCCATGTCCAGCGGTATTATGAATATGGCATCCAGCACTATGTTTGAGCCGGCGCCAATAATCATTCCTATCATGGGGACACGGGCGTTCCCCTCGGCTCTTATCAGGGTATTCATTGACATGGCAAAAGTCTGGAAAAACATGCCGAAGAGAATAATCGTCATGTAGTCATGGGCGTAGGGGAGGATAGTATCCGACGAACCCATGAGCCTGAGCCAGAAGTCCGTATTGGACAGGCCGACTATCATTACCACGGCGGAAAGTATGATAGTGCCGCTAAAGGCATTACCGAGGGCGTGTTCCGCCCTGGGTATATTATTGGCTCCGATTAATCTTGAGATGAGTGATGCGCCGCCCATCCCCATCATCTGCCCGATACCCATTGAGAGCATCTGAACCGGAAAAACTATGGAAAGCCCGGCAATACCGAGGGGGCCGACATAGTAACCGATGAAGATGGTGTCGACAACGTTATACAGCGTCATAACGAACATGCCGAGAAAGGCCGGGATGGTCAGTTTTAACAGTAAATGGCCGATTCGGTCATCGTCCAGTACACTCAAATTTCGATTTTGCATAATCCTTTAAAAAAGATACCCTGGTAGTTATTTAATTATCCGGTTGCTTTCCACAGGGTCCAGCGGCTGATTGGTAAGCAGGGGGCCGGTGTTTTCCTGTTTCTCTGTTGCGGCGGCTTTTTTAAATCCGCGGATAATGGGTATAAGCAATAAAACAACAAGTATAAAGGTCAGCATATCGGCGGAGGGGAATGAGAGCCATACCCCGTCCAGTTGCCAGTAATGGGACATAATCAGTACCAGCGGGATTAGGAAGACAATTGGTCTAACGATGGCTGTAATAAAAGCCTGTACGGCCTTGCCGATTGCCTGGAATACTTGTGAAGCTACCATGACAATGCCCACGAATGGCAGGGCCAGGAACATGCGTTTGGCGGCGTAGGCGCCCATGTCCACAAGCTGCGGGTCGTTACTGAAAACCTTAATTAGCGGTTCCGGGAAGAAATAGAGTACCATAAATATCACTATACTCAGTAACGTGGAGGAGATAGCCGCCAGCATTAATGCTTTCAGGGCGAGGTTAGAGCGCTTGGCTGCGTAGTTGAAGCCGAGTATCGGCTGCGCGCCCTGCCCGATAACTATGCCCGGTAAAATAGCGAACATCAGGAGGCGCTGGATAATGCCGAAGGCGGAAAGGGCATAATCTCCTCCGTAGAAAATAACCATTTTAATCAATATCATTGCGGACAAACTGCCGGCTACTGTCTGCACGAACGCAGCAATGCCTATGGAGAACATGGATTTAAGTATTTTTAAGTCCGGAGCCAGGTTACTGGTATGGATTTTCAGGTAGCTTCTTTTAGTTAAATAGTAGCTCAGGAGATATATCATAGACACTATCTGAGATATTACAGTGGCCAGAGCGGCTCCCGGCACTCCCATTTTCATCGGTATTATGAATACGGCACAGAGGATGATGCTTAGTGAGGCTCCTAGTATCATGGCGACCATGCCGACTCGGGCGTTCCCCTCAGCGCGCGCGAAGCTGAGCAGTGCCATGGTGAAGATGCCGGAAAATGCGCCCATGGTAATAATAGTCAGATATTCCCGGGCATAGGGGAGGACTGCATCGGAGGCACCGATAAGTCTGAGCCAGAAGTCTACAAAGGGTAAGATAACGATAACCACCAGTATCGACAGTACTATGCTGATGCTGATGCCATTACCCACGGTACGCTCCGCCCCGGCTACGTCACCGGCTCCCAATAACCTTGAAATTAATGATGCTCCGCCTATTCCCACCATCATTCCGAGACCCATTATCAGCATTTGCAGTGGGAATACAATGGAGAGCCCGGCAATACCGAGGGGACCTACATAATGACCGACAAAAACCGTGTTTATGACATTGTACAGGGTCTGAACAAACATGCCGAAAAACGCCGGCGTGGCCAGTTTAAACAGTAGCCATCCGATTCGGTCGGTGTTAAGAACGGTATGATTTCGATTTTGCATGGAGTTAGTCACTCATCCTTGGCACTTATGCTGAATCAGTGGATAGTCTGACTGTGATTACTGAAGCTTTAATAGTGTATCTCGCAGATTTCTCAACGAATGCGATAGCGCTTCCAGTTCTTCGTCTTCGAGGCAGGATATATATTCCCGTACAGCGTTCTCTATGTTATTTTCATGTATTTCCAGAAAGGTTCTTCCCTTGTCAGTCAGAGCTATATTAATGGTTCGCCTGTCGGCTGTGTCCATATTCCTTTCGACCATATTTAAATCGACCAGCCTATCTATAAGGTGGGTCATTTGAGCCTTGGCGATTTGCAGTTTTTCACCAATTTCGCAAACATGCAGTGTGCCTTCTTCTTTCAATACCGTCATAATCTCAAAATGAGGGAATTTAATATCCACATCCATATCGGCAAGGGTGGTCACAATCAGCTTCCTGCGTATTATTCTAAAGACGAGGGGTGGTATGGATAGCAGATCTACGGCAACTCTTCCGGGAATATCATTACGCATATTTATCCCTCCTGAAAATAAGCTGCGTTATTAGTATACATACTTAATAATATATATTTTATAAAGTATATATACTATATAGTATACATTATAAACTATATTATGGCAAAAGTCAATGGTGTTGATGTGGTTTTTGAATTAAGCGATTAAGAGGACTAGGCGGATTTCTAGCTATCTCATTCCTCGCCGGCCATGGTCTTGTTTATGTTTATCTTAGCCTGATTCAGTTGAACCTGATTTAACTTCGTAAGGCCTGTCAAATCGCTTTTTAAAGGCTTTGTTCTTCTTAAGCATGGGGTTCCAGTATATGGCGTCGCTTATGATTCTGGTAAACCAGAACTGAAATCTGGATAACTTTTCCGGTCTGGCCAGTTGGCTTACCAGCTTCTCGTCGAACTTACCTGTCTTACCATAGGTTATGCCAAGTTTGTAAAAGGTTTTGAAAAGCTTTTTATTCATGAATTCCGGTGTAACCTTGATACCTTCAACCGCACCTCTGATTACAGTACCGTTGTAACGGCACCCGAGGCGGGCGGAAAGTTTTACCAGATAGCGTTCCAGGTAACGCGAGTGAATTGGTTCCGGGAATCCCGACTGCACGATAAAGCCGATATCAGCATTGTCTTTCTGACCGCACAGCGGTTCCAGTGACTCTATAAAGGCCTTGACAATGCCCGGCATGGCATCGGCATATAGGGGAGTTGCCAGCAGAATGTGTTCGGCTTCCTGGAAAAGTGTCACAAATTGTTCACCTTCCTTGATACGTACCAGGTAAGACAGCTCGTAGGAGTTGCCTTCTGTTTCCATAAAGCCGCTAATGAAATGTTCCAGCAGGATTTTCGTATTGCTGCCTTCGCCCCGCGGGGAGCCGTTAAAGATGGTTAATTCCATCGGCAACCTCCTTAACCGGGTCGCTGGTAAGCCTGGTGAAGCCGTAAGTCGTCTTTACGTTAAGCGCAAATCGCGCGTAGATATCGTTGATGATTTGGATGTCTTCATCATCACATGTCTCGCTTCTCTCCAGAAGAAGGCCGATTCTAGGATATCTTGGATACCTTCCCACGTGGCGCACTTCATTATTAACCTGCTCAAAGTAGGGTAATAATACCGATAAAGCCGCCTTTTCCTGGACCTTTTTAAGCAGGGCGCTGGGAAACCCCATGATTACCGGGGAAGCGAACAGAACGAAGTCGGAATTTATATACGCTCGGCATACGTCCCGTGAGTCGTCTCGCGCGGCACACTGACCGGGGGTTTTAACCCAGCAGCCCCAGCAGCCGACGCAATATCGTATGTCCATGTCCCTCAGGACGAGGGTGGTTACGTTATGCTCTGAAGCGGTCAGTGTGTCCGAGAGGTTCTTCAGGTAATCGTCAAATGTGTGATTACTCGTGTCCGGATTGCCGTTAAGTATGGTTACTTTCATCTGTCTTTCTAAAAGAGCTGTGTTCAGAACTGAAGTTACTTTATAGGATTATTATACATTTGTCAATAGATATCATTCCTGTTTATCGGCATATTCACGAAGCTTCTGAGCGTAATCGCACGTGAATTTATTTGACAGTAGGAATTCTACAGAATAAGATATTTATGATTAGTATAATGATAAATTGGTTCAGGAGGTATCGAGATGGCAGGAACGTTCCAGGGTAAGGTCGCCCTGGTTACCGGTGCCGGTATGGGACTGGGAAAGGCTTCGGCATTAGCCTTCGCCAGGGAAGGTGCTAAGGTAGTCGTGGCTGATATTGATGTTAAGAACGGCCAGCAGACGGTGGATATGATTAAAAAATCCGGCGGTGAGGCTCTTTTTATTAAAACTGATGTTTCTAAAGCCGCAGAGGTCGAGGCGATGGTCAACAAGACGGTCGAGACCTACGGAGGCCTTGACTGCGCCCACAATAACGTCGGCATTGAAGAGTTGCCGGAACCCCTTACGGAAGGCACCGAAGACACGTGGAACCGCATCGTTGACGTTGACCTGAAGGGTATCTGGCTCTGCCTGAAGTATGAGATTAAGTATATGGAGCAGCACGGCGGCGGCTCCATCGTCAATACTTCTTCGATTGCCGGGCTGATCGGTGCTCCGGGGCAGGCCATTTATACCGCCTGTAAGTACGGTGTCAACGGTTTAACGCGGTCAGCGGCCGGCGATTATGCCAAAGCGGGCATCAGGGTCAATGCCGTCTGCCCCGCCGGAATGAGGGGCACCGGTTTCTACAACCGGATGGTGGCCGTACAGCCTGGAATGACGGAGGCGGTCAAAGAGATAGTACCTCTGGGGAGGGATGCGGCCCCGGAAGAGGTCGCCGAGGCCGCGCTGTGGCTCTGCTCGGATGCGGCTTCATACGTCACTGGAATAACCATGCCCGTCGATGGAGGGTTCACCATCACCTAGTCTTCGCGGCTGGTTTATGACGCTGCTCGTAAGTGGGCTATTGTTTGCCGTTTTTTGTCAACGCTGTCTACGGTGGGGCTACCGGTGCTTCTTTGTCTTGCGCATCCGTTCTGTAGCGGCAAACCAGGCTGAAAAAAGAAAGGAAAATCTGAGAGATGGTCGGTATTACATCGGTAGGAGCTTATATCCCTGTATACAGGCTGAATCGTGATGAAATCGCCAGGATATGGGCGGGAAGGAGTATCGGTGGAACCAGAGCCGTAGCCGGCTATGATGAGGATACCGTCACGATGGCCGTGGCGGCTACCCTGGACTGCCTGGCGCGTCGTGAATCTGAAGTAAATGGCTTCTCCCTGGCGACCACCACCGCCCCCTACAAGGAAAAGCAATCGGCCGCTATTATCGCCAGTGCCGCCGACCTGTCCGGAGAGTGCCATACCGCCGATTTTACCGATTCTCTGAGAGCCTTAACTATAGCTGTCAAGTCGGCCATAGACGCGGTTAAGAGCGGTTCGGCCAGGAATGTGGTGGTAACGGCGTCTGACTGCCGTATGGGTGCCGCTATGGGTACGCTGGAGCAGGTGCTTGGCGACGGTGCGGCGGCACTAATGATAGGTTCGGAAGGCGTTATCGCTGAGGTCGAAGGCAGCTATTCGGTATTCAACGATTTTACTGACTTCTGGCGGGCCGAGGACGATGCTTTCATCCGTTCCGCCGAGGGACGATTTATTGACGATGTTGGTTACCTGCCGACCATGCAGGAAGCCATTTCGGGATTGATGGATAAGTATGACCTAACCTCGAAGGATTTCTCTAAAATCGTTTATTATGCCGCTGATGCCAGGCAGCATGCCGGTCTGGCCAGGCGGATGAAATTCGACAAAGACCAGGTACAGGAGCCGCTTTATGATAAAATTGGAAACACGGGGACGGCGGCAGCGCTGCTGATGCTGCTGGCGGCTCTCGAGGATTCCAAGGCGGGAGACAGGCTCCTCTTTGTCAGCTACGGAGATGGCAGCGATGCCTTCATCCTGCGCGTCACCGAAGATATCAGTATAATCCGGGACAGGCCGGTGATAAAAGACAGGCTGGCGGGAAAGGTATCCATCAGTTACGGGCAGTACCTTAACTGGCGTAATCTTGTCCCTGTGGAGGCTTCGACACTGCCGGAGCGTCCGGCGCTTTCGCTGCCCAGCCGGTGGCGCGAACGAAGGGCGATTTCGGCCCTGTATGGCGCTAAGTGCAAAAAGTGCGGGACTCCCCAGATTTCTCAAATCGGGCAGACTCCGAGGGTTTGTGTCAATTGCCAGGCCAGGGATGAATTCGAGGACTATAAATTCTCCGATAAGAAGGGTATACTGTTCAGTTACGCTATTGACCGGCTTCAGCCCACCCTCAATCCCCCCGGTGTCAACGGCGTTATAGATTTTGACGGCGGCGGCAGGTTGATATGTGAGCTTACTGACTGCGACCTCGATGAGGTCGGAGTGGGTATGCCGGTGGAGATGACCTATAGAAAAATGTTTTATAGCAGAGGAATAAATAACTATTTCTGGAAGGCGAAGCCTGTTTCGGACTAGCCCGACGGACTTACCACCAGGAGGCTGAAACATGGACGGAATTAAAGATAAAGTAGCCATCGTAGGGATGGGCTGTACCAAATTCGGAGAGCGCTGGGACAAGGGCGTGGAGGACCTTATCGTTGAGGCTGCTTACGAGGCATTTGAAGACGCCGGTATTGAGCCCAAGGACGTTCAGGCTGCCTGGATAGGCACGGTATTTTCCGGCCTCAGCGCCATTACGCTGTCTCCCTTACAGCTGCAGTATATACCTGTTACCAGGGTTGAGAATATGTGCGCTACCGGGTCCGAGGCACTGAGAGCGGCGAGCTATGCCGTCGCCGCCGGTGTCTGCGATATCGCCCTGGCGGTGGGCGTGGAGAAACTGAAAGATTCCGGGGCGACGGGGGTAAAAGGCCCCAGTGTCGTCGGGGATAACCAGGACGGGAGCTCGGGAATCGGCCCCGGCTACAGCGCCCCGGCGTCTTTTGCCTACCTGGCGACGAGGTACTTCCATGATTATAAAATTGCTCCTGAAGAGGGCAAAAGGCTGCTGGCTAAAATTGCCGTGAAGAACCATCACAACGGCAGCCTGAATCCCAAGGCGCATTTCCAGAATGAGCTGACGGTAGAGCAGGTGGTGAATGCGCCCATTATCGCCTGGCCTCTGGGCCTGTTTGACTGCTGCGGCGTCAGTGACGGCGCCTCGGTAGCCGTCGTCACCCGAGCCGACATGGCGAAGCAATTCAGAGACGACCCTGTCTATATCAAGGGACTGCAAATCTGTGTGGGCGCCCGGCAGGGTGCCATGAGGCAGGATTACGATTTTGTGCACATTGAGGAGAATGTCCTCGGCTCGCGTAGAGCCTATGCCGAGGCAGGAATAAAAGACCCGCGTAAGGAGTTAAGCTGCGCCGAGGTACATGACTGCTTCAGCATCCACGAGATGATTGTCTATGAAGACCTCGGGTTCAGTCCCCGCGGCAGGGCCGGGGAGGATATAGAGGCCGGGACATTCACTCTTGAAGGTGAGCTGCCGGTAAATACTGACGGCGGCCTGAAATGCTTCGGCCACCCGCTGGGCGCCAGCGGCCTGAGGATGATGTACGAGGTCTACAAGCAGCTTCAGGGCAAGGCCGGACCCCGGCAGGTGAAGAACCCTCGCCTTGGCCTCACCCACAACCTTGGCGGCAACGCCGGGACGGGCATTTGCAGCTGCTTTATCGTTGGCAACGAGAAATAGTCGATATGTCATTGCGAGCGAAGCGAAGCAATCCGCCATAGCTAGTATACGGATTGCTTCGTCGCGATGCTCCTCGCAATGACAGCATTATTACTGAACAACACCAGAGGGAGGTAATCCTGAAATGAAAGCGGCTCTTGAAGGTATAAGAGTTATTGACGTTAGTGAAGCGGGACTGGCACCCGTGTGCTGCCGGATTCTGGCTGACATGGGCGCCGAGGTAATTAAAGTGGAACGGACGGAAGGCGGTGACCAGACCAGAGGCATTATAAAAATAAGCGGTAACGTCCCGGTTTACGATATTAACTACGTGTTTGAGTTCTATAACTTCAATAAAAAAGGGATAGCTTTAGATTTAAAGCAGGAAGAGGGGCGGCAGATACTGTACAAGCTGGTGGAAAAGTCTGATGTCTTTGTGTGCAATTTCAGGCCCCATGCCCTGAAAAGTCTGGGACTGGAATACGAGACTATCTCCAGAATCAATCCGCGCATCATATATGCCCACCTCAGCGGCTACGGACTGCACGGGCCGGAGAAAGACGTCGGCGCTTATGACTTTGTCGGATACTGGGCCAGGAGCGGTGTTATGGCGTCTCTGGGAGAACCGGGCACGCCGCTTCCGTATCAGTTGCCGGGTTTCGGTGATAATACTACCGGCATGTACGCGGCGTGTTCCATTGTACTTGCCCTTTTTCACAGAGAACGGACCGGGGAAGGCCAGGAAGTCCTTACATCTCTAATCGGGGGCGGTATATGGTCAATGGGTATCGTAATGTCATCGGTTCTGGCTACGGGTCTGGAATATCCCAGGGTATCCAGACTGGCTACGAGCAATCCCATCTTCAACAGCTATGAGTGCGGCGACGGTAAATGGATTCAGCTTGCCTGCATTCAGGGGGACAGGTACTGGTCGGGCGTCTGCAAGGCGCTCGGGATAGAGGAGCTGGAAAACGACCCCAGGTTCGCTACGCATGAGAAACGAATGGAAAGTCACGATGATTTGATTCCTCTTCTTGATAAAGTCTTCCTCTCCAGACCCAGGGACGAATGGGCGGAGAGACTCGGCAAGGAGGATGTAATCTGGACGCTGGTTAAGACGCCGGCTGAGCTGGCCGTCGACCCCACCCCCTGGGCGAATGGTTATTTTCAGGAAATCGACCACCCCTCGGGGAAAAAGCTCAAGGTAATCCTGCCGCCGTGGCAGTTCAGCAAGACCCCGCCGAGTATAAGGTCGACTGCGCCGGAGCTTGGTCAGCACACCGAGGAAGTGCTTATCGACCTTCTGGGCTATACCTGGGACGATTTGACGGCTTTCAAGGATAAAGGGGTCATAATATAACACTGAAGGAGGCATTCATGGGGGAGCTACTGAAAGGTAGAGTCGCCGTGGTCACGGGGGCCGGTAAAGGCCTGGGCCGCGCTGAGGCTATCGGTCTGGCGGCTCAGGGAGCCACGGTAGTCGTTAATGACCTGGGTACGGCTACGGACGGCAGTGGAGCCTCCAGAGGTCCGGCTGACGAGGCGGTCGAGGAGATAAAGGGTGCCGGCGGCACCGCCGTTCCCAGCTACGATAGTGTGGCTACGAAAGACGGGGCGGAGAGTATCATTAAGGCGGCTATCGATAATTTCGGTCGGATTGATGTGCTGGTCAATAACGCCGGCTTCACGCGCGACCGTATGGTATACAACGTGACCGATGAGGAATGGGACGCTATAATTAAGGTCAACCTCTACGGCACCTTCTTCTGTACGCGCTCTGCCTGCAAGGTGATGAGGGAGCAGGGTTACGGAAGGATTATCAATACGTCTTCTCACGCCGGACTGGGTAATATGGGCCAGGCGAGCTACTCCGCCGCCAAGGAAGGTATTGTCGGCTTTACCCGAACGGTTGCCCGGGACATGGGACGGTACGGCGTTACCTGCAATGCCATCCGGCCGGTAGCCGGCACAAGAGGATTCAGGGAGATGGTCGAAGAGAAGGGACTCAAGGAGGCGTGGGCCAGGATGTGGGGAGAAGAGGCTGCCGGGAGCAGGATAAAGCAAATGCTGGAACTCAACCTACCGGAAGACGTCGCCAGCCTGGTTGTCTACCTCGCCAGCGGGGCTGCCGACCATATAAACGGCTGTGTCTTCGAGGTGTGGCACGGTCATATCGGCATATACCATGACCCGCCGCCGGTAGCGGACGCTCTCTCCAAAGACGGACGCTGGACGCCGGAAGAGCTCGCCGAGACCATGCCGTCGACATTAACGAAAGATAAGGTGCGCGAGTTGCCGCCCATCTTTCCGTTCTAAGTGATTGTCAATAAGGGGTGTTTAAGAGGGGCGAAGCCCCTCTTCTATCAATTCCCCCTCCCTTAATTCCAAGGGAGGGGGATAAAGGGGGTGGGTTACCTTAATTTAAGATTAAGCCATATAGCTCAAGCCGGTAAAAAGGAGGAAAAAATGGTAAGGAAAATCGACCATATCGCTATCGTCGTAAGGGATGCCGATGAAGCCCTGAAGGTTTACTCCGAGATGTTCGGCTTCGAGGTCGTGGAAACTATTGACGGCCCGGCCGGGGAGTTTAAGGCCGTCCTGGTAAGGGCAGGCGATATCAGGCTGGAGTTTCTCCAGCCGTTGACTGATGAAGGGAGCTTCGCGAAATTCCTCAAGGAGCGGGGCGGCGGCCTGCACCACATGTCATTCACCACCAATAACATCGAACACGACCTGAAGACACTGAAAGCACAGGGCAGACGGTTAATTAACGAAGAACCGATGTCCATCCCCTCGGCTAAAATAGCCTTTGTGCATCCCGATGCTGCGGAGAACGTGCTTATAGAGCTGGTGCAAAGAGCCCAGTCTTACCCCAACATGCCAAAGCTGGTATAACTCGGAGGGATTATCGGACAGTTAACGTCCTGTCTTCAGGCAATCAGAAGTGGAATGAGCCTGCTCACGCTATCAAGCTCCTCCAGGTGTTCCACCATATCCAGGAAAGTTTGCGCCTTTTCTCTGGATATCCGCCCGTTAAACTCCACATTCGTCCAGAATTTCGTCAGGATATCATCCTTGGATATCGGGTTCTGCGGGTCGCCGCTGGCGATTTTTACGGATTCGGTAAGCTCGCTGCCGTCTTTCATGATTACCGTGACACGTGCGCCATATAAATCCGTTCCTGTCAGTTCCAGCATCTTTATCTTGCGGACAAACTCGCCGATGTAAGGGTCGCGTATAGCCGGCTCGGTGAAGTGCTCGGGTTTAACGCTTTTTTTCACCAGGGCGGTCGCCACTGTGTATTGATAGCTGAAGGCGGCATTACCGTGCGGAAAAGGCCCTATTTTGAAGGGATGCCCGCAGATATGGTTAAGGCCTTCTGCAGATACGTAGAGGTTGACTTCTTTAATATCGTCTGCGTCGATGGTGTGCTTGTGAACAAGCGCCAGGGAGCCGTCAATAACGGCGTGTGTAATACGGCAGGCGGGATAGGGTTTGAATGTACGGTCAGAGTAGTATACCTTCCCCAGTTTATCGGTCAGATATTCTGGTTTCTGGCAGCCCTCGGTGAACATCTGGTAATAGCCGAATTGGCTGAACAGGGCGTCCTCCGGGCCTGTCCAGCCCGCTTTGGCAAGCTGTGCCGAGAAAATACCGTTCCGGGCGGAGAGTCCCTGGGGCAGTTTGAAGGCGACCGTGCCGTCCCAGATTATTTGAAAGGTGCTGCCTATCTGATTGAGAACGATGCCAAAAGCATGCCTCATCTTGAGTTTATTTAAACCCAGTAGCCTGCCGGCAATAGCCGTTGCTCCGAACGCGTTTACCGTACCGGTGCCGTCCCAGCCCAGGGTAAAACCAAAGCCGGAAGCAGCCAGCAATCGCGCTGCCACATCGTCACCTACCAGCAGCGCGGTAATCAGCCCTTTGCCGTCTATGTCCGTTGCCTCGCCCAGAGTGACGGCTGTAGGGACCGTAGTGCCACTGACGTGTCCCGGCGTATTTATGCCCTCCACCAGGGGACTCACCGGCTCAAAATCGAACGAGCGGGACATGACGCTGTTTACCATGGCGGCATTACCGGCGGGCACTTTACCGCCATGAACCAGGATGGTAGCCTCTTCCTTGCCGCCGTAGTCCCGGAGCAGGCTGGCAAGCTCCGGATTGCCCGTGTCGTTAGCACCGCCTATCAGGCAACCCAGTGTGTCGATGATGCGGTTCCTGGCGTTCTCCACGGTCGCCTGGTCGAATTTCTCAAAGCGTGTTTCTACTACGTTTGAGGCTAATTTTTCTATAGGCGTGTTTTCTGTGGTGTTCATATTGAACCTCTCATTCGATGGTTTGTCACTTCCCTACCATCATACTCGGGAGCCAGAGGCTTAACTGGGGAAAGGCTATGATAAGAACCAGGAAAAACAGCTCGAAAACCAGGAAAGGTGCCACGCCGCGCAGGATAACCCCGGTGGGGATGTTAAAGATTGTCTTCACGGCAAATAAATCCGTACCCATCGGAGGTGTAATAAGCCCTATCTGGGTGTTAACGCAGAATATTACTCCGAACCAGATAGGGTCCATCCCCAGGCTGACAATTAAAGGAACGAAGATAGGGACCGTCAATAAAGTGATGGTAATGGGGTCCAGGATAAACCCCAGAATCAGCAGGATAAAATTGATAATCACTATTTAGCATGTTTTCATTATACCATCGTACCATATCTTGTCAACGATAAGTCGTGCCTGTAGAGGCAGGCATATGGCCTCCGGGCTTTTGCTGGCCTCTTCGCTCTTATCGTCTAAAAGCAGAACGCCGTACAGATAACCTCACCTCCTGTCTATTTGCCTATTACCGTCGGTTCCTTACCTGGAGTCGCGAACTTGGCAACAACGGCCTCGTTCAGTTCGACACCGAGGCCGGGTCCATCGGGCGGATATAGGAAACCACCCTCGTATCTTATAAGCTTAACGGCAAGGTCGTTCTCTATAGGGGAACTAACCGTATCGGGTACGTTATGGATGTTAAGAGGACCAATAGCCTCCTGTTCAATTTTACCCATCCACTCGGTACCAGCGAGGAAGTGTGCATTAGCCGCCGCTCCAAGTGCAGTATCAATCATGCAGCCGCACATTACAATCAGGCCGGCTGCCTGGGCGATGGATACCCACTTCTGGGACTTATGTATGCCGCCCGCCTTGGGTACCTTGAGGAACAGACCGTCAACGGCATCCCGCTGCATAAGTTTAATCAGGTCATTAAGCTCGGCCGCCGATTCGTCGGCAAATATCGGCACGTCTACCTTCCTGCGCAGGCGTGCCAGTCCGTCCATATCCCACCATGGTACCGGTTGCTCGGCGAGGAATAGATTATACTTCGCCGCTCCTTTCAAGAAATGAAGGGCCTGGAAGTAGTGCCAGCCGCCATTGGTATCGGTCATTATCTTGACATCATTGCCTACCGCTTCTCTCAGTGCGCTGAGCATCTCAAGGTCCTCTTCAATGGACTTGGCACCGACTTTCAGCTTCAGGGCTCTGAAGCCGGATTTCACCAGGCTCTTGCCTTCTGCTATTACTTCTTCCGGTGTTCCCGAGGACATGACGAACGCCAGCGGTATCTTTTCGTTGGAGAGGCCGCCCAGCAATTTGTACACGGGTACTCCCAGTGCTTTGCCCATGATATCATGGAGGCAGTAATCGATGACCGCCTTGGACTGGTTATTCACCTTGGCTGCTTTGTCCATCCTGGCTACGATTCTCTCAATATTAAAAGGGTCTTCACCGAGAAGGATATCGGGTGCAAAGACCTTATTAATGTTATGCATAATGGAGTCCTGGCTCTCGCCCATGTACCAGGGGGAAGTATCTCCGGTCTCACATATACCTGTAATACCCTCATCAGTGTGTATCTTAACGACGACGGCATCAGAGACGGAAGCGGTGCCTCCGCCCATCTTCATCGGCTTGGCAAAAGGGATGGATACGGGTATACATTCTATTTTTGTAATTTTCATTAGCTAACCTCCGCATAGTTATTTTTACTGCATATCTCCAGGAGTGAATGATCCGTGATGGTACTCGGCTGCCATTCAGGCAGTTACTGTTCCTAATCTTATATAGCACTTTACGCTGCTATAAGTCAAACTGTGGAACAGGAAGGTTCTGGTTGCGGTTTTTGTAATAGCTTTATGTTCACTTTTAATTCTTTCGCCAGGGGGTGGTGGGGATAAAACTGAGGGATAAGTAAGAGATGCTGCGAGGGTGGCGGGTGGGAATAGATTAAAATAGGAGGAGGGGTAGGGTAGGAATTTCACCCCTGCACAAAAATCCAGCCCCGATGTGATATAAGTCGTGGTGAGAGACAGTGTGAGAGTGTATTATAATTATATCATATAGGGCAGTATTTGGTGCCCGAGGAGGTGACCGGTATGAATGGCAGGTGTCCCGGACAGGATAACAGAAACCTGCGGGCAGCCCTGTATAAGTGCCCGAACTGCGGTAATGAAGTCGAGATGTTCTCTGATGAGCTCAGAATAAAGTGCGGGAAGTGCGGTAAATATGTCTACAAAGAGCAGGTGCCTTCCTGTGTTGAGTGGTGTGCCTCGGCACGGCAGTGCCTGGGGGAGGAGAGGTGGAAAGCCCTGAGGGGTGAGAGCTAGGGAACCACGGTTAATAACCTTTGCCCGGGCTGGTCGTGACCAGCCTTTTACCAAGTTCAAAAGCATCGGTAAGGGCGGTGGGGTGGCCCTTAATCTCGCCCTTTTTATCAATACCCCGGATGAGAAGCTCGTCTATATACTCGGCGTTAATCGCCTTGAAGAAGTATTGTATCGTCAGTTTCGGCCCATCGAATAGTCTCTTGCCCCTGGTAGCCCCGACCGCAATAAAAGCCCCCTTTCTCAGGGGGATATCCAGATTTTTAAGGACGTATTTCCTCGCCCAGAGAGCCTGGCAGCGGCTGATAAGCAGAATAAGCTGGGCGCTGACTGTATAGAAAAATATAGGGGAGGCAACTATGATATCGTCAGCGCCGAGCAGCCTGGGGTAAATATCGTCCATATCGTCCCTGATGACGCAGTTGCCTTCCTTGAGGCAACCGTAGTATTCCCGGCAGGGGCTTATCTTGAGCTTGTCCAAGACAATTTCGTCAATGTCCGCCCCCTGGCTTTGCGCCCCCTTCAGAGCCTCATCAAGCAGTAGGTCGGTGTTGCCTTTAATTCTCGGGCTTCCCATAATACCCAGAACTCTCAAAACTGCCTCCGTACTGGAACTAGTCGTCAATAAATAATTTCCCACCTTGAGCGAGGTCTTCCCGGCTGTAGTCTATAATGTCAATCATGACTTTTTCAGGAGGAACATTGAAGTTCCTGACGACAGCTTCGGTTATGTCTTTGACCAGACCTCGCTTCTGCTCAACGGTTCTTCCTTCTATAGCTTTTATGGTTACTAATGGCATACGTTTTCCTCCATATAGGCTTTTCTGAAAAAGAGTTTAAAGCTTTACGTATATAGAGTCAAATGGTGAGGTTGGCAAGAAGTGTTTTGGGATGAGCTTTGAGCTAGAGTCGCCTTGTCTTTAACACGAGCATCAGGATGATGGCCAGTGAAAATACGATTGTCAGGAGCAGGGCTCCAATCAGGTAAAGGACCCAGTTCGGTATGCCGGTGGAACCGGCAATATCAGATGCCTGTAGAGCATCCTGGGGCGCTGGTTCGGATGGAGATGGGGGTGTTAGCTGCACGGGTGATAGCGCCGCTGGCAGGAGCTCCGCTGCATTTGTTTGTGGTTCCGCCGTTTTATCGGGGAGCTGTGGTGGGGTCGGTGCCGTAAGCTCGGCGACCTTTCCCTCGGCTTCATCTGACGGCGATGGTTCCGTCGCAAAGACGCCGGCGGCACTCCAGGCGCTGTGTGTACTGGCGTTGATAGCCCTGACTTTCCAGTAATAGGTAGTGTCATAGTCGAGGTTGGCGTCGCACTGCCAGGCGTTGGCAGGGAGGGCATAATCGTCTTGCTTGATTATAACCGGACTGGCAAAGTCAGAACCGGTGGACACAAGCAATTCGTAGGCATCTGCCCCGGATATGGCCGTCCATTGAAAAATCGGTTTTACCTGTACACCGCTGGAACCGGCGGCAGGGCTTTCCAGCTTGAGGGCGATAGCTTCGGTATCCAGGCTGGTGGTAAAGGACCGCTTTTCTGACCAGGGACTGAGTACCGGTGCACTGGCTCTCACTCGCCAGTAGTAGGTAGTAGCTGACTCCAGAGGGGGCAGGGGGGTGGAACTGGCCTGTGTACTGTCCTCGAACCCGCTGGGAACAGAGGAGAGGTCGGTATCCTGGTCGCACTGCCACTGGTAGCTGGTGGCACCGTCTATCGTTTCCCAATCGAGACTGATATTTCTGACGGTATGGTCAATCAGATTGCCGGTCCCCGGTGACCCGTCAGCCGGTGAAATCAGGGTAACCGGTGTTGTCAACGTATCGTTAAAGCTCATCAATCTTGCATTGGTTGTATCAACTGACCATAATATATGGTCGGATTGCCATAGTCCGAATAACGTGGCGCCATCGCTAAGGCTGCGGGTTACTGTTTCGAACGTTGGGCCGAGGGAATAAGTGGGGTTAAGGCACCGTTCCATGCCGCCGCCGGCATCTGAGTTGGCGGCGTATAGAACACCGCAATCGGCTACAATAAGCTGGTTGAGCGTGGCGCCGCCCGGCAGCGTGTTGTCGATGCTTTCCCAGTCGTCACTTCTGCCGATGACGAAGCGGTAAATGCCGCTGTCCGCCGTATCACTGGCGGCATAGACAGTCTTGTTGCTTTTGAATTCGGGGTCGAAGGCAACGGTTATGGAGCCGCTGAGTGGTGGTGAGGTGGCGTTTACCGGTAGTGGTTGGAATAATTCGCCGTTATCATCTGACCAGTAAACCCAGCCGTTGGTGTTCCCCATCAGAATAGTCTCGTCCTGTTCATAGTCGGGTGAAAGGACTATGGAGTTCAGAGATTCACCGCCTGCCGGTATTCCATCGGAATAAAAGAAGCCGCTATTAATCGTGTTGTAGACCAGTCCGTTGCTGCCATTGTAGCTGCCGATGAAGAGCGTTGTATCGTCGACTATTACCCAGGTATCGATGGGGAACATGTCACCGGTGGTAGGGTCCCTGGTGAACCGGTGCCGGTAATTCTGGCCATCGTCGGTTGACTTCCAGATTGACGGTCGGCCGTCACTTTCCCCGGCAACAAATACTGTATGGCTGCCATCGTTATATTGCGGAGGCAGACCAACCATGGTTATGCTGTCTACATCGGCCAGTGCGCTGGATAGTATCCTTTCCCAGGTGCTCCCGCCATCTTGACTGCGCCAGAGTCCTTCAGTAGAAGGACCGCTGCCGAAGGTAAGCATGAACAGGGTATTGTCCTGGCTGTAGTTGGGGGAAGGTGACAGGTCAACTATAGTGCTGATGGCAGTATCAATAAGACTGAGCTGGTTCCAGGTATAGCCGTAATCCCGGCTTACGGAGAGGGCGCTGCCTTGGCCGCTGGTGGCGGTATATGCCCTGCCGGTCTCACCGAAGTCAGGCGCCATTAGCACGAAGGTCTTTGAACCTCCGGTCGGCTCTTTACGGCCCCGTGCCCAGTTGCTGCCGCCATCGGTGCTGAGGTAAGTCTGGGCGCTGTCAGCCGCGCCAGCCAGAAGGCTGACTGCCGGGCTGTCGCCGTAAGCTGTCAGTCCTGTAATATCGATGTTGGGCAGCCCGGAGGCAGAACCGGCATTCAGGTCGGTAGCTAATGATTCACCTGGTGCCTCGGCACAGCTGATTTTATAGGCGTCTCCTTCGCCGGTGCCGGTGTCAATAGCTACAAAAAAGACACAGCTTCCCGAAGAGACATTAGAGTCGTAATTGCCGGGGAAGGCAATCGCCGCAGAGTTAGCTACGGCGACGGAGGCGGTTGTTTTCGAGTTATCCTTGGCAAGTATGGCATCGCCTGTGGTATCACCCCAGCCGGTATCGGCGATGTTAGTGCTAACGTAGGTATCGGTCTCGTCGGTCATCACGGCTACAAGCTGGCGGTCGGTGGTGTAATTGGGTGAGAAGGCTACCGCATAGACGTCATAGCTGCCGATGCCGGTATCTGTCCATGTGGGGATAATATCTGCATCGTCCAGGGTATAGACGCCGCCGAATTCGGAGGCGTCCGTATCTCTGGTACCGATGGCGATTATGTTGCTGTTAAGCCAGGCGACATCGATTGATGTTATCTCGATATTGTCAGCTCCAGTCCCACCCGGTACTGCCGGCAGGGCATCGAATGTCTCGCCGCCATCGGTAGACTGATAAACAGCTGAGGAGGTGGCGTAGTATATGGTGCCGGCATCATCGGGTGGGGTAGCTATACCTGCTATGTTATCCTGGACTTTGCCGATATGCGACCAGCTACTGCCGCCGTCAGTGGATTTATACAGGGTATAGGTGAGACCTTTACCGTAGGCATAAAGGGTACCGTCACGGGCTATAGTCAGGTGCTGGATATCGGAGCCGTCAGCCAGCACCCAGTTACCCGCCACACCATCGGTAGGAATATTGACCTGAGACCATCTGACCTCATTGGAAGAGGCTGCCGACTGCTGGGTCGGGATAGTGGCCATGTTAAGGCTTACCAGTAAAATCAGTGCCGTGGAAAGGAAAAGAATCATCAGATGTGGATGCTTTGCATATCCTGCGATATCCACATATCTTACATTTACTGCGTTCTTCATATTTGACACAAAACGAATTCTACTCTTCTTGTTATGTCAAAGTCAATACCTGCCTGCGGGATTCCATGTTGAATAAGTTCAGTTTGCATTATATACTGAATCTGTAAATGCATGGAGTAGAAAGGTAATAATGCAGACAGACTTCTCAGAGATTGATGAAGGAACCGGATATGTGGGCTATCAGGAAGCCTTCGCTCTTGTCTGCTCAAATATCCAGCCGGTAGGGGTTGAGGAAGTAACCTTCGACTCGTGTGCTGGCCGCACGGTAGCGGAGGATATAGTGGCGCTGTTGAGTTATCCCTCAGGTGATGTGTCGCTTAAGGATGGCTTTGCCGTTAGGTCTGAAGATGTGGTCCATGCTTCCATTAAGCAGCCGGTATGCCTGAGAGTAACCGGTTCCGTGTTTGCAGGCTCCAGATTTGAAGGCGAGGTGACACCGGGGAATGCCGTTAAAATATGTTCGGGTGCGCCAATACCCCGGGGGGCGGATGCTGTGGTATCGGGTGAGTTCTGTGAGGAGGTATCGCCGGAAGAGATTTGTGTCAAAGCCGATGCAGAGAGGGGTCGGAATATATTGTATGCTGGGGCCGAGGTGAAAGCCGGTGCCACTATTGTCAGGAGTGGAGGGATGCTTTTCCCCGGTTATCTGGGTCTGGCGGCGGCTGCCGGCGTCAATCGTGTTACTGTCTATCGGCGACCCAAGGTGGCTGTTATCGGTGTCGGCGATGAGGTGGTGGCTCCCGGGGAACAGCTTCGTACAGAACAGCTCTATGCCAGCAATCTGGTCACCATGGGGGCCTGGTTGGCTGCTTTTAACGTCCCCTGCGTTACATCGGTAGTCAAAGACAATGAGGAAGCCATAAAGCAGAAGCTGCTCAATCATCTGCCCGACGTTGATGCTATTATTACCAGCGGCGGTGCCTGGGGGAGCGAACGCGACCTTGTTGTCGGTGTGCTTGATACGCTTGGATGGCGGCAGATATTCCAGCACGTGCGAATGGGACCGGGCAAGGGTATCGCCTTCGGGCTGTGGCAGGGCAAGCCCGTCTTTTGCCTGCCGGGTGGGCCGGCCAGCAACGAGATGGCCTTCCTGCAGCTGGCTCTTCCCGGGATACTGCGCATGGGCGGCGAAAAAAGGCATCCTCTCCAGACTGTTTCCGCCAGGCTTACCGAGAATCTGAAGGGACGCCATCCGGCGTGGACGGAATTCAAGGATGCCATACTATCCCGTGATTCCACGGGTAATTATCAGGTTAAGCTTTATAAAAACAGGAGCCGTTTACAGGCGATTGCCAGTGCCAACAGCCTTGTCTGCATTCCGGAGGGCACCAGAGTGCTTAATAGTGGTGAGACTGTGCCCGTGCAGCTCCTGGCGCTCCGGCTGGATGACATATAGGCCGGTTTTTATCGGCAGGTTAAAACAGGTTGCCGTGCCGGTTTTCTTTCAGAAAAAGAGAGCCCCCCGAATTTCGGGGGGCTCTCGTCCTTCCTTTTGAAGGATGGGGTAACTGTCCGTTAAGCCATTCTTAGACTTGTCGTCTGGTCCTGACTATCAGGACAACCAGGGCAATCACCAGAATAGCTCCGATGATGATTATCGCCCAGATGTATCCCTGCGCGGTTGGCGCCGGTTGCTCCGGTACTGCCGGTATGTTGATAATCGGTGCCGGTTCTGGTGCCGGTATCTCGATGATAGGAGCCGGCTGCTGGATTATCTCTACCGGTGGAGTTGGTGCTTTCTCAGGTAGAGCGACCGTGAAGTTGGAAATGGTTGACCAGTCGCCGGTTACCGGTTCGACACTCCTGACTCTCCAGAAGTAGGTCACACCGGGGTCAAGCTCCACAGGTGGCCGGATGCCGGTCTCGGGTAGAGTTCCGCTGTAGAGGGTTTCGGTAAAGGTAGTACCCACGGACAGCTGGAACTCATACATGGTGGCTCCGGCTACCGGACTCCATGAGAAGGCCGGGTTCGAGCCGACGTTACTGGCGCCGTTCTGCGGTGAGCCGATGGTTGGCGCCACGGCGGCTCCGGACTCAAGCGTGAAAGCGCGTCCCGGCATGGCCGACATGCCGCTGGTCATCGGTTGCGAGGCCTGGACTGCCCAGTAGTAGGTGGTGCCCGGAGTTAGCGCTGCCAGGTCGCTACCGGTAAGCGTATAGGATACCGGGTCAAAGAAGCTCATGGCGCAATCGGTTAGCCGGACTATTGTCTCCGCGAAGAACGGGTCAAGAGCTATCATCAGCGTGTAGTTGGTGGCCTTAGAAGGACGGCTCCAGGTGAAGGTGACGTTGTAGGGTAAGCCGCTTTGGGCGTTCAGTGCCACCGTGGCTCCCTCCGCAGGAGCGATAGGTGCCGGCGCTGTTACCGCCAGCGTATCCATGAAGCTGTAGAGCGTGCTACCGCTGCAGTCCCATACCTTGTTGTAGGTAGCGGCGGCGCTTATCCTCATCTCTGAGGGCGCGTTGTTGAACGCGCCAGTCACGGTGGGTGCGGCGCTCCAGAACACCATAGCTATCTCGGGCATAAAGGGCATGGTATTCCGCATGAACGTGGACGCGGTACCGTTGCTTGTAGACGCGTACAGCGTGCCGCCCTGCATGGTCATGCCGGTAATAACGGAATTATCTGGAACCGTAGCACAGTAAATGTAAGCCCATGGTTCGGTAGAAGCCTGGCCGATTGTCCACCTGAAGACCAGGGGAGCATAACTCGTGCCGACGTAGATGTTGTTGCCGTCTTCCAGGCCGTCGGCGGCTACCTGTACTGCTCCGGGAATATCGACCCCCACGCCTATCTTGGTCCAGGACTCAGCGCCGTCGGTGGAGTAGGAGACGAAACCCGCGGTACTGCCGACAATCACTTTGTCTTCGCCGAGGCAGGCAATGGTGTTTATATTGCCGCTGGCAAGCTTGGTGTTGATGGGCGTATCCCAGACAAACCCGCCGTTGTCGGTCCTGGTTACATTCTTGCCGTTGTATAAAGCCATGTAGGCGACGTCGGTGCTCTCCACGGCTATGTCCTGAATATTACCGGGGGCGCTTCGCTTGTACCATTTCGTATCGCCGCCTGCCTTCGAGTAGTAGAGGTCGGTGTTTTGATTTTTGGCTACATAGACGATGTCGGGGTCGTCGGGAGAGATGCGAACAATGTAGCCGGGAGTGGAATCATCGACGCTGAGCACCCTCTGCCAGGCCGAGGCCTTGCGCCAGACGCTGAGGTCGGTCCCGTTATCGGTCGCCATGTAAAGCTGTGCCCCGTCAGGCGAAACGGCGACATCCTCAATATTGGTGATGCCGGTGTCAATGAGGCTGATGTCGTTGAAGGACGCCCCGTTGTCTTCGGAGACGGAGAAGGCGCTCTCATCGCCCGATGTCCCCGCCACCACGGTGGTGCCGGCGAAGCCGACAACAACCATATCATTACCGCCCGGGCTCTTCAGGGCAGCCGAGCCGCGGAAGGTTGGTATGGATGTCAGCGGGTCGGCGCTGCGCCAGACAGTGGTGCCTGTAGTCCCGATGCCGGTTATCCCGGCGACACAGGTGGAACCGTCAAAGGCGACGCTGTGAATATCCCTCTGGGCCAGTACCTGCTTGTGGACATAGTCCTCCAGGCGGTAGACGCCATCGGCGTTATCTTGGGCCGAGCCAACAAGATCGATGCCGACGAAGGCAACGCGCTCAATCTCGTCGCCGCCAAGGTACGTGGGCGCCAGCGCTATTGATGCGGCGGTAGCCACGAAGGGATTACCGGCGCTGTCTTCAAGCAGAACAGCGTACTGGTCAAAGCCGGCGTCCGCGTTCCAGTTGGGGGTTGTGGTCAGCTGGAGAACCTCGAAGTAAGTGCTGGTAGCCGTATCTACCGTGACCGCTGTCAGGACGAGGTCCGAGGCGAAGTTGGGCGAAAACTCAACAGCCAGAGCTGCATCTGTAGCCGGCTGAAAGCCGGTGGCTTCTGTTTCTGCATCTTTCCAGTTTCCGCCGATGCCGAGCTTGATGTAGTAGACAGCCGCGCCACTACCATCCACGCCGGCTACGGCTACATAGTGTATGCCGCTGGCTGCCGGGGAAACGGCAATATCGTAGAGGTTGCTAAAACCTACGTTACCCAGGTCGCCCCAGGAGGTGCCGCCGTTGGTGGACACATAGACATCCATGGTAGCTGTGTCGACAATAGCGACCATATCGCTGTCGTCGTTGGCGACGGCCACCAGGTCGGCATCAATTGCTACCGTAACCTCGGTGCCGGCATCGGTAGCTATCTGGGCCCACGAGACGCCCATGTCGGTTGACCTGTAGGTCACGTTGGCTCCGCCGCAGGCATACATTACGTCGCCGTCTTCGCCTATGGCGATGTCGGTGACATCACCGTCGGGGGTTACCGTCTGGTCCATCAGGACGTAGCCCGTTGTGCCGGGAATGACCTCCGTTGTCCAGGTCAGTGGGTCCGCGGCAGACGCCGGAGAGACCGGAATCATGCACAGGGTTGACATCAGCACGATGACAAGGCCTATGCCCCATATTCTAGTTATTTTCTTTTTCATCGACTTTTTTTCTCCTTAGTTGAATTTAGGTCTTTTTTGTTCTATGGATATGGTTACATCCCCGCAAATACACACGCTACTTCGCATGACTCATTTGTAGAGATACATTTCCTTAGAAGCTATCAGTAGAGCCAAACGGCTCTATCTCCCCTTGCGGGTATTGCCATGGCATCACCTCCCTGCGATTATATTGCGTACCTTTCCTAAAGTACACTTCATATTTACTATAACATAAAACAGACAATTGTCAACCCCTGAAGCTGTTGATTAACATAATTTACAGTTAATTGATTATAGTACATTCACGCGGTTTGCACATATCGACTATTTACAATATATAATAACGTCCAATCTGCAATAAGGATAGGGCAAGAATATTAAGATATTATTAAAGTTACCTGGGTCGCCGTATGAATTCTAATCACTTTGCCCGAGCAGTTCCGGCAAAATGTCTGCGGAGACGGTTTTTTGCCGGGCATTGGCCATATCCCGCACTGTAGCCGTGCCTGTCTTCACCTCTTCATCGCCGATAATCACCGCATAGCGGACACCCAGCGAGTTTGCCTGCCTCATCTGGGCTTTCAGTCTTTTACTGCCTGTGGCTGCTGCGGCACTTATGCCCGCCTGCCGTAGACGGGCGGCCAGCTTTATTGACTCTTCCCTGGCTTCATCACCCGTACAGGCAATGAGCACCTGCAGTCCGGGAAGGGTGGGTATAGTGACCTCCTGTTTCTTCAGGTTCAGTATTATCCGTTCGATGCCGGCGGCGAAACCTATAGCCGGTGTGGCTTTGCCCCCCAGCTCTTCAATCAGGTCATCGTATCGGCCACCGCCGCCGAGGGTGCTCTGGGCACCGCCGCCCGCCGGTTGAATCTCAAAGACAGTCCGCGTGTAGTAATCCAGGCCGCGCACCAGGCGGTGGTTAACTGTAAAAGGTATTTTTAGCTGCTCAAGGTATGACTCAAGCCGCTCGAAGTGAGTCCGGCACTCGGGACAAAGATGGTCGACGCTTCTCGGGGCCTCCTTCGCTGTTCGCTGGCATGCTGGCTGTTTGCAGTCAAGCAGGCGCAGCGGATTTCGCACCAGCCTGGTGTTGCAGTCCCGGCAGAGGCCCTCGGAATGCCCGGCATAATAATCCTTCAGGATGGTTAAATAGTCCGGGCGGCACTGCCTGCAGCCGATACTGTTGAGCTGTAATGACAGATTACGGAGGTTCAATGAAGTAAAGAACTGCCAGGCCATATCGATAACCTCGGCATCAAGGGCGGGGTCATCATCGCCGATAGCCTCACAGCCGAACTGGTGGTGCTCTCTCAATCTTCCCGCCTGTGGTCTCTCGTACCGGAAAATGGAAGCGAGATAATAAAGCTTCACCGGCTGTGGCCGATTGTGCAGCCCGTGTTCCAGATAGGCACGGCATACTGAGGCGGTTCCCTCCGGCCTGAGGGTTACTTTCTTACCCCCCTTGTCGGCGAAGGTATACATTTCCTTTTCCACGATATCGGTTCCCTGTCCGACGCTGCGCGTGAAGAGCCCGGTCTCTTCAAAGGTTGGTGAGTCGATACGCTGGTAGCCGTAGAGCCGGCAGATATCAAATACCCCTTGTTCTACATAACGCCAGTAGACCTGTTCCTCCGGCAGGATATCCGTGGTTCCGCGCACAGCCTGGTACAAAAAATCACTCCTTGGGTTCGTCCTTAAGGCTAGAATACAGTATAAGCGTTAGATTTGTAAAGCGGCTATTTTACACCACTAGCCTTTTGGGCTATACTGAATTTATAATCCTTCCTCATTATTTATAATATAAATAAGCTCCGATTTCTGGCTGATGGTGGGGGTGCCATGGATTTCAGCAGACTCCTGGAAAAGGCCAGTGAGTATCTTCCACCCGAGAAGATAGCCGTGGTGGAGGAAGCTTACAAATTCGCCGCTGAGAAGCATGAGGGGCAGGTGCGTCTGTCGGGCAAGCCTTATCTGGAACACCCGTTGCAGACGGCTTATATACTGGCTGAGCTTCAGCTTGATACCAGCTCTCTGGCGGCGGCACTGCTCCATGATATCCCTGAGGAATGTGGTCTGCCTGTTGAAGAAATTGAAACCAGATTTGGCCCGGAGATAGCTAAGCTGGTTGACGGCACTACCAAGCTGGGCAGGGTCGCCCTTCCTGCGGCGGGGGGGGTGGCTGGTGGGACACAGGCAGCCAACCTGCGGAAGATGCTCGTAGCCATGGCGGAAGACCTGCGGGTCATATTTATCAAGCTCGCTGACCGCCTGCACAATATGCGTACTTTACAATATTTACCGACGGAAAGGCAGAAAAAAATCGCTCAGGAGACCCTTGAGATATACGCGCCGCTGGCTCATCGACTCGGCATATGGGAAATAAAGTCGGAGCTGGAAGACCTGGCCTTCCAGTATTTGAACCTCAAGGAGCATAACGAGATTGCCAGGATGATTGATGACTGGCAGACGCGGCAGGAGAGGGTTATCAAGAGGGCAATTAGAGTGCTTAAAAAGGAAGTTGAAAAAGAGGGATTGACCGCGGAGCTATCTGGCAGACCGAAACACATATACAGTATCTATCAGAAAAAGAGACGTTATGCTACACAGGGCAGAGATGTTAATAGCATATATGATATTCTCGCTCTCAGAGTGCTCGTCAATAGCCTATCTGATTGCTACAGTGCCGTCGGCATTATCCACAGTCTCTGGCACCCGTTGCACGATGCATTTGACGACTATATCGCCAATCCCAAACCCAACGGGTACCAGGCGCTGCATACGGGGGTGGTTTGTTTTAATAAATATCTCCTGGAGGTTCAGATTCGCACTCATGAGATGCAGGATATTGCGGAATATGGTGTAGCTGCTCACTGGCGCTACAAAGAGGGTGAGAATAAGGATATACACTTTGAGGAAAAGTTGGGCTGGTTGCGACAATTGGTTGAATGGCACCGGGAGCTCAGCGGTGCTGAGGAATTTCTGGAGTCGGTCAAAACGGATGTATTAATAGACCAGGTTTTTGTATATACACCGAAGGGAGAGATTAAGGACCTGCCCCGGGGGGCGACTCCACTTGATTTTGCCTATCGGGTCCATACCGAGCTGGGGCATCGGTGCGTGGGGGCTAAGGTAAATGGCAAGCTGGTGTCCTTTAACTATGAGCTTAAGAACGGAGATGTCGTAGAGATTATCTCGGCAAAGGGGGCTAAGGGACCGAGCCGGGACTGGCTGAACCCCCACGTGGGATATATCAAAACATCTCATGCCATGGAGAAGATAAGGCAGTGGTTCAAGCGGCAGGAGAGGGCGGAAAATATCGAGCGAGGTCGGCAGATACTGGAAAAGGAACTGCGGCATCTGGGGATACAAATCGAGCGCCAGCAGCTGGCTGACCTGTTTGATTACAGTAACCCGGATGATTTCCTGGCGGCTGTCGGTTATGGCGGTGTTACCGCTCACCAGATTGCCTTGAAGCTGGCGGCTCGCGAGGAGAAACCCGAGCCGGTAGCCGGGGTTACTTCGCCCAAGGTAACGCCGTCGGTGGTACAGGTACTGGGGGTAGGTGATCTGGTCACTAATTTAGCCCAGTGCTGTCATCCTGTCCCTGGTGACAGAATTATCGGTTATATTACGCGTAGCCGGGGTGTTACCATCCACCGGGAGGATTGTCACAACGTTGTTAACGAGACTGAGAGGGAGAGGCTGATTCCGGTGGAGTGGGGGCAGAGTGACCTGCTTTATCCGGTGAATATTCAGGTTGAAGCCTGGGACAGGGTCGGCTTGATGCGTGATATTACCACCGTCGTGGCCGAGGAGAAGGTAAATATTGCTTCGGTAGACCTTGCCAATGGTCATGACAGTACGGTTTCAATATCTTTAACGCTGGAGACCAAGGGACTGGCGCACTTAAGTCAGCTCCTGAAGAAAATTGATGCCGTTAAAGGGGTATTACGCGTGATGCGTATCGGTGATACGGCATCCCCAAAAAGCAACGTCGGTTCCTCGGTTCCGTTGACCAAAGGTGAGGATAAAGACTGAATTTAAAATTAGTGGAGGTAAATCTTGGGTACTAAGTCAGCTCAGAAGCAGGCGCGTGTTGCCTCGAGGAGGCAGCAAAGAAATAAGTCTATCCGCAGTGAGTTAAAAACCAATATAACCAAGGCGGAAAAGCTCATCTTCTCTGGTGAGCTTGAGTCGGCTCGTAAAGCGGTGGTAACGGCTACGTCTTCTCTGGATAAAGCGGCAGAGAAGGGTACAATCCACAGCAATAATGCAGCCCGGCGTAAATCAAGATTGGTGAAGAAGTTGAATGAGGCTGCATCTCTGGCCTCAGCCGAACCTGAGCCAGAAGAAGCTGAGTAGTCAATTATCCTTGGAGATAGTATAATCTCGCAGTGTACCTGTAATGTCCTGTCGGTCCGGCTTCTGGTTCCGTCGTTTAATCCGAGGATGGAATCGGTCTGGCTTCTTGGACTTCCATTTCCTGGTCACAGCAGGTAAGCTTACCATCACCGGCCTTGGTGCATAGTGCTTCAGTGCCACATTTCTGACAGCGATATCTTTTACCTAGTTGGCTTGCCACTTTCTGACCTCCTGCAAACTGGGTTGTCTTATTGTTTCTGCTCCATAGGCTGGCCACAGCAGGTGATAGTACCTTCGCCTCCCTTGGTGATAATCATCTCGGCGCCGCACTTAGCGCAGCGATACCGTTTGCCTACTTGGTTTGCCATCTTGCACCACCTTTTTGAGAGACTTCGTCAATAAATATTATAAGCTATCAGACTGGTTATTGTCAAAGCTGTCACTCGCCCATGATTTGCAGCACCACCTGTCTTGACCTTGCCCGGTTGTCAAAGTCGATTACGATAATCTGCTGCCAGGTGCCCAGTATCAGGCTTTTATTTCCGAAGGGTACTACCAGCGAGGGACCCAGCAGCGAGGCGCGTACGTGGGAATGCCCGTTGCCGTCATGCCAGCGGCGGTCGTGCTGGTACGGTATGCCTTGCGGGGCGATGCGCTCCCACAGGCTCTGGAGGTCCGCGACCAGCCCGGACTCATACTCAACCGTGGTAACGCCGGCGGTTGACCCGGCGATAAAGACCGTAACCGTGCCGCTGGTTATGTCTGCTTGAGCGACTTCCCGCGCTACCTCCGGCGTGATGTCAATAATGTCGCCGTTGCCCCTGGTCTGGAGAGTTATCTGTCGCGTGATAATCATTATTAGTTCCTCCTGTAAGTATTATAGGAGAAAGAGGCTATTGACAAAAGCGAAGATAGGAGTATAATCAAAATCGCCTGGTATGCGATAGTTCTAAATACCATAAAAGCCGGCGCGGGTGTGATGATGGCTGGTTATACGCTGACCAACGAAGGGATAGCGAGGTCCAGGAAGAGAAAGACGAGCGTAAAAGCGGAAATGTCCAGTATGCAAGGCTACGAAGTGCTTGATTATCTATATGACCACGGGACCGCAACATTAGAAGAAATCAGTGACCATACCGGGCTATCTTACGGTCGGGTAATGGAGAAATTAATTCTATTTATGAACCATGGCCTTCTCGAGGGCTCGTCTCGCTGAAATACCCTGAGCTATCGGCTCCGCTGGTCACGGGTAGTGCTACATTTCGGCCAGCTTTTTCCCGAGCTCTTTACATTCGTTTAGATTCTCAGCCGAGGGCTGTCGCTGGGCAGATACAGACTCGCAAATCCGCTTCATGTGCATGTTATCGCAGATTTTCTCTACGGTCTCAATCGCCACCGTGCCGCCGCCGCCATAGCTTCCGAATACTGCATAGGGCTTGTCTGCCATCTTATCCCGGACGGTAGGCCAGGCACGGTCAAAGAAGTCTTTTACCATACCGGCCATGTAGCTGAAATTGTTGGGCGTGCCGATAGCCACGACGTCGCAGCCGAGGAGGTCGGCATCATTGGCATCCGCAGCCTTCTTAAGCGTTACTTGAGCGCCGGAGGCGCTGGCGCCTTCCGATACGGCTTTGGCCATTGCCTCGGTATTTCCGGTATGGGAATGGTAGACGATGAGGATGTTTTTCATTTATGGCTATGCCTCCTTTACTGACGGTTCTTGAAGCTGTGTTACGGCTATGAAGTATAGCCTTGAAGCTGTCTATGTGTCAAACCGCCCCACCCCACAAGTGTCATTCTGACCCTTCGGCTGAAGGGGAAGAATCTCTTTTAGCCTAACCCCCCGTATCCCCCTTTAGATATCTCTTCCCACCCGCCGCCCTCATCTCATCGGCAAATTAGGCCGTTAATATTCCCCACCCCGTTTCCCCCTTTGAAAAAGGGGGACTAAAGGGGATTTTCTACCCCCCTTTTATCCAAACCTATATATCAATGCCCTAACCCAATCTGTCTCCCTCCTTCGCAAGGAGGAATAAGGGAGATTTACTCCCCCACCCCCTTTATCCCCCCGTGAATTTGGAGTCTAAGAACGTAAATGTTGACAAAAGTTCAGATATGACTATAATGGACTTACTTAATATGGTATAGCTGGTAATGATAATATCTACCGTGGATTTAGCGATTGGTGTGAAACAGGGGCACAGGAAACCCTTATTGAGATAGCGGTGGCTGGTGCCCCTTTTTATTTAATAAATAAGGAGTTACAATATGAAAACTAAAAAAGCCATTTTCTTAGGAGTGGCATTACTGCTGATGATTTCCTTTATGTTCCCAGTTGGCTGTACTGAGGAAGCGGTGACACCAGCATCTACGGAATTCAAAACCTACTCAAAATATGGTTTCTCTTTTGAATATCCTAAAACCTTCTCAGTAACGGAGATGGGATTGCTTGAAAATGAAGCTAAAGAATCCTCAGGCATAGTTCAGGTTGGTGTAGAAAACGATGAAATTCAGATGTTCCAGATAGCGTGGATGAAAATGATGCCGAGTGTGTGGGAACTTGATGATGATTTGCAGGGATCTCTTGAAGACTCTTTTGCAGGCATGGAAACTACAGAAGGTATTTCAAGCTTTGAGATAGGTGAACTAGTAGAGTCTACCAAGGCAGGACACCAGATGATTTATCAATATTATACTATGACTAGCACCGAAGGTGATAAAGTATATGGAATTGTAAGTGTTTTCTATTGTGATAAGAGTCAAAATTTCCTTCAGTTAATGACTATTAGCAATACCATTAGTTCCAAGCAGGACGTTCTTGAGGATTTCCAGAATTACCTAGACTCTTTTGTTTGCCACTGAAAATTTGGTTTTGCGTTTGGTTTCATTTAGTTCATATTAAACCTTAGGAGAAACAGCTATCAGATTATTTCCCCCCACTCCATCTCCCCCATATCAAACACCGGCCCGTCTTTACATACCTGCTTTAAGCCGTTTTTAGTTTTAATGGTGCAGCCGTAGCAGACCCCCACCCCGCACCCCATCATTATCTCCAGCGATATCTGGACGGACTTATTATATATATGGTAGTTGGCCGCCATCGTCCGGTACATCGCCACCGGCCCGCAGGCGAAAATCTGGTCGGTTCCCTCGGCGTAAGCCGGTATCAGGTCGGTGGCCAGTCCCTTAAAGCCCTCCGTCCCGTCTTCGGTGGCGTTGACCACATTAAGACTGGAAGGCAGTATGCCTCTGTCGAATAGACTCTGCGGCGATGATATCGGCAGGAGATAGTCGGCGGAGCGTGCCCCCATTATAAGGGTAACTTTTTTGGCTTCTTTCAGAGCTTCGTCAGCCAGGAAGCGCAGTGGCGCGATGCCGATGCCCCCCGCCACGAGCAACAGGTTCTTGGTTCCGGGGTCTATACGAAAGCCGTTGCCCAGCGGCCCGTAGATATCGACAGCATCGCCTTTTTTGCAGCAAGAAAGCCATTGAGTGCCTTTGCCGACTATCCTGAACAGCAGGGCAAGTTTACCCTCATCTACCCGGTGGACGCTGAGGGGACGGCGCAGCAGGGTATCCTCACCGCAGTAGGCCATGACGAATTGCCCCGGCCCGGCGGCAGCAGCTATCTCCGGGGCTTCCAGCCACATCAGGTAAGTCCCTGGCATAATCTCATTATTGGAAAGAACAGGAGCAATGGTCTGCTTCACGTCGGCTCCTTGGTGCGGTAGTTGGGAAGGGGCTGGGCGGTAAAAATCCCGCTAGCGCTGGTAATTGCTTCGGTAGCCGCGCGGATGGTATCCAGCGAGGTGAAACACGGGATGCGTTTTTCAGCGGCAGCCCTGCGGATATAGAAGCCGTCCCGGAACGGGACGTGGCCTCCGGTAAGGGTATTAACGACACCGTTTATGGTGCCGTCATTAATAAGGTCGATGATATTGGGATGTCCTTCATCCAGCTTCTTGCTCGTCATTTTCACCGGCAGGCCGCCGGCCTCAATCATGGCGGCGGTCCCCTCGGTGGCATAGAGTTTATTTCCTGTAGTGGCGAGTTTTCTAATTATAGGCAACGCTTCCGCCTTGTCTCTATCGGCAATGCTGAAGAGGATGTTTCCTTGGGGCGGCAGGGCGAGTCCCGCGGCAAGTATTGCCTTGGCCAGGGCGGCATTAAACGTATAGTCGATACCCATTACCTCGCCGGTGGACTTCATTTCCGGTCCCAGGTGGGTATCCACGCCCACCAGCTTGGACATTGAGAAGACAGGGGCTTTGATGGCCACCAGCTTGCTGACCGGCCACAGTCCGTTGCTATATCCCTGCTGCTTGAGGTTTTGGCCCAACATGACCTTGGTGGCGACGTTTATCATGGGCACGCCGGTTACTTTAGAGATAAAGGGGACCGTGCGGCTGGCGCGGGGATTGACCTCAAGTACGTAAACAGACGGTGCCCGAGTGTCGTTGTCTGCCATGATGACGAACTGTATATTCATCAGTCCTTTAATCTTGAGTCCCAGGCCGATGCGAATGGTATAGTCGACGATGGTTTCTATTTCCGTCCCGGTAAGGTTCACGCCGGGATATACCGCCATGGAGTCGCCGCTGTGCACGCCGGCGCGTTCGATATGCTCCATGATGCCGGGTATAAGGACCGTATCGCCGTCACCGATGGCATCAACCTCCACCTCTTTCCCCTGCAGGTATTTATCGATAAGTACAGGGTGGCCGGTGTCCAGCTCCATGGCCAGTCCGATATAGCGCGTTAACTCGGTGGCGTTATCGACTATCTCCATGGCGCGGCCGCCGAGGACAAAGCTGGGGCGAACCATAACCGGATAGCCAATGCGCTCGGCTACGTCGAGCCCTTCGTCCAGAGAGGTTACGCCGCCTCCCGGCGGTTGGGGTATCGACATCTCATCGAGGAAGAGTTCAAATCGGCGTCGGTCTTCGGCGAGTTCAATTGCCTCGGCGCTGGAGCCGAGCAGGGGCATGCCGCTCCGGTAAAGGGGGTCGGCCAGGTTTACCGCCGTCTGACCGCCGAACTGGACGATGGAGGCTGGGGGCGTTATGTAGCCCGAGCGCCTGCTGGAGCCGGTATCGCTCTCGTTTTCCAGGATATCGCGCAGGCTTTCTTCATCCAGGGCTTCAAAATAAAGGCGGTCGCTGGTGTCAAAATCGGTGGATACCGTTTCCGGGTTGGAGTTCACCATAATACTTTTATAGCCGACTTCCTGGAGGGCCCAGGCCGAATGCACGCTGCAGTAGTCGAATTCGATGCCCTGTCCGATGCGTATGGGCCCGCTGCCGATGACTATTGCCTTGTTTCCTTTAACCGGCTGGGCCTCGTTCTCCTGCTCGTAGGTGCTGTAGAAATAGGGGGTGGCGGCGTCAAACTCGGCGGCGCAGGTATCCACCATTTTGTAGACCGGGCGGATATTCCATGTGTATCGCAGCTGCCTTACCTGCTCGGTTAGCCTGTCCGCCAGGGTGCCGACCTGCTCGTCGGAGAAGCCGAGCCGCTTTCCCCGCCAGAGCAGCTCCGGGGTGAGCGTTTCGGAAAGCAGGGTCTTTTCCATATCGATTATATTCTGGAGTTTATCCAGGAACCAGAGGTCGATTTTCGTTAGGCTGGCGATTTCCTCCGGGGTTGTGTCCCGCCGCAGTGCCGCCATTATCGCCCAGAGCCGGACGTCGTTGGGCTCCAGGGGGTAGTCTTCGAGGCTTTTTCCCTGTTTCCAGTCGGGGTCTTCCCAGAGCAATGACCGCCTGCCGAACTCCAGGGAGCGCACGGCTTTCTGGAGGGCCGCCTCGAAGGTGCGGTCGATGGCCATGACCTCGCCGGTGGCTTTCATCTGGGTGCCGATAACGCGGTCGCCCGAGGCGAATTTATCGAAAGGCCAGCGCGGTATTTTTACGACTATATAATCTAGCGCCGGTTCAAAAGAAGCTGCTGTCTTTCCCGTGACGGCGTTGGGTATCTCGTCGAGCCGTTTGCCGACGGCAATCTTGGCGGCGACGCGGGCGATGGGATAGCCGGTGGCTTTAGAAGCCAGGGCGGAGGAGCGGCTGACGCGCGGGTTGACCTCGATGACGTAGTACTGGCTGCTTTTGGGGTCGAGGGCGAGCTGTACGTTGCAGCCCCCCTCCACCCCGAGGGCGCGGATGATATTGAGGCTGGCCGTACGCAGCATCTGGTACTCGTCGTCGGTGAGGGTCTGGCTGGGCGCCACGACGATGCTGTCGCCGGTGTGCACGCCCATGGGGTCGAAGTTCTCCATGTTGCAGACGGTGATGCAGTTGTCGGCGGCGTCGCGCATGACCTCGTACTCTATCTCTTTCCAGCCGATGACCGATTCCTCGAGGAGCACCTGGCTGATGGGGCTGGCCGCGAGTCCGATGCGCACTTTCTCGTCAAGCTCTCCGGGGGTGAAGGCTATCCCGCCCCCCGTCCCCCCGAGCGTGTACGCGGGGCGGATGATAAGGGGCAGGCCGATATCTGCGGCAACCTTTTTTGCCTGCTTCAGGCTGGTGACGGTAGCGCTCTTCGGCACCGGCTCGCCGATGCCTATAAGGAGCTGCTTGAAAAGCTCGCGGTCTTCGGCGTTTCTTATCGTTTGCAGGGGAGTCCCCAGTAGCCTGACGTTGTATTTTTCCAGGACTCCGGCGTCGGCAAGCTCAACGGCCAGGTTGAGTCCCGTCTGGCCGCCGAGGGTAGGTAAAAGCCCGTCCGGGCGCTCCCTTTCGATGATGCGGGCGAGCATCTCCACGGTTAGCGGCTCGATATAGACGACATCGGCGATGCCCTCATCGGTCATGATGGTGGCGGGATTGGAGTTGACCAGCACCGAGGTAACGCCCTCCTCCCGCATCGCTTTGCACGCCTGCGTGCCGGCGTAGTCGAACTCCGCCGCCTGCCCGATTATTATGGGCCCCGAGCCGATTATCAGGACTTTAGATGGTTTGGTGGTCAAGATGATGTTCTCCTATTTGCTAAATAATTTCCAAAAGTAATCAATTACGTATATCAAAGCGGCGAGGACTGGAATTCCTACGATAAGAATACTCCAAAGTTTATTGTTTTTAGCCCATCGCCATAATTTATGCCTCCTTGCAATTTTTTGTGGCTCTGTTTTAGTAATAGGCTTCTCTTTCTCTAAATCCACAAACTCCAACTTTTGGAACTCGGCAAAAAGAGAGTTTAGAAAATACCCAAAAGATGAGTCCCATTTTTCCGGTTCTGAATATTTAACCGAAGTTTTTTCTTTTGGAAGAAGCTGGAGTTTGATAGTCCCAATTTGCCCCTCACCATCTTGAGAAATGGCACAACTAGCAAAGTATGTTTTATCCCATTTTGCATAATCAGGTGCACCGCTTGTTCTGCGGAAGCTGTAATTATACCCCTGAGAGTTAGGTCTCTCTGCGATATCCTGTATGCACTTTAAAATCATATCAGGAGTGCCATGTAAAATTATTTCCGACTCTTTACTCTTTACTTTTTCTTCATAATCTTCAGGAGTCTTTGATACTTCCGACGGCTTTCCCTCATCTTCAAGTAGTTCGCATTTGTGTATTGCTGACTTTAATGCAATCTCATAGGCGTCTAGCTCTTTGTTATATTTCTTCCGTTTTTCTTCGTCTGTATAAGTGGGGTAATCTACACATACAGCTCTTGCAAATTTATCATATTCTCTTGAAGTTTTGCCAAATGTTAATTCTAATATATTGCATACTTTTCCACGCCACACCTCGTATTGTTGCCTTTCAGGAGGGAGTGTTCTTAGCTTTGATATTTCATCAAGTTGCTGTTTTAATAGGTTTAGCGCTTTACCTATTTTCATCTCTTTACCTCACCCCCTTTATCCCCCTCTCCTGACTAGGCGTCCCGCAGGAGAGGGGGAGGTTTTTGGGAGAGGGGCTACCGCCCCTCTCGGTCTCTCCCTTTCAAGACTTTAGATGGTTTAGTGGTCAAAGTTAGGACTCCTTTTTAATTCCTGTAATAATAAAACCCCAATTTTTAAGTTCTTTGGCAATCTTAATAAACGCCTTTTCCATGTTTGTAGTAGTGAAGTTCTCATATACAATTTCTCTGATGTTTGTATGTGGTTCTACCCCTTTTTGTAATAGCAAAATTATCTTGCTACCAAAGACTTGCCGTGCTCTCCCTAACTCATCAGCTACATTTAGCCCCATGTAATGCTTGCCTGTCCTTTTGTTGATTGCCTTTCCTTTTGTAGCAAGACAAATAGCAAAATCAGCATTGGATTGAGTCCAATCAACCTGTTTTTCAATACTTCGTCCGGCGCTGGCTTTTAACTCAGCAATAAAATATTTAATATCTAAGGCTTCCAGAAATTCTTTAAGCATAGATAATGCTCTTGTTTCACCTTCGTGGGCAATAAAGGCTTTGGGAGGTATTTTGGTCAAGTTCTCAATTGTTTCACCTTTTTTTGTTATTAATTCTCCCGTGTTTGTATCTCTTTTACCATTTTTAACATCTTCTTCAAATTGACCTATGGCTCTGTTTGTAACCTGAATACAGTAACCTAATGCAGAAAGTTCAAGTTCGCCAGCGGGTATTTGCAATGCTATTACCCACATATCGTATTCTTTACCATATACATCCACATTTGCTAGTCCTGTTAGTTCAGTTATTAGCTTTCCCATATAACCTACTTTTCGGCCAAGGTCTGATAATAATTCAGCTGTTAATTCTTTGTCTTTTTCATTTAAATTTTGTTTGTATATATGTCTACCTAGGTATTTATGATAGTTTAATAATTTTTCATATAAATCTCTCAATTCGGTTAATCTATCCATTTCCTACTTCCCCCCCCCGTTTCTTATCTTTTCCCACATTTGTCCTTCACCTGTGAAGGACAGCCGCCCTCGGCACATCCTCTGCTAATCCGCTAATATTCCCCTCCCCAGTTTCCCCCTTTGAAAAAGGGGGATTAAGGGGGATTTTCGTCCCCCGTATTCTCAATTATGCTCTCAAAAACCCCTTCAATATTCGTCAGCACGTCAGTGTTGGTAAACCTCATTACCCTCAAGCCAAAAGTGATTAAGTATTCATCCCTTATCCTGTCGTACTCAACCGTCTCACCAACGAGGTGGTGGCTGCCGTCGACTTCAATAACTAGCTTTGCCTTGGGACAATAAAAATCTACTATATACTCACCGATTGGTTTCTGCCGGTAGAAAATCAAGCCCTTTACTTGTTTGACCCTTATCTTGGACCAGAGAAGCTTTTCGGCATCAGTCATATTCTCCCTTAGTTGTCTTGCAAGCCGTTTCAGCTTTTTATCGTAGGTTAACACTAATTACCTCTTATATCCCCCTCCCCCGTCTCCCTCCTTAGTAAGGAGGGACTAAGGGAGATTTACCCCCGCCCCCTAAAGCGGGGTGTCTAAGAGGGGTGAAACCCCTCTTTTATTAATTCCCCTTCCCCTTAACAGATTCTCTTGCACCCTCACCCAAGGGGAAGGGGACACAGGGGATAGGGTCACCTCTATCAAAATTTCCCGGCCCCCGCGACAAAACCCCCATTTTCTCAATAATTGTTTTCTCCAAACAAATCACACTACAAAAAGTCAACCCCTTAATGTCCCAATTTCATACCCGACCCCTCCCACCGCCGCCCTCCCCAAAAACCTCACTTAACATAACTCTAAAAACAATTCAAAGCTAACCACGCACGAATTGTTTCCCTTCCTTTATCATCTCCACGAACTGCCCGAACAGGTACACGTTGTCCAGTGGACCGGGGGAAGCCTCCGAGTGGTACTGGATGGCGAAGATGGGCAGCTCCCTGTGCCTCAGGCCCTCCACCGTGCCGTCGTTCAGGTTTATATGCGTCACCTCAAGTTCACTCCCTAACGTATCGGGGTCGACGGCGTAGCCGTGGTTCTGGGCGGTGATGTGGATGCGGCCTGTCGCAAGCTCACGGACGGGGTGGTTGCCGCCGCGGTGCCCGAACTTGAGCTTGAAACACCTGCCGCCGAACGCCCGGGCGATGAGCTGGTTGCCCAGGCAGATGCCCATGATTGGCCTCTTGCCGACAAGTCCTTTCACCGTACCAACGATATAGTCCAGCAGGGCGGGGTCGCCGGGGCCGGGCGAAAGCAGGATGCCGTCCGGCTTTAATTTTAAGATGTCCTCCGCCGACATTGTGCAGGGAACGACGGTAGCGCGGCAGCCTTCTTTAGCCAGCAGCCGCAGGATATTGTATTTCAGGCCGCAGTCGACAGCGACGATATGGTAGCCGTTACTGCCGTTGTCTTTCCATTCATAAGGCTTCTTGGCGGTGACCGTGCTGACGAAATCTATTTCACCGTAGTCGGGCTGCTTCTTTATTTCTTCCAGGGCTTCCGCGGGCGTTTTTGACGAGGTTATCATGCCCATCATAACCCCCGCCGAACGCAGCCGGCGGGTAATGGCGCGTGTATCCACGCCGTAGATACCGGGGATGCCGCTCTCCGCCAGGTATTCGTGGAGGGTTTTATTATTGAGGTAATGATTGGGCCGGTCACACTCCTCCCTGACGACAAAGCCCCTGACCTGGATTCTGTTCGATTCCGCATCGTGCTCGTTGATGCCGTAGTTGCCAATGAGGGGATAGGTGGGCACGACAATCTGTCCGGCGTAGGAGGGGTCGGTGAGCATCTCCTGGTAGCCGGCCATGCTGGTATTGAAGACAGCCTCGCCGAAAGCATCAACCTCCGCGCCGAAAGAAAACCCTTCGTAGACCGAGCCGTCTTCCAGGACAAGAATTGCCATTTTAGACATGATTTTCTCTCGTTTCTATTTCTATTGAGTCGTCCATGTAGACAGGCTTCCCACCGAAAAAGGTTGCCATGATTTTACCTTTGAGCGTCGCACCAGCCAGCGGGGTATTTTTGCCCCTGGAGGTGAATTTATCCGTATCGACTATCCATTCCAGGTCAGGGTCGAAGATGGTGATATCGGCAGGTGCCCCGACTTCCAGTGTGCCCAGCTTCTCGTAGTTGAGAATCTTGGCGGGCCCTGAAGTGAGCCTGGCGATGAGTGTTTGCAGGCTTATCTCGCCGGCGTGCACCAGGCCCATCAGGCTGCCCAGAGCCGTCTCGAAGCCGCTGATGCCGAAGGCGGCCTGGGTAAACTCGCATTTCTTGTCGGCGGTGGTGTGGGGGGCGTGGTCGGTGGCGATGATATCAATTGCGCCCTCATTTAGCCCCTGAATCAGGGCCTGGGCATCCTGCCTGGTTCTCAGGGGTGGGTTCACCTTGGCATAAGTATTGTAGCCAAGCGCCGCTTCCTCGGTCAGGGTGAGGTGGTGAGGGGTAACCTCGGCGGTGACGTGGATGCCCTGCTCCTTGGCCCGGCGGATGAGCTCAAGCGAGCCCCTGGTGCTGACATGAGCAATGTGTACGTGGCCTCCGGTCTGGCGGGCGAGAGCCAAATTGCGGTGAACCATGGTTTCCTCGGCGGCAACGGGAATACCGCGCAGTCCCAGCTCAAGAGATACGATGCCTTCGTTTATCTGGCCGCCTTCACTTAGAGATTTATTCTCGCAGTGGTCGATTATCGGAAGGCCGAAGGCACGGCTGTATTCCAGGGCCTGGCGCATGATTATCGGGCTTCTGACCGGCTCGCCATCATCGCTGTAGGCAATCACGCCGGTTACCTCCAGCTCGCCCATATCAACCAATTCATCCCCCTGTGTTCCTCTGGAGACTCGCCCTATCGGCAGCACTCGGACGGCACCTTCTTTCGCCGCAGTTGCTTTTACATAATTGATAGTCGCCTCATTATCCAGAGGCGGGTTGGTATTGGGCATACAGCATACAGTGGTGAAGCCGCCCCGCGCCGCCGCAAGTGTCCCCGTAGCTATAGTCTCCTTCTCCTCAAAGCCGGGCTGCCGGAGGTGGCAGTGGAGGTCGATGAAACCGGGGCAGACGATTAGACCTCCGGCCTTGATAACAGCATAATCAGGTTCGGGTGGTGTATCATCTCCCAACCAGGAAACCTTACCTTCGGTGATAAGCACACTACCGGCATTATCAATTCCCTGACTGGGGTCAATGATATGTCCACCCTGAATAAGCAAGGACTCCGTCATTTCTTCAGCGGCGACCTCCCATATAATGACTGGGTTTGAAGCCGTGTGCCTGCGCTTCTTCTTCCGTATTGAATACAATCAGGTTCTCCGGCCTGATTGTTCGAGTCCAGTGGCTGTCAGCGCTGTGGTATTTTTTGGTATCCAGTTTGCCTTCATGCCAGTCGGCACTGGCAATATATTTGGGTTCGAACCCGTGTTCGCAGTAAGCGCACCTGAATGTCAGAGGCTCAGTGCTCACTATTTTGAACTCGGGTTTAAGGTACTTTGTTTCGGTCTCTTGGATGGATACGCATCTTGCATTCGGGCACCTTAAGCCGGAAGCTCGATGGTAGACGGGGTATTCCACTGGGGGTGGAGAATCTTCGTCGGGAATGGTAGCTTCCCTGGCGCCTAATACGAGTGAAAGGAGGGCCATCCTGACCGGTACGCCGCGGGCAGCCTGTTTAAAGTACATGCTCCTCTTGTCGGTATCGACTTCATAAGCCAGTTCATCAACCCTGGGTAGTGGGTGCATGACCAGGGTTTCCCGGAATGCCTTACCCTTAAGAAATTTTTTATCAACCACAGGGTACTTTTTCTTCAGGTCCTGTTCTTCTTCGGCAGCGGCGAATCTTTCTTTTTGTGGTCGTGTGACGTAAAGGGCGTCAACCCCGCTTTTCAACTCGACCTGAAGGCTGATATCCGGCATCATCGCAAGTTGATGCGGACTGCTCGGCGTTGTGTAAATGGCATCCATGGGGAACAGACTATCTTTATTTTTCTGATCTGAAGCTGCGAACCTCTCAATCTCGCCGCCGTATTCTGTAATGAGTTTGTTAATGACGTGCTCGGGTACTTCCAGTCCCGGACTCGGATAAAAGAGGATATCAGCACCGAACTTGGCCAGGGCAAAAATCAGGGAGTGCGTGGTCCGCCCGTATTTTAAATCGCCCCACAGGGCAATCTTGAGTCCTTTTATGGTATGTCTTTCCTTCTGGAGTGTGTATAGGTCACACAGGGTCTGTGTTGGATGTTGATGGCCGCCGTCACCGGCATTGATAACCGGTATACCGGCGTAGTCAGCCACCACCCTGGCGGCTCCTTCCCACGGATGGCGGATAACGATGATATCGGCGTAGCTGCCGACCACTCTTGCCATATCGGCTATACTTTCCCCTTTGGCCAGTGAGGTGGCGCCAACATCCGAAGCAGTAATAACACTGCCGCCGAGTCGGTGCATGGCGGCTTCAAACGATAGCCTTGTCCTGGTGCTCGGTTCGAAGAAAAGGCTGGCCATGATCTTACCGCGGCACAGGCCGTGCTGTGCTTTCATGGACGCCGACATTTCATCGGCCAGGTTAAAGAGTGCCAGTATTTCTCCGTTGGAGAGGTCATCTATAGTTACCAAGTTTCTATTTGTCAGTGTCATAATAACTCCTCCGTCCTTTTGCTGAAGGATTCGAGCTTCTCCGGTTGGCCTATCGTGGATTTGTTATTGGGTGGACTTATGATGGCTACCTCATCTGTGCCATCGGTCTCTACCAGGTGCACCTTAATATCTTCATGCCGGGCGCTGGGTATGTTCTTGCCGACATAGTCTGCCCGTATCGGCATCTCACGGTGTCCGCGGTCGATAAGGACGGCCAGTTGAATTGAGCGGGGACGACCCAGGTCGATGAGGGCGTCCATGGCGGCACGGATGCTGCGGCCGGTATACAGTACGTCATCAACCAGCACTACGGATTTGCCGTTGATATCGGACGGGATGTCCGTACGCTGGACGGCCGATTTGGCTTCGGAGGGGTTAAGGTCATCCCGGTACAAACTGAAGTCCAATGTCCCGACGGCCAGTTTCGATTTTTCGTAGTCTTCGATATTGGCGGCAAGTCTTTTCGCCAGGGGGACGCCCCGGGTATGCATCCCCACCAGTATCAGGTAGTCGGTAGACTTGTTACGCTCGATAATCTCGTGGGCGATGCGTGCCAGGGTGCGCCGGATATCATCGGCTGTCATCACAATTTTATTAGGCATAAAAATAACCTCCTGCCCTGGCTGGCAAGAGGTTGTGCGTACCCGTGTTCTATTAATTTCCCTTGCCAGCCTCGCGGGACTGATTTAAAGGTTCTAAGTTGGCTCCTTTTGACTTATTTTAGTAAATTATAGCAGAAAATAGGGGAGGGGGCAAGTACTTGTTCGTGAGAGCTACTCTAAAAATGTTCTAAAATTCCCGGTGGATTTTATTCAACCGCTCTTTTTTGGAAAAGAAAGCTTTCTGGAATAGTGCATAATCTTGTTTGGATAGTCTATCTTTAGAGATGATTGCTTCTTTCCTGTTATCTTCGAATATCTTTACCAGTTTCTCACAGGGATAGTCACCGCATTTCCCACAATTGTCGATACCATTTTCTATTACGCATTCTTTAATGCCAAGCCCACAGGTTTTCACAGAAGCGCAGCCTTGACATAACATGTCTTCAGGAGAGCATACAGAATTTCTCCAGCCAATCATCTGCCACATTATGGCCACTTCTTTTAATCGTTCTTCATCGCTGCTTACAGTCGCCAGATACCTGGGGCAGTAGTTACAGTCATCGCCGCAAAGACCTAGATTGAGCATGTGTTTCCCTTTTCATTTCTCTTTCTGATTCTAATAATGCACCATAAAAGTATAACATAGTGCCTCTATTGTTATTACTCTTGCACCACCATGCTATAATGAAATATAATTTTTATGGGCGCAGGAGTGTAGCTCAGTTGGTAGAGCAGCGGTCTCCAAAACCGCCGGTCCGGGGTTCGAATCCTCGCACTCCTGCCAGTGATTATGCCGAGGTGGTGGAATAGGTAGACACGCCATCTTGAGGGGGTGGTGAGCGTAAGCTCGTGGGAGTTCAAATCTCCCCCTCGGCACCATTAATACCACAGCGCCTGATACCAGGAAACAGAACTTGAACCGAGGAGTTAAATGGCAGAACAGTCCCGGTTGATTGATATCTACATTATGGGCAGGCATTGTCAGGTGCCGGAAGGGCTCACCATCCTGACGGCGCTGGAGTACAGCGGCTATAAGATGATTCGCGGTTGTGGCTGCCGTGCTGGCTTCTGCGGCGCCTGCGCCACGATTTACAACTTCAAGAATGACCCTCAGCTGAGGTACGACCTCGCCTGCCAGAAGACCGTGGAACCGGATATGTACCTGGTACAGGTGCCCTTCTTCCCGGCAGTCAAGGCTCTTTACGATATCGAGAAGACAGAAGCTACCGGCGAAAAAGTGCTCGCCCTCTATCCCGACCTGGTCAAGTGTTTCGGCTGCAATACCTGTACCAAGACCTGTCCCCAGGAACTCGAGGTAATGTGGTTCATGTCCGATGCCTTAAGAGGCGACATCCGGGAGGTGGCCGACAAGTCCTTCGACTGTTTAATGTGTGGTCTGTGCGCTGCCCGTTGTCCGCAGGGTCTGGTGCCTTATAACGTTGCTATGTTGTGCCGGCGTCTGTACGGACGCTATCTGGCGCCCGTCTCCAAACACTTGGAGGACAGGATAGCCGAAATAGAAGATGGTAAATTTGATGCCGAGATAAAAAAACTGAAAAATTCCAGTGAGGAAAAGTTACGGCGTATGTACGCCGAACGAGATATTGAACCGGCTCTCGAACAATCCTGGGAATAGTGGTGGCTGATAATGTATCCTGGTTATTTAGAAGAAAGCATTCATTTGTTAGAGGATACCCGTGTGAGGCGGCTTCTGGAAACAATGCCGCGCCTTGCCGAAGAGGAAAAGCTGGCCCTGTTGAAGCTGTACCACCCGGACTATATTGAGTCAAGTATGCGCCGTCTTCAGTCAGGGGTAAATAAGGGCGATTCTACACCTGTTGAGCTGGCTGATTTGCTGGAGGGAAACAGCCGAATTGACCCGGACAAGATTGATCCCTCCCGACCCGACCATAATGTAGATGTCCTGGTAATTGGCTGTGGGGGGGCCGGGGCTTCGTCGGCATTGATTGCCCAGGAGGAAGGGGCGAGAGTCCTCATTACCACCAAGCTGCGCTTGGGAGATGCCAATACGGTTGGAGCGCAGGCAGGCACACAGGCGGCCGATAGACCCAACGACTCGCCCACCATTCACTATCTGGATACACTGGGCGGAGGCCGCTTCGACAACGTCCCGGAACTGGTTGAGGTGCTGGTGAAGGATGCGCCCTCGGTGATTAAGTGGCTGGAACAACTGGGTGTGAACTGGGATAAAGATGCGGACGCTTCAATGCACGAGTTGTCCGGCGGGGGCACTTCAAGACGGCGCCTGCATTCTGCCCGGGACTATACCGGTCTGGAGGAAATGCGTGTTCTGCGCGACGAACTCAGGAATAAAAATATTGATTACCTTGAATTTGCACCGGCCATAGAGTTGATACTGGATGACCGGGGTCAAATTGCCGGTGCCATACTTATGAACCTGGAAACCGAAGAACTGGTTATAGTGAGGGCCAGGGCGGTAATCATGACCACCGGCGGTATCGGGCGTTTACATATTCAGGGTTTTCCCACCACAAATCATTACGGCGCTACAGCCGATGGTCTGGTGCTGGCTTACCGCGCCGGCGCTGAAATGGTCTTTATAGACACCATGCAGTATCACCCCACCGGTGCCAGCTATCCGCTGCCGATTCTGGGGCAGCTGGTTACCGAGAAGGTGAGGACGCTGGGGGCACAGCTGGCCAATATTAGCGGCGAACAGTTTGTAATGCCTCTGGAACCCCGCGATGTGGTTGCCTCGGCTATTATCCGGGAATGCCGGGAGCGTCAGCTCGGTATAAATACGCCTACCGGCGAGTCTGGCGTATGGCTGGATTCGCCAATGATTGATATGATTCGTGGTGAAGGGACAATTGCTAAAGAACTACCTGCCATGGTGCGGCAGTTCCGCCGGCATAATATTGATATCACCAGAGAGCCAATACTTGTATATCCCACGCTGCATTATCAGAATGGCGGCATTAAAATTAATACCAGCGGGGCCACCAATGTGCCGGGGTTGTTTGCGGCCGGTGAATGTACCGGCGGCGTGCACGGCCGGAACCGGCTCATCGGCAACTCAACACTGGATCTGTTTGTCTTCGGGAGGAGGGCTGGCCGGGCGGCGGCTCAATATGCCAGAGAGGTAAAAAGAGGTAGCCCGACACTGGAGCACATACGCCGGTGGCGGCGAGAGCTCCAGCAGGCTGGCCTGACCAGGGAGAGGCCATTATCACCGCGGATACTGCCGGACTACGTCAGGCGCACACGAGGATACACCGGACAGGCAATCTGATAGGGCTGGCTGTTAGTAACGAGAACGGGGAGAGGGGTTATGCCACTACCTGTACAGCGAGATGTTAGAGAGATTGAAGGCATCCTGAATGAAATCCTGAATACCAGATGCCCGCCCGTGGGCAGGTGCCGGCTCCTATCCAGCGGCGTCGGAAATGCCCACTCCCTGAATATTGCCGAAGACATCAGCGGGCATAAAGAATGCCTGGGCTGCGGCAACTGTGTCGATATCTGCCCCTTTTTATCCCGGGAGCCGTACCGCCGCAAAAAAACGGAACAGCGTACCTCCATGGCTCTGGAAAGTATAGTTGGTGAGGATTGTGACCTGTGTAATGCCTGTGTCCTGGTCTGTCCTCAGGTGGACACCACTATTAAGAACTATATCGTTAATCACCGTATGGCGGAAGTGATGTCTCGCCTTGAGCGGAGAATTGGCGATGAAGATGAGCTTGATTTAGACCTGTTTCTGGAGGAAGCTATCAGTCAGGACTGATCGGATAAGGTAAAGGAAAGATGGACTTTAAACTGCCGGAAGAACTGAAAATGATACAGGGTCTGACGCGGGATTTCGTTAATGACCAGTTGAAGCCCCTGGAGAGAGATATCCTGGGACGAGCCGCCGACCTGAGTGACGCCCGGACGTACCTGCCTGCGGAGATAGAGGCGGATCTTATTGAAATGGTCAGGGATATGGGATTGTGGGGGATAGGTGTTCCGGAAGAGCTCGGTGGTGCCGGCTTGAGTACGCTTGGTGTTTGCCTGGTTGAAGAAGAACTGGCTCAGACGGTAGTCCCGTTTAATTTCGGCGATATAACCCCCATTCTTTTTGATTGCGATGCGGAACAGCAGGCAAAATTTCTGCGGCCGGTACTTGATGGCCAGAAACGACCCTACATGGCACTGATGGAGTCGGGTAGGGGAGCCGACATCTCCGGCATGAAGATGAAAGCCGAGAAGGCTGACGGTCATTACCTTCTCAGCGGCAAAAAGCTCTCCTTTTCCCGTGCTGGTGATGACTACTTTGCCGTTGTCTTCGCCACCAATAAAAACGCTGCTGGTGGGGCCACATGTTTACTGGTCGATAAGGATACACCGGGATTCACCGTTGTTGGCGGTCAGGAAAAACCGGGGTGGTCAGCATCGTTGTGGGAGCCCATGTCTCTGGTCTTTAATAAGTGTCAGGTGCCCGTGGAAAACATACTGGGTGAGGAGGGTAAGGCTTTCCACCTGGGCAAGAACTGGCTCCCCCAGAGGCGGGTGATAAGGGGGGCCCGGTGTGTGGGCGTTGCCCGGAGGCTGCTTGATGAGGCGGCTGTTCAGGCACAGTCCCTGGAGACATTCGGACAGCCTGTTCATCAGCGAACCAGTATCCAGGCTGCTCTGGCTGATATAGCCACCCTGGTTCACGCCGCAAGGCTTATGGTTTATGAGGCTGCTTGGAAGGCTGATAATGGGGAGCCGATATCAAGTGAAGCGGCCATGGTTAAATTGTACACTACCCAGACAATCCACACCGTTGCTGACAGAGTGGCCCATATTTTCAACGGGCCACCATATGTAGAGGGACTGCCGATGGAAAGGCTGTGTCGCCGTGCCCTGGCGTCCAGTGCTACCGAGCTTGCTCTGGAGCTGCAGCGTAACATTGTTGCCAGGGATGTTTTAAAAGGGCTGAAAATATAGCCGGAGAAGCCGGTTACTTTACAGGTAGAAATGAACCAGTATGACTATATCATAGTGGGCAGCGGTATCGGTGGCCTCTATACTGCCCTGCTGGCTAGGGCGCAGGGCAGTGTTCTGGTCATCACCAAGGGCAGCATTGATGACTGTAATACCAAATATGCTCAGGGTGGTATCGCGGCGGCTATCAGCAAGGATGATTCACCGGAACTGCATTCCAAAGATACGGTAAATGCTGGGGATGGCTTATCTGATGAGGACGCAGTGCGTATCCTGGTTAATGAAGCACCGGCTCGTATCGCTGACCTCGTTGATTACCGGGTACCGTTTGATACCCTTGACGGCGAGATTGCCCTGACCATGGAAGCGGCTCATAGTGTGCCCCGTGTTCTCCATGCCGGGGGTGACGCTACTGGTGAATATATCGAGGTAACGCTTAGCCGGGGGGTGCGTTCGTCTGGAATTCAGGTACTTGAGGATTTCATGGCGACTGAGATTCTGGTGGAAAAGGGTAAGGTTAACGGCGTGCGGGTGCTCGACTGCCGGACTGGTACTATTGAGGAATTAGAGTGCCGCTTCCTGATTCTGGCTACCGGTGGCGCCGGGCAATTGTTCAAGTACAATACTAATTCGGATATAGCTACCGGTGATGGAATAGCTCTTGCCTTTAATGCCGGTGCCGAGATTGTTGATATGGAGTTTTTCCAGTTTCACCCCACCGGACTGCGTATACCTGGTGTGCTCCCGTTTCTTATATCGGAAGCAGTCCGGGGTGAAGGTGGTGTGCTGCGCAATGTTGAAGGCAACCGTTTCATGTCCGAATATCACGAGAAGGGGGACATGGCGTCCAGGGATGTTGTCGCCCGCAGCATACTATATGAAATGAAAAAAACTGGCTCTGATAAGGTCTTCATTGATGTCACCCATCTACCTCACCACACCATTACCACCCGGTTTCCACATATCTACCGCTTCTGCCTTGACCACGGTCTGGATATTACCAGGGATAGGGTGCCGGTGGCGCCGGCCGCCCACTACATGATAGGCGGCATCAGGACCAACAGCTGGGGAGAAACCAACATTGACGGTCTCTTCGCCACGGGCGAAGTAGCCTGCACCGGAGTCCACGGTGCCAATCGCCTTGCCTCGAACTCCCTTCTTGAAGCAATTGTGTTCAGCAAAAGGATTGTTGAAAAAGCCGGGGGTAAAGCCAGGACAAAGGAACCTGCCGGTGGCAAAGATAAGGCGATGTACTGTTCGCTCAGCCAGAGGCCGATTCCTAGAGCATTGCCGGCACCCAGCCTTACCGTCTTGCAGCAGTTACACTGGGATAAGGTTGGCATCATTCGTGACAGCCAAGGTTTAAACCAGGCGGCTGATATCCTGGCGGCCTGGCAGCAATCATTGCGTCCGCCAACTGACCAGCCTTCCTACGAACTGAGTAACCTGATATTGACCGGCCGTCTCTTAACGGAAGCGGCATTTATCAGGGAAGAAAGCCGGGGGGCCCATTTCCGGTCTGATTTCCCCGAAAGTACACCCAGGTGGCAGCGTCACATTGTATGGAAAAAATAAGAGATACCGCCACGTATCGTTCTTCTATACACCATTACGGCTGCATTTGAAAAAGCATCGGCTTATGCATTATAAATATAGGGACGGTAATCATTTTTGTTAGACATGAGGTGAAGGTTTGACTAAGAAGAAGAAGGCGGCGAAACCCCAGCGTGAATATACCAGGCGCCAGCTCTCCCAACTGCAGCGGCAAAGGAGGCGACAGCGTATCTTCTTCTATGGAGGGGTTTTTATCATTGCCGCCGTTGTTGTAATTGTATTGGTAGGGTGGTATATGGGTGAGTATCGCCCCCGGCACCAGACTGTTATTGCCGTGAATGATACTGAATTCGATGCCGATTACTACATTGATGCTATCAGGTTCGCTGGGAGGGACCAGCCGGTTGAATATTTGCAGAGTATAGCTGATGCACTGACTCAACAGATTGAGCAGGGCGAGTTAATCAGGCAGGGAGCTTTGAAACTGGGGATAAACCTTGGCGATGATGAGGTAAAAAAGCAGCTGGAAAGTGCTGATATGCCCGTTAATGACGCCAGCGTGGACTTAATGCAGGCTGAACTGCTGCGGAACGAGCTTTATAGCAGTTATTTTGAATCCAAGGTACCGGCATCCGATAAACAGGTGCATATGATGGCCATGCTGGTTGAGAGTGAAAGCAAGGCAAAGGAGGTCAGGGGTCGATTGCAAAACAGTGAGAACTTTACGTCTCTGGCTGAGGAGTTTGCGCTTAATTATTATTCCAAAGAGATAAATCAGGGTGACTTCGGCTGGCACCCGAAGAGCATACTTGAGGAGCAGTTAGGTTCTTCCGTAGCCATAGACTATGCCTTCGGCTCGGAACCGGGGACTTTGAGCCAGCCCTTAGAAGATGAAGAGGCGTACAAGCAGCTGGGTTATTGGCTGATAAATGTCCTGGAAAGGCAATTCGAGGATGAAGCAATAGTACAGGCCGTCCTTTTAAGTGATGAAGAGGAGGCGGAGGAAATTAAAGCCAGGCTGGAAGCTGGTGAGGACCTGGCGACTATAGCCGGTGAATACTCACAATACAGTGAGTCCAAAGACCAGGGTGGAGAACTGGGTGTGGTAGCTATAGGCGATATTAGCGATGTGTTTGATGCATATGTCTTTAGTCCAGAGCTGGAGATAGGGGTATGGAGCGAGCCTATCCGGGACGATGTCTATTGGACGCAGGGTGGCTACTGGTTGATAAAAGTAGTCGATAGGGATGATGACAGAGAACTCAGCGTCGAAGACCATGATTATCTGCTGAAAAAATCGTACGATGATTGGGTCTCCAAGCTCTGGCTTGAAAATGCTGCCGGGATAAATCACACTTATTTGACTCCGGAGGTCAAGCAGTGGGTAATAGAAGAGGCGTCGACAGGTTAAAATATAATAGGGGTATCTAAGATGGACAAACAAAGCGTTGGCATCGGTTTAATGGGTCTGGGGGTAATTGCTGGACAGGTGGCCAGAATACTAACTGACAAAGCCGGCGACCTGGAAGAGAAAGTCGGCTGTCCCCTCATTCTACGTAAGGTAAAAGTCCTGCCGGAGGATTTATCCCGACCGCTGGCACGCCAGATGCCTCACGGGCTTTTCACCACCGATGATGATGAATTCTTTCAGGAGCCCGGTATTGATATTATCATCGAGGCGATAGGGGGTGAAAGGCCAGCGCTGGAGTACCTCCAGAGAGCCATTTCGAACGGTAAGCATGTCGTGACCTCTAATAAAGAAGTCATTGCCAAGCATGGCACGGAGCTTCTGGCACTGGCCCGGCAGCATGGGGTGAGTTTACATTATGAAGCCAGTGTCGGTGGTGGTATTCCCTTAATTGCGCCGTTCAAGCACGACCTGGTGGCTAATGAGATCAGAAGTATCTTTGCCATCATCAATGGTACTACCAACTATATCCTCACCAGGATGGCCGGCGAAGACATGGACTTCTCGTCGGCGCTGAAACTGGCACAGGAGAAGGGCTACGCCGAAGCTAATCCGGAGAATGACATTGAAGGGATAGATGCTAACTATAAGCTGGCGATTCTATCTTCTCTGGCCTTTCAGAGTAAGGTAAGGCCGGACGATATTTACCATGAAGGGATTTCCAGACTCACCGGCCGCGATTTCCGCTATGCACGGGAGCTGGGTTTTGCCATAAAACTGCTGGCGATAGCTAAACAGAGTGATAAATTTATTGAGGCCAGGGTACACCCGGTCTTCATTCCCAGAGATACCTTTCTGGCTAAGGTCGAAGGCGTCTATAATGCCGTCCAGGTTGAAACCGACCTGGCCGGCAGGGTGCTCTTCATTGGTGAGGGTGCCGGCGCCATGCCCACCAGCAGTGCGGTCATTGCTGATGTTGTCTCGTCTGCCCGCAAGGTAATCCTCGGCACTGGCAGCAGCTCTCTGCCGAAATTGGATTCGGGCAAGAGTGTCAGGCCTATGGATGAAATCGAAACACAGTATTATGTGAGGTTAAGCGCCGCAGACCAACCCGGTGTACTGGCTCAGATTGCCAGGGTCTTCGGTGATAATATGATAAGTATTTTTTCGGCGATACAGCCGGAGTCTGATAGCATGACGCAAACGGCGGAAATAGTTATCACCACACATCCAGCCCGGGAAAAGGCTATGCAGCAGGCGCTCCGTGAACTGGCGCAGCTTGAGGTTGTCAGGGATATAAGTAATTTCATCCGGATTGAGGAAATAGAAGGAGGTTAGCGCTGAAAAAAGGGGTTCTGCTTCAATATAAGGATTATCTTCCCATAACTCCCGACACTCCATTATTTAGCATCGGGGAGGGTGATACCCCTCTGGTCAGGTGCGATAGGCTGGCCGAAAAATACGGCTGCAAGGAGTTGTATTTCAAACTGGAAGGCTGCCATCCTACCGGCTCCTTCAAGGACAGGGGCATGGTGGTTGCCGTCGCCAAGGCGGTAGAAGACGGCAGTCAGGCCATCATCTGTGCTTCAACCGGTAATACCAGTGCCTCCGCGGCCGCTTTTGCTGCTTATTGCGGACTCAGCTGTATTATTATTATACCCAAAGGCAATATCGCCCTGGGCAAGCTGGCTCAGGCTATCGTTCACGGAGCGAAAATAGTCGCCGTCGATGGTAATTTTGACCAGGCCCTTACCATAGTGCGCAGTATAACCGAGAAGCACCCGGTCACGCTGGTAAATTCCCTCAACCCTAATCGCATCGAGGGACAGAAGACGGCTGCCTTTGAAATTGTTGATGTCCTGGGTAATGCCCCGGACTATCTCTTCCTTCCGGTCGGGAATGCAGGAAATATCACTGCCTACTGGAAGGGTTTCGTAGAATACCACCGGGCAGGCAAAGCGACCAGGAAGCCCAAGATGATGGGCTTTCAGGCAGAAGGGGCGGCGCCTATCGTGCGGGGCCACCCTGTTGAAAATCCGGAAACGGTAGCTACCGCAATACGCATCGGCAATCCTGCCAGCTGGCAAAAGGCGATAGCGGCGCGTGATGAATCCGGCGGCGTTATTGATATGGTCGGCGACGAGGAAATTCTCGCTACTCAGAAGATAATGGCAGCAGAGGCTGGGATTTTCGGCGAACCGGCTTCAGCCGCCTCCCTGGCTGGTTTAATAAAGCTTACAAGTCAGGGATTGGACCTCTCACGGAAAGTAGTAACCTGCGTGGTAACCGGCACCGGACTCAAGGACACGGAGGCCGCCTTACAGGAAGCTCCGGAGTTTCTTGAGCTTCCGGCGGACCTGGCGGCGGTGGAAAAAGCTTTAGGGTGGGGATAACGGAAAGATAGGCTCAGCTTGTCATTGCGAGTCCTTCTTAGGAAGGACGAAGCAATCCGTCAGGAATGCCTGAATTAAAGTTACGGATTGCTTCGTCATCCTTCAGGAGAAGGACTCCTCGCAATGACAGCAGTGGTTTTTTCGACCATAGGCAACAGGAGGCGAAACATGTTTGACGAGGCCAGAATTAAGAAATCTGTAGCTGATATTATCGAAGCCATCGGGGAAGACCCTTCACGTGAAGGACTGAGAGACACTCCTCAGCGTGTGGCCGAGATGTACGCCGAGCTTTTCATGGGATTGGGCAAGGACCCCAAGGAGGACCTGGATGTTGGTTTTGAGCTGGGGCACCGGGAGATGGTGGTGTTAAAAGATATCCCCTTTTATTCGATGTGCGAGCATCATCTCCTGCCGTTTTACGGTGTCGCTCATGTGGGTTATATTCCCAATGCTGAGGGGCGTATTGTTGGCATCAGCAAGCTGGCCAGGGTGGTGGAAACGATTGCCCGGCGTCCGCAGGTTCAGGAGCGCATGACCACCGAGATTGCCGATGCTATTTATGAGGGCATTAAGGCGGACGGTGTGGCGGTGGTCATACAGGCGGAACATTTGTGCATGATTATGCGAGGTATTAAAAAGCCGGGGAGCAATGTCATCACTTCGGCTATAAGGGGCGCCTTTGAACGCCGGCCTGCCAGCCGGGCCGAGTTCTTCTCGCTGATTCAGGGGAAATAGGCAAGTCTTTAATTCGACACAGTCAGTTATTTATAGATAAAGTAACCTCACCCCCGTCCCCCCCCTTGCTATCTTTTCCCACCCTCCGCCCTCGTATCATCGGCGGCTTAACCCGTAAGATGTGTCCCCCAACCCCACGGAGAGTCAAAGAGAGGCGAAGCCTCTCTTATAAATCTTTCCCCCTCCCTTGCCAAGGGAGGGGGATAAAGGGGGAGGGTTATTAAATATTAAGGGGGTGAGGTTAAAATAAATTAAAGGGGAAAAAGAAGCCAGATAAGCGGAAAGATTTTCTATATATCCAGGTTAGCGTACTTGGCGTGCGCCTGGATGAAGGCCCTGCGGGGCGGGACTTCACCGCCCATGAGCATCTGGAATGTCTCATCCGCCTTGGTAGCGTCGTCTATGTTTACCTCAAGGATAGTGCGGGTGGCCGGGTTCATGGTGGTCTCCCAGAGCTGTTCCGCCGTCATTTCCCCCAGACCTTTGTAGCGCTGAATCTCGGTCTTTTTAGAGGTGATGTTACGCAGCACTTCGTCTTTTTCGGGGTCCGAGTAAACCCACTTAAGACCGTCTCTCGTTTTGATGCGGTAGAGGGGTGGCTGGGCGATATAAAGGTGCCCCTGGCTGACGAGCTCCATCATGTGACGGAAGAAGAAGGTGAGCAGAAGGGTGCGTATGTGTGAGCCGTCAACATCGGCGTCGGTCATCAGGATAACGCGGTTATAGCGAAGCCTGGACGCGTCAAATTCGTCGTCGATGTTGGTACCCAGTGCCGTGATGATGGTGCGGATTTCCGCGTTGGCCAGCATCTTGTCCGGCGGGGCCTTTTCCACATTGAGGATTTTACCGCGCAGAGGGAGAATCGCCTGGAAGCGGCGGTTCCGACCCTGCTTGGCGGAGCCACCGGCTGAGTCTCCCTCGACCAGGTATAGCTCGCACTGTGCCGGGTCTTTCTCCGAGCAGTCAGCCAGTTTCCCGGGCAAAGTACCGGTCTCCAGGCCGCTCTTTCTGATAATTAAGTCGCGTGCCTTCCGGGCAGCTTCCCTGGCTTTGGAGGCGGTAACGCACTTCTCTATAATTCTCCTGGCATCATCGGGGTGTTCCTCGAGGTACAGAGCTAAACCCTCGCTGACGGCACTCTCTACCTGACTCTTGACTTCAATATTGCCCAGCTTGCCTTTGGTCTGCCCCTCGAATTGCGGTTCGGCGAGCTTGACACTAATGATAGCGGTCAGTCCTTCCCTGACATCCTCACCGGTCAGGTTGGGTTCATCCTCCTTAAGGAGCTTATTTTTATGGGCGTAGTCGTTAAGGACGCGGGTCAATGCCGAGCGAAACCCGGTAATATGCGTGCCGCCGTCCACAGTATTAACGCAGTTGGCGAAGCTGAAGGCGGATTCGCTGAAGCCGTCATTATACTGGAGGGCTACCTCAATCATTGTGCTGTTTGTCTGACCGGAAATATAGATAGGCACCGGATGACGTACCACCCGATTGCGATTGAGGTGGCGGATGAAGCCGGCAATCCCCCCTTCAAAGTAGAAAGTCCGTTCCAGGTCCCTGGCTTCGTCTCTAAGGGATATTTCCACCCCTTTGTTGAGATAGGCCATCTCCCGCAGGCGTTCGCTTATCGTGTTGAAATCGTAGCTGATGTCGCTGAATATCTCCCTATCTGCAAGGAAACTGGAAGTGGTGCCGTTGTCATCGGCTTCGCCAATCTCGGTTACCTTTCCCTGGGGTATCCCCTGCTTGTATTCTTGATGGTAAATTTTGCCGTCACGTCTGACATCTACTCGGCACCACTCGGAGAGGGCATTGACCACCGAGGCACCTACGCCATGCAATCCACCCGATACTGCATAGGTCTTACCACCGAACTTCGCACCGGCATGCAGTACGGTCATTACTGTTTCCAGGGCTGATACTTTGGTGGCGGGGTGAATGTCCACCGGAATACCGCGTCCGTTATCCACAACGGTTACCGAATTGTCCTCCTTAATGGTGACAGTAATCCGGTCACAACAGCCGGCCATGGCTTCGTCGATGCTGTTGTAAGCGACCTCGTAAACCAGGTGGTGCAGTCCGCGCTGGTCCGTGCTGCCGATATACATGCCGGGACGGCGACGTACCGCCTCTCGACCGCCCAGTACCTGGATATCTTCGGCGGTGTATTCGTTATTGTTGAGTTTTCTGCGCTTCTTCGGAGCGGACGTGTCCGGCATTAAAGTTCCTTTCCTGGATAGTCGTGATAATCAGGGGCAAGCGAATGGCAATAGTGAAAGGGGAAAGTACGACCTGCATGACCTAAGGATGCAACACAACGGCCCGGCCATTTGAAAAAAAACGTGCACATCAGCCTGTTTTATTATAGCACGATTTAGCTTTGAAGTAAAGGTGGAGAGGGTTTATAAGAAAAGTACCCCTGGCGCGACTCGAACGCGCGACACGCGGTTTAGGAAACCGCTGCTCTATCCTCTGAGCTACAGGGGCATGCTTTCACGTTCAATTATACCCAACAATGTCAAATGAGAGCAACGTGTACCTTTAACGCAGGAGGTCTCTTGACTTTAAATCGGCGGCAACGTCTTCAAGCTCAAGTTCTTTAAGTCTGGTCCCAGTGGGCAGGCCGCTTTCGACATCCCAGCCGCGCAGTTGGTAATATTCGCTCTTGAGGTTTTCAAATTCAGCCCTGTCCACTTTGGCACCCTTCCTGGAGACTACTTCGCCGTCTTTACCCGGCACTATGCAGTCGGGATTAAAAAATACAAACTGCAAAGGTTCGTCATGGAGATAATCCAGGAGCCTGTCTCCCTGTCTACCTCCCCACCCCTGCCTGAGCAGTATTGCCCTTTGCAGGTTAAAAATTCTCTCCCCGATTTTATTCAACCCCGCTTCGTTTATTTCTCTGCCGGTAATCGTGGATAGAACCCGGCTTTCCATGGCGGGGTCGCCGGTGTGGTCGTCGGCGAACCTGACCCATATTATCGGCCAGAGGAAGTCGCACAGAATAAGGCTCTCCTTGGCATGGGTGCGGTCCTGTATTTTCTTGGCCGCCAGCGCCTTACCTTCGTAAGTAGAGTAGTCGGCACCGGCGGCGCCGCCCCAGAAGTTCTTGCCGACATTCAGGAAGTCATTGTAAGACAGAAATGCGTCCTCTTCTTTTCGAGTCCATTTGCACCACAGCCATAAAGAGTGACTTGTCTCATGTAGCTGGTTAATAGGCCTTCTTTGCTCGGTGGCATACAGAAGCCCGTTGGTCAATATGAGCCTGGGGTCGTAGTCCCTGGTCTCGCCGGCGCTGGTAATGACGTGGGCATGTAACAGTTCCTGTGCCCTTTCCCCCACCTTCTCGGCGGCTTTGAGTGTGCCCCGGGCGAGCAAATCGCCGAAGCCCTCCCGGTACGCAATTTTCCTGGTCAGTTCTTCAATGAATTCGGCACTGCCTATCTTCGAGAGTGGAAGCCCAGTGTCTTCATCCCGCAGGACGCCTTCCTTATAACAGGCGGCAAGCCAGTCAATTAGCGGCTGCATAACCGTGGTATCCAGCCCGTAACGGTCGCATAGCCTGATAGCCAGCAGCGCCACCTCGGTACTGTCACCGCCGTAACTCGCCGCCGGTCCACCGTAAACATGTGTTGCCTGGCAGAAGAACTTGAAGCGCCGGCCTCCTTCAGTATAGGATTTTCTAAAGCAGCCGAGACCGCAATTGTAGCAGGCACGGAGCCTGGTCCGACCGGGTATGTCATCGAGCCAGTCTTTCCACGTATACTTTCTTATTTTGAGTATCCGGTCGACGAGGTTGCTGAGCCTTTCCGGGTCGGCCGCTTGCGGGCGCTTATTGCCGGAAACGACGATGGCCTTGAGGTTCTTCGACCCCATAACGCTGCCGAGGCCGCTGGCGCCGGAGGCACCGTCGTCGGTAAGCATGGTAGCGAAGGAGACCAGGTTCTCGGCGGCGGGGCTGATAGTCAGCACGCTCACCTCTTTACCCAGCTCCCCTTTCAGAGTATCACTTACTTCAAAAGCAGACTTCCCCCAGAGGGGAGAGGCGTCCCTTATTTCTATAGCGCCGTCACGTATATGGATGTAGACGGGCTTGTCGGCTTTGCCCTGTACCACCAGCCCGTCATAGCCGGCGTACTTGAGGTAAGACCCCCACCTTTCCCCCAGGTTGGCGTAGGAAAACGCCTCCGGTTCCATGACGGGCGCTTTCCCGCAGACCTGCCATCTGCATCCGGCCAGCCTGTTAAACCCGGTGACAGGGCCGGTAATATATATGAGGCAGTTCTCCGGGTCGAAAGCTCCAGCCTCGGGGGGTACCATTTCCCAGTAAAGCCTGGCGGCAATCCCCCTCCCGCCCACAAACCTGTCTGCGTAGTCGGCGGTTGGCAGCCTGATGATATTACCATCGGATAAATCCACCTTCAGGATTTCGCCGGCGTATCCGAATTCAGCCACGCTTAACCTCCAGATAATTCTGATTCAGTAAAAATATGAGATATATACGTCTAATCCGACCTCTTGCCGGTAAGCGAGACCGCCATGCACACGTAGGGTTTATCGATTCTCTTGGTTACTATCGGACAATGGTATAGTCCCTTGGGGGCTACAAGTACCGTTGGCTTGTCAAACACGTGTTTTTCTTCTTCCTCGCCTATTGATATCTCGACTTCGGCGCCTAGGTCATCAAGATGATAAGGGTCGGAGCCAATGAAGAACACGGCTTCATCATAGTTGTGTACGTGCGGCTTGGTTGACAGGCCGGTGATGCCGGTCTCATAACCACAGGCGTAGATGACATTGAGTTCGAAACCGCCCAGGATGTCACCGCCAGTGGCAAATAGCGCACCTTTCGGTGTCTTGTGGAAAGGTATGGTAACCAGGTGTTTTCCGTATTTTGTTTCTGCCATTTCTCCTCCCTCCTTCATATAGAACTTATATGTTCCGTATTATTGTATGGTTCTATTTCAGAGGTCTAACAATAGAATCACCAGTGTATGCAGAAGCATAGAGCAACTAGCTAATAGTAAGCCATGTGCCTGATTGCGCTCCTGGCCCGGCGTTGTGGTTTTATCTTTCTGCCATTTGCCGGCTTAGCTCTTCAAGGTGCTTGCTGAAATTACCAAAATGTTCTTCCCGGCTCGGAGATCGGAAGCTGCGAAACAGGTTATCATCCTGCACGTTTTCGATTATGGTAGGGAGCAGGTGCCAGGGTATGGATATGATAAACAGACCTTCCGGGATTTGTGTGTTGATTGCCTCCATACCCAGGCTGAGACCGGTGACGGTGAAATTCACTTTGCCGCTTATGAAGGGATAAATGTACATCCAGGAACACGCCATGACCGGTGTGCCTTTGCAGGACCATATATCACCGGTGGTGTAGCCTATGGACCTTAGCAGGACCTTGGCCTGGCTCACGCTGGCTGTAATAACAAGTACATCCGGGTCAAATGGCAGCTGGTCTATGGTGGCGAAGGCGACAAAGTTGACGGAGCCCTTCAGCATTCTGGGGATGAACTGGTAGAGTCTACTGTTGCCGCGTGCCTCTTTATACAGTATTCCTCCTCCTCCCATTCCGCTCACGAGTGGTGGGGCGGGGTCCGTCATACCCAGCATAAAAGGCTCCACGCACACGAAGTCTTCTTGCTGCACGTAGAAAGGTTTACTGGTTTGTGCTTCTAGAAACATCTCACAGAGGGCTGGTCCCTTTTTTATCCTTTCAATTCCCTCCGGTCTGGTGGCCAGGAACTTGACACCAACGGGCTTTCTTTCGAAGTTGAATCTATCAAGCGCTGAGTAGTCTCTTGGGGTTGAGTTCATATACAATCTCTCCTATTCTTTTATTCTTTTCCTCATGTCTTCAAGTACTTTATTGACACGTTTCCTGTGGGCATCCCCGCCCGGCCCCGGCTCCATCACCGGACTATATTCCATTTCTTTAAGGTTGTCCATCATAGTGGGGATAAGCTGGAAGGGTACCGATATCAGGAATAGCCCCGGCGGAAAGATGTTCAGTTGGTTCATACCGGTCCCCAGGCCGGTGATGAAGTAATTCAACTCGCCGCTCACGACGGGATAAATGTAAATCCAGGCGCAGGCTACCACCGGTGTCGCCTTGCTGACGAAAGGTTTCCCCGTGGAGTAGTTGATGGAGCACACCAATGTATGTGCCTGGTTGATATCAGCTGTCATGACAATCAAATCAGGGTCGAAGGAGATCTGGTCTATGGGAGCGAAGGCTACGTACTGCACCGAGCCTTTTGGCAACGTGGGGAGGTACTGGTACATAGCCCGGCAGGCATTCGCCCCCTTGTAGAGGTCCTCGTCGCCGCCTAACAACCCGCTGACGAGAACTGGCGCCGCATCTCTCATGCCCAGTATCATCTGTTCCACGCCCACGCAGACCCAATCATCGGGACCCACGTAAAATGCGTCATTCTCCTGGGCTTCTTTCAGCATTTCACACATATTCAGCTCTTTGTCTATTCGCTTGATGTCTTTGGGTCTTTCAATCATGAACTTGACGCCAACGGGCTTTCTTTCGAAATTGAACCGGTCTAATATGGAGTAGTCTCGCGGGGTTGATTGCATGATAACCTCCTAACAATTTCTATCCGCTTTAATTAAACAACAGGATACAGGTAGATAACAGCCGGCGGCTTCTCATTCTGTATGATAAGTCAGCGATGGCTCATCAAGTCCCTCTGTCAGCTCATCACCTCTCTTCTTAACCTCTTCGACGAATCCGTCTCTGCCCAGTTTGAACCAGTAAGGTTCCCATTCCATATCCTGCAAATTCTCTATCAAACCGGAGATTAAGTCGAAGGGGACGGTAATAATGAGCAGGCCTTCGGGCAGCACCTCCCTGGCTTTCATGCTGTAACCGAGTCCGCTGACAGTGCAGTTCAGTTCGCCGCTCAGGTATGGATGAGCGTATATCCAGGCGCAGGCCAGGCATGTAGACCCTTTGAAGTTCCACATTTTCCCGTTCGTATAGCTGCTGGCTCTCAGGATAATCTCTGCCTGAGTCGTGCTGGCCGTAAAAATCAATATATCCGGGTCATATGTCATCTGGTCTAAGGGAGAATGGATGATATATTTTACGGAGTCCCTGGGCAATTTTGGACAGTAATCATAGATTCTTCTGTTGGCTCCTGCGTTTTTGAACATGGAGAACATGGACCCCAACTGCCCGCTGTACATCATCGGTGGGTAGTCCTCTATGCCCATTACCTGCTCGCCACACTGTACGTTTTCCTTCGTGGCGTAGAAGGGTTTGCTGGTCTGCGCTTCTTTGAACATCTCACAAATCCCTAGACTCTTATCCAGTTGCTCAATTCCATCCGGTTTTTTCATTGAATATTTGACACCGACCGGCTTATGTTCAAATTTGAATTTCTCGAATATAGAGTAGTCAAGCTTCTTAGACATTATGATATAACCTCCTGCAATTTTATTTGGCCGTTTTAATAATACTATAAAGTGGGTAGCTGAGGCTATTTATTACCTCTTGGCCCAAACCTCTCTATTTCACCGCTTAGTTTTATGGCCATCTGTATATGTGGTCTTTCGAAACTCTGCTAGGTTACCCGGCCATGCGGTACGTTTCTTGGTATAAAGAGTGCCGTGGTTGTATTGATTAGCTGTCTTTCGTCACCCATGTAACCTTCTATTTCGGCTCCAAGATATTCAGGATTGTGAGGGTCGGTGCCTATATTCAGAATAATCTCGTCGTAGTCATGTGATTCATAAGAGGCATGGATTGGATTTGGCTCCGGCATTTTCCATATCCAGTTGTACATGATGTATACATTGCTTCCGGGAACTAGCTCATTATTCATAAGGGTAACGCCGGGGCCGGTACGGCCCTCCCCGGATATCTTCACCATATATTTATCGTATTTCGATTCGGCCATATGATGGTTACTCCTTTTGAATGATTGAAATAACCGTATAACTTTGACTTACTTCTTAACTTTCTTTCTCCAGTTCTGCAGCGATTTTCCTGACTTTCTTCTTATGCTCGGCTCTGCCTATGGTGTACGAGTGTGGAACCCATGGCATTTCCTTTAGATTGTCGATTATTCTGGGGAGCACGTCCCAGGGGATAGATATGAGTATCTGGCCTTCTGGGAAGAGACCTCTTGCTCTCATACCGAAACTGAAGCCGGTGACCGTCAGGTTCATTTCGCCGCTCAAGTAAGGGTAGAGATATAACCAGGCACAACCCACCACCGATGTTCCCCTGGCGGACCACATTTCACCGCTGGTGTAGCTCTTGGCCCTGATGAAAATCTCCGCCTGGCTAACGTTAGCCAGGATAATCATTACATCTGGTTCGAAGGAGAGCTTATCTATGGGGGCAAAGGCGACATAGTTAATGATATTATTCTTAATTCTCGGCAGGTAATCGTAGATTCTACGGTTGGCACGGGCGTCCTTGAAGGCTTCAAGCTTCGGCCCTACCCGCCCGCTCTCGAATACAGGGTCATCGGCCACCATGCCCAGCAGCATCGGTCCGATGCATGTAAATTCTTCCTTAGTGGCATAGAAGGCATTTCCCTGCTGGGCCTCTACAAGCATCTCACAAAAATCCAGGATTTTATCCAGTTTCTTCATCCCCTTTGGTTTGGTGGTCAGGAACTTGACGCCCACTGGTGGCCGCTGGAAATCGAATTTGTGGAATACTGAGTAGTCGAGTTCGTGTGAGCTCATTGTAACCTCCTTTTGATTTACGTTGAACGCTGGTACACAATTATAATAGGATTGTTGCTGTTGATATTCAAGTTCCTTTCGGAATTAAAGACGGCCAGGGCTTTTCTTGAGAAATGGGGCGATATCCAGTCACTCTGGTAGCGCCGGGAGGGCAACAGGCAGAGCTGATAAGCCGGTTTGTGGTTTTTGATGTAGAAAATTGTATCCTGGGAAGAAGCTAAGGACCACATCGGCGAGACCATAACTGTAACCGGTGTACTTATACCTAATCCTTACGGTGGCGCTAATATAGAGGTCACTGACCCGTCACAAATCGTGGTCCAGGAATGATAATAGTCTTGTATAACGTTAACTGCATCTGTCCTGGCAACAGGCAATATAACTTGATATAGGGTACACCCCAGGAAATGGACCCTTCGGATTCTGAGAACTTGTGGGTGTACCCTATCTGTATCTGTTCACCACAGGTTTCCAGTATGGGCTATATCCACGTTCTTTCGCCTGTGAATCAAGGTCCATCGTATAGAAGCGCTCCAGTGGCAGTAGAACTTCAGTTTTGGCTTTTCGCAAATCGATGGCTTTTAGATAGTGCTTGCAATGATCGCATACGTAGAGGCGGTACAGCTGCTCATCATCCGTGAAGAAGGATAACTGGTTGTGCTCCTTGGTTCCACAGTAAGGGCACTCCGTACGTTGAAAAAGCCATTCGGTATTACAGCGTGAGCACAGGAGCCACCTGGCCCCATACTCAGGTTTCAGAGTCGCCATGTCGGGACTGCCTCCGCAAACCGGGCAATATGCACGGCGCCATCCTTCCATGAAGGACTGGTCAATGGAACTTTTCAGGGCAATCGCATAGCTTTCCAGGAATGGCTGTAGCGTGGCCTGAATAATCGTCCACGTGAGATTTGCACTGACTCCGTTCAGTATCGTTGAGGGCAATTCTTTACCGGTAAACCATGTCTTAACCGCTCGCCTGGTGAGGAGGTGGCCAGCCTTTGTCTTTTTCAGTCTCTCCAGGATTTCGCCAGAAAGCTGCGGGTAACTGGCGAAGACAGTTGCAACCTTGGCGAATGTGTCCTGCACTTGCGCCCAATCAAGAGCCAACTCATCGAAGCTTACCAGTGGTAAGCCCTCCCCCGTTCGCTGTCGGATAGTATCGCTGCTCAGGCTGAGCTTGGGTGTGGCGATGCGCTTCTGAACTCTGGATTGTATCTGCAGCAGCTTTCGGTAGAATTCTAAGAGGAGGGGAAGACACCCCTCCTCTTTTTCAAGCTCTGCCAGTTTATTGAGAATTTTGCCGTTGGTATCCTCTATCACTAGGCCTCTTTCTTACCTTTGGAAACTTCCGCATACCACTTTCCGTGGTGTTTCCTGGCATACTCGACTGATACTTTGCCGCCGGTTATGGAGTTCCAGGCTTCGGTCATAAGCGGATGGAAAACGCCAGTATAAATGTGGACGAAGAACATGCAGCCCGTAGCAATAAAGCAGACATCATGGATAAAGACCATCCATTGCAGTACTGCTGGTGGAGCGGATGTCTTGGCAAACCACATGACGGCGCCCGTGATGACGAAAATGACCCCGAAGACCAACACCATGAACCACCACATTTTCTGGCCGGTATTCATGGCTTCCTGAGGTGGCATGTCTCTCTCATCGCCAATGACAAAGTAGTACCGGGGTGCCGCTTTCAGCCAGCCCATGTCTTCGCTGCTCCAGGTAAAGGCCTCCTTTAGTCCTCTACACACGGATTTCGGGTTGATGATTAAATAGATAATGGGTATGATGACGAAGATGGCTGCCCCGATGCGATGGATAAGGCGGGTCCAGCTGTCCTCGGCCAGAAAGCCCAGCTGTGGGATGAAGAGTACCAATCCAGTGAGGAAGAGGAGCACGAAGGCACCGGAGTGTATCCAGTGCAGTACCCGAACCGGTTTCCTATATTTTTCTACTTCGTGGTGTGTCATTTCTCCTCCTTCTTGACGTTAGCCCGGGCTACCAGCCAGTTTAACCCCAGGCCTGCAATAGTCAGGCCACCCACCGCCCAGCCGACCGGTTGGATTACGTCCTTCCAGGCGATAGTCGCCGCCGGAATCTGGGGTGATACCGGCAGTCCATAAATCTCGGGAGAATCATCAAGTACATACAATACGTGCAGGCCTCCAAGCTCATTTTCACCGTACAGGTTGGCATTTGTCCATCCCTTTTTCTTAAGTTCTTGAACTCGCTTTTTGCCTTCCGCCACCAGGTCAGAACGCTCGCCGTATTTCAGGGCCCCGGTGGGGCAGGTCTTGACGCAGGCCGGCTCCCAGCCCGCATCAATGCGGTCGAGTCCCTGGGTGGTGCAGAAGGTGCACTTGTCCATCTTGGCTATGCCGGTGAGAATATTGCGGTCGGAGCGTGGCACATCGAAGGGACAGGCATCAATGCAGTAACCGCAGCCGGTGCAGGTATCCTTGTTGTAGGCTACAAAGCCGAGCTCGTGGTGGTAGAGTGAACCATTGGGGCAGACCTGCACACAGGCGGCATCGGTGCAGTGCATGCAGGCACGCCTGGTAAACAACCAGCGGACACTACCGTCCGAGGGCTCTACCTCTCTGAATTCCATCTTGAGCCAGGTTGTGGGGGAGAGGTCGGGGGGGTTTTCGTAGCTGCCCCAGTTTCTGGAGTCAACACCGTTTTCTTCGGTGGGTATATATTCGTCGTTCTCGTTCCACTGCTTGCAGGCTACCTGGCAGCCGCGGCAGGCGGTACACCTTGTTGCGTCGTATAAAATCGCTTTCTCTGCCATTATTACCTCCTACACTGTCGCTTTCTAAGCCTTCTTCCTGACATTGACCAGGAAGGCTTTGAACTCCGGTATTGTCGTGTTGGCGTCACCGACATGCGGTGTGAGCTCATTAGCACTGGCTCCTGTGGAGAGTCCGACATAACCCCAGTGCCAGGGTATGCCTACCTGATGTACCTTGCGTCCGTTCATCTGGAACGGCTTGAACCGCTTGGTTACCAGAGCTACTACTTCTACCTGGCCGCGGGCTGATTCTACGATGACCTTCTCGCCGTTGGCGACTTTCAACTCTTCTGCCAGCTCATAGCTCATTTCGCAGAACGGTTCGGGCTGTGCCTCAATCACCCAGGGCATGTTGCGGGTCATCTGGCCGCCCTGCCAGTGCTCGCAGACGCGGTAGGTTGAGCAGACGATAGGGTATTTATCAGGAGTACCCTGTTCTTCGGGCCGCCATATATGTATTGCCGGGTTATTCTGCTGCCTGGACATGATATTATCTACCGGTGATTCCCAGGGCTCGTAATGTTCGGGTAGCGGGCCGTCAGCTCTGCCGAAACCAAAGAGGCGGGCGTGTCCTTCCGGCTTCATGATGAAGGGCCACCTGGTTCCCTCGGGGTCAACGTTTATCGGTGGCCAGCCACCATCGGGAACGTCGCCGACCCACTTTTCCGCACCCTGGTACTGCCACCAGATAACCGGATGCTCTTTGTCCCATGGTATACCGTCGAGGTCAACCGAGGCGCGATTGTAGATGATGCGCCGATTCACCGGCCAGCACCAGCCCCAACTGGGGTAGAGGCCGATATTGAAAGGCCCTGGAGTCGGGTCGCGGCGGGCAGCCATATTACCTTCCTCGGTATAGCTGGCGCAGTAGAGCCAGTTGCCTGAGGATGTGGTGCCGTCATCCTTGAGACCACCGAAGCTAGCCATAAGCTTACCTGTAGTCAGGTCATAGCCGTTAATCTCCCTGGCGACAGCGTGGACATCGGGATGGTCGGCTCCGTAATCCCAGACCAGTTTGGTAAGGGAATCGGCACTGGGTCCACCTTCATCAACATAAAGCTTTATGAGTCTTCGGGCGAGCTGGTCCTGCATCCAGAGGTCATCCATAGCCTCACCGGGACCTTCGGCGCCTTTCCAGCGCCACTGCATCCATCGGCCGCTGTTGGTAACGCTGCCTTCCTTCTCAAAGGAACCGACTGCCGGCAGGAGGAAGACCTCAGTCTTAATATTAGCGGTATCGGCTTTAGGCCGATTCCAGAAGTCGGCCGTCTCGGTATGCCACATATCCGCAACCACCATCCAGTCCAGTTTATCCATCGCACGTCTTTCCAGGTTGGCATCCGGGCCCCCGACGGCCGGGTTCTGCCCCCAGACCATCAGCCCCTTAATCTTGCCGGCATCCATAGCTTCAAAGAGAGCGATGTGTGTATAGTTCTGGCCCGACTGCGTTTTGGGCAGGTAATGAAAACCGAAGTCATTGTTTTTGGTAGCGTTATCGCCGTACCATGCCTTGAGCAGACTTACTATGTATTTACTGTAGTTGCTCCACCAGTTAGCGCTGTTGGGGTCGTTCGTTGTCGGCGTGAGCCTCTTGAGATAGGCCTCCAAAGTATTGTCAGTATGTACCGGCACACCGAGATAGCCGGGCAGGATGTGGGACAGGAGACAATGGTCGGTGGAACCCTGTACGTTGGACTCGCCCCGCATGGCGTTGATACCGCCGCCGGCGACTCCGATGTTGCCCAGCAGGAGCTGCAGTATTGCGTAGGAGCGGATATTCTGGGTGCCATAGGTGTGCTGGGTGGTGCCCATGGCGTACATGATGGTACCGGCTTTGCCGACAGCACCTGATGCGGCATATGTCTGCGTCACTAGCAGGAAGGTGTCCACCGGGCAACCGGTAATCTGAGAGACGACTTCAGGGATATAGCGGGAGAAGTGCCTTCTCATAATCTGGAAGACACAATCGGGGTCTTGCAGAGTCTTGTCCTTCCTGGGTATACCCCTGTCGTCAAGCTGGTACTGCCAGGTGGATTTATCGTAGTTTCTCTTACCTGTATCATATCCGGAGAAGAGGCCATCAAGTTCAGCAGGGCCCTTGTAATCAGGGTTGATGAGATAAGGGGCATTGGTATATTCCGTGATATAAGTCTTGTTGTAGTTGCCGGGGTTGGCATGGATGTCATCCATGACGTACTTAATCATGCCGTTGATGAAGGCGATATCGGTCCCTGACCTTAGTGGGGCGTAGATATCGGCCCTGGCTGAGGTCCGGGTAAATCTGGGGTCAACGCTGATGAGTTTGGCACCTCTTTCCTTGGCTACAGTTATGTGACCGAAAGCGGCCGGATGGTTTTCGGCAGGGTTGGAGCCGATGGCCATCATAACATCAGCATTGGCGATATCATTCCAGTGATTGGTCATAGCACCGCGACCGAACGTTTCCGCCAAACTGGCGACAGTAGCGGAATGTCATATGCGGGCATGATGTTCGATGTAGACCAGGCCGAGAGTACGGGCCAGCTTTACCAGCAGGTAGCATTCTTCGTTGTCTAGGGCGGAGCCACCAAGGCAGGCAATGGATTCTGTCCGGTTGACTATGTTGCCTTCTTTGTCCTTCGTAATGAAACTGGCATCCCGGGTGTCCTTGATTTTCCGGGCAACCGTGTCGAGCATCCAGTCCCAGTCCTTCTCTACCCAATCGGTGGCACCGGGTGCACGGTAGAGCGGCTTGTTCAGTCGCCAGGGGTTATCGGCGGATAACTGGCGCATCGAAGCTCCCTTGGCGCAGGCAGCCCCCCGGTTGACGGGATGGTCGGGGTCGCCTTCGATGTTGAGTACTTTGCCATCCGGCGATGCATCGACGAGGAAACCGCAACCGGAAGCGTCATAGGGACAGATGGTGGGGATTTCGTTATGCCTCTTTTTTAGCGGTATGCGCTTGATAGGCGATGCCAGGGCGACGCCATCACTGAGCGCACCAAGCAGGAAAATCCCGCCTACACCGGCTCCGGAGGCTTTCAGGAAGTCTCTTCGGCTTAGCTCCATAATCCCTCCTTCTCAAGAAATGCCGTTCAATTTGAGTAAAGCTACTTTCGTTTGTTTTAAAGTTGCTGATGAGCGGCCTTACTCTCTTTCTTTATTATTTAATTTCATCATATTGGCTAGTAGGGCGACCCCTTCTTTGGTACAGAACTGCTTTTCATCAGGGTCCATAAAAACGCCTACCGCATCCACTTCCATAATCTTCAGGTGGGACTTGACTGTTCTTGTGTCCATTCCCAGGTGGGAGGCTAACTGCGCAACATCAACGCAGGCACGCTTATTTTCCCTGGTCAGATCTACAAGCTTTTTCTTAATCTGTGTGTGCTTGGATATGTAATCTTGTTCTTTTTTGTTGCTCATATACTAATCGTAATATTTTCGAAATACTAGTTCGATATTACGATATATTAGCATTTATATTATATTTTGTCAATATCTAGTTTATATTAGTAGGTTATATTTATAAATTGTAATTATTTACAATATTATGGGAAGTATAACAGCATAATCATCGGGACTATAGAATGATATAATGCCGGTAAAAGAGATTCCCGGCGGCGGGTCAGGACATTGTAATAAACAGAATTTCAGTCTGCCTCATATGACAGGTTGAATTAAGAAATCAGTTTTTACTTAAAAGAAAGGCCGGATTACCCATTCATCATGGGCATCCAGCCTTTCGGTTAAACACTGGCAAGCTTTAGAGCTAGCTCTTGCCTATCCTGAACATCTTGGTTCCACAAGTAGGGCATACGCCCTGTGTTGCTGGCTTACCATTCTTCATGGTTATCGCCTTTGGGTCTTTCATCTCCTTCTTGGATTTACATTTGACACAATATGCCTGTACCATAGCTGCCTCCTTGAGTTTAATTTCGGTATGAACAATACAATATTCTCATGCATAATGTCAATACCGTATAGAGGTTACACATTCAAGACAAACGTAACCATTAAGCATTCCGGTCAGACTCTGCCGCCTGGATTACCTTCTGGCGACTACGGCGACGGCTGTTCGGACTGTCATTCTTCGGGTGGAGGTAATGCCTTACGGACCTGGCGGAAGATAACCAGTAGCAGGAGTGCCACGATGATAGCGGCTATAGCTATAACCACCGGGAAAAGCCAGGGAAAACGCTCGCTAACCGGGGGTTTCTCTTCCTCGAATGATGGGTTAGCGGCCTGGGGACCAATCGTGGCTTCGGGCAGCTGCTCGGTAATGAGATAAGGGAAGATATGCTCTATATCGTACGAAGGCTGCCGGGCTTCCGCATTCCCGTAATAGAGCTTGTATGATTGCTGTGGCTCGGCGGCGAAGACCAGTCGGCGCCACACGCCCCAGACATTGACCGATTGTATGGTGAGCGGTGGGCTGTCCTCGTCGTGAATAACGAGGCGGAGGTAGCGAGAAGTCGTCTCGGGATAGGTAATGACAAGGCTTTTACCGACAAATTTGGGGGTGTCAAAGCTGTATATCTCGGCTCCCCTCATGATTGAAGTCCATCTCTCCCGGTCGGTGCTTGACTGCAGGGTAACCTCTCGATAGAAGTTAACATCAGGGACGCTTATGGCCAGCCGATAGCTGGGGAGTCCGGGTGTGCCGAGGTCTATTTCCACGTTGGTGGTGTCCTGTCCTTCATTGCGGCTCGTACTCAGAATAGATGATTCCCAGGATATCTCTCGTGCCGGCGTCTCTTTGGCAAAGAAAACGGTGGCGCCGGTTATATCAAGAGACCCGCTTCCATCATCGGTTATCTTTACCCGCAGATAACGCGCCGTGCTTTCTGGATACCTGATTCGGGTATCACGGGTAGTGAAACCGCGCTCTCTGACGGTAAAGGCGTAGACCGTTTGCTCGCCTATCACCATCCAGTTGGTGCCATCCTTGCTGGTTTCTACAGTAGCCCTGCGGCGAAAATCGTTAGCCGGGGTACGAAACTCGATTTCGTTATGTATGATACCTTCCTTCCCAAGGTCAGCGGTGAATATATTGTAGCTGCCGGGAATATAGCCCTTGTCAAGGATAGATACCGAAAAGGAAGTACGCTCGTGTTCCGCCTGGCTTACCTCCAGTTTATACGGTATTTCCTTGCTGTCACTGCTGATGATGCGGAGGTCGGCCAGACCTTTAGAGGCAGCGGCATACACCTCGCGGTCGGGGGCAAGCTCGACGAGGTCGTCCGGCTGCAGTCCTGAAGGCAGAATAATGTCCTTTACATAACGACAGTCTTGATGCGAAAAATCGGCAGTGGCACTGGAAGAAGCCAGCAGTAGAAGCGTCAGGGTAATCAGAAATATTTTAATCACGCCCGGGCTATTTTTCAATGAATACCCCCTTGATTACATTACTGTAACGCTGGTAGAGGTAAGCGCTGACCAGCAGGAGCAGTCCCAGGCCAACGAAAGCGCCGATGCGATAACCCATGTCCAACTTGAATACGTCGTAGACAAACACCTTGACGATGGGAACTGCCAGAAAAGCCAGTGCGCCGAGCCTTACATAACGCCAGCGTTTCATTATACCAATAATCAGGGCGATTACAGCGTAAATTGCCCAGACAGCGGTGAGAGAGAGGTTCTGAGCGTTCCTGAGACCTTCCATGGCAGCTGGCTCCGCGCTTCTCAGGGCACTTGAGAAGGAATGCCAGACCTCAAAGCTCAGTATCCAGAGTGAAAAGAAGTTGGCGGCAATCAGCAGCGTTGAAGCTGGTGTACCCCATTCCGGGAAGGTCGCTCTCTGGCGCCAGAGTATATAAGCTGAGATGTATGTAGCGGTGATGCCCACTACAAAGGCAAGGAACCTCTCGTTAAGTACCGGTTGAAAAGAACGCATGTCTACAGTAGTATCGAAGAAAATCAGCCGTACAGCCATAGCAAGGAAGATAACATAGCTGTAGTTGCGAAGGTTAGGCATACGCAATGTGAATGACAGCCACATGAGCAGTACAAACTCAACGGCCCATACTATCGTTGTCCAGGCTGTGTCCCCGAGCTGGACCGGTATGGCAATGGTAAGAAAGACCAGAGCAATCGCCAGTGCGAAAAGGCTGAGTCTTGCGTTCTCGGAACTCCGCTTGAGTGATACGTAAGACAGGGCTCCATAAAATAGCGCCACCAGGAGGATGAATCCGCCCATCCATACCCGGAAATCGTCCCACATTATACCAAGACTTATACCCAGGTAAGCGGCCGCATTTAGCATCGTCAGAGCGTAATCAAAGGCCTGGGGAATACGGCGCCAGACGATGTGGAAGAGAGAGGTAACGCCGACGAAGATGAGGAAGATAAGCGTTATGCCTATTTCGGCTGTGGCTACACCGATATCTCTGTCAAATTCAGCGTACCAGACACCGAAGGCAATCAGTGAACAGCCGAGTGCCAGGAGGCTGAACCACCGCCAGTTGCGAAAGGTGGACAGGATAAGTACACCGATATCAACCACGATAACATAGACCAGCAACTGAACAGCCTGGCCTTCCCCGCCGGATTCTGGCCCCCTGTCTCCGAAGGCGCCCAGGATGAAAGGGGCCCCGAAGGCGCCGAGGATACCTATAATAGCCAGAGACATGGAATTATAGTAAAGGGCCAGTAATGCCGAGGCTGCGCTGACCAGCAGCAGGAAAACGATGGCGACATAGATGTGAACAAGGTCATAAATAGCGAAAGAAGCGAAGATAGAGAGGTACAGGACAGCAATACCCCCTCCGCTCAGGACCTGGGTCAGGATGGGATATCTTTTCTGCCAGTAATAGCCCAGTCCCAGCATGACCAGACCGGCAACAATACCCAGAATAACCTGGCCGGTGGGACCAATCCATTCGTTATCAAAGGCAAACTTCAGAAAGAAAGCGATGCCGATGACGAGAGCGAGGACACCTATCCTAGCCAGCCAGCTGCCGCCTAAAATCTGCTCCCATTCACGTTCCTCAACTCTGGCGGGTCTTTCTTTAGGAGGTAGCGCTCCAGCCGCCGGGACCGAGACCACCTTTTGTGCCGGCGCTGCCGGGGCTGCTTTCAGCGGAGGTGGCGGCGTAGTAGGAAGAGGTGTCGGCTGGGGCATGGGTCTGGTTACGCCCTGCCCGCGTTCCAGTACATCCAGGCGGTCGGTTATCCGGGCAATCAGTTGCCGTAACTGGTGTATTTCCTCCTCAACCGAATCCGTCTGCCCCTGAATGTTTTCGCCACCCGGCGTGGAGAGTGGGGAACCGCAGAAAATGCAGAAGCGAGCGGTTGGCTCGTTCTCCCTCTGGCAGTTAGGACACAACATAGTTCATTTATCTCCTAACGCCTTGATTCTACCCTTACGACACAGGTGTTAGCAATCTTATCATGCCAGCCCTGTTTTTGTCCATCCCAGATAATCCAGAGAAAACCTAGATATATGGGGATGGTGGATAATATCTTGCCAGGGAGCTCTCTTAGCAGGGCGAAGCCAAGCCCCGGTGCGGAACCTTCGGCATTCACTACCCTGATACCGACGGCCATCTTACCGGGGGTCTGACCCATCAGTCCAATGAAGAGCCAGTGATAGAGAAATGTTACGGGGAACCAGAAGGGAACAGACAAAAAAGAATATCGTAAGCCAATAAAGTTATTGGCTAGTGAGAAAGAAATTACAAAGGAGATGAACAAAATAATGATGCCGTCAATAATAGCCGCCGCCAGGCGTATCCAGAAGCCCATATATTCAATAGTTGCCTCCGGTGTGGCCGCTTCGCTGCCTGGTGTTGACGCAGGCGTTGGTTTCTCTTCAACAGCTGTTAAGCTTGAACCACAGTTGGCGCAGAAGCGTGCTTCAGTTGGGTTATCATATCCGCAGCTTTTGCATTTAATCGATGCCATAACCGCTTCTGTCTACGGCCTTAAATTACACCGGCCTGTTGACATCCCTGGTGGAGATAGGGTTACAATAGGCAGAACTTTCGAACTTATCTTCAGCCTCACAATATAATTTAATAGATTTATTCATAGCCAGATGATCGCTGGCATTTTCGTTGGCAATGTTGTTGTCATCATAAAAAGTATAAACAAGGCATATGCCAACATGATTGAACAAAACAAGCAAGTGTGCAATGCATTTACACGGAAGGGTTTAAGGGTCTGGTTTGAAGTTCCCGCAAACCGGGCATAGGCAGGGAAAAGTACCGAAATCAAAGATGATTTTAGTGACAAGGTTGTTCCCATCATAAATCAATCCTCAACCGATGGTCCGTAACGTTGTAAAAGCTTCTTTCTGGACATCCAGATCTCTTTCCTAACCAGGGGTTTTGCTTTAGCTACAGGTCTTCGCGCCCGCTCTGGGTAATAGGCTCGCCTCAAACCTGCAAGATAAAATTGGGACAAGTACCTCCACGGGGAATCGGACAGGTCCATTACAGTGAAGCCAAGACGTTGGTTACCGTGGTCTTGGCGTAACAGAGTACGACCGTGGACGGCTTTGATTTCGGAAGCAAATGTCCCATCACTCACTTGTTTCGCTAAGTATTTCAGATCCTCAGAAAAAGCCGATAGAAACTCCCAACCTATTTTGCCAGGTAAATGCATCATGTCCTTTTTGCGAAGGAACCATTCATTGTTCAGGTGAATTTCTATGAGCAGATCCCCAGGGTTGACCACACTACCATCACCAAGCTTGACAGGCTCACCACGACGGCGGCGAAGTCGCACGTTTATGGTGGTAATCTTGTCTTGACGTAGAGGTTTCGAGTTCAAATACCAAGAAACCATGACATCTAAGAATAACCAAATCCTTAAAACGATGGCCCCCAGAAGTGCACGAAGATAGACCGTGCGGATATAGGTGTTACCTCGTTTTCTCACTGATTTAGCGATACCTTGTATCACAGCCATATTACGTCTCCCCAAGGGTGTCTACTAATTCGAATTCGTTATTATTACGACTCCCCGGGGCTTTTTACCTCTAACGAGATCAGCCAGCAGCTTCAAAACAGAACTTCGTACCGCAGAAATTTTAACAACGAAGCCCAGTTGACGATGGTGGCAATAGTCAAATTGGGGTGAATACTATTAACAGCCTATTTCAGGCTATCATTCACAATGATTCCTGTCAACTACCTGGAGGAGTTAATTTTTGCTATCTGGACTGCACATTATGGACTACGCTCGTAGACTCTTGTTAGCTCTCTCAACCTCTCCTGGATTGTGGGCGTAAGCATATTACCAGTGAATCGCCACTCCCAGTTACCCCTGGTTGTTCCCGGCAGGTTCATGCGGGCCTCGGTTCCCA